>WNGM01006380.1_pt1 | contig 10061 bp, 10 predicted proteins | sample 5400571 | NCBI WGS metagenome assembly WNGM01 (sample SAMN13153378, study PRJNA577476) | soil metagenome | isolation source: 100 cm soil or saprolite under Garry oak tree replicate 2 | place: USA:California | collected 2016-06-15 | reverse complement strand
CCATGTTATTCTAATATCACTCCCTGCCCCGGATTGCGACGGCGATGAGTACGGCCGGTAAGCATTCTCTGGAAGAGTTCCGACGCTACCGCGAGAAGATGAACGAGAAGATTCTGTCCCGGGGAAATCTTGGGATAAAGCGGTTCTTCAATCTCGACACCCAGGCATATGTCGACGGCGCTCTGCCGCGGAAGACCAAGGAACTGCTAGGCTTGGTGGCGTCTCTTGTCCTACGCTGCGACGACTGCGTAACCTACCACATCATCCAGTGTGTGGAGACGAAGGTAACGGATGAAGAGTTCTTCGAAGCCTTCAACATCGGCCTCATTGTAGGCGGCTCCATAACGATCCCCCACCTGCGCTACGCAGTCGACACACTCGAAGAATGCAGGCGAAAAACCTGACCAAGAAATCTTCTCGCAGATCCCGGACGGACAGGCAGTATCGCTCGAGCTATTTTCTGAGCATTTTCAATGAGGCCAACCAGTGACCATGGAGATGCGGTAGAGCCCAGGATCCGATGGCGATAGCCAAGATTAGACACTGGGAGATGAGGAGTCCAAGGTAGGCTGTATCAGACAGCAAATAACTCCTAAAGACCGCTGCCGGAAGACCAGCAGGTTCTCCCGCAACAATATCTCCCAGCATCGCCACCAGCTGGACCGTCGCGGTTAGTAAGGCTCCGAGGATGGATAGTCGCGTCACTTCCCAGACCGCCAATATCAACGCGAAATCTAGAGCCACGAACGCCGTTAATCCATAGGCGTGCGTAGGCGCAGCAGACCAGAGCCAGTAGTCAGTCGCCAATATCCGAACTCCGACCAACGCTGATGCTCCAAGAGCAGCAGAGAGTATCAGACGAACCATTTTCATTCATCCCGCCTCACCCATTATTTGTTGTATCGCTGGACGACTTGTGATGCGCGTCAGAGATCCTTTTCGGAATATTTCGCTTCCATCAGCATTGGAAACATAATAGGAGTGTTATCGACTCAGAAGAGGACTCGTCTGATGACGCAACGCAAGGCCATTCTCACCAGCGTAATCCTACTTCTACTATCCTTCCAAGTTCTGGTCCTAGTAATACTAGCGCTATTTCCCTACGCGCCGGACCCTGGACTCTCCAGTCTCAACAATAACATCTACACGTTTCTAGCCCCGCTCTCTACTATCTTCCTGCTGGGTCTCCTCTACGCCTGGCTGATCAAGCTAGGAACCAGAGAGGCACGTCACCACTCGCGGAGGTTCGAGAAGCTCGTCCAGTTTCTCAGCGAACCCTTCCGGACTCTAATACCATCAGTCAAGACCCGGTCACTGTCAGAGTCAGCCCGATCCTTCAAGATTCTCTCCCATCCCCGACTATTACTAGCGATCAGCCTAGCCGTCAGTCTTTTCCTCGCCATTGTTCCCTACCGCTCCGACCTGAATCCGACCGGGAGTCTAATCGGAATAGACAGCCCCCTCTATGTGAATTGGATCACTCAGATGCTAGCCAGACCATTCCCCCAAGCGCTTCAGTACTCTTTTGTCGAGGGTCTAGACGGCTCACGACCACTCCTGCTATTGATTCTGTACGCGATAGCGGCGCTGGGGATCTCGCCCACCCAGATCATCGAGTACCTGCCAGCGGTATTGGCCCCACTTCTGTCACTATCAACTTTCATCTTCGTCAGGTTTGGACAGGGTAGCCCGGGTCTGGCTGGCCTAACAGCTCTATTCACACCATTCTCGTTCTATCTTACAGTCGGTCTCTGGGGAGGATACTACGCTAACATGCTAGCGCTCATCTTTGTCTTTCTCTTCATGACCCTTCTCCTAACATTCTCAAGGTCGCCCTCCGCCCCGAAGTATGGCCTGATGTTCGTTCTCTCGGTCGCGATCTTCCTCACCCATCCTTGGACCTGGATCCTCACAATCACGGCATGTCTAGTCTTCGCAGTCTCGCTTTGGAGAGAGACAAAGCATTCCGTCCATCTAAAATCCGTGACTGGAATCATCATCGCCGGGATCGCTCTCGACCTGCTGAAAAGCACCCTCTTCGCGACCCGAACCGTAGCGGCTGACGTGGCAACCAAGCTACCCACCAGCGGACAAGCAGCGTCTTTCTGGAACAACCTAGTCGACGGACTGCTCTATACTCATAGCGGGTTGTTAGGAAACTGGATTATTCTTGCTCTGGGACTACTCGCCGTGTTCGCGCTCCGGGTCAAGGACCGGTTCGAGCGACTAGTCATTCTCTGGATCGGAGTAGCCTCAATACCATTCCTCGTCTTGGACAGCTACAGTCAGACACGCATCCTCTACGATCTGCCCATCCCAGTTCTGATGTCTAGTGTCCTACTGTTCTTCCTGCCAGCGATTTCAGCTAGGAACACTCGCTGGCCCGAGATAATCATCATCCTCGTACTAGTTCTATGCGCGAACTACGCTCTGCAGGGAATACTACTCCTCTAAAAGTCGCATATTGATGTCCCCGGGCGTCTACGGAATTCCGGAGAATTCCTCGGTAGGAGATAAGAATAAAGAGCGAACGGAAAACCACTAGCATTCTCGCCCATGCGTCTCGCTATCCTCCTACAATCCTACGGCAGGTTCGGGGGAGCGGAGCGGCTAGCCCTCAGCCACTACATCGAGATGAGAAGGAGGGGGCAGGATGTCACGTTCTACTACACAGGGACGATGTCCTGCGGCTGGGAGGAGAGGCTGGACGGAGAGCCTATCAGGAGTATTCCCACGGCGATTCTGAATCGTCCCAAGCGATTCCGACTACTGAGAAAGTTCTTGGAAGAACTGAAACAGTATGACAAGATCATCATCCACCATCATATTGAACCTGTTCTCGCCTTCTATCTCTCCAAGGCTCTTGGGCCGAGAATCGTCTGGTACTCAGGGTCCATGTTCGAACTGGCCTGGGAAGAAATAATCACCGGGGTTGACTATCGACGCATCAGCCCGACCGTGAGACGGACTGGGGGCGAGTTCTACGGTGGCCTGTTGGCGAAGATGTTGCTTTCAGACCAACTGTACGGACTCACAGCCCGAGTAGCTAAGGTGGTGGATATTGAGACTGTACGAGGATACGGGAAAGTCATCGCCAACAGTTCCTTCCTTTCCAACTTCCTAAAACGCGTCTACCGTCTAGGAGAGACACCTAGTGTCGTCTATCCAGCCGCCGACCCACTGCTAGAACAACTTGCGCTGGAGAATCACGTGCAAGAAGAGGACTACATGCTGATTGTAGGATCACTCATTCCTCTCAAGAACGTGGAGAGCATGATCCGAGCCGCGTCCCACGTTCAGTCGTCGAAGATCATGGTAATCGGCGACGGCCAGGAGATGAGCAATCTCAAGGACCTAGGGTCCGAGCTAGACGTGCCGATTGAGTTCAGAGGAACAATGAACCGTGAAGAAGACCTAGCCCAAGCATACGGAGGATGCAAGTTCCTCGTACACCTCTCACTCTACGAGCCATTCGGACTCACCCCTGTAGAAGCTGGATTATTCTCGAAACCATCGATAGTGACGAACCATGGTGGTCCGCCCGAGGTGGTTGTTGACGGAGTCACAGGATACATTGTGGACCCGCTGGACCACCAGTTCATCGGCTCTAAGATGAACGCGCTCCTAGACGATGACACGCTGAGACATGACATGGGCAAACGCGCCAGAGAAAACATCGTCCAGAAATTCACATTGGAACGGTCAACGAATAGGCTCTTGGAGGAGGTAGAGTCATAATGATCGTACGCGTCTCTGGGTCCGTTGCAGAATTCGTTTATGTGATCGAGGGTTGAGATCGAGGAATCTGTATGCTCTGCTTGTCATAGCCATTGTCGTGATGGCAAGCATGGTTGTGATTCTCAGAGGCAAGAGCCAGCAGACAACCGTCCTAAACGTTTCTAACCTGAACAGTCTTGAATCCGCCAACTATGTTCGACTCAACAATACGATTTGGCAGGATCCCCTCACTAATGCCTCACGATGGCGCGTTGGCTATTCTCAGCCGAACATGACCTCTCGAATATCCGCAAATGGAGTCCTAAAGCTGAATGCCACCATTGCATCAGAATCGTACCCTCAAGCCGTAAACCTATACCGATCAGTGAATTTCTCACTAGCACAAAATCCAGTGCTGTTAGTCTCTTTAGAGACAAGCGTTGGAATACATTACGGGATTAGGATTGCGGGAGAGGAAAGTTCGGGGACCCCATTTCAAGCGTGGTCTGAGTCATCGTACCTTCAACACAGGAGCGGACTAGGCCGGACAGAGAACTTCACAATAAGCGCCATTCTAGAGGCCTACAGGGTTAACGGGATCTTCTCAGCCATGGGGTCCAGCATAACCAGTCTACTTTTCTACATTGAAGCGACGCCCGGCCAAACGGGACAGTTCGTTCTAAATGTGTACGGATTAAAGGTCGTTGCTCCGAATCAGTATCCATTCAACGCCGCCAATCAGGTTCAGGACACGATAGATGAAATAACTCTGACCCTAAACTCTACCAACAATCTGGGTTACACAGACAACCAATTCGCTCAAGGATACATCGATTACTATGTCAGAGGCACCCCAGATCTAGACTACACAGTTTACTACATGCACGCTCTAACGGTCGTCGGTCAAGGATTCGAGTACTCGGCCCGCTCACTGACATACAACATTGCCACTTTTTCAGCCAGCAAGGTAACTAGCTATCCTCCTCTTCTCACGGGCAATAACACATTCTTGATTGTGCTGTCTGCAATTAGAGGATCATTTCTGTCATTCCAGCTCGGGAGTTTTTCGGTTAGATATCTGAGCCAGGCCCCGTCGACCACTGTACCAACTGAGATCGATCCGAGCATTATCCTCGCGTACTATCTCGTCTTCCTCTTTGTAACGCCTGTAGCTGTCGTTCTTTTGGTATCGAGGTTGTTCTCCAATGAAACTAACCAAGCCAGCTAGTGTCGTTCTTCTCTCGGGACTCGGAATTCGGCTAGGACTCGCACCTTTCACCGGACATCCCGGCGATATTGCCCTCTTCATAACATCGCAACGTCTCTTCTACCAGACTGGGACTATCGACCTGAAATATTTTCCGACTCTTCCGACTGTTTACTACGTGCAGCTATTGTTCTACGCACCTTATCAGTTGTTGAGGCTCGCAGGTATGCCTGACTTCCAATACTACTACCACACGGCAATGATGATAGAGAGTCTGTTCTTGAAACTACCTTCGATTCTATGCGACGTTGGCATCTTCATTGTTCTGTTGAGCTTCACCCGGAAACTTATTCCTGCGACACTATTCTTCTTGAATCCGTTTCCGATCCTTCTTTCTGCAGTGTGGGGGACATATGATTCCATGATGCTCTTTCCCCTACTTTTGGGACTTTACATCTTCGCGACCCGCAATGATAGACCCGCTTCAAGTCTTGTGTTTGTCGTATCTGGGTTGCTAAAGCTATTCGGGTTTGTTTCCTTTGCGCTAGCGGTCTGCGATTCGATTATTCGACATCGTTTCCGTGACGAGCTGCCATTGGAAGTCTTTGGGGGCCTAGCCATAGTCGCGGTTGTACTGTTTCCTGTGTTCCTCCTTGGAGGATTTCCGTCCTTTCTTCAAGTGCTAGTTTATCGCTTCATAGGGTTGAGTAGCGGGACTGGGGGAACACATTATGGCTTGATAGGGGAGGTTCTCAAAATTGAGCCCAGTGGCATTTTGCCAACTCTCCCAGTTGCAGTGGCATTGACTTGCATCGGATACTCTTACGAGTCTGCTAGAGCGAAACAATTGCGCCCACTGCTGTTCGTGAAATGGACTTTGGTCGCGGGATTAGCCTTCAATCTCTTTTCGGCTTCACAACCTCAATGGTTGTCATGGCTCATCCCTTTGGGCATCTTGTACGGTTCCTTCACGGGTCGCACGGGCCTTCAATACTTTGCATATTTGTTCGGAGCATTAGCGACGTTTCTCACGATTACTCTCCTGCAGGGAATTTCGTACTTGCTGATCGGAAATAGCACTGCATTCATTCTTGGATACGTTGAAAGTATTCCTGGGTCAGTTTTTCTTTACGCTGTCATGATAACGACAATGATGGTCCTGCTTTGCGGTTATTCTTTTTCCAAGAAGCTCAAATCGTTTAAGCTAGAAATTGTTCCCCTAGCTATCTTACTCTATCTTCAACTGTACTTCTGGATCGTAATCGTCGGCGTAGGTAGGATTCTTGGTGTATATTGATGCTCCAAGCAAATCAAAGACTTCGTGGTCCAGGTGGTGGCAAAGGGTTGCGGCTCTCTAGCTTAGATCACGAACCTCTAGTGTCCGTAGTTATCCCTTCAAGAAACTCCGCTCGCACAATTGACGACTGCTTGAGATCGATAATCTTGCAATCATACAAGCGGATCGAGATCATCATCGTAGATTGCATCAGTACTGATTCGACTAGAGAAATCGCGCAGAGAATGGGAGCACTCGTAATATCCCAATATGGCGAAAGATCTGTGGCAAAGAACTTGGGGGCAAAGTTCGCAAACGGAAAATATCTCTTTTTCGTGGATGCTGATCACAAACTTGGTCCCGATGTAATCGCATCATGCATCAAGTCAATAGATGGATTTGACGGTGTACTAATCAATGATCAAGATATCTCAAAGGATTCCAAAGTGTCGCGCCTAGTTGCATCGAGGAGAAAGGTTCTCTCATATGACCCTCTGCACGTCGCTGTAAGATTCGTGAGGAGGGATGTATTCGATAGTGTTGGTGGCTTTGACCCAGATCTGTATGCTGGGGAAGATTTGGATTTTCACAGGAGGTTTCTCCGGCATGGCTTCAAGATGGTTGACTCGTGGGTGACAGATTGGCACATGGGTTCCCCCGTCAATTTGAAAGAACTCTTGAATCGTAATCTGTACTATTCATCGAACAATTTGAAGTATGCTTCAAAGAATCCTCTTATTGCCCTTAGACGGATCAATCCACTTCGGGTCATTTCGGCTTGGAGGAGGAGTGACACTCCAGCTTCTGATTTGTTGCCGGTCGTTCTTCTCGGATTCTTGTCAAACACTTTTCTGATGATCGGTGTCTTACTAAAGCTAAGTCGACGACAGGGTACGCCAAAGGTGGACACGACACAAACAACTCTGATGAGGAATAAGGCGACTCCGAGCAAGAAGAATGTGATTGACAACTACAACAGAGAAGGCAAAAACTACGACAACATTAGATATGGACGCACCAAAGGAGGTAGGTTCTTCTCCGAGATTGAACTGCGCAAAACACTAGCGATGGTTAAGGGAGACAAGGTTCTCCACGTCGGCACGGCAACAGGACGTGTCTCCACTTACCTCGTTTCTTCAGGATTTGATTACGTCGGGTTGGAACTGTCCAAAGTAATGGTGAGGATAACAAGGGAGAGGCTAAAGGGCGCAGGAGATGTAGTTCAGGCAGATGCGGAACATCTACCCTTCAAACCTTCGGTGTTCGACGATGTTGTCTCTGTGCGTTCATTTCACTTTCTGCCTCATCCGGAGATATTCCTTAACGAAGCTAATAGGGTTCTGAAACGAACCGGACGTGTGACGGTCAGCTTCGAGAAGAATGTTCCTGGTCGCGAAGCATTTCGCAAACTAATGAGCCTGCCGGCTTCGAATGCCAAGAGAGCCTACTATTCAAATCCGCAAGTTGTCCTCATGATGGGTAGAGCAAGATTCACAGCTCTCTTTGCTGGGAACGTAACAAAACTCCCCTTGCTTCTTTATTGGAGATCGAAAGATGACAGAATCCTCAAAGAATTGCATGGCAAGATCCCGTCTGTGATGGGAACCGTTGGAATGGTTGTCGGCTCGAAGGCATCTCTTGGCGTGGATTAATGCGCCGTCAAAAATGAGAGATCGCAAGGCGCCCTCTGCACCCTTCGACAGATTCTCACCCAGTAGCTAGTTTAGTCGTAACATAGAAAAAAAGCTTGAGTGAAGAAGAGCAGTATTGGCTATCAAACAGATCCTTGGCCTTTATGAAAGGAACGTTCGGAAAATTTTGAAGAGCATTCATGGCGATTGTTTCTACGACGTCGGAGCGAACATAGGCTTCTATTCGTTGCTCCTCAGACATAATTTCCACAAGGTCTACGCCATAGAGCCCGTTCCAACGAACATAAGACGATTGAAGAGACGACTGTTCATTAGGTTTGTAAGAAATGTGAAGGTCGTTCCGGTAGCTCTTTCCGACAAGAATGGCAAAGCTACGTTCTATGTTAATTCAGATTCAAGAACCCTTATCGATAATCTCAGCGCGAGTTCATTGTTTGAGAAATTTGAGTTTCGATCTTGCGATCATGCCCCTGATAGAGCCTACGCCGGTTCACCGATTTCTATTGAAACGCTGACTTTTGACAGTCTTCTGACAGAGCCTACTGCAGATCTCGTAAAGATCGACGTTGAAGGTGCAGAATTTCTGGTTCTTGAGGGCATGAAAGAATCCTTGGCCAAGCGAAGAGTGAGGAACATTCTGGTCGAATTGCACGATAGGGGGAGAAAAGAGGAGCTTGAGACTATCCTGAGGAACAACTTTGGCGATGTTTTCTGGGTTGACCACCAGCATCTGTATGGACGTCAGAGATGAGATGCTATTTCCACGCGTGGAAATCCCGTCGAATGCCTTTAGGGTGTGCTAGACTCGCCCTCCCACCCTATCTGCTTGAGAACACCCCTTACTCGATTATCTTGAAGAGTAAGAATCGGTTTCTATCAACCTAATCCTCATGCTGTAAAGAACGCCATTTCTTTACTGAATTTGGTACTCCAATATTGCTGCGTTGAGACGTTCTTTGTGGGTCATTCTGTTTCAGTCGAATCGATCGACTCGATTTCTAACAGAGGTCGGCGTCAGGGGTTTTGTCTGACATATTGTTGCCCACACTTTGGGCAAGAAAATCTTGGCTCCTTCCAGTTAGTCACATCTACTCGCGTCTTGCAAGCAGTGCAAGTGAAGACTAACTGCTTCGTGGAGGCTGCGAGGCCTCCTGCTGCCAGACCTATTACGAAACCAATGAAGCCTCCTAATCCGAGATTCGCTACCCAAGAATATTCCTCTCGTTTTTCCAAGTCTTCCTTGAATTTCGTCAGTCTTGCATGTTCTGTTCGCGGAAGCGTAATTGTAGTGTTTTTGTTGTCTCTATCGCTCTCGATTCGTTTCTTTCCGGTAGGCATTTGTTGGACCTATGGGAAGAATCGGCGTAGGCTCGTAACAATTTCCTGATGGATTCGCCAGATTGGACTCTATTCCCTAGAGCTAGTATAGACTCGATTTTCTAGAGACAGTCGGCGACCATTGAATAGGCAGAGAGTTGGCTTTGAAGAGGTTGGTTATGACTTCGAACCCGAAATATCCTGACACTGCAGAATCGGGCGAGACGTACGACGTAGAACAGAGTTCCAGCAAACGCTAGTGGCTACTGCGGTTTGAAAGCTACAATGTCTGTGAGCGCACCCGTACGTTCTCTCCGGTCCTTTAGAACCGGAACGACCTTCGTCCCGAAACTCACGTTAGCAGACTCGTCTAGCTGGAGCCGGTGGACTATTCCGCCCTTTACTCCTTCGAACTTGATCAGGGCGATATTAAGTGGCTCACCGATAGGTTCGCCTGTTCTGTTGCGGTTCACGGTCGTGTGGCTATAGACGTATCCGGTTTCCTCCAGTGGAGCATTGTCCTTGATTTCGATGAAGCAGGCGGGACAGAACATTCTGGCTGGAATGTAGGTGCATTTGCACTTGGCGCATTTCGAAGATAAGAAACGGCCGTTCTCCTTCAATTCTCTGCGAAACGCCTCGCCCGCAACCCCCGCAGTGTAGTGATACTCTAATGGAATACTGTCCGTCCAGTGGCGAGCCTGTAGGGGTTGAGTGATCTTCTCTAGAATCGGCATTGTCTTAGCTCCCGACCGGTTTGAAGTATAGGATGTCTGTGATGGCTCCTTGTCTCTCTTCCGGTCGCTTCCAGATTGCCTGCACCTTCATTCCAATAGAGATCTTTGAAGGTTCTACTTCCCCCAACTTGTGAAGTATGCCCATCCCGGGACTC
>WNGM01005328.1_pt1 | contig 10061 bp, 9 predicted proteins | sample 5400571 | NCBI WGS metagenome assembly WNGM01 (sample SAMN13153378, study PRJNA577476) | soil metagenome | isolation source: 100 cm soil or saprolite under Garry oak tree replicate 2 | place: USA:California | collected 2016-06-15 | reverse complement strand
CAGATGAGAGGTTGCTCCTGTCCGTGCGTGATTGACTACCTCACGCATCAGAGCACCGTGAGCGCGGTTAGGAGTAAATCACCCTGACGTACACCCGTGCATCAGAGCATGACAGCGACCTTTCCGGGGAACTGGTACCTTCCCTTGACTGACGTTCTACGTGACCGTAGATGCTCAGCAGACAGATATCTCGATACCGACGCATCGAAGTGCTCATGCCTCGACATGGCCTGCCATGGCGCTGTATTTGTTCAAAGGCTCGTTCACTGACTCCGGTCAGTGCGCTCCGGTCGGGCCGGAGCGAGTAAAAAAAGCCAAGGGAAGTGATGAACGTGGTGAGGCAACGTCGTGCTGTGGCAACACCTCCGTGTTGTTAGAAGGCAGATCGTCGTACCATCGCTCATCAGGCTCCTTGCTGAAACAAGTCGTGCGTCAGCCTCGGCTGACCATACAAGGTATCGTGCGGACAGGCCCGCTTGCTCCAGACGTGTGTGCTGGTGTCGTTTCTGAGGCTCTACCAGCTCACAGGCGATACTGAGTCAAACTGCGAGGCGCGTGTAGTGGGAACTACGGGCGTCTCTTTGCGTTGTTCTGCACAAAAGCGAACCGATCAACGCGATTCATCGCTGTTCATCAGTGCGTGTAACATGCTAACATATGATAATAATAACATAGATTATGATGACTTGTCAAAGTAATTTGAAAGTTAATGATGATAATGGATAAAAATGAGCAAGAAAGATTGCCCTCTTCGTTGCTTTCACGTAGGCGAGGCGCCTCATTTGATAACTTCCTATTACTATGCCCTGACCTGTTGCATAGAAATGCCATCGTAGTGTATAGTTAGCATAAATTAGCATGAGGAGAGGCTACGTATGCCCATTAAGGTTGACGATGAAGAATACTACACGATTGCGGAAGCATGTGAGTACCTTGGCGGTATCTCTGCTCAAACCCTGCGCCTCCGGGCACGGGATAATCATGTCCAACCCTACAAACAGGGCCTCACGAAAAAAATCTATTATCGCAAATCTGACCTCGACCGCATCAAGGCATTTCGCCCTGTGGGCAGAAATGAAGACAAAAAGAGCGAATAGCTTGAGAGCCACCGCCTGGGTCTCATGAAAAACCTCTGCGCTCGGGATCTGTGGCAAGATTAGTCCTCCAGGGTCTCGAGCGATACTGCTTCTAGACCATAGCGCCAGATCAGCAGAACATCGAGGAGTTGTTCTGTCTCCTCTGGCGTCAGTGTCTTCTGATCGCCCTCAATAGTGAGATGACCGTCAACAACTTCGATGGAATGGTCCCGAGTGACAGTGCTTATAATCTGTTCCGTCATACCAGTTTCTCCTCCACAGAGGCTCTCGGTTGTCAATTGGACAAGCAAGGCGTTCATACGGCATACTCGAGGAGGAGCCAGACCCTCCTCGTGCAGTGAGCAGTACATCAACGACATACCTGTCCCAAGAGCTCTCGTGTACGCCGTTCAACCTCAAGACCGAAACCGCCAGAGAAAGGGCAGGGTATCGCTGACCTAGCATGGCAATTTTTCCTTTCTTGTGAGGGTGTGCCGGGCCGTCTTCCAGCACTCCCAGCAAAACATCCCGGCAACGACCCTGGACCAGATGTGTCTGGGGCAAAACGGCTGGTGGCAGCCGGAGCACATCAGCTCAGTATGCTGTGCGCACTCCCTACAACGCAGGATGGTCGCCTGTCGCTCATAGCGCTCTCGCTGGTGATACTGATGCCACATGTGCTCTTTCCTCCTGCGCCATTACTCATCCCAGTCAGAGCGGCGGCGTGCCAGAGACGAGGGATAACGGGGTCGGGTAAGCACCAGGCCAACGAGCAAGCCGACAATGAAGGCAACCAGGGCGATGATGATAATGATGGAGGCATCAATCACGATCATATTGAAACTCCTTGAAACATGCAGTATGCTACAAATGTCGATCACATGTTCTGCTTCTGATAACAATGATAGTGGTCTTTCGGGCGAACGAACACAGCCCGCAGGGGGCCGTAAAGTGGTAATGCAGAAGGCCTGTAGGGGGCCATTAGGGGGCCAATTGTTTTTGGGCCCAAAAAAAGCTTGTAAAACGTGTCCTAGCCTAGGTACACTTAGTTATAAGTTCTGAGGAACAACAATGAACCAGGTCACAAGAGGACCAAACGCTCTTTTACGCCGACAACGCGAACTACGCGGATGGTCTCATGAGCGTGTCGCAGAGGAGCTGCACACCAGGTTTCCAGGTGTGGCTGTCACAGGCAAAGAAGTCGCCAGGTGGGAACGCGGGAAAAGAATACCGGGGCCATACTATCGAGAGAAGTTATGCGCTTTGTACGGTGTGACGGCTGAAGCGCTAGGTTTCGCTGTCACTTCACTACCAGCGCCAACATCGCCACTGGATAGTTCTCAGGACACACTGAGCTACGTGCCATCGAAAGGTGGAGTGCTTGTGCCTCCCTCTGTGATGGCGCAAATGGCCCCTTTAGAAGAGGCCGAGGTTAGAGATTGGGCTGCCTGGTTTGCCTTGAAACAAGTGCAAATACTCGCGATGATTAGCTTGTGGAGTGGACGAGCGCTCTTCTGTGAAGAGCTTCAAATTCGAGTAGATCGGGAGATATCAATGTTTGATGAGCTAAAGCCACAAGACGGCGATGAGCCCTTTAGGCTCTCACGACGGCAGGCTATCGTCGCTATTGCGGCTTTGCCTATGGCGGTGCTCGCCTCAGCCCCTCAAAGTGTGACCACGGCACTGCTGATCGAAGAGTTCTTACCGCGTTGTACGGCAAGTATCACGGCATGCTGGCATTTGTTGAAGGGGAGTGAGTTCTCTGTAGTAGAGCATATGGTTTCGGCGTATTTGCCGACGTTGGTTCAACTGGCACAACAGCCTTCTCGGTATCAAAAGACAGCAGCACGCCTTGCCACGCAGGGCTATCGACTGAAAGGCATTGTGGCCCTGCACCAGAACAATCTTCAAGCAAGAGAGAGCTACTGTCAACGAGCATTAGGCTACAGCGAGATTGCAGAGGATCCTAGCCTGCTGGTCTCTGCACTGATCTCGTTAGCAAGCACATTCTATTACTGGAGCGACCCCACAAAGGCCTCACACATCTACCAAAAGGCTTTGCTCTACATGGAGCAGATTCCCCCATTACAACGTTCCCGGCTGTCAGTTGAGTTAGCAGTCGTCTACGCACAAAGGGGTCAGGAGCAAGAAGCCCTGCGCTACCTGAAGCTTGCCCAACAGGTCTATCCCGAGCATCCCGAAAACGATCCAAGTTTCCTGTACGCAGAATTTAGCCCCGCTTCACTGTTTTTAGAGGAAGGACTGACCTTCCTCGCTCTGACTGAGCACTATCCTGATCGTGAGTATGGTCAAAAAGCCTGGGATACCTTTGCCCAGGTCGAAGAGCAGCAGTCAAAGAGTCTTGTTCCCGCTCGGATTCTTTTCGAGATCACCAATCAACAAGCAGAAACAGCCTTAGCATTACGGGATCAGGAGCTGTTTCGTACCTACCTGGAGAAAGGGATACAGGGTGCTCATGCTTTAAACAGCAAGCAGCGACGTCGCGAAGCAGTCAAGGCGTACAAACAGGCGCAGATCATATGGCCCCATGAGTCGCACATCAAAGAGCTGGCAGAGCTCTTTTTGTAAATGAAACACGGATGCCCAGAAGGGTGCATCTGACTACGTTTTGCTGGAGGCAACGATGAATCGAGGAAAGCGAAAAACGGTGGTCATCACAGGGAGCACGAAGGGAATAGGCAAAGCAATTGGGCTCAGCCTGGCAAGGCAGCACTATAATGTTGTGTTAAACTATGCCTCGGATGATGCACAGGCACAACAAACCTTAAGGCTCTGCCAGAAGGAAGATCCCCATGTGTTGTTAGTCAAAGCCGATGTTTCTCAGAAGGGTGCGGTAGAAGCCCTCATGCAGGAAACCGTCCAGGCGTTTCACTCGCTGGATGTCTTGATTAATAATGCGGCGCGAGTCATTGATAGACCATTGCATGCACTCACGGAGGAAGATTGGGATCTGGTCGTTGATACGAATATGAAAGGGGTGTTTTTCTGCTCCCAAGCGGCTTCCACCTATATGCTCCAACAAGAGGAAGGAGGCGTCATTCTGAATATTGGGGCCCCCACAGGCATACGAGGAAGGAAGAACGGGATCAATACGTGTGCCTCGAAAGCGGGTATCATGGTGATGACCCAATGTTTGGCGTTGGAGTTAGGTCCCAAGATACGCGTCAACACCATCGTCCCAGGATTGACACTCACAGAAGAAACAGAGCAACGCTTCCATCTGGATGATCCCGCAGTCCTTCGCGCAAGAACAGAGGCTATCCCGCTCCAAAGAAACGGAACTCCAGAGGATATCGCAGATGCGGTGACTATGCTGCTTTCGGATCAAGCACGCTTCATCAACGGACAGAAGATTGTAGTGGATGGTGGGCAGTATATGTGGTGAAGCGGAGCCCACAAGTTGCGCAACGAGATCATTGGGCTCCCGCTGGAATAACTTGACCGGTGAACCGCTCTTTTGGTAGGTCCTTGAAGTGTGTCATCGTGCAAGAGAGTTCAGGTTATTTGGGGTTTGAGCACGGTAAGAACCAAAAGTCGGAATAGCCTGTTAAATTGGCCTGGAGAGGGCACAGAGGAAGGTTTTTATACATAAGAAAGAAACAATTTTAGATGAAATGCCCCGCTCAATAAGTCGTTTTTGCTCTTTTTACCTTTCAAATCAAAGAAAACGAGTTGCATTTTCTACTTTATTCCGACTTTGGTTCCTACCGTGCTCAAACCCGTGATTCTGACGAAAGGATATGAAATACCATATAACTACCAGAACTCCCATTGAGAAGTAGCCCAAAAAGGGTCTAAATAGCTCCCACTTCTTTTAAGTTTAACTCTGCCAACTATCTGATCGCTTCCTCGTCATTTTCCACCTGACCTGCTAGGTGTCCGTAGATACCACCTTCAAAGTGCTGAACCAGCCTAATAAAGGCTTAGTTATCACGTTTCTGTGTAGGCCTCATCAACTCTGAGTTTTATGGAAGCTCATCACGTAATGGCAGTGTATACCTCTTTATTTCTCGTCAAAAACATCTGTCAGGGTTTCAGGCCAGTCATAGAGTTGTACATCTAGAACGAGACAGCTTTCCATCGTCCAGGGAGTGAAGCTTTTTCCCAATTGGCATAAGTAAAGTGGGATTCAGCCCGTGTTCGGCGCTAATGGCCCGTTAAGGCTTCCACTTCGCCGTTGCCCTACCGTGAACACCAAGCGCCTGCCATCTGGAAGGTGGACGCCACTGGTATTGACTTTTCGACACAGATCTTGCAGGTCCCGTCCCATTGCCCGATGGTTGAACGGAGAAAAGTCCAACCTCACCTCGGTCTCCATCGCCGTGACCCACCCACTCAACTGGAAGAAAGGCAGCAGGCGTTCCCATCCGCATGATTGATAGCTCTCCCCAAAGTAGTGATCGCGCACCCACATGCCCAGATTGGCCAGTCCGACCTTCAACAGCGTCATGATCTGATCTTTGGTGTTATCTAGTTCTTGCATTTCGCGTTCGCATGCCTGGAGGTCTTCTTGCTGGCGCAGGACTTGTCGCAGAGCTCGACAGGACTGTTCACAGTGGTTGAGTTCGCGTTTTTCTGCCACGCTGGTAGCTTCGAGCAAGACTCGCCGATGATGCACTTCCCACTCGACCTCTAACTGCTCAGCTTTGATGGCAAGCAAGCCAGGCTCATCCGATTGGCCGATCGTCTCCAGTGCCGTCACTTGTGCTAGCAACTCCTGCTGCCGCTGTTCCCAGCTCACGACTTGCTCTTCTCGCACCTGGTTGGACGCGCACATCTGCTGGAGTCGCTTACGGCTCTGGGCGGCTAATCGATGCAAATGAGCCACGCGCTTCTCTAAGACCGTCCGACGTTTGACCAGTTCCGAATTCACCACTGGCTCTTTCGCATAGCCGTGATTGGTATCCAGATTGAGAGGGATGAGCCAATCTCGGATCGCATTCTCCTGACACGTCCACCGTCGAAAGTAGGTGTACGCTAACTCCACCGCATCGCCTTGCGCTGCTGTCGTCACGACAGGGATGAGCTTGGGTCTGGCTGGCGCAGGCAGCGCCGGTGTGGCCTGCCACCCCGGCTCCCAGAAATTTTGATTGTCCGGAGCTAAATCGGCCTTCCATCGCTCGCTTTCATCTGTCTGACCATCGGTTGTGGCTTCACAGACGATCCGCTTGCGCCAATCGCGGATCAGAGCCACCCGAACTGCCAACGGCTGATCAGGCTGGCTGGGGCGTGCCAGTTGAAACCGAGCTGCCGCCACTTCACAGACCACCTTCTCAGACCGATCCAGGCGCCAGGGAAGCCACTCCTCCACATCCGTAAACGATCCCTCATCCTCATACTGATTGGCTTTTAGCAGCGTAACGACGCGCCGTCCCTCAGTGTGGAGTTGAAACAGGAACTCTGCGGCCATGCCTTCGCGATCCACCACCAGGCGATCCAGATGTAGCATATCGGTCGCCTGTTCATAGCGTTGCAGGAGCTGGGGGACGCCCATCGTCAGATGCTGATCGCCTCGATGAGTGGTGGCCAGCAGCGGATGGCCCTCCTGGTCATGCAGCACCACTAATTCCCGACACCCCAAGATTTTCCCACCCAGCCTGCCCACTGGTCCCCTGGGAACCAGCACATCACTGTAAACGGCTTTGCGATGCCCGTCCACGTAGAAAACCGCCCTGTACTCCTCCTGTTCCTGCTCTTGCTGGGTTTGCTCGTCATGCCACAAGGCCCATGTCCACTGTGCCAGCGCATCAGTCAGTCGCTCATCTGCCCCGGCATGTGCCAGGCGGGAGAGAAACTGTTCGACATAGGCATAGCTGTAGGCACAGCCGCGTCCAGTCACCAAGGCCAGCATGGTTCCGGTGTAGGTGCGCAGATCCCAGGTACGGGCCAGCCCAGCCACGGGCAGAAACAGCAGCGTCAGAACCAGTCGTTCTATCACTGCCAGGTTGAGCGGCAGGCCGCGAGAAGAGGCTGCGGTCGCTACGCCTTGCATCGTCGTGCGAAGCCGTGCTAGGAACCTTGTCTGCTGGGCTGCCGCTACAAGCAAGAGGCTCCCAATTCCTTCTTGCCACACCGGCTCCGCTAGTTTTTTTTCGCACGCCCTTTCCACGGTGCCGTGACTCCCGCCTCCGCACGCACTCGGTTAATATGTCCACGGCTGACCTCCAGGCCAAACTGCGCCCGCAGTTCTGCTTGCACCTGGCTTGAATACACGCCTGGATGCTGCGTGCAATACTCGACAATCCAACTACGCATCGGCCCCGTCAGTTTGTACGGGTGGCCGTGCCTGTCGTCGAGAAACGGTCGTTCGCTGCGCTCCGGGTCACGGGCGAGTTGCATGAGACGGTAGGCTGTGGCTCTTCCTACCTGCAAACCTGCATTGGTCATCGCCTGCTGCCAGGGCTGGCCCTCGAGCATATTGGCAATCAGGTGTAAGCGCTCTGTACGCTGGGCATGAGCTTTCATCTGTGCTGTCCTTGAAAATGAGCAAGAGGCTACAGGATCAACATCGTGGCCGCATCATACCATTTTCTCAGTCTAGTTGTGCCAATTGGGAAAAAGCTTCACTCCCTGCAATCATGTGGCGCGTCCCATTTTAGATGTGCAAAAACGCCGAGTGGCCTGACACCCTGATCTGTGTGTCTCTGAATAGAAGCTGCGGTTTTCTTATCCAACCAGAAATGCTATCCTTGGTCCACAATCGCCACCTCATTGACGAAAACAGAAACGGAGATTGGCTGACTAATATCCAGCCAGACTGTATAGTCACCTGGGTCAAGATCACAGAGGACAGCAGCGCATACGCAGCCGGTGCGAACTCGATAACGCTTGATTGTCTCTCTGCGCATTGGAATGAGCCGGTCTAAAGCATCAGGGGGACAACGAACCCACGAGCGACGATCTACTAAACTGACTTCGTAACCTACCTCGTGATCTTCTGTGAAAACAACTAATATCCCTTTACTAAGGGATTTATTGAAACTGCGACTGATCTGCCGACGAAAAGCATTCCTCTGGCGGCTAGAGGCATTCTCTGCCTGACTGCCAAAGTGCCATCCTGAAGAGAAAGCCCATTGTCCAAATGTAGCGGCGACTCCCAGCACCGTTAGGGCCGCTAACAGAGCATTGAACCAGGTAGAGGAGATGAGTATAATGTCCAGGGCATTCAGGAACAAAGGAACGGCTCCGAGCAGCAGCAAAATGAGACCAGCAGACATAAAAAGTATTTCTCTGCGGTGAGGTCGATGAACGTCCTGCCGGCTCTGGAAAGAGTTTCTCATACTTACCCTTTCTGCTCCGCTTTAAGCAAGCTATGAACTTGTAGGCACACGTCTAGGAAAGGATACAATGTATCCCACATCTTTCCCTACTTTGTACCCTGGAGTTCCGGATCTGTGAGTGTTGACTCGAGCCCATTTACTCTAGAATCTCCTTCTGTCGCTCCCAACCCATAGAGGGCGGCCCTCTGCGCCTCTGTCAGCCCAGTTACCTGAGCAATGTTCATGCGCTCGTATGGTTTCTCGATGACCAGCGTTTTCCGCAGCTCGTGGGTGTGCATGTCCCACAACCTGATGGTGCCATCATCGCCGCCGCTGGCCAGGGTTCGTCCGTCTGGAGTGAAAACAAGCGACCTGACACAGTTGGTATGGCCCTGGAGTATCCTGAGGCATTGACCTCTGGAGACATCCCACAGACGAATGGTCCGATCGACACTGCCACTGGCCAGCAGATGACCGTCGGGGCTGAAGGCTACTGAAAGGACTCGACTGCTATGGCCCATCAGTGTCTTGAGGCACCGGCCATCACTGGTAACCCACAAGCGGATGGTGCGATCTTCACTCCCGCTGGCAACCAAGGCGCCATTGGGACTGAAGGCCACAGCTCTGACCTGGCCGGTATGCCCCTCTAGCCTGGACAGGCTGCGACCGCTCATGACATCCCACAGCAGAACCATGAAGTCATCTCCTCCACTGGCGAGCAGATTGCCTTCCGGATTGAAGGCGATTGACCGTACCCAACTACTATGCCCACTCAGGACATGCAGGCAACGATGTGGCCTACTTCTTTCCCATACGCGGATCATGTGATCTTCACCCCCACTGGCAAGGATCTGCGCGCGGGGACTGAAGGCTACACAGCGTACCCAATCGCTGTGACCGGACAGGATGTCGAGGGTTCGTCCCGTTGTCACATCCCATACATGGACTGTCTGATCTTCTCCACCGCTGGCAAGAACTCCTTCCCCGGGACTGAAGGCAATCGATCTTGCTCCGTGATCCCGCCCTACTAGCGTCTTGAAACAAGAGCTGGTATCCAGACTGCTGATCTCCCAGAGGCGGATGAACGCATCTTCACTGCAGCTGGCCAGGGTGGTGCCATCAGACGCGACAGCGATGGACCAGATGCGGTTGGTATAGCCCTGCAAAGTTCTGAGGCAATTACTGCTGCCGACCTCCCAGGTACGGCACGTCTGATCGTCTCCACCGCTGGCCAACAGGTTGCCAGCAGGATTGAAGGCGATTGACCTCACCCCGTGCTTATGTCCCTGCAAGATCCTGAGGCAGCGCCAGGTAGCGCTGTTCCAGATGCGAATCGTCCGGTCCTCGCTGCTACTTGCTAGCAAACGCCCATCCGGGCTGAAGGCTACGGACCAGACGCGATTGGTATGGCCGTGCAGGGTGCGCAGGCAGTCACCGCTGTGAACATTCCACAGGCATACACTCTGATCATCGCTCCCGCTTACCACCAGCTTCCCATCGGGGCTGAAGGCGACTCCGCGTACCGAAGCCGTGTGGCCCTGCAGCACCCGCAGGCTGTTGCCCGTCTGCACGTCCCAGATGCGTAGAGCCTGGTCGGTGCTCCCACTTGCCAGCAGGTTCCCATCGGGATGGAAGGCGACGGACCAGACGCGGCCGCTGTGGCCGTACAAAATGCGTAGACACAACCATTTGCGCGTGTCCCACA
>WNGM01006645.1_pt1 | contig 10062 bp, 4 predicted proteins | sample 5400571 | NCBI WGS metagenome assembly WNGM01 (sample SAMN13153378, study PRJNA577476) | soil metagenome | isolation source: 100 cm soil or saprolite under Garry oak tree replicate 2 | place: USA:California | collected 2016-06-15 | reverse complement strand
ATCGTCGTCTCACAGACAGTCCAATACTATGTAGTCTTAACGAAGACCTCGTACAACATGGGCGCGACGTGGTCCTCGGAGACCCAGATGACCAACACTTCGCAAAGCGTCGACAGTTACATGCCCAGTGCTGTCCAATCATCATATGGAACGAAGCCGCTCTGGCTCTTTTACAGTTCCAACCTGAACGAGCCGACTTATGATATCTACGCGCTAATGTCGAGCGGTATAGGCCCGATCCACGATGTCGATCTCACAGGCATATACGCGTCGAGCAGCCTCGGAACATCGTGGGCATATCAAGGCGGTCTAAGATCCGTCGGTCAGACCGCCATCGTCACGATCACCGTCACAGTAACAGACCCCGGAGATTACAGCCAGACAGTCTCCATCACCGTGAACGTCAGCAACACTACTAGCATTAGCCTTGGGGCGAGGACAGGTTTCGTCGGGCCGGGAAGCAGCGTCAACGTCTACTTCTACTGGAACACAAGCGGCGTCAAACCCGCCCGCTACAGCATCACGGCTAGCGTGGCCCCAGTCACCGGCGAGTCGTACGGCAACAGTTTCGACAACAGTCTCAGCTTCACGAACCAGATGCACATTCTGCCACTAGGCGATATCAATCAGGATGGAGACGTGACCATAACAGATGTGAGTGTCTTCTTCGGTGGCTTCAACTATTCCTCGTCCTGCAACTGCTCACACTGGAATCCGTACGCGGATATCAACAACAACGGCATCATCGACATTGTCGATGTAAGCATCGTCGCTACAAACTTCAACACGTATGCTTGAATCTCCATTTCACCGTCCGAATATTACGAACGGGGCCTAAATATTTTCGAGGATTAACGATGCTGAGATCATCCGAGAAACCCGGTCTAGCCCCTTACCTAGTCATGATCATGATCGACTAGGATGCTCTCGCAATTCCCAGCAGGGAACAGTTCGCCCCGTATAACCGTATATTTCTGGAATACCATAGAAGTCTTTCTCAATCCCAAGTGTTTCGTGGCTATCAGTGAGCTTCGAAACCCCGAAAACTCTTATATTGACTCCCGAGGAATGCTTCTTCGGAAAATACGGGTGCTTAAAACAGTTTGAAAAAACTAGAAACACTATTAATGATACCACTAATCGTACTCGGAGGATTACTCGTCCCAGCAGTCTCTCGCGCTTCTATGACCGGCCTCGTAAGCATCAACGGCGGAACCGCAGTAACAGCCCAGCAGTCAGATACTAGCGTGAACGTTCCTGTCAGTATCTCCGGATCTGACAGCTTCAACGGCTTCTCAATCCAGATCCATGCAGACACATCATTTCTCAGCGGCGCAAGCGTCAGTCTCGCAGGAAGCGTCCTCCCCAACCCGACCATTCTGGGAGAATGCATCAACGGCGTCCTGATCGCAGGCAACGGCTGCCCGACACAAGACCAGAACGGCGTCGTATTCGTCTCCGCCGCTAACCAAGCTGGCGGATCCGCAGCCGCGGGAGTTTCAGGGCCACTCTTTACCATTACCTACACAATAACCGGGCAGACGACCGGCACACCCATCGCCTTCAACGTTGGCTGTACGTCCACCAGCACCGGCACTGCCGACTGTGTCTTCGTCGACATGGGAGCAGTTACCGATTCCGAGGCAGACCAGTCCACTACCTTCGCAAACCTGGTTGACTTTACAATGACACCAGTCTTCGCCAGCCTCAGCACTCCATCCGGGGTCATGATCAGCGACAATGTCAACTTCGCCGCAGTCGGAGGCTACCAGGACATTCTAGACGTTTCCACAACCAGCACCGCTGGCCTCGCATGCTCGGTCTCATCCCCCACCGTCGACCTCACAACACCTTCCGGAACCGGTAGCGACACCCTGACCTGTAGCGGAACTAGCACCGGATCGGTCACGGTAACCGCGACCGGCGAGGGAGTCCTAAGTCCCCCGCAGCCACGGAGAACCCACTCGGTCACCATCCCCGTAAAGATTGCACCGGCCGGCTTCAGCATAACTCTGAGCCAGACCAGCGTAACAATCTCGGCAGGAAGTTCTGACTCTTCCACAACGATCAACGCGCAAGGCTTCAGCGGCTTCAGCGGCACAGTATCATTCACATCGTCCAGCGCACCAGGCATCATGGGAACCGCTCCCAGTGTGACTTTGACACACGACGGGTCCGGATACAGCACCGGCACCTCTACCCTGACCATTTCTGTAGCATCCTCAGTATCGGCCAACACCTACACCCTGACCGTCACAGGCTCAAGCGGATCTTCGAGCATGGCAAGCCTAAGCGTTGTAGTCCCAGCGAAGGACTTTAGCGTAGTCGCGAACCCTGACCACCAATTGATCATCCGTGGTGCTAGCGTTGGAGCTACCATTACCCTCAACAGCGCAGGCAACTTTGCCGGCTCGGCAACATTAACAGCAACTGTCAGCCCAGTCACGGGCGAGCAGGACAGCTGCTGCCTAACCAACAACATCACACCAGCCTTCAGCTCCACGACAGCCACGCTGCCCCCAGGCGGTTCAGTCTCCGTAGACTTTTCAGCGTCCACCGTCGGGACTTTGTCGCCGACAACCCAGACAGCAACCGGTAACTACACAATAACCATAACCGCGACCATTTCAGGAACCCCCCGAACCACGACAATATTCTTCGCACTCTACGACTTCGGCATCGGCCCAGCATTCTGCACCGGAGGCAACCTAGTACCGACCTCGGAAAGCGCCTTCGGAGCTCTCGATTCGCCACAATTCCTCAACGACACGTTCTCAGGCATGTTCATAGGCCCACCGTGCAACTCCTTGACCATAACAGACCAGAACCAGGTCGACATCGTAACGCCTTTCCTGGGAGGAAACCTCTTTGGAGAAGTTGACCAGGCCCAGATCCTCTGGATCAAGACGAACTCTTTCGGAGGCATAAACACCGGTCTCGCCACCAATGGTTGGAATGGAACACCGTCCGTCGCGGCGTCGAACACTGAGATCCCGTTCAACGGAATCTCCGTTCCACAGCTTGCAGGAGACTTCCCCGTCAATGGCACAAGGGGCAACTTCTGGCCCTCAAAGGCATGCGTCGTACCCACCTTCTGGCCCAACGGCACACAGGTACCCTACTCGTACATCTCGAGTCACGGACCGCTCATCATCCCAGGCACGGGAATATGGGCGTTCCTTTCGACCATCTTCAGTCACCGTACCGGCCAGCCTCTCGTCCCGCCAGGAGCACTGGGCAACTGGGGCTGCAGATTTGACGCTGCGGCATTCCCCAACGATGCAGGAGTCGTCAACGATGATCCGGTAACGGGAACAGGTGATTGCACCAATCCAAAAAGTGCATCATCTGACGACTGCGCCAATGGTGTGCACGTTGCACGGTACAACAACCCAGACTACTTCGCCGTCACGGCGCTAGCGATCGCTGGCACTCTACCAGGCGTCTACTCGTTCCAGTTCTGCGCACAGGCAGGAATCCTTCGACACTGCAACATGTACAGCCTAAACGTTGTCGCAGCCCCACAGGTACACCAGCTCGTCTACTCCAGGACAGTCTCCTTCTCCGCGTCTCATGGAGTGGAGCTGTTCAAGTTGGGTATCGCAAACCCAGGTACGAGCACAATCTTTGTCCAGGCGACAATCACTGCGACAGGCAGCTTAGGCGACACTCTAACCGCGACAACCCCGGTCCTCACAATCCGCGGCGGATCAGCAGCCAACAACATTGCGCTATCATTTGCGCTCACATCTGACATGATCGGAGAGACTTTCTCCTGGTCGTTCAGCATGGCGGTCGGAAGTGATGGTGTCAATTTCGACGGCATCAGCACTGAAACGTCCACAGCTCGAGCCACAGGCACTTTCACCGTAACTGCATAACCCAGACCTTCCAAACCCCCTCCCTCCTCTTATTTTTCGATAGACTCACTAGAGACCCCGCAATATTGCCCGCTCAATCTACGGCGAGGGAGAGACGGCTGTAGAAGTACAGCTCAATCCAAGCCCGACATCAACCGAACAAGTCTTATATCGCATAGAAGATTCTAACGCTAGGACGCTCGTCCTCTCCAACGCAAGTGGCGGGTGCCCGAGATAGGAACCACCGTGAGCGTCAGACCAACCCTAACCATCGGAATTCTGACAATTCTGTCCATGTCGGGCCTCGTCAATATACTCGAAGTTCATGCACAACCCTGCTCAGCATCGCAATCGCCAGCCTGGCGGATATGCGGCCCAATAGAATCCTCCGGCACCCTGAACATTCAACCGAGCATAGTCCAGGCGTCGGACGGCACGCTAAACATGGCCTGGACCAGCCGCGCGGGCTCGAATAACGTCATATTCTACGCCAGCGGCGGATGGAACGGAACAGGGTGGAGTTGGAGCCCGGGCGGAAGCATTACTTCATCCGGCGGGAAGAATCAGAACCCCAGCATTATCCAGCTTCCCAACGGAACCCTTTACATGTTCTGGTCCTACAAGCCCACAGGATCTCCCAATTACCAGCTGTACTACGTGAAACAGAACGGAGGACTATTCTCCAAAGCCTACACCCGAGTAACCGCCCCCGCAATCATGAATGATACTCTACCCTCGGCTGCCGTCGGCAGGGACGGCACCCTCTGGCTCACTTGGACGAGAGACAATACAACCGGTCTTGGAACGGGAAAGATAATGCGACAACTATGGTACAAGACTCTCAAGGGAAACTTCTGGTCTACAGAGCAGCCCCTTACCTCAGCCAACGACATTAACTGGAATTTTCAGCCATCAGTCATGGTCGGCAAGGACAACATTGTCCGAGTCGCTTTCTCGAAAGGCTTGTCCTCGTCAAACATTTTCGACATCTACGATATAACGTATAACGGGTCCGTCTGGACGGCCCCATTCCAGATCACTACTCAAACGACGACGACAGACTCTAATCCATCGCTTATGCAGGATCGCAACGGGACATTCTGGCTATTCTGGTCCCGAAACGTGCAGGTCAGCAACAACACCGCCTACACCATCTACTCAAAGTCTTCCACCAACCCAGGGTCGACCTGGACGAGTGAGACCGCGCTTACAGCCATAAACTGCCCTTCCTCGGGCTGCGTGGACAACGAGAATCCGGCCGCGGTGCAGTCGTCGAGAGACAAGAACATCTGGGTCTTCTACGCGTCCAATCCGGTTTCAGCCTTCAACATATACGGACTCCAGACTACCAGCCCAATAGCGCCGGTTCATGACGTAGCAATCGTCCCCTACACAACAGTTCCTTTACTCACTTACATTTTCACCAACACTTCCCAGCTCTATCCCGGAGGCTTGCACGTGCCCTACGGCTGGGTGAACGGGCGATACTCGCCAATTGATCAGAGCGCGCTCGTCAATGTCATTGTTATTGTTCAGAACACGGGAGACTTCAACGAAACGGTCACGCTCAAACTGTACGCAACCAACACTACCATCACACTCTTCGGAACCAGTGTCTTCCAGCTCTCTCCCGGAGCGGAAACGAGTCAGAGTTTCAACTGGAACACTAACGGCTTCAAGCCGGCCCGCTATGGCATCACAGTCAACGCCAGCATACCCATCGAGACCTCGGGAAACAAGCCCGACGGGATAGTCATTGCTTCGAACCTCGTCCATCTGCTCCCTCCAGGCGACGTCGACCAGGACGGTTCAGTGACGATTACAGACGTCACGGTAGTCTTCTCGGCCTACAACTTTACATGCTTCAGCTCGACCACTTGCAGCCCCCAGTTCATGGCCGCTCAATGGGCGGACGTTGACGGTGGTCCAATAATAGACATCGTGGACGCCACAGTTGCCGCCCACAATTTCAACACCGTGACCTGAAACAAATCCAATCGGCCCAACACTCACCAGCAAAAGTTTGCTAGTCCCTTGCAGGGATTTCTGAACTTGCAAACAGGAGAGATCCAAGTCACATCGATGAGTAATGAGATGAGTTTTCAGACTGCTCTGTTAGTTCCTAGGCTCATCTCAACAGTTCCGGGTCGGGGCTATCCCGGATAAACTTTTAAAACGCTGGAACCAGTTTTCGGTGGAAGAATTCTCAGGTGGAAGACTTAGTCTTTTGAAAGGGTTGAGACACGGGAGCCTCCTCATGATAATCACCTTACTCTCTCTTGGCTTGATCGTAACACCCTTCCACCAACTACCCTTCATCCTCTCTACGCACGCGGTGAGCTCCAATAACTCCAGTACTCTGCCGGCCAACGTCATCATCGCGAGCCCCAGCGGCGAGAATAACATTACGGACCTCAACAACGCTATGAAACAAGTAACCTTCGCAGTGAACGTTGCCTCAGCTCCCTCCCTTATTGGGTTCGATGTCATTGTCCAGTTTTACATTTCCGTCCTCGGTGGAACACCCACCCCCCAGAACGCTGGGGTTACCGTCGACACAACTGGCAATGTGCTAGGTCCAGATTCTCACACCACCGTTCTTGCTCAGTGTGTTGACCTGCAGGGCACCGGGTGTGCGAGCGTTAAGAACTCTGCCGCTTACGCTCCACCATTCGGCGAGGTCGACGTCGGTCTTGCTGAGCTAGGAAACTATTCTAGCCCGACCGATGCTAACGGTCTGACGAGCGGCCTGCTCTTTCACATGACCTTCGACGTAGTAGGGATCGGATTTGCACAGTTACACATCTATTCGGCCACGCTGTCAGCGGCAACTCCGAAAGGTGCTCAGGTTCCGACCCGCACGGTCGATGGCTACTACACAAACATCAGCTGCCCCACGATGAGTGCAACACCATGCAAACCCCCACAGGTCAGCATAACGGTGACTCCTCCAGAGCCCTCTTTGGGCGGAACGGCATACTTCAACGCCACAGTCGTCGAGAGAAACGCCGGTGCAGGAATAATAAACTACACGTGGAATTTTGGCGATGGAACTGGTAAATATCTTTGGACCAACTCCACTCAACCCATAACCCACGCATTCCTTTCAGGCAGGGCAGGCGGCACCACAGGCTGCGCGTCCGGAGGGAACTGTACCGTCACCATGACGGTTTATGACACCCAGTCTGTAGTTTGGAGTACGCTGTTTGATGTACAGATACTTCAACTCTTCATTCACCTTTTTGTCGGAGATATCCACCGAGAGCCTGCTGGGCGTGCTTACTACTACCCTGGAGAACAGGTGCGCATAACTGCAGGTGTCGCCAGTACCAGCACGCTCCCAGAAAATGCGACTCTCTCAATATCGGTTGAGGGAAAACAGCTGAACAGCACGGACTTCAGTCTCCGTCCCTACGGCGCCGGCAACGAGACCGCCACATGGAACACTACCGGATTGGCGCCGAGATTCTATGGTGTTGATGTGAGAATAAGCAACATTGTCTCAAGCGGCCCTGTCGGCAAACCCCCAGCCCTCCTTTACGGAGAGAACGACACGTCAGGCATGTCCAGGACGCAATACATACTCCTCAGACAGCCAATGGTTGAAGGAGCCTTCAGCCTAACTCTGCTGGAAACCACGGGCCTCGGAGTTCTGGTGGTGATCGGTCTAGCCGTAGGCATTGCTCGTTTCTCAAGAAAGCCGGGCTATGAGTCGGAGCCTCTCTAAGTCGAAAAGTATCACCATGTGAACGTGGCAAGTTGCGGTATGCCTCAAATATCTGCATCATGCTCAAGATTTACACCGAATCCGTTCCGGGGATAATCTTTTAAGGATAAATGACCGGAAGCCTCTTCGGGAAAATTTGAGAACTACATCAATAGTCAAACTACTAGCACTATTCACCGTCGTCTTCTCTCTCGCCGCCTTGGAAGGTCCGTTGACCGGACTCCTACAATTGCCGACCGTAACGCTCGCTCACGCCGTAGTAGGAACGCAACCGTGCGACGTTACGGGCGAATCTGGAGCATGTTCAGAGTACTGGTACCCTGCTGGGCCAGAAATGGCAACCGAGCAGGTCAACATATTCACTAACGAGGTCATCGAGTACGGAAACATACAAACTTCCGGCACTACCATAGACTTCACTGACTGGCCAGTGCCGGGATCGGTGAATCCGAGCGCATTCACCACCACGCCCTTCTACCTTACCGCGACCGTTCCAGCACAGGGCTATTATGAGATCGAGTTCATGCAGGCCAACACATTCTGGAACTGCAACTTTGCCTTCGGGGTCTCTAAGTGTGGACAAGAGATTCGTCTCGGTATTGCCCACATGATAGATAGAGCCAACTTCGCTGCCAACGATCCGAACATCGTCGCTGGCGCGGGTGTGCCCATAGATCTTCCGATAGCCACCACCACCGCCGGTAACGCTGCAGTCGCCAACCGGTGCAGCTGGGACCCATTGTCGGTCGAGTTTGGCAACCGCGCAGGCACAACCTGTGCCCAAGAGCTGGACTCCAACTATCACGGAGGCGTCGCGTATCGCAACCAGACGGCACCGGTCACTGGAAACCCCAGTGGCTGTAGCACTACGGTTGTAAGCGCGTGTCAGCCACAGGGTAGTCCAGATCTCAATCTTGCGGCACAACACTTCGTCAACGCGGGTATTGCAAGCGGCTTCAACGCTGCCACCTCGGTATTGACCGGCCTCGCGACGGGCATTTCGATTTGTGGTCAGGCAGGTTCAGGCTGTACCGTTCCGAACTTCTTCGTCCGGAACGACCATCTTCCTAGGCTCGATCTCGGCAACGCGTATGCGTCACAGATCTGCTATCTGTTCACGGGCAGCTTCACCATACCCTGCACTCCATTCTTGACAGTCACTGACGGATCCATTACCCAGTTCCTGGGTTTCCAGACGTCGCCAAACTCTGTGAACAAGAGCTGGTGGTTCTACACTGCGGGCTTTTCAGGTCCAACCTTCTATGATGGTAGCTACTTTTTCGGCTATGACAGTACCTTCGCATCGGCCTCGTGTCCGACCCCCGGTACGGCTTCATGCACCACTATAGTGCTGGGTGGCGGAACATGCAACAATGCTGCTGTTCCAACGGCCAGCGCTGGAGACTACCAGTACATTTGCAGCCCTACCTATGACAGTCTCGCCTTGCAGCTAGAAACATCTCCATGCCTCTCAAATACGGTTACACCGAATCCAGATCCGCTTACTGGCTCGAACACCAACAGCTCGCTCGCTAATGGTCAATGCCAAGGCACGGCGATACTAACGTCTCACAGCGCTCTTCTGCGCGCTGAGGACTACTTCGGCCGGTTCGTACTCACCCTGCCGGTCTTCGAAACCAAAGACCAGTTCGGGTATCTCCAGTGCGATCCCAGCCAGGTGGTCGGCGGGTCTTGTCCGGCCGGCAGCTCCTGGTCTAGGGCCGTCAACGACGCCGATCTTGGTCTAGCGAACTTCTGGACATGGCTCAACACGTACAGTGGAAGATCTGGATCAGGTCTAGCAAACACGATACGCCAAGGCTTCAAGGAGAAGATAAGGAACGAGAACCCGTTCATCGCCAGTACTATCTGGGACGTGTTCATTCTGGGCAACGTCTACGACTCCATTCCTTGGAACTGGTGGAGCCACGATGAGCGGCATCACCATACTCAACCCATTACAGTTCGACATCAGCGTACAATCCAACGGACCCTTCGAACTACAAACACTCACCGGCATACCAATAATTCCAGGCTACTGGGCAAGTGGTGTTGGAGGCTCTACATGGGCCAGCGCTGTTGCAGCCTGTTCAGGCAGGACCCCGTGCGCGGACGTCCAGTACACATTGTCAGGCACCACCGTCAACTGCGCAGGAGCATGCACCAACTTCCCAGCTGCCAACATGCAAGTCAACACCGCTTGGCTATCACCCGCATACAGCCCAATTGCCAGCCACACCTTCGTCGGCTCTGGAGCATGGACCTGCGGCACCGTATCCGGGACCACTGGCAGTGGAACCTGCGACTCACCTGCAGGTGCGGGTAGTGCGGCGCTAAGTTTCACTTTGAGCGCGAACAACAACTACTTCCGTAGTACGACTAAGGCTGCGACCTGGGTCTGGTCTGCTGAGAGTGACCAGTCTGGTCAGGCACTGGCGGCTGCGTCTGCGGTCGGCTCCTGCGACAACGTTGCTG
>WNGM01005319.1_pt1 | contig 10070 bp, 9 predicted proteins | sample 5400571 | NCBI WGS metagenome assembly WNGM01 (sample SAMN13153378, study PRJNA577476) | soil metagenome | isolation source: 100 cm soil or saprolite under Garry oak tree replicate 2 | place: USA:California | collected 2016-06-15 | reverse complement strand
CCCCACTGCAAACTATCAAATCCGACGCCGATAGATCAGCATTACGAAAACCTCCGCGCCGGCATGCGCGGCCTCTTTATTGAACTTGGGGTGGCCGCTTAAAGATCGACAATTTATTTTTCATCCCTTCGGATAAGAGACTAGAGGGGTTTCAACTTCTGGGCGAACTGGTTTAGCGTCGTGTCGGCGTATGCGCGTCGGCACGGCGCGCTGATGAATCTACTCCTTCACGTCAGGCGTTTTCAACTGGAGGCAACTCAATGATGGAGATATCCACTGGGGAACAACTTGCAACAGAGGTAGCGAAGGTGCTGGACAAACAGCAGCCCCTCACACGGGACGATCTGCAGGTCTTAAGGCGAGGTAGTTCCATAGCGCAAATGTCGTTTGGGATAAACCCAACAAAGTTTCGAATCGACATCGAATCCATCGATGCGGCGGTAAAACTTGACCTCGCGATTACGAAGCTAGACCGAACGAGTGGCAGGCTAGCGTATGTGGGTATTGCAGTCGCAGTGGTGGGGATAATTTTGGCTGGCGCCCAAGTACTGGTAGGTCTGGGAATTTTGGCGTGATGCCGCTCTTCAGAGTAGCAAACTGGTAGCACAGCAATTTATAAAGAATGGCTCCTCAGGTAGGACTCGAACCTACAACCCTCCGGTTAACAGCCGGATGCTCTGCCATTGAGCTACTGAGGAGTGTAGCCGGAACATTCTTAAAAGGTTCCGGAGTTTACCGCTAATCATAATAATAACATCGCCATACTGCCGTGGGAAATTCAAGCGGCAAGGCATGATCGGGAACAATGATTGCCCAAAAGAAATTGCCAGTTCCCTTTTGAAGAACTGGCAACTGATCAGGGACCGTTGTTTTTTGGCGTTCAGCTCACCGGTTGCTCGCTCAGCACTTTTTCTCGCTCTTCCTCGTAGTGCTTTTCTTCTCTCGGCGAAGTGGGTAGAGCCAATTCCAAGACCTCGCTGATTTCCTTCACGTAGTGAATGTTGAGGTGCTCCAATTGTTCGGGAGTAAGATCTTCTTCGACATTCATCTTGTTTTCTGCGGGCAAAATGACGTCCCGCACGCCGGCGCGTTTGGCAGCGAGGACTTTTTCCTTGACACCGCCGATGGGCAACACGTTGCCGCTAAGAGTTATTTCTCCGGTCATGGCGGTCAGCGGACGCACGGGGCGTCCCGTAAGTAACGAGACCAGTGCTGTAGCCATGGTGACTCCCGCGGACGGTCCGTCCTTGGGGATCGCTCCTGCCGGCACGTGAATGTGGATGTCATGTTCGGCGAAGAAATTTTCCTGGATGCCGAGCTGTGCCGCATTCGAGCGCACCCAGGTGAGCGCGGCTTGCATCGATTCCTGCATGACCTGGCCAATCTGTCCGGTCATGGTGAAGCCGCCCTTGCCCTTCATGGTATTTGCTTCCACGAAAAGCACGTCGCCACCAGAAGGCGTCCAGGCTAGACCGACGACGACGCCAGCACGCTTGGTGCGTTCTGCAATTTCGCCTTCGCTGCGAATCTTGATGCCACCGAGAAATTCCTGGACGACTTCTTTAGTTACCACCAGCTTTTCGCTTTTGCCTTCAGCAAGGCGGCGAGCTTGCTTGCGGGAGATAGTGCCAATGTTGCGCTCCAGATTGCGGACGCCCGCTTCGCGGGTGTAGTGCCGGATGACGTAACCCACGGACTCTTCCGGAAATTCGATCTGCTCCGGCGTGATGCCGTTCTCTTCAATCTGACGCGGAATCAAATACTGAAACGCAATGTGGACTTTCTCTTCCTCGGTATAGCCTTGCAATTCGATGATCTCCATGCGATCACGCAAGGGGTCGGCGATGGGATCAAGCATGTTCGCCGTCGTAATAAACAGCACCTTGGAAAGATCGAAGGTGACGTCCAAGTAGTTATCACGGAACGCGGCATTCTGCTCTGGATCAAGCGCTTCGAGCAGCGCCGAAGCCGGATCCCCGCGGAAGTCGCGGCCTACTTTATCGATTTCGTCGAGCATGAAGATTGGATCTTTGGTCTCGGCCCGCCGAATTCCCTGGATGATCTGCCCCGGCAAAGCGCCGATATAAGTGCGGCGGTGGCCACGGATCTCGGCCTCATCATGAACGCCGCCCAATGAGATGCGCACAAACTTTCGCCCCAGAGCACGCGCGATCGACTTGCCCAATGAAGTCTTGCCCACGCCCGGCGGTCCGACAAAGCACAGAATCGGGCCCTTCATTCCTGGCTTCAAACGGCGCACAGACAAATAATCCAGAATGCGATCTTTTACTTTCTGCAAATCATAGTGATCGGCGTCGAGGATCTCTTTGGCTTTGAGAATATCCACTTCGCCGCCTGAAGTTTTCGCCCAGGGCAATACCGCTAGCCACTCGATGTAGTTGCGGGTGACTGAATAATCGGCCGCCATCGGCGACATGCGCGAGAGCCGGCCAAGTTCTTTCAAGGCCTCTTTCTTGACATCGTCCGGCATTCCGGCGGACTCGATTTTCTGCCGCAACTCTTCGGTGTCGCGCTGGCCTTCATCCTGCTCGCCCAGTTCTTTCTGGATGGCCTTCATTTGCTCGCGCAAGTAGTACTCACGCTGCGTCTGTTGAACCCGATCTTGCACCTCGGATTGAATCTTGTTCCGCAGTTGCTGGACTTCGAGTTCCTTGGCCAGATGCTGATTAATTTTCTCCAGGCGGACGCGAACATCGGTGGTTTCCAGCGTGTCTTGTTTATCCGCAGTAGAGAGAGACGGTAACGAGGAAGCAATGAAATCCACTAGCCGTCCAGGTTCCTCGATATTCATTGCCACCGTGGAAAGCTCATCCGATAAAGTCGGAGAGCCGGCAACAATTTGCTGGAACAGAGTCAGAACATTGCGTTGCAGGGCTTCTACTTCAGAGCTCTTCGGCGGAATCGATTCCGGAACTGAATCCACTTTTGCTCGCATGAACGGCGTAAGCTGGGTGAACTCTGCCAAACGCACCCGCTCCAAGCCCTCTGCGAACACAAACAGGCTCTGGTTAGGCATTTTTACTACTTTGTGGACGACGGCGAGGGTTCCAACCGTATACAGATCACTGGCTTGAGGGGCGTCTACGCGAGCTTCGCGCTGCGCCACCACGACGATTGTCTTATCCTCGCCTAATGAGTTAATTAACTGAACAGAACTTTCCCTGCCTACGGTTAGCGGCAGGACGGCGTGGGGAAACAAAACCGTGTCCCGCACAGGAAGGATGGGTAACGACCGCTCCGACTCCGGTTCCTGTTCCTTAGGCTTGGAGTTGCGCTCAGTACGCGCTTTCTCGACCATGATTCTCCTTGAGTGGGTTGTACTCAACCCTTGGATGAGTTTCAGCCGCAGAAAGATGCAACCCTAGAATCATTCAGAAGCTGTTGGATTCTAAACCCGGTCGACAAGCTTTGCACTACCCCAAAGGTACAGGTCACGATCGGGTTCCCGAAACCAGAGCTGCCGCCAGACGTGCTCAGGCTGACGGGTAAACTCCTAGCACTTTCACCAGATCGGCGACTTCGGCGAGATGGTGAAGAGCATTTCGGGCCGCTAGGTCGTCCCCGCGCAGGAAGTCGGCATAGAAAACATATTCCCATGGCCGGCCACGCATGGGCCGGGACTCAATCTTGCTTAAACTGATGTCCCGCAAGGCAAATACACTCAGAGCCTTAAACAATGCTCCGGGAATGTTTTGCAAGCTGAAAGCAATGGATGTTTTATTCGCCCCACGCAGCACGCGTCGCTTACTCCGGATTAAGAAGAAGCGGGTAAAGTTCCGCTTATCGTCTTCAATCCCGGCCGCAAGGATTCGGCCCTTGTAGGCCTTAACTGCTTGGCGCCCTGCGATCCCGGCTGCATCCCTCAGACGGTTCTCAACCACGTGTTTTACGCTGCCTGCGGTGTCATAGAACGGTACCGGCTCAACTTTGCGGTTTCGGCGGAAGAAGTCGCGGCACTGCTCGAGCGCGACCGGGTGCGAGTAGACGCGGCGGAGGTCTTCTCGCTTGACGCCTGGTAGAACGATCAAGTTGTGCACGATGCGCAGGCGGAACTCTCGTTCTATGAAAACCTTGCGCGTAAGTAACAGGTCGAAGTGTTCGGTCACTGAACCAGCTAAAGAATTTTCAATGGGAATGACGGCGGCATCGACTGAACCGCGCCCCACCCGATCAAACACTTCTGCGGAACGGGCGCACGGCACAATGGTGCATCCCGGCGCCATGCGGCGAGCCGCCTCGTGGCTGAACGATCCCGCTTCCCCTTGAATCGCGATCTTCATCACGGCAACTTAACTGGACTTTGCTTGCGGAAGCAAATCTTTTCGAAGAATGAGAGCGTCCACACCGTTGGAATAATAGTGTGGAACGGTTCTTTCCAAGAAATAACCATGACGCTTGTAGAAGGCCAAGGCTCCCAGGTTATCCACGGCAGTTTCCAGCCGCACGCCAGGGCATCGGACAGCGCGAAGTTGATCTTCCGCAGCAGCCAGCAGACCAGAACCGACCCCGAAACGCCTGCCAGCAGCTCTGACATCGATGGTGATGATGTGACCCATCCCACGGCGGTCAACTTCAGCAACAATGAAACCGACAATTCCTGGGCTCTGAGCTCCGCCCTTGGCATCCGCTGATTCAGCTATGATCGTCAACGAGCCGCGACGCCGGATATAGGCCGCGAGCTCCAATCGGCTATACGAGATCCCGGGCGAGAAGCATTTTTGATCGATGTCCCAAAGGATTTCGAAATCCTCGCGTTTGAATTCTCGCAGGATAAACTCCACGCCGACATTGTAGTAGAGGAGAATTGCACCAGGTTCGCAGCAGTTTGGGGTAGATCCGCTATAACGGGGTAGATCCGCTATAACAAGGGTCCAGAAGCTGGACGAAAGTGTTGCATGGCTGCACCCTGAACCGCGCCAAGTGCATCTCAGGGGTGTGTGGCGTCTGGTCCTCATCGACGCACTGACTACGGCTGTTCTGCTCAGCCTCTGGTACCTCTATTTTGCCCGATATAACCGCCGCAGAGGTGTTTTGGCTTTGCGCCGCGTAGGGGCAGCGTGCGACGGCCAAGGCCGGATTGTGGACGCCCGTTGGTTAGGAGCCTGCCGCCTGCAGGCGCGTCTGCATTTTGCAGCTCGGTGGTTTGAGGATGTTCACGTCACGGTTCGGCTGCTCCCGCGTCCCTTGCCCCTTCAGTGGCTGTCCAGTCTGTGGCGCAAGAACAAAGAGACGCTTACATTTGAAGCCGATCTGGATTACGCACCCAGCTTTCAACTGGAAGTTTTCCGACATCGGTGGCTCACTAATCAGCGGATCCGAGTAGCTGAAGGTTCCAGAGACTGGTCAGTTTGCCGCCCTGGGCCAGTCGTGCTCACTACCCGCACTGATTGGACCCAGGAGCTTACACCGGTGGTGAATTCCCTCATCAATTCTCGAAAATCTGACTTGCTGAGTGTCCGCTTCGGCGCGGAGTCTCCCCACCTGGTAGCTACAGTTGCCCTGGAATCGCTTTCCGATGAGCAGGCTGCCGCGGGATTTCTCGGCATAATGCGCGAGTTGGCGGCAGGAGCTTCAACATTCCGACATAAAAGCTAGTGGTCAGTGGCCAGTGGTTCGAGTTCTTGGATTCGTATCAGGGCATCGCTTCAGCGATGCCGTACCGTGACAACATTCGATGCGCCTTTAGGCGCTGGGTCACCCTCGGCGCCTAAAAGGCGCGAGGCAGCAGATACCTGGCGGCACGCCTGAAGGCGTGCCCTGACACGAATCTGTGTCTAACGGTTTTTCTGAAACCCTAACCACTAGCCACTAATCACTGTTCTCTGGTTCGGCTACGAAACGGTAGCCTACTCCGCGCACGGTTAGCAGATGGCCTGGGTGGGATGGATCATCTTCAATGTAACGCCGTAGCCGGACAATGAAGTTATCGATGGCACGCGTATCGGTATCTTCTTTCAATCCCCAAACCTGCTCAAGAATGGATTTGCGTGAGACCACCCGCCCGCTGTTGCGGATAAGATGTCGCAACAACTCCGCCTCCATCAGCGTGAGGTGGATGGTGTTCCCGTTGACTCGAAGCTCCAGTTTTCCGAAGTCAATGGTACGCCGGTTGAATGAGAACACTTCGTATTCGGTATAAGGTTTGCTCTTTGATGTTGCTGGCTCCGCTTGGCTGTCTCGCAGCCATTCGCGCCGCCGCAATAGTCCCTGCAAGCGGGCCAGCAGAATGGCAAGTTCAAACGGTTTAGGCAGATAATCGTCGGCGCCCGAGGCAAAACCCTTCAGCACATCTTCCGGACGGCCACGCGCGGTCAACATCAGGACGGGAACAAAATTCTTTGCGGCTCGCAACTCGGCGACGACGGCGAAACCGTCCTTGCCGGGAAGCATGACATCGAGAACTACGGCGTCAATTTCTTTCTCCATCTCATTTTCAAGCCGGCCGTCTTTCCATTCGCCCAGCAGCAAGCTCAGGGCGCTTTCTCCGTCCCGAACAACCGTGACTGCGTGCCCCTCCGCCTCCAAATTGAAACGCAAACCATTAGCCAGATGGGCTTCGTCCTCGACGATGAGCACATGGCTCATGTTGCGCTCCTGGGCAATTCGAGGACAACCGTCGTGCCCCGGCCTTCACCTTCGCTCTTGGCAAAGACGCGGCCACCGTGCTTTCTGGCAATGGTCCGCACGATAAACAACCCCAGGCCGGTGCCTTTCACATGAGAAAGGGTGCGGTTCGGAACGCGATAGAAACGCTTGAAAATACGTTTTAATTCTTGAGCCGAAATTCCCACACCGTTATCCTGTACGCTGAGCGTGACGTGCTTGTCGTCGGGGGTTTCCAAACGCACGGCAATGTCCACTGCGGGCCCGGAATACTTGATCGCATTGTCGATTACATTGGAAACTGCAGTGCGTAGTTCTTCGCCATCGCCGACCACGCTGGTCCCGGCTCCGTTGTTAACCTCCTGTTCGTATCGCAATGCCTCAGGTTGAAGATGATGACTGGTGCGCGCGACATCCACACATTCTTGCACCAGGTCGCCAAAATTTAACGGCGCCCGATGGTTCCCCTTCTTATGGGTCGCCTGGCCGGCCTTTAAAACCTGTTCCACTGTGCCCAGCAAACGGTCGGTATCGTCCACCATCAGCCGGTAGAACTCGCGGCGCTGGGCCTCGTCTACATCACGCCGTTGCAGTGTTTGTAAATAAAGGCGGATCGAGGCGATCGGGGTTTTCAGTTCGTGGGTGACCGCGTTGATGAAGCTGTCATGCTGTTCGTTGCGCCGGATCTCGTGGACCAGAAAGCTGGTATTCACGATGAGACCTGCAATCAACACCGTGAACAGGATCACGCCCAGGAACAGCAGCACGCCCTCGCGCCAGTTAAGAATGATCCAGCCAACGTTCAGCCCTACGGCCAAGGTTACAAGGCAGACGCCAAGCACCACAAAAAAAGCGATGGCTTTGCGGCGGCTGGTGATGCGCATAGCAGGATTTTAACGCTATTGGAAGAAAAACCGCAGGAGAGAAGGCAGATACTTTGCCCGGAGCGATACAGCACGAGCCAGACCCATTACAAATTTGTGGACAGTAAAAGTGACGACGATCCTAAACCGAAACCAGCTCACGCCTCGCCGCAGATGAGCGTCCTTGCTCCTCACGCCGCTGCAGCTCGGAAAGTCTTACCCGGTACACGTGGCGCGCCAGTCCCAATTTCTTTAACGCCCAAATCCCGTACCAGTTCACGTCAACTTCATACCATTTCAAGCCGTGGCGGGCTGAAACCGGATGAGCGTGATGATTGTTATGCCAGCCTTCGCCGAAGGTGAGGATGGCGACCCACCAGTTGTTGGTGGAGAGATCGCGGGTGACAAAGCGTCGAGAGCCCCAGGTGTGGGTTGCCGAGTTCACCAGCCAGGTGGCGTGCAGCCCGACTACTGTGCGCATGAAAATTCCCCACATCAGAAAGGGCAAGCCGCCAAGCGCCAGCAAAATTAATCCGAGGATAACAATGGGAACGTAGTGATACTTCGTAATCCACACGTGAAATTTGCTTTTCGCGAGATCGGGGACATAGCGCGCGAGCGTAGTCGTATCGTGATGCATGGACTTGCCCATCAGGATCCAGCCCATGTGCGCCCACCACTTGCCGTCAAGCGGGGTGTGCGGATCGCCTTCCTGATCAGAATGCTGATGATGAATGCGGTGCGTAGCGACCCAGAAAATGGGTCCGCCCTCGAGAGCAAGAGTCGCACACGTAGTCAAAACGTACTCCACCCACTTGGGCGTCCTATAGCCACGATGAGTGAGCAATCGGTGATAGCCCATGCCAATTCCCAGGCTTCCCGAAACCCACCACAAAAACATCGCGACAAACAAAGCTTTCCACGTGAAAAAGAACAGGGCTGCAATCGCGCCGACGTGAAACAGCGCCATGAAAGTTGCGGTCACCCAATTGATTTCATTGTCCGCGGCCGGCTTCCGATTCAGCGTCTCGAGTTCCATCGCAGTGTCCCCGTGGCTCATGTAGATAACTTATCAGTGCTTGGAAACGTCGTCTGTAATAGTTGTGTAATACGGGAGTGGATGGAAGTTACGAAGGTACAACAACGTGGGAGATGCCAGAATGGGCGGGCAATTCAGCTCAGGCCGTCGCGCCTTTCACTTCAACGCCGGCCCATTTTTCCAGTAACGTGAGAGTAGCGGCATAATCGAGGTCTTGGTAGCCGTCCTCACTCGCAACCTCGTAAACCTCTTCGACGATTTCGAGCGCCGGCAGTTTAACCCGAGCCTCTTTAGCAGCTTCCAGCGCAAGATGGATATCCTTATGCATCAGGCGGAGGGGGAAATTCGCCGTGAAGTCACGTTTCAGGACAAAGGGCGCCTTGTAGTCCACCACGCCCGAGCGGACCATCGAAGCCTGGATCAGGGGGAGCATGGTCTCAGCATCCACTCCCAGCTTGGTGGCTAGCGTCAGGGCCTCGGCAAAGCCTTCATAGATGATTGCAATTTGGAGATTCATGGCCAGCTTGGCGGCTTGGCCTTTGCCAGTTTCGCCCATGCGAAAGATCTGCTTGCCCATGGCAGTAAATAACGGTTTCAAGGTTTCGATAACTGCCTCATCTCCGCCCACGATGAAAATGAGAGTTCCACTTTCCGCCCCTACTTTGGAACCGGTGACTGGCGCATCTACGTACTGAACTCCGCGGGAACGCACACGCTCGGCGAATTTACGGGTCGCGGAAGGGGAGATCGTGCTTGAATCGACAATCGTCATGCCTTGCGTTAGCGATTGTTCGACGCCCTGCGATCCGAAAAGCACACTTTCGACCGCTTTCGTATCTGAAACCGACATCCAGACCACTTCCGCGCCATTGGCGGCTTCTGCAGGAGATGAAGCGCTGCGCGCTCCTTCCACTTCCTTCCCTGGGGTGCGATTCCAAACTGTGACTTCGTGACCGGCCTTAACCAAATTCGCTGCCATCGGCCGACCCATGATTCCTAACCCTAAAAAAGCGACGCGCATCCGGCTACTCTCCTGAAGATTCACCCAAAAGGGCTTGCAAGGATTAGAACTGACGCCATGCGACTGGTCAAGTAATGCTCGACAGATTGTTTTAGAATGAGGTACAACTCTGCTGCGGCAAAGAACCATCGCAGATGACCCGGAACTATTCTGGTTCCGCGTCCGTGAATCAATTTTGGATCCGGCTTCGTCATTCGATGTTAAAAGCGACGATTAAAAATTCCGCGTTGCGCAAGCGAGCCCGCCAATTTGGGCGTCTGGTGCGCCATTCGGCGGTCACTCCCCGCACTGGGGAAACCCATAAGCCCAGACTGGTCTCGAACGGCGAACTGGGTGTGACGTTCATCGGACACGCCAGCTTTTTCGTACAGATGGGTGGTCAGAACGTGATCATCGATCCCAATTTTGCACGCTGGCTGTTCGTGCTCAAACGTCTGCGCCAGCCCGGTGTCCGTCTGCGCGACCTTCCAGCCATCGATCTGATATTGGTTACCCATGCCCACTTCGACCACCTGCACCGGCC
>WNGM01022552.1_pt1 | contig 10074 bp, 9 predicted proteins | sample 5400571 | NCBI WGS metagenome assembly WNGM01 (sample SAMN13153378, study PRJNA577476) | soil metagenome | isolation source: 100 cm soil or saprolite under Garry oak tree replicate 2 | place: USA:California | collected 2016-06-15 | reverse complement strand
CAAGCCCTGTTTGACGCGGTGAACACCGGCACGGTGCGGGTACTCCTTGGCTCGACGGAAAAAATGGGCGCGGGGACGAACGTGCAGCAACGGCTGGTCGCCCTGCACCATGTTGATGCACCGTGGCGGCCCCGCGACATCGAACAGCGGGAAGGGCGCATCTTGCGCCAGGGCAACCGGAATACGCAGGTACACATCTACCGCTACGTGACCGAAGGCTCATTCGATGCCTACATGTGGCAAACCCTGGAAACCAAAGCGCGGTTTATTGCTCAGGTCATCAGTGGACGGGCGACGGTACGCGAAGCTGAGGACGTGGCAGGCGGCGCACTCAGCTATGCCGAGATCAAGGCAATCGCCAGCGGCAACCCCCTGGTCATGGAAAAAGTCCGGATTGATACGGAAGTCCGTCGGCTGGATATGCTGCGTGCAGCGTATTTGAACCAGCAGTATGAAATCGGCAAAAAGGTGCGAGACTTGCCAGGGCAGATCGCGGACGCCAAGCAGTACCATGCCGGACTCGTGCAAGACATAGCCAGGCGAAATGCGCACGGTGCAGACGCATCTACCATGTTCATTGCGGGACGGGCGTTTTTTGGCAAGGATGCGCGTGAGCAGGCAGGGAAGGCGCTGGTGCAGGCCATCATGTCGTCCCTGTGGGGAGACAAGGGGCTCAAACATCTCGGCCAGTATCGCGGCTTTGCGATCATGGGTGATCGTGACGGGGAGCGGGTACAACTCGCGCTGCGTGGCACCCATACCTACGAGGTCAGCCTGAACCTGGGAAGCGCAGTCAGCACGGGAACTCCTGGTGAAGCAAGCAGACATCAACCGCTCGCTTGATTTGGATAAGAGCGACACACAGATTGTTGCTGAGGCGAAGGTAGCTTAGATAGTGAAGGCCGGAAGGCTAGCCATTGCGGGCATGGTGGACGCGGGCAAAATTGCAAATTGATTTGACACAACATGCATCCTGTATATAAGCTGAGGTTAATACGTAAAGGGGAGACGCGTGTATGAGGCAGCGGGACCGTCAATCAGGGTTCGGTACTGTAAAAATCGTGCTTATTGTTTTCGTCCTTGCAGCGGTATCTGTGACCGGCTTAGTGCTATCCCAGCAACATAAACCGAATAGCGCTAAGAACAGCGCGGCGACGAGCCAAACTCAGACGGCTACACAGCCGCAGAACACGACTACTACACAATCTGCGGCGGCTACGACACAGTATTTAACCATCAAAGAATGGGGAGTAAAGATACCCCTATCAAGCAAAATTCAGGACTCTTACTACGTTGTGCCAACCGGCATTACCAACAGCACGGACGGACGACCTAGCGGTATATATTTGGACGTAGCATCGCTCAAGAACAGTTGCGGTGATATTTCAGTTGGCAACTCTAACACCAGCATCGAAAAAGCAGTAGGGGAGATTGTCCGCTCACTTCCAACAGACAAAGACCCTGTTTCAGGTAAACTTTACACTCAGCTTAACCCGAACGGCACCACCATAGGCGGCTACTACTACGGGTACTCTAGCGACATCAGAGGCAAGACATGTGCCTCTCAAACCCTGCTACAATCTGTTGACTCAGCATTTGCTACTGCCACAAAAGGCATGGTCGCTGCAACAAACTAAAACGGTGCACCTTAAATAACTAACTAACATCACTCAGAAACTGCAACCATCCTGGCGACGGTAGCAACGTCTACGTTAATAACAGAAACGGCCAATCAACGCTAACCGGTACAAAATGGGAATGCGTAGAGATGGTTAATCGGCTCTATCTTACTAAAGGCTGGACGACAGCTAATTGGTACGGGAACGGCGGCGGCTCACCTGATGGGCTCATTTATCACGTCCCTTCTGGTTCTGGTCTCACCGCACAATTCAACGGCTCAATCTCGTATATCGACCCCGGCGACGTTATCACTCTAAACTACGGCACTTTCGGACACGCGGGTATTATAGACTCAATCTCAGGCGGTACGTTTAACATTCTCAACCAGAATGCCGATCTAACCAGCTCTGCCTACGTTTCCGCAGGGTCATTAAGTGGCGGCAATGCCACCTTGCATATGAATGCCTGGGCTGGCTATACCGTCCAGGGTGTCATCCACGCACCCATTACCAACCCTTCCAGCTCCCCCTCAACCCCCACTGCCGTCTCACGCGGCAGCAACGATATGGATGTATTCTACAATGACGGCAATAACAACATAGCTAACTACAAATGGAACTCAACCACTGGTTGGTCTACTCATTCAATAGCTGATACCACCAATGATGTCAGTGGTCAACCCGCCGTTGACTCCCGTACCAGCGACAGCGTGGATGTCTTCTACCGCACGCCAAACCATAAGCTCATGAACATAGGCTGGACGGCCAGTGGCGGTTGGACAGGCACGAACGCGATACTTACCAGTGGGGTGTATGGTGATCCTGCTGTAGTCGCCCGCGACGCAAACGACATGCAGGTGTTCTTCAACGACATTTCAGGTAATATCAAGAGCGTCTACTGGACGAACAGCGGCGGGTGGAATACAAACCTTCAGCAACTTTACGGCCCTGACTCTGGTGGTGGTGACCCTTACGCTATCACCCGAACCTCAGACAGCATGGATGTCTTCTTTGTCAAAAACAATCAAAACCTAGTGCATCTCGGCTGGACAGCAGCATCTGGCTGGAACACCACGGACTGGACTACCTACATGGTTGGCAAGCCTACGGCTATCACCTGGAACAGTGGCAATGACATGGCAGCTTTCTACGAGCAAATCAACAGCAACGTGGGTGAGGAGAATTGGGACTCAAGTACCGGCTGGGCTGCGCAGACCTGGGCAGCATCACTATCAGGCAACCCGAGCGCCGTAGCAGGGGTCAGCCACACCATTGACAACCTCTACCGCGAGACTGGCGGCAACATCGTTGACCGCTACCTATCTGGTGGTACCTGGGCGACCACAAACGTAGTCGGCTCTAATAGCTCTACAAGCAATCCGTTCGCCATAACACGCGGCACTACCAGCGAAGAAGTGTTTTACTGGAACGGTACATCATTCATGGATGCCAACTGGAACACCACCAGCCAAGCATGGAGCGCAGCACAGATAAACTAGCAAACCTTATTTGTGCCAGAACAGAAGGTACTGTAATATACAATCCATGAGTCTTGAGGAAGCCGACAAAATCAGATTAGCATTCGGTAAATTTATCGAAGTAGCTAACCCTGGGCTAATGAGGCTGTTTCAAACAACGATACCTGAGTCCACCTTGCCGTACCCGAAGCAACAAATTGAGCAAGCGCTGGACACCTGCATCGAACATCTGGAAAGAGAAAACGACAAAAAGACAGCAAGAGCTTTCAAGGCACTCAAGGTTTGGCTCAAAGCGTACACGGACGACGGCACTGCCCTTGCTAAAGCCTATAACCGCCTCCTTACTTTGACCTATCACCGCTAACTGCCTCACCCGTCAACTTCACTTGGCGGGTATGGCATTGTCGGGATGTGCATATCAGTTGACTATAATTCCGAGAACATCGTACGGGTCGTAATCGTTAAACCAGGTGAAAAATTCGGCAACGGGCTTGAAGGACTCGCGGTACACCCCGGGCGTAGCCGGGGTCTTGAACAGAAAGCTGAAGTGCCCGACCTGGCCCGGCGCGACGCTGGCTTCGGTCAGCAGAGCAGGGCGGTTGCAGGCCCCCCAGCCGGTGGTACAGAAAATGCTCATCCGCGAGGTTGGATTGCTAGCGGCCAGCGTCACCGGCAGGGGTCCGCTGTTCAGCCATGTGGCTGTGCCGGTATTGGTTACGGCCACTTTTGCCAAATAGCTTTGATTTGTTTGCAGCTTGCCCGGGTCGAACTGAGTTGTTCCGGTCTGGTCGTAAATTTCATAGTACCTCATGTTCCACGTAAAGGTGCCCGGCGACACCACCCAGATACCGAGCGTGTCTTGTGCAAGGTAATCATTGAACCAGGTGACGAATTCGGCAACTGGTTTAAACCGCTCTCGGTACTGTCCGGGCACATACGGCGCTTGGAAGCGGAATACAAAATGACCAGTTTGCCCCGGCGCTACACTAGCCTCTTGCAGATAAGTAGGCCGGTTACACGCCAGCCAGGTACTATTGCAGAAGTTGCTGCTGTCTTTTATAGAACCGAGCGTAACCGGCGTCGGCCCGTTGTTAGTCCAGGTAGCGCTGCCGATATTCTTGGCGTCAAGCGTCGCCTGATAGGCTTGTCCGGGTTGTAGCCGTCCGGGGTCATATTTGGTATTGCCGTCCAAGCTCGTTACGGTGTAGCCGGTGGTGGTCCAGGCGTAGCTCCCCGGCGACACAACCCGGATACCAAGCTCATCGGCTGGGTCGTCCTTATTAAACCACGTCAAGAATTCACTCACCGGTCTGAACGACTCCCGATACTGACCGGGTGTATACGGCGCCTGGAACTGGAACATGAAATGCCCTTCCTGTCCCGGTGCCACGCTGGCTTCTTGCAGATATGCTAGACGGTTGCATGCCAGCCACGTGCTGTTGCAAAACATACTATTGCCACCCGACCCGGTGCCTAACGTAACCGGCGTCGGTCCGCTGTTAATCCATGTCTGGTTGCCGACATTCATTGCTTCTAATGTGGCAAGGTACTTTTGGCCGGGTTGCAGACGACCAGGGTCGTACTGGATGCTCTTGTCCAAACTCGTTATGGTATACCCGGTAGTCGTCCAGGAGTAGCCTGCAACGGTCGTTCCGCCGAACCAATTCGTGAAGATGGTGACGAAGTTCTGGTTGCCGGAGAAGTGGGGGGTGTACCAGTACAAAGCCGCGGTTGCGCCGCTGTCAATATGGGCTGAGGTGCTGTATATTGTATTGTATCCGTAGTAGTAGGTCGTCGATCCGCTCGGGCAGACTTGCCATGTGCCCTGTGTCATCGGTCCGGCGTAACAGCTCTGCGGGTCGTCGGAATTGTCCCAATGATCGCCAGCAACCGGGTAATTATCCGCTTGAACGTCCCAACTAATATTGCCTTTAGAGCGCTGTTCACCGAAGCGGAGCAGCCAGGCAGCATGAATGACTTGCTGCGAAAAACCGGCTTTAGCAGCCGTATTAACGCAGGTGCCGTTCACTGAGGTTACGGTTGTGCCATTGATAGTGTAAAGATTGAGGCCGCTGTAATTATGCGTTGTGCCACCATCCGGGCAACCATAGCCCATCGCTCCGGTGTATTGTAAGGTGCTACAGCCGCTTGCTCCTGTCACCAGGCTTTGCTCTTTCTGTAGAGTCGCTAGAACAACCTGAGGATTAAGGCCGTAGGCAACCGCAGCGTCATAGATAACATACCCGGCAGAAACATTGTTGCCGTAGGTATAGCCGGTGGTCGGTGCATAGCCGTTCGGGTCTCTTGACTGAAAATGGTTGCTTGTGCTGATGCAACTGCTTGGAAACTGATTAAGGAATGTATCGATTTGGGCGGCAGACATCCGGCTCGTATTATCGAACACCACATCGTCAATAATGCGGTTCTGATCGAAAGTTAGCGCCGACGCAGTAGAAGATAGTAGCAGCAGACCGGCAATACTCGCAGCGGTAAAGGAGATACATCCGGCCAACAGCGACTTCATTTCGTTATCTCATCCATTGGCGGGCTAGCTGGTTTTTTAGTTTGCAAGCCATGTTTTTATTTTAATACCTATAGAGTGTTTATCATGTTTATCGTAAATAGTCAAATATCTCAAATAAAATCGCCGTGCGCGACGTAGGCTATTTTGTGGCAGTGTAGATGCTGTTTAAGCCAAATACAAAGCGTTTTCGTCTGATGTTCTTAAAGCCCGCTGCCATTACAATTTTTTTGACGTGCGACGGTGACATGCCCAATAGTTCGTGGCTATGGTCAATGTGTCTTTCTTTGTGGTCGGGGTCATTTCTAAAGCGCAGCCAGTGAACGAATGTACCTAATCGCGGCGAAATCATGGTTACAATAAGTTTGCCACCCTCTTTTGTTACTCTATAGGCCTCCTTGACGGAGCCATCCCTGTTAGGAATGTGGTTTAGGCAGGCTAGGTAACTTACAGTTTCAAATTCGCCATTCTTGAACGGAAGCTTTGCGGCATTATTTATACAGCCTGTTGAAAAATACCCTTACAAAGCTCATCAGTGAAGACGCATTCATTGCTTCATGACCATTGAGTAATCTGAACCAATCGGCAAGGAAAAAGACCACCGCGCCAAAAAGTAGGTCCAAAAGCACGAGTCAACCAGCCAAAAGCAGCCAAAAAGCAGGCACACATGGCCTCTGCTGGGAATGGACGCCGACCCCAGCCGCGCTTCTTGAGCAGCCGTTTGAGATTTTGCCCAGCGGCTCGCATGAGACCCTCACAGTTGACGCGCCAGAGTCGTCGGAGGCGAAAGCGCCGCATGCCATGCCACTGTTTGCCTTCAGCAAACAAGGGCTCCACCCAGACACTGCGCTTACGCAAGGCCTTCTTGTACGCTTCGGTTGACGTGTAGGCACGCGCCTGGTCAAGATAGTCCTCATCCACACTCCGACAGAGCGTCCGTCCCTGCTTGCTCGTAGTACATTTGGCTTTGAGCGGACAGTGATTGCAATCCCTGGCTCGTGCCCGATAACGTCGTGAACGCTCGGTCGAATGAGCCCGATCAAAACGGAGTTCTTTGCCTGCTGGACAGAAGTAGACATCACGCTCCACATCATACTGAAAGAGGTGTGAGCTAAAGAACTCGGTACGATGGTCCATATCAGGAAGTGGAATGTAGGCGTGGATGTGTTGGCTTTCAATGGCGACGATGTTCTCTTCGGTGCCGTACTTACTATCCCCGGTGGCTTGTCTGGGCCAGAGCTTCCACCGGAAGCGTGCCCGCCAGAGTAAGTCGAGCATCGGCTTATTTTCAGAAACTTCGGAGGGGGCCACCAAGACCCCAACAATAATGCGGGCTTTGCCCCCATCCACGACGTAGTGCGTCTGGTACCCCAGGTGCGACCCGCCTTTGGTCACCATCATGGAGGCGTCCGGATCGGTCGTGCTCACATGCCAATCGGCCATCCGTTGATACCACCGGGTGGTGACGGTGCGATCTTGCGCTCCGAGCTGATCGATCCAATCATGGCGCTCTTTATTCGTCTGGGTGAGGTCCTCACGTATCTCCTCTGACACCGCGACGGGAAGCTGCATGGGGGCTTGCGTCCCCTCTAACTGCACTGCATCACTGTGTGCAGACTCCTCCTGGCTCGTGGCCTGATCCGTCCCCTCTGCTGCTTCCAGGTCTGTTGTGGCGAATAGGCTAGCAAGATGCGCCTCCACCGCAAAACGGGGCTTGACCGAGGTCATGGCTGCATTGGCCTCCACTTTGGTGGCATCGATGTAGAGTTCCCTTCCCCAAATCAGTCCTGCTTGTTGGCACTGCTCCACAATCGCCTCGAAAAAACGTCGAAAGACCTCCACTCCATAACGGGTGCGGATGCGTGTCAGGCTAGAATGATCGGGTAAGGGCTCGTTCAAATCGTAGCCAACAAACCAACGAACGCTGAGCCGATCTGCCGCATGCCGCATCAGCAGGCGTTCCGAGCGAATATCTTCAAAGAACATCACGAGGTGCAGTTTGAAGAAGACGATGGGATCGATGGAGGGACGACCTCCGCCAGCATAGGTCTGTTGCACAAACTCCCGCACGAACGACAGGTCCAGTGTTCGATCAAGTTGGCGATAGAAGTGATTGTGCGGGACCAGTTCTTCCAAGGAGACATGGACAAGCGGAGCAAAACGTCGCTCTTTGGTTCCCATCATCGTTGGTGCCTTTCCCTTGCATATAACGACACATCACTCCTCATTACGTACCACCTTTTCGCTCGTTGTTCAACCAGTTGTTTACTTGCATGACGAGAGAGCTGGTACCCCCTTTGTGAGTATAAGGAGTGCTCTTTTGCTCCTCGTGATCGCTCTGTGAGAGCAAGCAAGCCACGCGTTCCCACTGTGATGGGATTGTGATGCTTTTGCCCTGCGCTGTGATCGTTTTGAGAGATCGCTCAGGTAATCTTTGCTCAAACCTCACAGCGAGGTCTCAATGAAAACAACTTCCCATTCAAGGAGGAAAGGCTATGTTCCAGAAACGGAGAACCCCCGCGACATCATTCTTAGCATTCGTGAGCGTCGCACTGCTCACCTTAGGCGTCCTCGGAGTAGTTCTAACGGCATGTGGCAGCCAACCGGCAACCAAGACGGCTTCCACCTCCAAACCGGAGCGGCATGTCCAAGCCAACCTCAATATCATCGTCAATCAACAGGGCTATCAGCAGGATTGGCCCGCCTATGCGCCCAACACGCTGGCCGTTCCTGCCAATAGCCTGGTGACGATCACCTTGCACGACTACGACCTTGGGCTGGACTCGCCTCTGCCCAAAGGGACACCTTTTGCCACTGTGCAAGGGACGATAGGGGGCGTGGCCTATCTCAACGGGAAGCCCTATGCCGCCCTGGCCCCAGAGAAAATCGCCCACACCTTCACCATCCCTCAACTGCATATCAATGTCCCTCTTCCCGGGTTTGGCAAGGAGTCGGATACCATCAGCTTCACCTTCCGCATCGGCAAAGCGGGAACCTACATCTTCCAGTGCCTTGATCCCTGTGGCACCGGCTCAAACGGCTTCGAGGGGCCGATGGCAACCAAGGGCTACATGATGGGGACGCTGACGGTTCAATAAGGCCGCCTTCGTTGGGAGACCGTGACCCAAAGGAAAGGGGCTCGCTTGAGTCAAGCGAGCCCCTGCGCCAAAGGAGAGGAGCAAGCCATGAAAAAGGCGCTAGGAGCAGTTGTTGTCATGGTGGTGACTGTGCTGGTGGTCGCCTGCGGGGGCGGCGGGAACGCTGGCGGTGGCAGCAGGACCGATGTGCATATGGGGCAAACGAACTTCACCCAAGCTTCCATTACCATCAGCAAAGGCAGCAGTCTCAACCTGATCAATGATACCGCCGTTACCCATATCATTGCCAATGGCACGTGGGAGCAGAACACTGCTCAACCGGGAGCAGAACCTGGGGCACCCACGGTTAATAACCTGCAATTCAGCACGGCCAATCAGAGCCAAACGATTGGACCCTTCACGACCGCTGGCACCTTTCATCTGTATTGCGTCGTGCATCCGGGAATGAACCTGATAGTGACGGTGCAATAAGTGGAGGAAAGGACATGGTGAGAGAAAGCCAGACTGCCAGCGGTATCCAGTCGATGATCAGCCAAATTGGAGAGACACTCTCTGGTCTAGCATCGACAAAACACGCTCCTCACATGAAGCAATGGGTTGCAATGTCCTGCTCTACGTGCCACAAGCACACAGACGAGCGCTGCTTGTATTGTCTTCTGCCCGTTTGTTCTGAGCATGGGAAGCACATCCAACTCTGGTTCACGCTCCGACAGGTGCTGGTCTGCACTCCGTGTCAAGCACGACTCCAGGAGATCGCTCAGGAGGAACAGAGCGCCTCATTGGCAGCAGACGCACTGCGTCGTGCTTCTGTGGTTGACGTCTGAGAAGCATATGGGCAACAGCGAAACGAAAGGAGGAACAGGTTCCTGAGTGAGAGAGAGTTGAAGACTGGCTGGGCTGTGAGGCACGGACAAGGACATGTATACGAACGTAGGCAGGTTGGTTGCTCATGATGATGAGCACACTGCGTGAAGTCATCAGATGATCCGTCCTGTGTTTCGGTACGCATCACAGCCCACTTTTTTGCGTAAAATAGGGCATTGATGGAAAGGAGACCCTGACTGCTGCCTTCCAGCTTGGTGAGACGCTTGCACAGCAGGCTGGCTATCGAGTCATCGTCGCTTCTGATTGCTTGACGGCCTTGAAATTCCTTCGCGTTTGCAAACCAGACCTCATACTGCTGGATGAGCATCTGCTCATGCGGCATGGCATTGACCTCTTGCCGCGCCTGCATGTGATGAAAGACCTCCAGGATATTCCGCTCCTGTTCCTGAGCACAGATTTCCCTGGGAGCAAGTGGGAGGACATTCCTCCTTACTGAGGAGCTTTGTGAAAGAGTTTTTCAACAGGCTGTGATG
>WNGM01005311.1_pt1 | contig 10076 bp, 10 predicted proteins | sample 5400571 | NCBI WGS metagenome assembly WNGM01 (sample SAMN13153378, study PRJNA577476) | soil metagenome | isolation source: 100 cm soil or saprolite under Garry oak tree replicate 2 | place: USA:California | collected 2016-06-15 | reverse complement strand
TAACTACAGAATATTGAGGAGGCAACGATCTGATGGCTAGACTAGATGAGCGGCTCGGAAGGTGGCTCAGATCCTACCGTCAATTGGACCGAAGACGATTGCAGTGAGCCCGTCAGGCAGATCGGATCTGAGCTTCGTAGAGTCGGTTGTAGGTGCCTCCCTTGCTCAGCAGGACTTCATGGGTCCCTTCCTCGACAATCTCTCCGTCCTCCAGGACGACGATTCGGTCCGAGTCCATGATTGACGACAGCCTGTGTCCGATTACAATCAAGGTCCTCCCCTTTGCCATTCCCCGAAGCGCATCTTGAATGAGCGATTCGGACTCGGAGTCGATGTTCGATGTCGCTTCGTCAAAGATGAGGATGCTCGGATCCTTGAGGAGAGCTCGGCCAATTGCGATTCGTTGCCTCTGGCCCACGGAGAGGGTGACACCGCGTTCTCCAATTTCAGTGTTGTATCCCTTTGGGAGCGAGTTTATGAATTCATGTGCGTTTGCCGCTTCTGCTACCCGAACAATTTCCTCGTCGGAAGCTCCGAGTCTCCCGTACTTGATGTTCTCGCGAATCGAGCCGGAGAAGAGGGTCGGCTCTTGGAGGACGAGGCCGATCTTGTTGCGGAGATACCCGAGGTTTAGAAGTGTTATTGGATACCCATCGATCAAGATCTCTCCTGCGGTTGGCTCATAGAACCTCATGAGGAGGTTCACGACCGTCGACTTTCCGGCACCGCTCGACCCGACGATTGCCACGGTCTCACCCGGATGTATCACCAAGGAAAAGTCCCTGAGAACTTTCCTAGAAGGCCCATAGGCGAACGTCACTCTGTCGAACTGAACTCGTCCTTTGAGCGTCGCCGGGGCGAGTCCCCCTGGCGTCTCGAGGACCTCCGCGTCTCTGTCGACGAGGTCAAACACTCGGTCAGCCGCGACGAGCGCCTGTTGGAACTTGAGATTACCCTTGCTCATTTGGACAAGTGGTTTGAACATCTTGTCAAGATACCCCAGAAAGGCCACTAGAGCTCCAAGCCCTAGGGCACCGGAGACAACGGAAGGGGCGGCGAACCAGATAACCGCCACGGTAGCGCTCAGCATAAGGAAATCCACAGACGAGCCGTAGAGGGCAGACAACCGGGCGAGCCGAAGCTTCGCCTTCACAATCCTCAGTGACCTGTCGCGAAATTCCGCCGCCTGATGGTCCTCGAGCCGGAAGCCTTTCACGACTCGAATACCCGAAAAGACCTCGAATGTCTTGATGGTCAGCTCAGAGAATGCCTCTCGGATCCTCTTCGTCAGATTCTTTATTGTCCGCTTGAAGATGGTGGCCACAATTATCAAGGCAATACAGACTGGCACGACGAGAAGGGTGAGACTCCGGTCCACTATGAAGAGGAGGCCGATCGCGCCCGCGACAGTGACTGCATTCTGGCCGAAGTTGTCGACATCCTCCTCCATCACCTTCTCCACCTCACGTGTGTCGCTGAGAACGCGAGAAACTAGGTCCCCCGAGTGGGACTTGTCGAACTCGCCCATCGGCAGAAGCTCGGTGTGCTGATAGACGTCTGACCGAAGCTTGTGGATCGTCCGCTCGCTCACCAATTCGACGAGCACCGTCTGGAAGAACGAAGCGATTTGTCTGAGGCCAAAAGTTAAGGCGAGGAGAAAGACCACCTGGGATAGAAGGCCTAGATTCGCCCGACTGAGATTGCCTCCACCAAGGACGCCATTGATGAGGACGAAACCTATGATCCATGGTTGTGCCAAGTCGAGACCGGCGGTCGCGATGATCGCGGCAGCGACACCAACCGCGTACTTCCATTGAGGCCTGACGTATGACAGCAGTCGAAGCACAGTCTGTCTTCGTCGCCGTTCGGCGTGCGACACCTTATTTTCCGAAGGTGTGTCTGAAAATTCATCTAGGGGAAGCTGCGATCTGTCGTGGAACAAACTCATCGCCTTCCAGAGCCCGATGCTCGCGAGGAATGTACCGAACATGATTTCTATCATGTCCATCGAAATGGCGACGGTGCCTGAGACGTACCAGAACTGCCGGGGAACCTGTCCATTGAGGGCGAGATAAGCATGGACGATGAAAATGGCCGCTAGCAGGAGAGGAGTGAACTTCAGAATAATGGATTCTTTGCCTTCGGCCTTGTTGGTACGTGTGCGAGTGATTAGTTCATATTCGCCCAATGTTCCGCCCCGCTACCCAATATAGCCTAACCCGTACCCCCCGAAACCAAGCGCTCCGCGTGTCTTGCCGCCTCTGCCACGAACGAGCGGGCGTCAAGAGTTGGTTGGGGTCTCGGATCGGTTTCCGGATGACGCACGGAGAGACGAAGAAGGGACGCTGCCCAGTACCATTCCAGAGAGTTCGGATCAATCAGGCCTCGGGTGCCTTCTAGGAGTGCTTCCGCAGCCTGCCCCGCTTCCCCCGCGGCACTGTTTTTGCGCAATCCGGTTCTAGAAATTGTCGCGAGGAACATGCCTGCGTCAACTTCAAGAGGTCCCTGGCCAAACCTATTCCAGTCGATCACTCCAGGACCGTCGCCCATGTCGATGATATGACGTGCATATAGGGTGCCGTGTACAAGGTGTGGCACGTCTGCCTCATCTTGCGTCTGCGCCAAAATATTGGCTGTTCGCCTAGCGGTCGCTCCCAGAGCAGCGTCTGCGGTCGTGAGTGTCCGGACGGACGTCTCAACCTGATGCAGCAAATTCACGCCGCCTATGGGTGGACCGATCCCTTCATCTAGCTTCGAGGCCGTGCGCAACCACGATGCAGCGAGTTCTCCCGCGCGTCTGCCTTTTCCATCCTTCACGAGTCGGTTTGCCTTTGGTCCTTCCAGCCAGCTAAGGACGAGGACTTTTTGGTCGAGATCGCTTAGTAGGCGTGGTACACGAGGCCCCGAGTCGCTGGCGAGACCCTCGAACTCTAGCCTCCGGTAAAGATCTGCTTCGGCCGCTGGATCTTTTGCGTAGATCTTAATGAAGAACCGTCGATTTACATCCCGCACCTCGAGGGTTGCGCGTGAGCCCGGATGATAGGTGCAGATCCGAACCGTCGCTTCTTCGCCCAGTCTCAGCTCTGGCAGAGTTTCAACAAGGCCCCTCGTCCTAATCATTCCGAGGGCGGGTAACGCAGGATCATCAGTTAGCTCTCTTGCTTCGTCCTCAACTGTCTTCGGGTGATCGACTAAAGTCGCTTGTGTGGTCATCTTCACCGTCCCCCTTCGGTGATTTCGTGTTGCGCAGCCGAGATTACCCCCGAGATCTTCTCGGGCCAAAACGGCTCTTGCCTCCTGAATATGCCGGCAGCCACCTCAATGAGCGCGGCAGCGCAATGAAGGGGGAATCGCCGCTGCCATGACTTTGGGACGAGGCGGAAGTACTCCTCGACGAAGGTCGCCCCCGCCGCCTCAGTGCGTGCCGGGGAGATCGAATCTAAGCCCACGCGACCTCTGATGTAAGCGAGTAGTTGGGCGGGGTCGAGCAGGGGGTCCGCCAATGCTGCCCAGTCCAAATCAATGAAAGATACGCGTCCCCCAGATAGGAATAGATGATCAGGTTTGAGGTCTCCATGTATTGGCCCCGGCCCGTCCTCGTCCATTCCCTGCACGACCGCGTCGTAGATCCCTTGAAGGGTATCTCGTAGTTGGGGGCATGCCCACTTGACGAGGGCTGAAGCTCTTTCCAACTCCGCTAACTGGTCCGCTAGCGAGTGACGACGCCTAAGGGGAAGCTCATCCTGATTGAAAGCAGCAACCGCGCGAGCCACTTGCTTCAGTTCGTCTGATGGATCCGGTTTCGTCAGCAGAACCCGGGTCAGTGATATGCCGGGAGCCTCCTCAATTGCAAGGGTACGCAGCTCACTGAGATAGGAGATAGGCTTGACCACCGAGTATTGACTTTCTCCGCCATGTCGGATCTCAGATAGTGATTGAAGGATTTCAGAAACCTCGATGCCGCGCTCCTTCCTGTACACCTTCAGGTAACACCGGACATCTTCTCTGCTCTCGGAGAGAGCGTCGTGTGCACGAATCGTGTATCGGAAAGCAGCGGCGAACTCCGTTCGGTAGCGCGTGGGTTCGATGGTTCTTTGCTCGATACGCCAGTCACCCGGGCCGAGTTGGGACAGGATCGGTTGGTCGAGGCCCTGTAACTCTCCGCCGACGACACGGCCTAGACTTCGAAGTTTTCTGTCATAGGGAAAGACTTCGACGAGCATCTGGAGGTTGGGAATGAATCCTACAGGATCAAACGTCCGGGAGCTCTCAGGAATTTTCATGTCATGAACCAGGGCTTTCATTTCTACAAGCCGCCGGGATGTTTCACCGTCGGCATACAATAAGCAGGTGACCCACTGGTCCCAACTACGTCCTGTACTTGGTTCCTTGATGCGCAGGGTGTATTGCAGGACGTGCCTGGAGCCTGACTGGCGGCACCGGAACCGAAAGGGTGTGCAGTTCTCAATGCGATAGATCTCCTCTGGGGCCGACTTCAGATGACGGCGAAATGTCTCAAGCATAACTTGCGGATCGGCTGCAGCGGAGAGCTGTGGGACATCAGGGTCCTCAGGAAAACCTGCTACAATCCTCGCCCTCATTTTGCCTCACTGGCTTTTGACTCGAAAAGCAATGGAGCAAAACCGCCTGCAGTATCCAAGCTGCTTCCACCTTCTGGAGCGGAGTCTTCAAGGAAGGCGGTCAAGAGCCGATGTCCATCGACGATATGTTGTGCGCCCTCATCCGATCCCTGATTCTTCCCCTCGAGGCAGAGACGATGAGCCTTACGAAGCAGAATCGCGCGCTCATACCATGTCACTCGATCCCCGAGGCCGCGATCGGGGGAGCTCCAGCGCTCGTACGCTTCGAAGAGAGCTCTTCTGGCGGCTGCGAAGTCTCTAAACCTCTCTGGGTGGCAGATTGAGCGCCGGCGCAGTTGCACGAGAAAATTCCCCAGGTCCAGCGCGGGGTCGCCACGTGCACACTTGTCAAAGTCGAGCACAATGAGCTCTCCAGCCCGCCAGAGAAGGTTGGCCGGTCCGAAATCATTGTGGATGAACGATATGGGCGAGGGGGGTTTTGGCGCCTGGTCTCCGAGCTGGGCGAATGCCTTTCGTAGGTTGGATTCTTCCCCTGCAAACCAAGAGGAGAGATCTTCAACTCTCCACCTTAGCTCAGCGAGTACGGTTGCAGATGAGGTTGTAGTGGGAGGTGTGATTTGCATTCCATGTAAAGCGGCAAGAGCGCGGCCCATCGTTGCGAGGATAGCCTCGGTCTCCCCCGGGATCGCGGTGGTCACCGACTCTCCGGATTCGTAAGTCAAGAAAAGAAGATGGCAAGGGGCGTAATAGGAAAGTACTTTCGGGACGACCAGACCCGCAGCCCGCGCTGCTTCGTTGCACCCGATGATCCTCAGTACCGAGGCGACGAGAAGAGCTTGTCCTTCTTCTTCATAGTACTTTCCCACCCACTGGCAGTGTTGAGGATTGGGAAGCCCTGCCACCTGCGCTTGGAGGTCGTATCTTACTACGCGCCTCTTGCCGTGTTCCGTGAACTGGGCATCCGAGGTCCATGTCTCGAGCTGCGCGTCTGCACCGTACACCTCTTGTAAAGCCTGCTTCAGAACTCCCACGGTTTGCTCAGGCTCGAGGGTTGTTACTGCTTTCATGACATTTTCTCCGCTAAGGGCAGATCCTCCGGGGGAGAGGGGTAGCGCACGCTGTCCTTTTCTATCATCTGACCGAGATAGGTGGTAAGTCGGTCTGCCCCGTTGAAGGAGGGAATGACTTCCTGAATCCTTTGCGCATGCTCTTTCTGATTGAGGAACAGCGCCCATTCCAGCGCATTCGCGAGGTTATCGCCAGATAGGTCCGCTTGCTGAACCACTTTTGCCAAGCCATGCGAGGCCAACACTTCTGCACGAATGGTCTGTTCGCGCTTGTACGTTGCACGTGGTACGACAACCAAGGGCCGCCCCAATGACAGTGTCTCCCACACGCTATTGTAGCCGCCCATTGCGATGACTGCGTCCGCGGTTGCGACGAGTTGAAAATTGTCCGCGGTCGACATTACAGGGCATCCTGGAGGGGAACCTGAGTAGAGTAGCGCCCTTTGTTCCTCGGGCATGAACGGTCCGGTCACAAAAATTGCGCAAAGATCAGTAAGCTTCGATCGCAACTGAGAGACTGCCGCCTGGGCGGCCTCGAGGACGCGATACCCGTCTCTTCCCCCACCGACGGTCGCGACGACTAGTCGTCCCTCCAGAGGCAGATTATGTCGGCGACGCACTTCGTTTACACTGATCGGTTCTCGGTGACGGACGATAAAACCGCAGTAGTAGAGCTTGGAGCGGGCGGACTCTGGGATCGAGTAAGTCTCCGCAACATCGAAAAGGTTGCGTGAGCCGTAAACGGCGAGGCCGTCAAAGAGGTCTTCGAACGCCGTGTACACTCCAAGAGCCTCCCACTTCGCACGAATGCGGCCGATATCGTCCATAATGTCACGGAGCCCTAGAACGATCTTCGTTTTCGGGTTTCGGGCCTTCAGTGCGTAGAGCCCGTCGCGAAATTCCGCCTTGTGACCGAAAGGCTCATGATCGACCAGCACGAGATCAGGTGCCAGCTCTAGCGCCAGATTGCGCAGTATCTGGGCTCGGTAATCGCTGACGTGCTGGTTGTATGCCTCGTCTTCCTCCTGCGTCTTCGGAAGTGAAACGGAAGCCAAGTGGGTTGGCAGTTTGATGTATGAGCACATTGTGGGCAGCTGCATTTCGTCTATCATCGGGGACTCGCTTACGATGTAGGCGATGGAATTCGGATAGGCCTCAAGGAGGTGCTGGGCAATAGTCAAGCTCCGAGTGATGTGTCCCATCCCTTTGGAATCCTGGGCATACAGCAAGAACTTGTGAGCGCGCTCTTCGCGGCGGGTCAATTGCTCACTCAAATTTGGTGTCGAGGAGGACAAAGCGTGTCTCCCTCAATCAAGAACGGCCCGGTCGGGGCTCTCTTCTTCCACTCTTCAAGGATCCTTTTTCCTAGGACTCGAAACGAGTGGGGTCAGTTCCGACGCTTCCAGATCCTCCACTTGGATCGGGGAAGTGAAACTCTTGTTCTCAAACGGGTCCGCGGGTTCAAGTTTGAGCTTGGTGTCGCCCCCGTTCATTGAAAGTTTCAACGCCTCGATGATCGTTTCAGGCGTACCGAGGTCCAGCCTAAGCTCGTCAGTCTTCAGTTCCACTCCGATGACAGATTCTCCCATTTCAACAAGCTTCTGAATCGCATCGGTAAGCTGCAGTTCACCATTCTTCCCGGGCGCGGTCTTCGATAAGGCTTCGAAAATATCGCTCTTGAAAATGTATACGGGCATTATGGCCAAGTTACTCCTGGGTATCTCCGGTTTTTCGACAACGTGCTTAATTCTCAGGATACCCTCTTCTGTTTCGGTTCCCTCGACGACACCATACTGGGTGGGATTCGGGATTTTCTGCAAGAGAATCGTGGCTGAAGCTTCGAATCTTTCATGTGCCTTTGCCAAGCGCGGAAAGTGGCAGTTCCCGTTTGAGAGGACTAAGGTGTCCCCGGCGAGAACCATAAAATCACCATCGATCACGGATCGTCCCATCAACACGGCGTCCCCGAACCCGAGAGGTTCGGGCTGGTTGAGAAAAACGAGGTTAGACGATCTGAGCTTCTCGTAGAACTCCGAAAGGCTACTGGGAAGCTTGCCCTTACTCTCGAGGTATCTCAAGAAGCGAGGGTCCGGAGAAAAATGGTCCTCAATCGCTCTCTTTCCCCTTCCGACGACAAAATAAAAATTTCTCAAGCCGACGGCGTATAGCTGTTCGAAGATAGCCTGAGCCAAAGGTTTGAGACTCATCGACCCGTTTTCACTTGGTGAGAATATGGGGAACATTTCTTTAGGAATCTCCTTGGAGAACGGCAAGAGCCTGGTTCCTATTCCTCCCGCAGTAATGACGGCTTTGTAATCGCTTAAGGCCCTCAAGGGTCTCTTCCTGAATTGGTATCCGAAAGGTAGGTCCCCGTCTGGGGGACGTTGTTCACTCGGCTACGTGAATTCGCCGGATGGCGGACCCGCAACGCAATTGTCGGTACAAACAATTCGTACGCTTCATATTATTCGGAATATCATAGGTTTAAGGCGTCTGGTTCGGACACATTGCACGTAGTCACAAGGCATTCCAGATATACACATATATATACACGTATATATTGATATATTTGAAGCGAAACCTAGCTTTGAACACTGCCCTTCAAGAATCGAACAAGGCCCAAAACCTTGTTTTGCGGCGGTCTCTCGAATTTCCCCTGGACGATGACCTCTATACTTGTTGGCAGACAAACCAGATTGGTACTTCGAACGTGACCTTGACCGAGAGCTCACAGCCTTCGGATCGCATGTGAGTGATCACGAGAAAACTGCTCGAGTGAGCTTCGTAGCAATCCCGGCATGCCTCTGCCTTCTTCGATCAGCAAATTCCCTAGTCGCTGAAGGCTATGGTTTTGATAACAGGGAGACAAATACGGGACGTTTACGGTTCTTGTACTCGGAGGAACACTTGAAGTATGAACCCTCAAGTGTACCGGTCAGGACTGGCTCCTCGGTTACCTTCAATGGTTGCTGTGTGCCTAACTGGGACCCGGATATTCGTTTATCCGAGTACCTCCGGGCCCGCCATATCAATTGATGACCATCTAGTCGATATGGGGAAGGTGGATTGCGGTATCTATACTGTGATAGTACGGGTTATGGTCGGCTGTCCGATGTCATTCCTTGGGACTATGCTGTTCCAAAAGTGGCCCGTCCGGTGAGAACGGCTTGCTCCTCAACAGAAGAGTCAATACGGACTTCTGGTTTCGTGAGATCGCTAGGTTCCGGCTTTTTGAGGTTGTGGGACTCGCTCGTCCCTTATCCTCCAATATTGCGAATACTAATTTCACGAGGAAAGCTGCATGGAGAGGGAGGATATCTCTGGACATACCTAGCCTTCCAGTTAGTGCCACAAGAAACTGTTAAATGGGACACTAACCGTGGTAGTCGTCGTCTTGTACTAAGTTATGCACATGTCCATCCAATCGATTGTACGTAAAACACCCGCTCAGAAACGGCCGAGCCACAGCACCTTACCATCAGAAACCTGAGCATTATCTTGGTTCTCCTGGCGCCTCTGCTCCTCCTCTCAACATTTCCAGCCGTGAGAGTTTTTGATCCAGTAGCGTCGTTGACTCTGAAACCAGGCGAGAACTATCTCTCTTCATCTATTATTGATACGGCTAATGGATTCGCCTACTTCGGTAGGGTCCTGGGCACTTTGGAGTAGATCTGAAATGAACAAGAAAGCGCTTTCAGTCGCGTTATTGGCATTTGGTCTGCTGGTAGTTTCAGCCTCGTTCACTGTCCATGCCGCCACACCAGTTTCAGGGGACTTCTCATTTCCAACTTACAACAATGCTTACGGCCCCGTTACCGTTGGGACTGGTAGTCCTACAGCATTCAACAGTACAGCCTCTGGCGGGTCGCCGCCGTACACTTTCAACTGGAACTTCTCGGACGGTACCACAGCAAGTGGAGCCTATCTGAGCCATGTCTTTTCGGCAGCCGGGACCTACAATGTCACGCTGGCGGTGGTTGATAGTGCCTTAGGAGCTACAATGGTTAGCCATCTCGTTACTGTAGTTTCAAGTTATCGCGTTGACTTGACCACGCTTGTCATAGACCCTGTGGGAAAACGACACATTATTCCAAAGGGGCCTAGTTGTTCAGAAGCGGTAAACACGACACTCTTCCCGCCACTTAAGGCGAGATAGAGTCTCAGATTAGTGCCCGATGAATGGGAAACCCTCTCTTCTTCCAATCTCATCACCCACGCTTTTAACCGCGCCGAACATGACCCCGTCTCGGGCGGACAAGTTGGCTTCAAGAAGGCCGAGCCGAGAAGCTCTAGCTCTACTGGGCTTGATAGTTGGGATAGTCGGAGCTATCATGTTCGCCTACTCGTTCACCCCTCCGATAGGAGTTTGCAACTCTGGAACGGGAACAATCGAGGTACACGGAGAGAT
>WNGM01005308.1_pt1 | contig 10077 bp, 4 predicted proteins | sample 5400571 | NCBI WGS metagenome assembly WNGM01 (sample SAMN13153378, study PRJNA577476) | soil metagenome | isolation source: 100 cm soil or saprolite under Garry oak tree replicate 2 | place: USA:California | collected 2016-06-15 | reverse complement strand
TGCTGGGACTGCCACCCGAACACCGAGCCGGGACCTGGCATGTGGTCCGCGCCGACATTCCCGACGATTGCTTCGCGCACGTCCGTCATATCGAGGCCGGGGAGTCGTGCGGCACTTCGGGTCAGAGACACGCCGGTTGTGCCGTTCAAGAGATAGCAAAGGGATCGTGGGCGGTCACTGCTGCCAGTGTGATGAACCTCTTTCCAGGCCTGCAGGTGGCAATCTCTTCGGAGGGCCGAGTCCCTCGGCGCTGGTCATTGGAGGCGCACCAGTGAGCCGCCCCAAACCAAAACCACGCGCTCGACCGAAGAAGCCCCCAAAGCCGCGGGCCATCATGGCGGAGCAGGACCTTGATCAGCTCTGGGCTGCCAGCCGGCACGGAGCGCACAACGTCGCAGGCGTCCGGTACCAGATCGTGGTGGGCCTGCACATGCTGATCGAGGGGTACGCCCGCACCTTGCCGATTGTTGCCCTCACCCCCGAGGGACTTGAGGATCTCGACTGCGAGGTCGACGGTGGAGAGGGCCTGCTCATCCAAGCAAAGGAGCGTTCGGACCCGGTCGGCTTCTCGCTGGTGGCCGACTTCATCGCGCATGCAGGAGGCCCCGCATCCGTCGGTGGTCGCAGGAAGATCGCCCTGGTCACCAACGCATCCGTTGATCCTGGGTGGGGGCCGACTGGCTGGGACACGTCCCTTCTCGCCTCGCTCGGAACTGCGGAGCGTCAACAACTGGCAGAGGCGTTCCCGGGCCTCCCGCCCTCGCAGCTCGACGACCTCCTGGCACGCACCCACGTGGTGGTCTTGCCCGAGAGGCTCGATGATCACATGGCACTTCGTCTCGCCGAAATGTTTGGCATGCCTCCTCGTCACGGCGCCATTGCCGTGGCGGAACTGCTCACCGCATTGCAGACCGACTCCGCCGCGCAGCGACACACGTCTCCACGGAACGCCGCTCGATGGCTTGTCGATCAGGTCCGCGTCACATGCCAGGCGCTCAAGACAACGATCGACCCGACCCAGCTGGACGAACTCGAGCGCGCGGGATCCATCGCATTGATCGACTTTGGCCAGAGAAGCGACCTCGTCTCCGAGCAGTTCCTCGCGGGGGTTGACGTGAGGCCTCTGCACATCGCGGCTCGGCTGGACATTGCACGCCCTAGGGAACTGTCCGAGGTTCGCCAGGGCCTGATCGATCACCGGTACGCGCTCATCGTTGGGCCGAGTGGCTCCGGGAAATCCGGTGTGCTGTGGCGCACCGCGTACGACTTGGGCGCGGACACGTTCCGCGCCTTCCGGGTGCGCTCCCTCGCCTCCGACCAGGTCGGGGCACTCCTGCGGTACGTGGATCTCCAGCATCCCACCCCGGAGACGCCAGTGCTCATCTGCATCGACGACCTGGGGCGGCCAGGGACGGTGGCATGGGAGGACGCTGCACAGGAGCTTCTGGAGCGACCCGGCGTCTTTCTTGTGGGCGCGGCACGCGAGGAGGACTTCCGGCCATCCCTCGCCGTTCGCCAGGGTGTCGTGGTTCGGCCGCGCCTCGACGAGACGCTCGCGCGGGGAATCGCTGACACTCTCGGCAGGCGGGGCGTGCGGACACGGCTGGCACCGGAGGAAGCCTTCCCTGCCAGTGAAGGGCTGCTGATGGAGTACCTCAGCCTCCTGCTCAGCGGTCAGCGGCTGGAGGCCGTGGTCGGTGAGCAGACCGATGACTTCCTGCGAGCGGATCGAAGCGTCGAGCGTGAGGTGGTGAGAGTGGTGTGCGCAGCAGATGTCCTGGAGACCGCACTCCCGCCGGAAGCGCTCGAGCGCGTCGTCTCAGACGATATCCCGGCACTTCCCTCTGCGCTGAACCGGGCGCATCGGGAGCACCTGATCGTGCAGGACGACGACGGCCGATGGGGAGGGCTGCACGAACTGCGGTCTCAGGCGATCATCGATCGGTTGCACGCGCTGCCTCCGCCGACCTTGGAGAAGACCTATGCCGTGGTGCTTGAGCTGCTCCCCGCCGCCGAGCGGGCGCGGACCCTCGAGATCGCGGCATCGACCGCTGCGATCCACGGTGATGCGCTGGTTGCCACGGTGGCCTCGTTCGTCCGACAGCGAGAAGCGACGGCCACCGCTGTGGAGGAGATGATGGTGGCGCTCGCCCGCGCTGATGCAGCCCGGCACGCCCGTCTCTGCCTCGACGTCATTGACCGAGCACGCCCGCCGGGGATCAGTTCAATCCAGCTCTCTCTGCTCACGTTCGCCGCACGGTTCGGGGGCGTGGAAATGTCTATCCTTCCCGAGGCGTTCCAGCAGCTTGTCAGGGACCTGCCGGACGCCCCGACGTCCCTGCGTGCCCTCGTCGCTGCATCCGTTGGCCCGCAACGGTTCGGCGAGCTTGTGGCGGAGGCGAGCCCAGAGGCGGCCGTGGGACTCCTCGAGGCACTCGAAGGTGCGGTGGAACTGCCCCTGCAGGTGGTGCAGCAGGTCCTCGTGGCACATCAGGGCTTCGGTCCGGAGCGGCCACGATTGGCGGAGACGCTCCAGCGACTCAGCCCGTCCGCCGGTCGGTTCCTCCAGGAGTGGCTCGGACTACCCGAGGAGCGACTGCACCAGTTGTCCGAGTCGAACTCGTCACTGTTGGACTGGACTATCGAGTGGGTCGGAGATGGGCATACGCTCAAGGTGGGTGTCCGCCTCCAGAGCACGGACCCGACCACGGACCATGAACGGGCGGTCTCCATGGCGAGCACACTACGGGACCTGTTCCCCGAAGCAGAAGCCATCGATGTGACGACTGTCGGCCTGGACGGTGGTGAGCTGATTGCCATGGGCATGCCAATTGGTCGGATCTCCATGGAGCGTGCAAACATCACCCGCCATACGGCAGTCTCGCCGGTCCCGCTGCTTGTCCAGGCGGCTCAACGCCTCCGCGCCCAGAACTTCTGGACTGAGCGACTGCGCCTGCAGGCTCGACTGGCAAGCGAATTGACCCGCTTGTTGACGGACATGCCTGCGTTGTTGCTCAATCCCCACTGGAACACTGGACGTGAGCGAGACTGGAAAGCCGCCGTCCAGGCGTTCACCAACGACGTCGCGCAGCTTCCGTCCGTGAGAACTGATCGAGGCACGACGGAGGTCGATGCCGGACCCGAGAAGGCGGATCACGCCTTTCAGGCTCTCCGCACCGCCAGCATGGCGCTTGGTCAGGTGAGCGACGTGATGGACCAAAGGTCAACCAATACCATTGGCGCTGCTGCGCAACTGCGCGAAGCGGCACGTTCCTGGGCGGCTGCGGTGGAAGAGGGAGCTCCTTCCCTGTCTGGAATTGGCGAGTCCGTGCCAGCGAGTCTGCTGACGTTGCTGGATGAAGCGGCAGACTTGCTCTACGCACTGTCACTGCGCACGACGCTCTTGCGAGACGCACGACAGCAAGCGGGCGAGACCTGGGTGGCAGTCGCACAGCGGATCACAGCAGAGGTTCGAGATGCAGTCGTCGACGATGAGCGGCGCGCTGTTGACCAGATAGCCGCTCTCGCTCCTGGCCCCAGCGAAGTCCTCCGCGTCTCTCCGAGGGCCGACGACAAACGAAACCTGATGAGCGACCGCTGGGTGATCCTCGTGAGCATGGATGGCGGTGGGGACTGGGATTACGGTGCCTTCATGCCAACAACTCCTCTCTCAGACGACGATGCGCTTCGCCTTGCGCATCGGGTGATCGCGCTGCCAACACTTGGTGGCGCCATCATGGGAGGGATGGGCGTCATATTGGGTCATCCCGGCCTGTTCCCGCTGGCACCAGACGATGCACGAGGAATCGCCGATGAGTTGGGACGACCTGTCCTCGAAGGGGGTACCATCGACACGGTCGATAGGGCACTCGGAGCACTGCTGGAGATTTCCGCACTCTTGGCAGCGATTCCCATGGTCAGGAACCAACGACGGGCTGAGGAACGGCGAACCCAGGCGGAGACCTGGGTGCCGACCGCCCACGCGTTGATCGGGACCCTGCCATCAGGAGAGGTCCATGAAGCCCTCACAGCGCTTGCTGCAGAGGTTGGTGCAGAGGTCAGCGGGACGAATCCCGGGGCTTTGGCCGGCGGTCTCGCTGAGACCATCCGCACCGGTAATGTGACCTCCCAGGCCGCACTGTGGGGTTGGATCCGCTGGCGTTCGGTTCAGGCAGAGCGTCGACGGCGGGACGCGAGTGAGTGACATCGGTCTCCGGCCTCTTCATCCATGATTCGAGAGTCCGATAAAAGTTAGATGAGGTTGAACTACGATTTATGCGAAACAGACCTGATCAAGACCTGAGGTACGTCTGTTTGCGACTTTCCCGCTTTGCGGAAACCTGCGAACCCGCGATCAGCACACAAGAGGGATCGAAGCAGATCTGGCCTGGACGCGGCTTGCGCAGGTGTACAAGGCTCTGTTGCCCACCCTCCCCTGGACCCGCCTCGCTGACCTGCGATGCTTCTGTGAGTATGAGTTCCACGTTTATGCTGTCCTCGTTATGTCCATGCCGTAGACTGTATGCTGGAAGGGTCTGTCACGGAGGATGATGGGCACAACGAAGTGAAATACTGTAGAGTGCCGATGATGAACTTTAACAATTAAATTGGAGGAAACGAAAGCGGAGGGAGCAACGTATCTCCGAAAGAAGAAAGGAGAAACGAACATGCCCAAACGCTTGCGTTTTGACCTGACAGAACAGCAACGAGCAGAATTGCTCTGGCATCCCCAACACGACCGCAAACCCTACCTACGCGAACGCAGTGCGGCCATCTTACTGCTGGCGCAAGGAGTGGCTCAGCACCGTCTCTTGCAGCCACGCAACGAGGAGACGGTGCGCAGTTGGTACTGGCGCTATCGACGCCATGGCTTCGCTGGTCTGCGTATTCGCCCAGGGCGAGGGCGCAAGCCGGCTTTTTCCCCCTGCGCAGCTTGATGAGGAGGCCGCACGAGCCGCACTGCTGCATGTGGTGCGACGTGATCCCCATCAGTTTGATCTGGAGCGCAGTCGCTGGACCTTGCAGTACATCCGCGAGCAATTGCCTGAGTGGAAGGTGACCACCGATGCTGGCATGCATCAGGTTCTTGATCGCCTGGGGATCCACTACAAACGCGGACGCAGCTACATCCATAGTCCTGATCCGCTTTATGAAGCAAAGCGGGCCAGACAAGCCCAGATCCAGGCACAGGTGCTCTTGGCCTACTCCGAAGAGGTGCTGCTCTTCCTGGACGAATGTGGCATCCGGCGCCAACCCAGCGTCGGTTACAACTCTGAAGCGGCCGGCAGTGAGGCCCCGCATGCCCAGTGGCAGCCGTGCTATGATACGCTCACCCGCATCATGGCCACCTTGGATGCGTTGACAGGTGGGGCCGTCTACACCCTGATCGGCAAAGTCACCACCAGTGCGCTGGTGCGCTTCTACCGCAAGGTGTGTGCTGCCTATCCGCAGGCCAAACGCCTCTGGATCGTGCAAGACAACTGGCCGGTGCACCTGCATCCGGATGTGCTGTGCGCTTTAGAGCCACAGGAGTGCCTTTATCCCGTGGCCTTCTCTCCCTCCTGGTGCAAGAAGCAACAGCCCAGCCCGTCCGTGCAGCGTCGCTGTAAGCCGCAGCAGCCCTTGCCGATCCAGCTCGTGCAGTTGCCCACCTACGCTTCCTGGTGTTATCCGATCGAGAAGCTGTGGCGCTGGCTCAAGCAAGATCTCATCCACTTGCATCGCTGCGCCCAGGATCTGGACCGGCTCCGCAGCCACATTCGCACCTTTCTGGATGCCTTTGCCACCAGTTCACAGGAGCTCTTGCATTATGTCGGTCTTTCCTCCAACTAATTTGTTAAAGTTCATTATCGAGCACGTACGAAACCTCTTGTCCTATCGTAAGGAGAGGGAGAGATTGTGAAACAGAAGCACCTTGATTACCAGTTGGCCCTGTATCCGAAGCTCAGGTGCCTGGAAGCTGTCATGCTGCGTTCAGTCCAGCGCACACCGTTGATCCATGGCTTGTTCGAAGTCGAGGTGACCAGGCACGCGCGATCCTGCGAGAGCACAAATCCAGCCGCATAATGAAGAAAGCGAGGATAGTTGAAAGGCGCATAGTTCTCGACTCGTAAGAGCCCACGCAGTGCAAAGTGCTGAATACAGGCAATTCCCCCTCTTACAAGCCCGATAGCAACTCCGCCAAGCAACCCAATCAGGGTGGCGTAAATAGCGGCAGAGCGTAGTCCCTGTCACCATCCAAAAGAGGGCCATAAATTAAGAGCAATGATGAGTTCGCTCACAAGGCCAATACACAGCCCACTGAGCAATCCAACGATCACACTATTCCTTGCAGAGCGTCGTATCCCTTGATTCGGTATCACAAACGCTCGTTCGTCCAGCTTTCCACTTGGTAGGCCGCCTGCCAGCCCGCTGATGATCGTCACGATTAATCCACCGATATAAACTATGACCAATCCCCCACCAGTGGCCGTAGCAAGTGCCACGTCAAATCCATGCCCTGGGAGAAGTGTTGCGCCGATATCGAATACGATGAGAACACCAAAACAGCAGCCGGTAAGGAGCGACTGTCTCACATTCTGAGAAAGAGCTTTCCATGACCAGCTGACATACTCTACCGGGTGGATATGCGGGCTAATCGCATCCAGAAGTGTACTGAGTAATCCTATGAGCAGGAGGTTGGTAACCACTCCGGACAGGGCAAGCGCCAGGAGCGATACGTTTAATCCACCTAATAGACCCAAGCTGAATTTTACCTCGATGCCCAACAACCCAAGCACGAATATTATAACCGCAAGTACAAGTACAGACCTTTCGGCGGATATCCCATGTAGCTACCACAGGGTTCTCCAACAAATAGAGGCTGTGTGCTTAAGGACTACTCTAGTATTTCTAGGACTCGTAGCACTAATAGCGCCTCCTGGTTATCTAACTCATCCGTCAGAATAAACAAATCTCGCTCACCCGCCAAGACTCGCTGCAAAGCAGTCGTGATATGCCAGCCAGCTTCCTCTAGCGGCGGTAACGACGCTTCCACAACAGCCCTGGCCTGCATATCACCTTTTGCGGCAGAAGCTACAGCGCTGATGAACTCACCAAACGCGTCATCGATCTGCTGGCGGTTGCCTGGGAAGGCGGCATAGGTCTGATGCGCACGACAGCGGTATGATTGTGCTACTTGTGGCTGACCTTCCAGGGAAGCAATGTTTGCGAGGTTGCCAAGGGTTGTCCAGATCTCCGCTGACTCTTGGAGAGTCTCCTGTATTGCCAGCGCGCCCTCAGCGTAGCTTCGCGCCTCACCCAGGCGTGATAACTGCTCGTGGACCTCTCGCACCTCATCCACCAGCAGCGCTGCGAGATTGTTGAGGTGACCTGCGTGCTCTGGACCGTTCCGATGCACTCGTTCTGCAATCTCTAGTGCTCGCTTGAACCAGCCTTCGGCTTCGCTGAAGCGGCCTGCACCCCTCGCAACCATCCCAAGCTGGGCGCAGGTAATAGAAGCGCCTATCTCATTCCCTAGCTGCTCCTTGATAGCCAGGCTCTCGCGGTAGCATTGCTCAGCTTCGGCCCAGGCCTCCTCCTCTTCAGCAATTCTGCCCAATTGATGCCAGGCGGTTGCTTCCATCGCTGGTTCTCTCAGAGTGCGAAAGAGGGTAAGTGCCGCTCTATGGTGTGAGCGCGCTTCGCTATAGTCCTGTTGCAACAACGCGAGTATCCCGAGCTGTACCAGGACGGCGGCTTGAGACCGTAGATCCTCAAGGTTGATGAAAAGCGTATGCGCTTCCTCATACAAGTTCTGAGCCCGTGCGTAATAACCCTGATCGCGTAGTACATCGCCTAAGTCGACTAGTAGTGAGCCCCGGTGGCGCATGAACACTTGATTCTCAGGCTGTTGGTGAATCAGTTCGTCGACGATCGCCAGTGCTTCACGCAGCCGACTCTCAGCGACGACAGGCTGTCCGGCCGGCCTCAGGCAGCGAGCCAGGTGAGCAAGCGTCACGCAGTATTCATACGATCCTCGCCCCTGTGCCGCATCTGCTGGCTGTGCATCGAGTCGAGCCAGCAGAGTTGTGAAGCGAGCGTAGGCTGCACGAACGTCCCCCTTGTTCAACTCATCTTCACCCAGACCACTTTCACGCATCCACTCTGCAAACGTCAGCACCTGGCCTTCGTTGCCACTTGCCGCGACCACAGCTTCCGCTACCTGCTGCCTCAGCCTATGGTGTTCCCGCTCCAGCCCGAAGAGATACAGGAATCGAGCGATGTAATCGGCAATTCGGGCGGCATCCTCTAGCTCACCTGTCTTTAATAGCAATTCCAGCGCACGCCGTAAGTTGGGCAACTCGCGGCGCACCAGCGCTCGCACTGGCTCCGGGTTGTGTTCATCTTCAAAGAACAGGTAGTTTGCCAGTTCGTAGTAATACTGGATGTAACGTTCACGCAGTGCTTCGTCATCTGCTTGGAATCGGTTACGTAGATACGGTGTTAGTACCGGATGGAAGTGCAGGAATGGGACAATGATGTCCTCATGGACCTGCTCTGCCCGGAGCAGCGCTGCCTGCTCTAATGCCGGGCGCAGCTTTGCCCATTCGGCTTCTGCGATCTGCGTGATGGCGAGTAATCTCGCTTCACTCGCCCCGCCCTCGAATGGAGCCAGACGAGAAACCAGTGACCTCTGTTCCTCACTCAGACTTCGCAGGGAGTACTCCAGTGAGGCCAGGAGCGAGCGATTGCGTCCAGATGCCCTGTCGTCAGTAAACGTCGGCAACAGTGCTGCAAAGTCGCTTTTAATTTGCGAGAGAGGCAATTCACGCAGTGCGGGCAGTACCAGTTGGATTGCTAATGGATGATGATCGAGCTGGGCTAGCGTCTCATACATCTCTATATAGGGGGCGCGGGCGCGGTCAATGTCCAGGTCATCCAGGAGATGGCTGGCGAGCAAATAGGCATCTTGAGGACGCAAACCCTTCAGTTCTAAGTGAGTTACCCTGGCCCTCTGCGTCAATCTCTCATCTCCAAAAGCTCTATCGCGGCTTGTCAGCAGCACTCCCGCGCCCATTGCTGAGAGTTCGAGCAGCACGTCCCACAGCTGTATACGTGCCGCCTCATCCAACGCTGCTTCTCCCTTCGGCAAGATGCTCTCCAGGTTATCGGCGATCAGCAATATGCGCCGCTCCTTCAAGATTGGTTTCAGTTTTTCTAAGGCCTTCCTGGGATCATTGGGGGAATAGTGCCCGTCGTAGATTCCCTGATAGGTGCCGAGTACACTCAGAAGCATAGCAGCATCACCTCCCTGCTCGAAGGAGACAAAGCAAGCTTCGTCATACATTTTTGTCCGCGTGAGCCAGTCAGCAGCTTCACGAGTGAGGGCCGTCTTGCCAACGCCGCCAAAACCGAAAATCACCACGAGCTTCCCGCTCAGCAGCAAGCGCTCCAGTTGCAGCAGTTCACGGGCGCGGCCACTGAAGCTGTAGCGCGGCTCAGCCGGCATGCCCTCATTGAGACGGTGTAAAGGCGAAAGCCGCTGTGGCTGCTTACGTGCCTGTGCCTTCTTCCCCAGCAGTGGCTGCAAGACGAGGGATCCCTGTTGATAAAAGTGAGGCAGCCACCAGTCACGCATCATGATGGGCTTCCCTTCTTCGTCCCCGCGGCGACGTGAGATGTGTCGACGCGGATCGCTGTATAGGGCTTGCCGCGCTCGTTCCTGGGCCGTCAGTATCGGGGTGCCTGTACTCAATGCATGGTAGAAGGCTTCGACGTAGCGGGTAGCGCTGGCAACGAGAAAGCTCGAGCTCATCGCCACGACCGCACCCATGCCGCTATAGATCAACTGCGCTGCTACGCTGCTTAAGGGATCATCGGGGGCGCTCATGGCGCTTTGACAGGCTGTCAATACTACGAGTTGTACGCCGCTATCGCGCAATACCCCCGCGAGGTCCTTCGCCTTAACGAGGCTGAGTCTCCCGGCTGCCGTTTCAAAAGCGAGGACACCCTGCGCATCGGCCTCCTCGTTGTTAAACATGCCATGTCCATCGAAATGGAGTAGATGGATTGGGGGGTGTCCCCCATCGCGCAGGC
>WNGM01007943.1_pt1 | contig 10080 bp, 10 predicted proteins | sample 5400571 | NCBI WGS metagenome assembly WNGM01 (sample SAMN13153378, study PRJNA577476) | soil metagenome | isolation source: 100 cm soil or saprolite under Garry oak tree replicate 2 | place: USA:California | collected 2016-06-15 | reverse complement strand
CGTTCGCGGCGGATGGGACGGTGACCGCGGGATCGTCGTCGCAGATCTCCGACGGCGCGTGCGCTGCGGTGCTCATGTCGCGCGCGAAGGCGGAGGAGCTCGGCGCGCCGGTGCTGGCCGAGATTGGCGCGCACGGGGTAGTGGCCGGGCCGGATGCCTCGCTGCTGTCCCAGCCGTCCAACGCCATCCGCAGTGCGCTGGACCGGGCCGGCCTTTCGGTGCACCATGTTGATCTGTTTGAGATCAACGAAGCGTTCGCGTCGGTGGCGATCCAGTCGATGCGGGAGCTGGGCATCGGCGAGGACGCGGTCAACGTCAACGGCGGCGCGATCGCGCTCGGCCACCCGATCGGCGCCTCCGGTGCCCGGATCGTGCTGACCCTGGCGCACGAGCTGCGCCGCCGCAGCGGCGGGACCGGCGCGGCCGGGCTGTGCGGCGGCGGTGGCCAGGGCGACGCCCTCATCATCCGCGTCCCCACCCGGTGAGACCGCAGCCGGTCCCTGGCCGGTCCCGAAGTGCAGCACGGGCACGGGGCCCTGCCCCGGGAACCGGCACCGGCACCGGCCCGGTCAGTCCCGCCCGGGCCCCCAGACCAAGAGCACGCACAGGAAGGGATCGCGATGGCGGATTTGAGCGGGCAGGTGGCGCTGGTGACCGGCGGGATCCGCGGCATCGGGCTAGCAATCTGTGAGCGGCTGATGGACCGGGGGGTGAAGGTCGCGGCCGGGTATTCGTCGAACCGCGATGCGGCGGAGGCGTTCTGCGACAAGTACGCCGACCGCGGCGTCACGATCCATCAGGGCAACATCGGCTCGAACGAGGACTGCGTGCGGGTGATCGGGGAGGTGCTGGACCAGCACGGCCAGCTGGACATCCTGGTCAACAACGCCGGTATCACCGTGGACAAGACCGTCCGCAAGATGACCCCGGAGGAATGGGACCGGGTCATCCACGTCAACCTGTCCGGCGCGTTCTACCTGTCCCGCGCGATCTTGCAGCACATGCTGGACCGCGGCTACGGCCGGATCGTGAACATCTCCTCGGTGATCGGGTCGGCGGGCGGGTTCGGGCAGGCGAACTACGCGGCCGCCAAATCCGGGATGTTCGGGCTGACGATGAGCCTGGCGCTGGAGACGGCGAGCAAGGGAATCACCGTCAACACGGTCACCCCGGGCTTCATCACCACAGACATGACCGCCGCCGTCCCAGCCTCCGCGATGGAGAAGATCGTGGCCAAGATCCCAGTCGGCCGGCTCGGCGAGCCCTGGGAAGTCGCCCGCGTCGTCGAATTCCTCGCCGACCCCGACTCCGCCTACATCACCGGCCAGGTCTACCCGGCCAACGGCGGCCTCTACATGTGACACACCCGCCCCGACGACCGCCGAAAACAGGAGCCATGGACAGCCAGGAACGCATCAGCAAGGAGATCGTCGAGATCCAGGCGGCGGATCCGGGCGGGACCCAGCCGTGGCTGGATTTCCCGCCGTACCGCAGTTCGGTGCTGCGCCATCCGGACACGCCGCTGCACCGCGCTGACCCGGAGGGAGCGGAGCTGATCGCACCGGTCTTCGGCCTTTCGGACGTTGACCCGGTCGAAGCCGACCTCACGATCGCCGGCGGCGGCCAGCCGATCGGCGAGCGGATCACCGTGCACGGCCGGCTGCTGGACGGGGACCGCCGCCCGGTGGGCCGCCAGCTGATCGAGATCTGGCAGGCCAACGCGGCGGGGCGATATGTGCACAAGCGGGATCAGCACCCGGCACCGCTCGATCCCAATTTCACCGGTGCCGGGCGCTGCCTGACCGACGGCGACGGGAGCTATGCGTTCACCACGATCAAGCCGGGCCCGTACCCGTGGCGGAATCACCGCAACGCGTGGCGCCCGGCGCACATCCACTTCTCGGTGTTCGGCACCGACTTCACCCAGCGGATGATCACTCAGATGTACTTCCCTGGCGATCCGCTGTTCGAGCTCGACCCGATCTACCAGTCGATCTGTGACCCGCGGGCCCGGGACCGGCTGGTCGCGGCCTACAACCATGATCTGTCCACGCACGAGTGGGCGATGGGCTACCGGTGGGACATCGTGCTGACCGGCAGCCACGCCACCCCGACGCTGCCATGACCGGCCTGGCCGCGACCCCCGGGCAGACCATCGGTCCGTTCTACGGCTACGCGCTGCCGTACCGACGGGACCATGAGCTGGTGCCGCCCGCGCGCCCGCAGGCCGTCCGGCTGCACGGGACTGTCAATGACGGTGACGACGTCCCGGTCCCGGACGCGCTGGTGGAAATCCGGCAGGCGGACGGGTCGGGCGTCGTGCCGGCCGTCGAGGGCTCGCTACGCCGCGACGGCACGGTGTTCACCGGATGGGGCCGGTGCGCTGCCGATCCGGCCGGCCGGTACTCGTTTACCACCGTGGAACCAGGGCCACCCCGCGAGGGAGCGGCCGCGTTCTTCGCGCTTGTGGTGTTCGCCCGCGGGCTGCTGAACCGCCTTTTCACCCGGGCGTACCTGCCCGGAGCCGGGGATGCGCACACCGCCGACCCGCTGCTGGCCAGCCTCGATGATGACCGGCGGCGCACCCTCATCGCAGTGCGCGAGCCAGACGGGAGCCTGCGCTTCGACATCCGGCTGCAGGGCGACGGCGAGACCGTATTTCTGGCGTTCCCCCGGCATGAGGACCGAGTCCGGTGACGCGGGACCACCGCAGCTTCCAGGCGGAGCGCCATGGCTGAACCGGTGCTCGCAGTGACCCGGCTGGCTGGCACGGCTGGGGACGCGGCGCTGCTGGTGGTCGGGCCCTCGCTCGGCACAGCTGTTGCGGCGCTGTGGGAAGACTGCGCCGCCCGCGTCGGCGGCACAGATCCGGCCGCTGCCCCGCCCGGCGGCGGATCCGGCACGGGCCATCCGGGCGGCTACCAGGTCATCGGCTGGGATCTGCCGGGACACGGAGCCAGCCCGCCCGCCACGGCCAGCTTCACGGTCGCCGAGCTGGCTGCGGCGGTGCAGGCAGTGGCCACAGCGGCGGCGGCGGGGCGGCCGGCCTGCTACGCGGGAGTCTCGCTCGGCGGCACGGTGGCGTACGCGATCGCTCCGGAGCCTGGCCCGTTCCTGGCCGCCGCCGCGATCGCGTCAGCGTCCAGCATCGGTGATCCGCCGCAGTGGAAGGACCGGGCCGAGACTGTGCGCAAAGCCGGCACGGCGGCGATCGTGCCCGCATCCGCCGGCCGCTGGTTCGCCCCGGGCTTCACCGAACGCGACCCCGGCACCGCCGGCCGGTTGCTGCAGACCCTGGCCGACGCCGACGACGAGTCCTACGCCCTGGCATGCGAGGCACTGGCGGGCTTCGACCGGCGCCGGGACCTGGGCCGGATGCGGATCCCGTTCCTGCTCGGCCCCGGCGAGCACGACGGCGTGGTGCCGCCCGCCCGGACGCGGCAGGATGCGGCCGCGATGCCGGGCAGCCAGCTGGAAGTGTTCGCCGGCTGCGGGCATCTGCCGCCAGCCGAGGACCCGGCCGCGGTCGCCGCGGAACTCGCCGCGTTCTTCGCCGCCCGCGCGGCGCCGGGCCCGGCTGGGTCGTCGCCCGGACGCCCGCCCGGGTTCCCGCCAGCGCCCACCCGGCCCCGCACTGAGGAGACGTGATGACCGTGATGCAGGAAGTTTTCGTCTACGACGCGGTGCGCACGCCGTTCGGCCGGTACGCGGGAGGCCTTGCCGGGTGCCGTCCGGACGACGTGGCAGCGCACGTGCTCCGCACGCTCGTCGACCGGGCACCTGGCCTGGATCCCGGCAGCATCAATGACATCGTCTTCGGCAACGCCAACGGCGCGGGGGAGGACAACCGCAACGTAGCGCGGATGGCGGCCCTGCTGGCCGGGCTGCCGGTCACGGTGCCGGCCTCGACCGTGAACCGGTTGTGCGGATCCAGCCTCGACGCGGCGATAGTGGCGTCGCGGCAGATCGCCGTCGGCGAGGCCGACGTCGTGATCGCCGGGGGCGTCGAGTCGATGAGCCGAGCGCCCTGGGTGCTGATGAAGCCGGAGCGCGCGTTTCCGGCGGGTGACGCGGGCCTGGTTTCCACCACGCTCGGCTGGCGGCTGGTCAATCCGGCGATGCCCGGTGCCTGGACGGTATCGCTGGGCGAGGCGACCGAGCAGCTGCGCGAGCGGGAAAAGATCACCCGGGAGGACTCGGACAAATTCGCCCTGCGGTCCCACCAGCGCGCCGCGGCGGCATGGGACGCCGGCTTCTACGACAGCCAGGTGGTCAAGATGCCGGGAGCCGGCCTGGACCGGGACGAGTCCATCCGTACCGACACCACGCTGGAGCGGCTGGCGAAGCTGAAGCCGGTGTTCCGCCCGGGCGGCACCGTCACGGCTGGTAACTCCTCACCGCTCAACGACGGCGCGTCCGCAGCGCTGCTCGGCAGCGCCGCCGCCGAGGCCATCACCGGCCTGCCGCCGCTCGCCCGGGTCGCGGGCCGAGGAGCGGCCGCCGGCGAGCCGCAGTTCTTCGGGTTCGCCCCGGTGGAAGCCGCCACCAGGGCCCTGGCCCGTGCGGGCATCGGCTGGAGCGACGTCGGCGCGGTCGAACTCAACGAGGCGTTCGCCGCGCAGTCACTGGCGTGCATCCGCGCCTGGGGCATCGACCCGGAGATCGTCAATGCGCACGGCGGTGCCATCGCGATCGGGCACCCGCTCGGCGCCTCCGGGACGCGGATCCTGGGTACGCTCGCGCGCTCGCTTGCCACCTCCGGGGAGCGCTGGGGAGTGGCTGCGATCTGCATCGGCGTCGGCCAGGGGCTGGCCGTCGTGCTGGAAAACGCGGGGCGCTGAGAATGGCCGAATTCTTCGATGACCCGCGGCAGGCAGTAGCCGGGATCGGTGCCGGGGCGACCGTGATGATCGGCGGCTTCGGCTCCGCCGGGCAGCCGGTCGAGCTGATCGAGGCCCTGCTCGAGGGCGGGGCCCGCGACCTGGTCGTGGTCAACAACAACGCTGGGAACGGGGACCGCGGGCTGGCCGCGCTGATCGGAGCCGGCCGGGTCCGCAAGATCATCTGCTCGTTTCCCCGGCAGACCGACTCGTGGCACTTCGACCGCAAGTACCGGGCAGGCGAGATCGATCTGGAGCTGGTGGCGCAAGGCAATCTCGCCGAGCGGATCCGGGCCGCCGGCGCGGGCATCGGCGCGTTCTATACCCCGACCGGGTACGGCACGCTGCTCGCCGAGGGCAAGGAGGAACGGGTCATCGACGGACGGCCGTACGTGCTCGAATACCCGATCCGGGCAGACTTCGCGCTGGTAGCCGCGCATATCGCCGACGGACTGGGCAACCTTGTCTACCGTAAGACGGCGCGGAACTTCGGGCCGATCATGGCAGCGGCCGCGGCGACGACCGTCGTGCAGGTGTCGGACATCGTTCCGGTGGGCGGCCTGGACCCGGAGAGCGTCATCACCCCTTGCATCTACGTCGACCGGGTGCTGCGCGTGCCGCGGCATCCGGCCCCGGTGCCGGAGCCCGGGCAATGAGCGAGCGCGGAGGGCTCCCCGCCGACCAGATCGCGGCGCTGGTGGCGCGGGATATCCCGGCGGGCTCGTTCGTCAACCTGGGGATCGGGCTGCCGACCAAGGTAGCCAACCACCTCGCGCCGAGCCAGCAGGTGCTGCTGCACACCGAGAACGGGATGCTGGGCATGGGCCCGGAAGCGCACGGCGACGAGGTTGACCCGGATCTCATCAACGCTGGCAAGATCCCGGTAACCGAGCTGCCGGGAGCCTGCTATTTCCACCACGCCGACTCGTTCGCGATGATGCGCGGCGGCCACCTCGACATCTGCGTGCTTGGCGCCTACCAGGTGTCGGCGAGCGGGGACCTGGCGAACTGGCACACCGGCCGGGCGGACGACATCCCCGCAGTCGGCGGTGCCATGGACCTCGCCCTCGGCGCGAAACAGACGTTCGTGATGATGTACCTGCTCTCCCGCGACGGCACCGCCAAGATCGTCCGGAAGTGCAGCTACCCGCTGACCGGGCTGGCCTGCGTCAGCCGGGTGTACACCGACCTGGCGGTGTTCGGCATCGGAGATCGCGGCGTGGTGGTGCGCGAGACGTTCGGCGTCGGCTTCGCCCGGCTGCAGGAACTGGTCGACGTGCCGCTGCTGGACGGCACCCGGCCGGCCGGCAATCCGCGGCCGGTGGCGCGGAGGGCCCCGTCGTGAGCGGGCCCGACGTCACGGTGACCACGGTGGGCATCGTCGGCGGGGGTCCCGCCGGGCTGATGCTCTCGCATCTGCTGGCGCTGTCCGGGATCGAATCGGTGGTGGTCGACAACCGCAGCCGGCGGGAGATCGAGGACACGGTGCGGGCCGGCATCCTGGAGCGCGACAGCGTCCGGCTGCTGTCCGAGTCCGGGGTGTCGGACCGGGTGCTCACCGAGGGCCATGAGCACGCCGGCATCGACCTGCGGTTCGGCGGCGTCAGTCACCGGATTGACTTCCAGCAGCTGGTCGGCGCGTCGGTCTGGCTGTACCCGCAGAACGACGTGTTCATCGACCTGGCCGACGCCCGGCAGCGGGACGGTGGCGATGTCCGGTTCGGCATCACCGACACCCGGGTGACCGGCGTCACCAGCGACCAGCCGCAGATCTTCCTCACCGATGCCGACGGCGCGGGCCAGGAGGTCCGGTGCGACTTCCTGGTCGGCGCGGATGGGTCGCGCAGCATCTGCCGGTTCGAGGTGCCGGAGACAGAGCGCCAGTACTACTTCCGCGAGTACCCGTTCGCCTGGTTCGGCATCCTGGCCGAGGCGCCGCGCAGCAACCCGGTGCTCATCTACACCCACTCGGAGCGCGGCTTCGCGCTGATCAGCCAGCGCACCGACATGCTGCAGCGGATGTACTTCCAGTGCGACCCCGAGGAGGACGTCAGCACCTGGTCCGAAGACCGGATCTGGTCGGAGTTCCACGCCCGGCTGGACGGGCAGGACGGGTTCCGGCTCAACGACGGACCGGTGATCGACCAGATGGTGCTGCCGTTCCGCAGCTTCGTCGGCGAGCCGATGCGGTACGGCCGGCTGCTGCTCGCCGGAGACGCGGCGCACACCGTGCCGCCGACCGGGGCGAAGGGGCTCAACCTTGCGCTCGCCGACGTGCGGGTGCTCGCCGAGCTGCTGGAACGCGCGGTGAAGAACAACGACCTGGACGCGCTGGACGAGTACGGGCCCCGGGCGATGGGCCGGGTCTGGAAGGCACAGCATTTCTCCTACTGGATGACCATGATGCTGCACCGCCTCCCGGAGGCGACGCCGTTCGACACCCGGCGCCAGCTCGGCGAGCTGGAATCGCTGGTCGGCTCGGCGGCCGGGTCGGCGTACCTCGCCGAGGGCTACACCGGCTGGCCGGATGGGGGCTAGCCGACTCGAACATCCGGCTGGACCCCCGGCTGGACAAGAACTTCATCGCCAGTTTCAAGAACCAAGGAGTACAGGGGTCCCGATCGTGGCCGTCCGCAGCGCCGATGGCTGGCTCACGTGCGGTACGGGCAACGCCGTGCCCTGGCCGCTGTGGAGGCTGGCCTGGGCACAATGCCCGTGCTGGTCGTCGCTGACGAAATTACCGACGACGCGGCCACCGTCGACCGGATCGTGGCCAGTACGCCGAGAACACCGAGCGCCCCACTGGCCAGCAGCGAGCACGTCGGTGTCGTCGCCCAGTTTCTCGACTTGGCCCTGACCATCGGGCAGATCCGGCGCCGCACCCGGATGGCCAAGACCGACGTGGCCGCGGCCCTGGCCACCACCAGATCCCCCGTTGCCGCCAACGCCCTCAGTCGGTACGGGACGCTGACCTTGGGCCAAGCGGCGATACTGCCCGAGTTCGAGGACGAGACCGAGGCCGTCGGTGTGACACCCGCCGACGTGCGCCACGCGCTGACATCCATGGCCGCCCGGTACTGGACCGCAGCCGTGGCCATGGGGCACAACGCCCTGACGAGGGTGATCCGGCACGCCGAGGCACGCGACCTATCGGGCGCAACGGGACCGTGCCAGGTGAGCACGGTGCGGTGTCGAGGGGTCTGTGTCCACCGGGGTCTAGCAAGGTCTCGAGCTGTCTGGAAGGTCCCTGGCCTCTTCGTAATGCGGTTCAGGCAGTGGATATGCCTCCTCCCCCGGCCGCGGCAGCAGAGGCAAAGGCTGACGACCTCAGGGAGGCGCTTGCCCGAGCAGAGGAGGCGGCGGCGGGACTCCGTAGCGAAGATGAACTACCTGCTCGCGTGGCGCGAGACTGCGTCATTGTGGACACCTCAACACTCGAGTTCGGGATCGACGTCGGTGACCTGGACCGCGTTATCCATGTGAACAGCCCGCCAACCGTCACCGCGTTCCTGCAGCGGATGGGCCGCACGGGCCGACGACCGAGCACGGCCAGGAACTGCTTGTTCCTTTCGCTCAGCGAAGGCGCACTGGTTTGGACCGCTGGCCTGCTGCACCTGTGGACGAGCCGACGTCATAGTCTGCGGCACCCCAGCTGAATGGCAGGTTGCCGGCCAGGGGCAGGTTCCCCTGCAGCGGCGTGAACTTGGTCTCGATGCCTTTGAATTCGCCGATCCGGCTGGCCGGTCCCATGATCTGGACCCAGCCGCCATTCGAGCCCGGTGTGATCCGGTTCACCTCGTCGAAGGCGTCGTCGCCGTTCTCCGATTCCCAGAGCGAGCCGGTGGCCGGGTCAAAGGCGAGGCCAAATCCGTTGCGGCGGCCGTACGAGTAGATCTTGTGGACGTTCGCGGTGACGTCGGCCAGCTGCGAGGAGGTCAGTATCACGCCGGCTTGCTGCTCGAGCTGCGCCATCTGTGCCGTCGTGACGTTGGCGAACGGGTTGTCCTTCGGCGTGGTGCCATTCGGGTTCAGCCGGAAGATCACCCCGGTGAGATGGGCGTCGTCGGGTGCCGGCCCGCCGAACTGGTCGTCCGCCTGTCCCGGGCCGAAGGGGCCGCTGGCGAGGTTCTGCAACTGTCCGCGCCGGCCCTGGTCGCCGATCTGGAAGTAGAGCTTCCCGTCGGGACCGAAGAGGATCTTCCCGGCGTCGTGGTTGCCGCGCAATGGCTGGTTGGCGTCAGCTTGGAATGAGCGGAGCACGATGATGTTCTTGTCGAACGTGAGCGTCTGTGTGCTGGGGTCCCAGACGTAGCGGTCGACGCGGTTGCCGAGCAGCGGCACGTCGGCAGGATCGGCGCTGACGGTGCCGGACTTGCTCTGCGTCCAGTACAGGTAAACGCCGTGAGTCCGCGAGAAGTCGGGCTGCAGCGCGATGCCGAGCAGCCCCCGTTCGGAGAAGCTGTTTACCGGCAGGGTGAGCACGGTGTGGACGACGCCGTTGACGACGTGCTGCACCTTCCCCGTTGCCTTCTCGAGCACGAAGAAGTCGTTCGGACCGAGAAAGGCCATGCTGGTTGGCTGGTCGAGACCCGAAACGACCGTGCTGACCGTGAGGTTTGGATCGACCATCGTCGGCCCCGCGGGCGGCGGCAGCGAGGACGGGTTGACCGTCAGCTCGCCGAGCAGGCCGTGCTGCTCGTCGTCGATGCCGGCCGTGAAGAAGAGTGTTGACGAGCTGCCCGGGAGACCGAGGCCGAATTGGAGCGCCCAGACTCCGGGGATGGTGATCGGGGTGCCGCTTGCGCCGGTGACCTTGCCGAGGAACTCGCCGGAGTCGAAGTCGAAAGCGTTGATCGTGCCGTCACCGAAGTTGCCGACGAGGAGCGCGTTGTCGAAGCCGCCGAAGCCCTCGAAGGGCGCCCACGCCATCCCCCAGGGCGAGTTGAACTCGCCCTTGCTCGTGAACCGCCGCAGCAGCTTGCCGTGGGTGTCGAAGATGTCGATGAACCCGTTTCCCGGCCCGGCCACATCATCGGTCTTGGTGGCGTCTTGTTTCGCGTACGTGACGTACAGGTGTAGCTATTCATCCCTGAAGGAGCGGTGCCGTGTCAAGGGGTGTTTTGGCGGGGTTCTGGCCGCTTGGCGGGCGTGCGTGACTGGCGTCTCCTGTTTCCCTGATAGCTGCCATGTCCGTGGCTGG
>WNGM01010012.1_pt1 | contig 10089 bp, 8 predicted proteins | sample 5400571 | NCBI WGS metagenome assembly WNGM01 (sample SAMN13153378, study PRJNA577476) | soil metagenome | isolation source: 100 cm soil or saprolite under Garry oak tree replicate 2 | place: USA:California | collected 2016-06-15 | reverse complement strand
CCAGGCCTCGAGCAGCTTCGAGATCCCGACCGTCACCTTCGACGACATCGGCGGCTACGTCGACGTCAAGGCGGAGATCATGCGGGCGCTTGACGTCATGTCGGCGGCCCGGTCGCTGCCCGAGGAACACCAGAGCCTGCGCGGAGAGCTGATTCCGAGGGGCTTCATCTTCCACGGCGAGCCCGGCACAGGCAAGACGCTATTCGCCAAGGCCATCGCCAACTGCATGGACGCGACGATCCAGGTAGTGTCCGGGCCCGAGGTCACCGACAAGTATGTCGGCGAGAGCGAGCGCAAGATCAGGGAGCTTTTCGCCGAGGCCCGCCGGAACGCCCCCGCGGTCATCGTATTCGACGAGTTCGACTCCATCGCGGCCAGTCGCAGCACCTCCGACGACGGCGGCAGCCGCGCTGGCAATGCGATGGTCGCCCAGATCCTCACCGAGATGGATGGATTCCGGCCCGACGTCCAGATGCTCGTCATCGGTACTACCAACCGGCTGGAGATCATCGACCGGGCGCTGCTGCGCCCGAGCCGGTTCCAGAGCTTCCACATCGGCCTGCCCGACGCGGAAGCGCGCCGCGGCATCATCGCCGTTCATGCCAGGCGGTTTGAGATCGACGTCACCGGGCTCATGGACCCGCTGGTGGTCGCCTCAGAAGGCTGGAACGGCGACGAGATCCGGGCTCTGTTCCGCGATGCCTTCGTCGGCCAATGGCGGGAGGGCAGGACCGCCGACGCCGAACGGCTCGGCGAACTGATCGGGCACTACCAACGGGCCCGGCGCGAACAGCAGCGAAGCATAGCGGGGCGCCAGTGAAACCGAGCGAGAGGCAGCTGCGTACCGTCCGAAGCCTGCAGGCGATTCGCCGGAGCCTGGACGCGAGGTTCGTCGGGCGCGGGGACGCGGCGGCGCTGCTGGTACTCGCCGTGGTGGCCCGCGAGCACCTGCTGCTCATCGGGCCGCCGGGCACCGCCAAGACCGACCTTATCCAGCGTTTCGCCGAGCTCATCCAGGCCAAACGGTTCAGCTACCTCCTCACCCGCTTCACCGAGCCGTCTGAGATCTTCGGGCCGCTCGACTTCGAGCTGTTCCAGACGGGCACGTACCGGATCAAGACCGAGGACATGCTGCCCGCCGCCGAGGTGGTCTTCCTGGACGAGGTGTTCCAGGGCAGCAGCGCCATCCTCAACACGCTGCTGACACTGATCAACGAGCGGCGCTTCCACAACGGCGCGAAATCGGAGCGGACCCCGCTGATCAGCCTGTTCGGCGCGTCCAGCGAGTTGCCGGACGATCCCGCGCTGCAGGCGTTCAGCGACCGGTTCCTGCTGCGTCTGGAGGTGGAGCCGGTCGGCGCGGCCCGGCTGCCCGAGCTGCTGGACCGGGGCTGGGAACAGGAACGGCGGCGGATGGTGCCCGGCGGGGAACCGCCAGCCCTGCGGATCGAGGATCTGTCGGAGCTGTCGGACGTGCTCGGCGACGTCGACCTGCAGCCGGTGCGCGGAATCCTGGCCGATCTGGTCGGCGAACTACTCGCCCAGGGGGTTACCCTGTCGGACCGCAGGATCGTACGGGCTCAGAAACTCGTCGCGGCCGCCGCCCTGCTGCGGGAAGGTGGCCGCTGGCCCACTTCTGGACCGAACAGTCCGACGCGGCGCCGGTCAGGGATGTGGTCTACGAGCGGGTCACCGCCGACGGCGGCGAGCCGGTGAGCGCCCGCCGCAGCCCCGCCGAACTGGAGGCGCTGGCCCAGCACGAGGCCACGCTGGTGCTGGCCAGGCCGGGAGTGGTCACCCGGGGTTCGGTGATCGCCACCCTGCGGGCGATCAACGAGCTGCTGACCGATGCCCGAACTAGTCACCCGGCCGCCCGCGCCACCCACGAGCTCATCCGCGCGCAGCGGGACCGGGTCTCGCTACTGCTCGACCAACAGAACTGAAGGGACGGGTCATGTGCAACCCCAGGCGGGTACGTGTCCAGGCCACCCGCAAGATCGCCGAGGCCTGGCGGGCAGAGATCGAACAAGCCGCGACGGCACGCGGTGACGTCAGCTCAGAAGCGCGGCTGGTCCAGTCGATCGCCGACCTGCTGCCGCCGCCTGCCCGCCTTGCCTTCGAACAGGCCATGCAGGTCTCGCCGGAATGGGTCTGGACCGACGGCGAGTACCGCAGGACGGTGCCCGGCGGCCACACCGCCTACCGGCCCGACACCGGCGAGCTGGAGATCGTCATCAAGCTGAGCGTCGCGATCGAAGCCATCGGCGAGGCAACCCTCGTCGCCACCGGCGAGGTGATAGACGAGGTGACGGTCGAGGCGAGCGGCACCTACTACACCGACAACTGGCGAGGCCAGACCAGGGAAGCCGCTACCAAGCGGGCCAAGGCCGCCGCTGAGGCCAAGGCGGCCGAGCTGGCCGGAGAGCGTAAGGAGGCGCTGAAGTTCCAGGCCGAGGAGGCCGCGCGACACGCGCTCAACGAACGGTCGGACGAGGCGGCGGAGGAGGCGAGGCGCACCGCCGAACGGCGGCTGACGCTTCAGGCCGCCGAGCTGCGGCCTGATCTCGACGTCCAGGCCAGCCAGAAGCTGGAGGTCATCCAGGGCGAGACCCTGAAGGGGATTTTCCAGCTGGTCGCCGCCGGGTACTCCACCGCCCTGCAGGTCTACGCGGCCGAACATGGCGAGAACCTGGAGGTCAGCGAGGAGGACGGCGTCATCCAGATCCAGTTCGAGCTGGAGGGGTAACGATGCGAGTCCGGGTGAACTTCCGGGTCAACAGCGAGACCGGCGAGGTCGAGGAGTTCCTGATCGAGGACATCAGCACCGAGGACGAACCTGAGCACGACGCGGTGCACGACAGGATCGCCCACGAGGTCGGCAAGATCGTGGCGCGGCGGCCCGCTCCTGAGCAGGTGGTGGGGGGATTCGACCGTGACGCGACCCCGCTCACCTATCAGCCGGGCGACGAAGACCCGTCGATCGGCGAACGCGAGGAAGCCAGGGAATGACGGCTGGCCGGCTCCACCTGCTCGCGCAGGCGGCGCTCTGCTTCGAGCAGGCAGGCCAGCCCGCTGAGGCAGCACGCTGCCGGGACAAGGCCGACGAGCCTGTCGCGGCCGCGGAGCTGTTCCGCGCGGCCGGGGAGCTGACCAGGGCGGCCGACTGTTACCGGCGGGCCGGGCGGACCGGCGACGCGGCGTCCTGCCTGCTGGCACTCGGCCGTCCCGAGAATGCCGCCGAACTGTGGGAGGCGGCCGGTAACCAGCTGGAGGCGGCCTGGATCCTGGCCGTCGACGCCGGGAAGCCGCAGCGCGCCCGCCGTCTGCTGGCCGGGGTTACCTCGGCTGGACCCGGCGAGGGCCTGCGGCTCCGGATCGCCGCCGCGCTCTGCTCGGCGCTCGAGCGGCAGCCGAACGAGCTCGCGGCCGTTCTCGGCCGGGTCGAAGACGAGCTGGCCGGGGTGACCCCGGCCAGCGAACAGGCCAGGCTTATGCAGTGGGCCGTGCAGGCCGCTGACCAGCTCGGCCGCCCCGACCTGGCGGCGCAGATCTTCGCGGCCGCTTACCGATGCCGCCTGCGCGGCACGGCGAGCCGCTGGCGGGAGTGGGCGCGGTCGGCACTCGGCGGTACCGCCGGGATACCGGAACGGGATCTGTGATGGCACCGTGGCGCAGGCCGCCGCCGCCTCGCGAGCCGCCGCCGCCGGGCGGCGGATTCCACATTACGCGGCTCGATGCAAAACCCAAGGTCGCGCCGCAGCCGGTCGCACCGGCGCCGACTCCGGAGAATTTGTTCGCGGCCCGTTTCACCAGCCCCGCTGACGCGCTGACGCTTATCGCGGCGGTCAGGGACGAGTCCCGTCGCCGCTACCCGCAGACTCACCGGGCCCCGGACGGCGCGATCTGGGCCGTCGTGCGCCAGCACCGGCCCGCAGATATCGAGCTGACCTGGGCGCTTGGGGGCGTGGTCCACGTCCCCGACGGGCCGGATCTCGTGTCGCCGCGCGGTCGCCGGTACGGCTGGGGTGACCTTCAGGCGTGGCCCGACGTGTCGTGGGTCGAGCTCGCGGCCGGTGTCGCGCCCGGTACCGGGGCGAGGAACAGCAGGAGGTCCTCGTCGTGACCACGGGCTTGCTCGCCCGCTGGATTATCGACCGGTTCCAGTCCGCCAATCTGGATCTCCGGGTCACCATGGCCCAGCTCAAGGGGATCTTCCGGCCGCGGACGGAGGAATGGGCCGCCGTGCTGGTCAGGGTGACCGGCCGGGGCCGAGCGGTGCCCCGGGCCTTCTCGCACGCACTCAGCGGGCTGCCGCACACTGTCGTGTGCCGTCCCGGCGGGCGGCTGCTGATCGACCAGCGCCTCACCCTGCCGCTGACAGACGAGGAGTTGGGCCGGTGGGTGCCCGAAGGCCAGGAGTGGCTGCTCGCCGGAGACCTCGGCGTGTGGCAACTCACCGAGCGTGGCGCCGAGTTCCCGCCGCCACTGCGAGCCGACATGACGCTCCAGCCCCCGCCTGTCCCGCAGGAGGGACGCTTCCCTCCCGACCTGGGGATAGAGGTGACGCTTGTCCGCGACGAGCAGCCGCGCACGGTCGATGCCCTGCTGCTCCACGATGATGAGCTGGTACCGCTCCGCCGGTTTCTGGCCGGGCACCCCGCCGGAGAGCGGGCCTTCATTGTCCTTGGCCCGGGCTGGCATCTGCTCGCCGAGCCGGGCCGTGGCGTGTCCGACATCCCGTTCGGCGTACCGCTGCACCGGATCGGGCCGGGTGCCCTGTATCAGGAGGTGGGCCATCGTCTCCAGCCTGCGCTACCCGGACCGGCGCGGGTCGGCCTGTTCAAGGTGGACGAGCAGTCGCTGGTGATCCTGCGGCCTGGCCAGGCCCACCGCCTCTCCCTGGCGGACACGGTCCCTGTCTGGTCGCTGTGGCTCGGTTCGACCGTCGCCGCCGATCGCACGAGCGGGCCGCTGTCAGCCTCCGCCCTGTCGATCCTGGAGCACGTCGACGCGGCGACGGCCCGCGTCGAGCGACCGGGGCTGGCAGTCGGTGCCCCGAACCCCGAGCAGGTCGGCCTGCGCACCGAGGGTTTCCTGCTCGAACAGCAAGGCAAGCTAGCGGAGGCCGCCCGCAAGTACTGGGAAGCCGGGGAGCCCGCCCTCGCCGCGAGGCTCTACGAGCTGGCCGCCGAGGCCGATACATGACTACGCCAGAAGCCGTCGCGACTGTGGCCGTACGCGAATGCCGCTGCGTGCGGATCTCGCCCGATGGGACGAGCTTGCTGACGGTGGGCGCGGGGCTGGTGGAGGTGCGGGAGGCATTGGGCGGACAACTCGGCTGGTCGCGGACCTGGGACGCGCTGGCAGAGTTCCCCATCGAGGCGGTGTGGGGAGCCGGCGGCGACACCGTGACCCTGCTCACCAGCGGGAGACTCAGCCTGCTTGACGCGGTGACCGGCGCGAGCCTGCCGGTCCCCGAGGAGCTGACAGAGCGCACGAACGTCTCCGCGGTGGCGCTGTCGTTCAGCGGCCTGACCCTCGCCGTGGGCACCAACGAGGGCATCATCCTGCTCTGGCGGCAAGATACCGGGTGGGTCACTCGGCTGCGGGGCGGAGGAGACCCGGTGACTGCCCTGGCCTGGCGGCCGAACGGAGACGAGCTGTGCGTCGCCCGGCCCAGGTCCATCCAGTTCTGGCACCTGCCGGCGGAAACGATGATCTCTTCCATCGACGTAGGCGACATTTACCCGCTCCGACTGGCCTGGGCACCGGACGGCGGCCTGATCGTGGCCGCCGGGCTCAGGGACGTCCGGGTGCTCAGCGTCCTGACCCGGAGCGAGAGCGCGCCACCGCTGGTGCTGGGCGGGCGGCCTACAGGCCTCGGCTTCAGCCGTACCGGCGCCACGCTGCTCGTCGGAAGACCGGATGGGTCGGTCGACCTGCTCGACCGGCAGTTGCTGCGAACAGAGCAGCCGCAGGCGGGGCTGCCCGCCGCGCTCGTCGAGGCCGCTGGTCTGCACGTGAACGAGACGGGGATGGCCGCGGTACGGACGGACGCGGCTACGGTGACGCTGTTCAGGCTGCCTGACAGCGTGCTCCCGTCGGGCGGGCAGCGGACCGCTGCCGCCCTGCGCCGGTGGGCGGCCGGGATGGCTCGCTCGGCCGGGCGCGTCGCCCATGACGCGACCCCGGCGCCGGTGCCCACCGTCGTGGCCAGGCGGTCCCGTTTTGCCTGGTGCGCCGACGGCTGGTTCCTGCAGGACCGCGAGAGCGGTGAGGTGACCCGCTTCGGGGAGGACGAGCACCCGCGGTGGACCGCGCGGGCCGGAACAGGGGCGCTGTCCGCCCACGGCGGGTTCCTCGCGGCCGGTGGTGCGGACGGCCGGATCACCGTGCTGGACGCGGCGACCGGCGCGTCCATCGCGGACGTCGCGGGCGTGGGCCCGGCGAGCTGGTCCAGGCAGGCCATGGCGGTGACCGCGCCGAGCCGACGGGACCTGCTTGTCCATGACCGGACCTGGACCACGGCCCGCACGGTGCCGGTCCCGGATGGGGCCGGTCACCCAGCCTGGTCACCGGACGGGACGGTGCTGGCCGCCGCCTCGGCCAACGCGGTGGTGCTGTGGGACGGCCGGACCCTGGAAAGGCTCCGCCGGCTGCCCATCGGCTCGACACCCCGCCCCGGTGCGGTGCTCTGGTCCCCCGATGGCGGATATCTCGCTGTCGACCGTACCGCGGGCCCGGTAACCGTCTGGAACACCCGTACCTGGCTAGCAAGTCAGCCGCTGGCCCAGTCGACAGCCGGAGACAGCGCCCAGCCGCTGGCCTGGTCGCCAGACTCCCGCCTGCTCGCGATCCCGTCGCTGCGCGTGATCGGCGCGGTCGATCTTTGGGATGTGCGGCGGGGCCGTACCGTGCTGACGGTGCCGCCACCGCCGGATGGCCGCAGGCCCGTGGCGACGGTGGACTGGGCGGCCGACGGGCGGTTCGCCGTCGGCCACGACGACGGCACCGTCGTCCGGTGGCAACTGACGGTCCCGCCTCTGCCGGGCGACGAGCGGATGCCGCTCCCGCACCCCGCGCCGGTGCTGGCCACACTCGCGGCCGCGACAGCGGCCACCGGAACCATGGTCTGTCTTCCGCTCCTGGCCAACCTGCTTTCGCTCCTGCTCGGGCGCGACGCCGGACCCCTCGCTGAGTTCGATGGCCACCCTGGTGTCGCGATGCTGCGCAGTCTGCGCTGGCCGCCCGATGCTGTGGTCGGTCTGGCCGTACTCGTGGCCTCGGGCCTGCCCGCCGACGAGGGTCGGCTGCCACCCGCGGGTGCGATACGGGAGGACCTGCGCGCCGCGGTCGAGCAGGCGCTCGATGGCGTGCCGGTCGCTCCCGACACGTACCAGCCACCGGTCGCCGCGCTGCTCGGTGAACTCGACCGGATCGACGACTCGGTGCTGATCCTGGCGACGCTGCTGGGTCCAGACGCGGTGGCGGCCGAACCTGACCTCCTCGTCAGGGTGCGGAGCCAGAGCTTCGGCGGATGGTCGCTAGCCCCCCGGCAGCGGAGGCTGCTGGGATTGCGATCGATGCTCCGCTCCGAAGGCAGTTCCCAGGGCCACGGAGTGGGCGACACCCGCGCGGGCATCGCCAGGAACGGCCAGCTGCCTTCGCTACTGCCCTCCCAGCTCGCGCTGCCCCGGATGGTGCTCGCGGTGAAGAAGTCCCGCGACGAATTGCTCTTCCGAACCCGTCAGGGCGATCTCCCCATGGTGGCAGAGCCGGTCGTCCTGCTGCTTGACGATACCCCGGCGGCGTTCGGCGCGATCGGCGTGACACTACGCTTCATCGCCAACCTCCTGGCGGGCATCGCGATCCGGCGGCACCGCCGGTGCGCGCTCGTGCCGCTCAGTTCACCGGCGGTCAGGTTTCTCGATGAGATGGCCGACCTGGTGCATCTGTGGTCCGGGGGGAACGTCGAGCGGCCCGACCTGGCGGCTGCGCTGACGGCTGCGGTCGCGGCCGCCGCCCAGCTCAGCGACTCACTTGACGGGCTGCCACGGCTGGTTCTACTGACCCATCCCTACCTGGCGTGCCCGAGCAGGCCTGGCCTGCATATCGTGCGGATCCACTATCCGGGAATCCCGGTCGAGGACCCGGCGCCGCGAACCCACGTGCTCGCTCCGGGGGTCGGTCCCGAACAGCTCCATGAGGTCATCGGCGATATCCTCAGCGATCGGTCATGACGGTCAGCCGCAGAGCATCTGCTCGATCTCATCGGGGCCGAGCCTGCGGAGGATCTCCTCGAGGACCTCGGGACGAAAGGCGTCTCCCAGGATCTCCACTCCGTCCTCGGTCACCGAGATGCGGAGCCGGACGAGCCGTCCTTCCGGATGGTCGGCGTATTCCTCCGGCTGGATGAGATCCGGCAGATTCTCGACGAAACGGTAGCCGGTCATGCCTTACCAACGCCCTTCGAGGAAGGTTCCGCAGTCCGGGCAGTGCCCGGCTTCGAGCCGGTTCTCTGCAAGTGACCATACCCCGCGGCGCAGCACGGAAGCCTGGCACGACGGGCACCAGGTGGTCCGGCCCGCCGCACCGAGAGCCCGTTCGACGTATACGTATCTGAGCCCGGCGGCTCGGCCGGCGTCGGCCGCCTTGGCGAGGGCCTGCGGGGTCGTCGGGTCTTGGTCACGCATCCGGTACGCGGGCGTGAACCGTACCAGGTGCCAGGGGATGTCCCCTTCACGTCGATGTTCACCGCGGCCACCGCGGGCGCGCAGAGAGCGATCGCCTCGAGCGTGAGGAACCCGTTGCTCTTCCACACGACCTCGACGCCGACGTCCCGGCCGTGCCGAGCGAGTTCGAGAGTCAGTTCGGGCGCCAGCGACGGCTCGGTATAGGAGAGTGCGACGGCGCCGCCCATGGCCGCGGCTCGCGCCACGATCTCGTCGGCCTCAACCGGGTGGACATTCCATACCGACTCGTCGTCGCGGCCGTATTGGGAGATCCGGAAGTTGACGCAGTAGTCGCACCGGAAGGAACAGCCCGGCGCGGCCAAGGTGATGGTCGGTGTCCCGGGGCGGTAGTGGAAGAAGGGCTTGCGCTCCATCGCATCGATATGAGTGACCGAAGAAGCGAAGGTCGCGGTCTCCAGCCCGCCTCCTGCCGAACCCCGGCGCACCTTGCAGACACCCACCTGCCCCGGATCCAGCATGCAGTGATGAGGGCACAGATGACAGCGGGTCCCCCGCGGCGTAACCTCACCGAGCACACCCGGCTTCCACCTCACCTAATCACTGTAATGGCGTAGTGGGCTGACTACGACATTCTTCTCCTCCCGGCGAGGGGCATGTCCTACGGCGCGGTTTCGCAGGTATGCCTGCGCAGCGACCAGAGGATCTGAGGGACCTGGCTCGGTGACGGTCCGGCGGCCGGGCTGCTGACATTATGTTACGACTAGTTACAGTGTGTAAACTGGCATCCTGACGTCATTGAGGAGAGCGCCCGCCGATGCCAGCCGAAGCCGAGGACATGACGGCGCGACTACGTGCCGAATTCCCTCACGCGCTGCGCAGCGGGCAGCTGGTGGCATATCACCAGCCCGAGGTCGAGCTCTCCTCCGGCCGGCTGGTGGCGGCGGAGTCGCTCGCGCGCTGGGAGCATCCCGAACTCGGGACGCTGCCGCCGGCCCTGTTCGCCCCCGTCGCCGAGAAGCTCGGGCTGATGGGCGAGCTCACCCGCCTGATGCTGAGGCTGTCGCTCGCGCAGCACCGGACCTGGGCCGCGGCCGGCTGGGTCGTCCCGATCTCGGTCAACGTGGGGCCCGACTGCGTGACCGATCCCGGGTTCCCGGCCGTCGTCGCGGAGTTTCTGCGCCGCGAGCAGGTGCCCGGCCCGATGCTGACGCTCGAGGTGAGCGAGCAGACCGGGACCGCCGTCGTCAGCTCCAGTTTCTTCGCCGAGCTCGCCGAGCTCGGCGTGCGGGTCGCCCTCGACGACTTCGGCACCGGCTTCGCCTCGCTGGAAAGCCTGGGCGGCTGGCCCGTCGATGAGCTCAAGCTCGACATGTCTCTGGTCCGCCCGATCGCCGGC
>WNGM01005292.1_pt1 | contig 10090 bp, 6 predicted proteins | sample 5400571 | NCBI WGS metagenome assembly WNGM01 (sample SAMN13153378, study PRJNA577476) | soil metagenome | isolation source: 100 cm soil or saprolite under Garry oak tree replicate 2 | place: USA:California | collected 2016-06-15 | reverse complement strand
AGAGCGTTTGGGGGTGGGCCTCGGAAGCTCGGGGAGCCACTCCCTTCGCTCAGGCGAACACTGCGCGCGCGCCTGCCATGCGTTCGCGCCCGACGCAAACCCAAGGCGTTACATGGCCGGCCCGTGCAGAGTTGGGTTTGAGTCGGTCCACTTGCCCGACGGTTCACGGCGAAAACACGCTACTTCGACATTACTGCTTTCGTCGCCGACCCACACAGACTGCTCTTGACCGTAATGTTCTGTGGGTACACCGGCCATGTGAACTGCCCGCGGTACGTGCCATCTCCGCCCTTCGTCAGTTGGCCGATCGACTCTCCCGTTGACGTCACGAAGACCTGGAGCGTCGCGGTGGAACTGGTGCTCTTGGCCGCGACCCTGAGCTCTCGCTTGTTGGCGAAATAGTCGGCCCCCTGAATGGTGATGGAGTCTGCTGCTGTCATCACGGTGAGCTCGGCGGACCTGGTAGCGCCACCGTAAGTCCCAGAAATCGTCACTGAGCCAGAGGTGCAAGCCACCGTGGATGCCGCGAAAGTCGCACTCGTGGCTCCCGCCGGGACCGTGACGCTGGCCGGGACCGTGGCAACAGTGGCATCGCTGCTGGAGAGCGTGGCCACCGCGCCGCCTGCTGGCGCCGCTGCGCTTAGGGTCACCGTTCCGATCGAGGTACTCCCACTTGTCACGCTGGCGGGATTGAGGCTCACAGAGGACAAAGTCGCTGCCGGGGTCGGAGTCACAGTGAGCACGGCCCAGTAGTTGTCTGCCGAGATCGTTACCGCGGTAGAAGCAGTCACCGAACTGGTGAATACTGTGAAGCTTGCCCAAGTAGCCCCTGCAGGCACGGTCACGGTGGCAGGAACCGTGGCCACCGCCGGATTACTGCTGGAAAGCGAGATTGCCGTGCCCCCCACCGGCGCCGGCGCGCTCAGGCCCACTGTTCCGGTCGAAGGAGTCCCACCGGACACACTGGTAGGGCTGAGGTACATAGAAGAGAGAGTCGCAAAGATAGTCGTCGCGTACACCGTGAGGTTGGCCTCCACGGTAACGCCGTCGAAGGTTGCCGAGATCTGCGGCCAGGTGGTAACTGTAACTGATACGGTGGATATCATGAAATTTGCACTGGTTGCCCCGGCGAGCACGATCACGCTCGCAGGGACGGCGGCCACCGTCGGGGTGCTACTAGAAAGCGTGACCGTTATTCCAGCTGCCGGGGCTGGCGTAGCCAGGGTTACCGTTCCGGTCGAGGCAGCTCCCCCGGCCACGGCGTTGGGACTAAGGCTCAGGGAGACGAGAGGGGAGTGTTGGAACAGACCAGTTGGACTCCAGCTTGCCCCGCCGTCGCTGCTCTTGAACACGCCGATGGCCGTCCCGGCATACAAGGTGTTCGGGGTCAAGGGATCTATCGCCAGAGGCCCGACGCCGGAGCCGACTCCGTAGGCTGAGAGAATGTTGGTCAGGCCTGTGCTGGCTACGGTCCAGGTCGTGCCCCCGTCGGTGCTCTTGAACACGCCCGGGGCCGTCCCCGCATAGCGGGTGCTCGGGGTCTGGGGGTCGTTTACCACACTACAGGAGGGATATGATGCGCTGGTGCTCCAAGTAGCACCACCATCCGTGCTCTCGAACACGCCCTTGGCCCCCGTCTGGTAGTCGATCAACCACAAGCCGCACGCATAGAGGGTGGTCGGTGTCTCGGGATCGATCGCCAGCCCACCAAAATCTCCGCTGGCCAGGCCGGTCCAGGTTGCCCCGCCATCGGTACTCTTAAACACACCGCCATACCATGTGAAACCCTCGTCGCCAACGAAGGCGTCCGCTGCATAGATAATGTTTGGGCTCAGGGGATCGATCGCCAGGGTGTTAACCATGAACGGACCAGCTCCGGTAGGACTCCAGGTTCCCCCACCGTCGGTGCTCTTGAACACGCCACCCCAATATTCTCCCGCGTACAAGGTGGTCGGTCTCTGAGGGTCGATCGCCAGGGCGGTAACGTAACCTCCAGTCAGGCCAACCCAGGTTGAACCCCCGTCCGTGCTCTTGTACACGCCGCCTTGAAACCACTCCTCAATAAATAGCCCCGAGCCGCAGTCGTTTGGAGTACCCCCCGCATACAGTATGGTGGGCGTCTGGGGATCGATCGCTAGGGCCAAGACGCCAACGCCAGTTAGACCGGTCGCGTTCCAACTCGCACCCCCGTCGGTGCTCTTGAACACGCCGCGATCGCACGTCACCGCATAGAGGGTGGTAGGGGTTTTGGAGTCGATCGCCAGGGCGCTGATACTGCCTGAGCCATGCCATGAATAGGCTGGTGCGGCCGTTAGCGCAACGAAGATGACTGACGCGAAGACCGAACGGAACGCCCGCATGCCGCTCATGACCCTACCTCCTCCGGCCAACCCAGCAGCGGTCCGCCCCATAGGTCGTCCCAACCCACCCAGCATCGGTGCGCCTGCCGACGACGGCGGCGAATCCTTGGCATCGATAGACGGATAGTAGAATCAATTCGCCGCTGAAGCCATGGCGGCTCGCTGGCGCGCCGCAATCCGGTGCTTGGACCTGTCCTGAACGGTCCACATCGGTCTTATGTTACTGTAATTTCGCTCCACCTTGTGCGCCCTAAGCGGGGCGATCGGAGCGAGTCTAGTGGTAAAGAACCTGGCTGAGGTGGGGCTGGATTCTCTGATGGCCCTCGAGTTGCGCAACCGTCTTGGCATGGGCATGCCGCGGGCCCTGCCGCTGACCGTGGTGATCGAGCATCCGAGCGTGGAGGAGATCGCCGCCTATCTGCTGAGCCAAATCCAAGTCACGGCGTGACGCGTAGGCGCCTCTGCCGAGCAACCGGGGAGGCTACGCAGGCGGGCGAATACCTTAACACTTAGTCGCCGCAATCGTCGCTACAATCGAGCTGACGCTGCATTTCCTCGTCGGTCACGATGATCGCCGTCGAGATCTCAGACTCCTTCTTCAGCAGGAACTTGTCAGACAGGTAGCGATTGAACCGCGCGTTCGAGCAAACACTGTCGTTGCAGGGCTGATCCTCGTGCCGCAGCGCCTTGATCACTGAGTCGAAGAAAGTTACCGCGATCTCGCTCATCAATCGGCGGATTTCCAGCGTGTCGATACTGGTCGTTGGGACGTTGGTTTCCGTGACGCTGTAGCCGGTAAGAGAAAACACGAGGGGTCGAATGTCGACCGGATTCGAGAAGTAGCCGAAACCGCAGATGTCGACGGCGTTGCCGTTGACTGGACTGGTCAAGATTCCCGTCAGCGTGTGCCTGTCCAGGATGGCGCGCGTTGGGTTGGCCATGACAATCGCCGCCGACGCCTGCATTTCTGGGCAAAATCCCGTAGCGAAGTGACGGTGCATCGTATTCTTGATTTCGATCAGCACCTTGTCCTGGCTCGAAATGGTAGTGAAGGCGGTCTCGCTGATCGCTTCCGGCGAAGCCTTGTCGAGGTCGCCAGCCACCAGTACTGTGGGAACAGTGATTGCGGCGAGGTTCAGGTTGAAGGTCAGCGCCGGGGCTCCGTTGGCGAACCCGAGCACCGCTTTCACCCTCGGCTCTGCCGGGAAATTGAAAAACGTGCTGCCCGAGGCCGCCCCCAACGAAGTAACCGTACCCCTGGAGTGGCCCATGGCCACGACCTCGTCCATGTTCACGTTATCGCCGAAAACCGTCGGTAGAACATTGAGGACTGCGGAGAGATCGCGCGCACGGTCAGCAATATTCTTGGCTGCGGTGTCTACGCAAGGCGAAGGCAGATTGTCCAGGCAGCTGAGGACCTTCGAGCCGTTCGTGGTGTTGATGAACTGGACGCGGACATCGTCCTGCGTGTCACCGTTGTACCAGGCTGCGGCTACGACGTACCCGTGACTCGCCACGTACTCGATGGTCAGCGCGTACTCGTCGGGCGAGTTCTGTGAGCCGTGGGAGAAGATCACGACTGGAAATGGACCGTGCTTGTCAAACTCGGCCTCGTCTTTGGAAACGTCGGACACAACCGCCCATGAAAGCGGATCCCATTTCGACGGGACAAGCGGTACGCCGTAGAGTCGTGAGGTGTACACGCTCGCCGACGCGTGGTCCCAGGACCGCTGATCTGCCGGATACCAAACATCAATGTCGATGGGGCGGTTCTCGCCCAGGGTTCCCTTCCCGACGATCCTGAACGCGGTGTGCCCAACGTTGAAGGTGCCAAGCTCGTCAGGTAGTCCTTTTCCCGCACCGGGCGTGGCTGCGAGCGAGACCCTTGCCGAAAGGCATAAAGAAAGGACACCGAGGATGCCAACGGTGAGGAGTCTCCCACCGCGCGTCTTGGTTGCGATCGCAGGCAGAGCTTTCATTAGGTGACGGATAGTAGAATCAATTCGCCGCTGAAGCCATGGCGGCTCGCTGGCGCGCCGCAATCCGGTGCTTGAACCTGTCCTGAACGGTCCACATCGGTCTTATGTTAATTTCGCTCCACCTTGTGCGCCCCTAAGCGGGGCGATCGGAGCGAGTCTAGTGGTAAATTAAGGCTACCTCCGCGACAGTTTCACACGCCACGACCCGCCCGAGGACGTCCTCCAGAGGCTGACCGCTGACGCGGTGGAGAAGTATCTTTACACCTACGACTGCCCCGACCCCGACCTGATCATCCGCACCAGCGGGGAGGTTCGCCTTTCGGGGTTCATGCTCTGGCAGAGCGCGTACAGCGAGTTCTACTCCTGCGACGCGCACTGGCCAGCCTTTCGCAAGATCGACTTTCTTCGGGCCATCCGGAGCTACCAACAGCGCCACCGAAGGTTTGGGAAATAACTCACGGGTCCGATTTCGGACACCGCGACGGGGAAGGTTGATGCCGACCACAAGGGTTTCCGAGTGCCGCGCGACCGCCCCTCGGTTCACTCAGTGGTGGACCTGGATGTTGCCCTGCGTTAGGACACCCGTCGCGGTGTAACCACTCGCGGTCGTGATCGTGAAGGTGTCGGCGCCGGTTCCCGGCTCGGCGTTGTCGTCGACCCCGATCTGGTACGTTGTCGGGACACCGTTGACCGTCGCGTCCCCGCCGAAGCTTGCGTGCGTGGCGGTCTGGAAGTACGTCGTCGCGTTCAGGCACTTCAGCGTCGTGTTAGTCGTCCGGTCGATGACCGTGCAGTTGCCCTTGACTCCATTCTTGTCGCTCTTCGCCGTGAAGCCGAAGGTGACGTCGGCCGGTATCTGCCCGCCGCCCGTCGCCTGCCCCGGCGAGGTCAGGGGCTCGGTCGCGGCCAGGTCGGAGGCGAAGTCCTCGATGAAGCTGTCGAAGGTGATCCGAACTGGATTCTCGAGGACGCGGACGCGCTGCACGGCGACGAGCGGAATCAGGCCTCGGTCCGCGAAGTCGCCTACCGGTGTACTGATCTGCGCCTCGTAGCGGACGGTGAAGCGGTCGATCACGTCCTCGAGCTCGACGTTCTCGAATGTGTTGCACTGACCGATCGCGACCTGAGTCGCCGGGTCCGTGACGGGAAACGCCAGCGTCTTGGTGCCGGTGACGTCGCCGGCGGCCGAGTGAATCGTGAAGACCGCGTCGAACGTCAGCAGCGTCCCGATCGACTGGCCGCCGCCCGGAGACAGCGTCTGCGGTCCGATCGTCGCCGCGCCGACTTCCGTGAACGTCCCGGGGTAGGGGCCCGTGGCGGCGCCAGAAGCGGTGAACGTCACGGTCGAGGTGCCGTTGGGGTTACAGTTGGTCGTGACGTCGGGCGCTGCGGTCAGCTCCTCGCCAGTCAACGTCGGCGGCGGCACCTGCGCCCGCGCGGCCGACGCGAATAGCGCCAATCCCGCGACTGTCATAGCGACTGCTAGGGTCGCCAAAGATCTGCTGCGTTTCGTCGAAAGCGAGATCAATACGATAGCTGTCGTTTTCGTGCTGGTCATCATATTTTCCCCCATGCCGTTTCGGCGTTGACGGTTCAATAACAACGGATAGTAGAATCAATTCGCCGCTGAAGCCATGGCAGCTCGCTGGCGCGCCGCAATCCGGTGCTTGAACCTGTCCTGAACGGTCCACATCGGTCTTACGTTAATTTCGCTCCACCTTGTGCGCCCCTAAGCGGAGCGATCGGGGCGAGTCTAGTGGTAAATAACTCCAACGGAAATCCACCCTACCCTCCCCTTGCCCGGACGCCTTGTTGTTCCGTTTGGAGCCGTGTTATTGCGTCCGATGATTATTGATCATTGCTTCCGGTTCTTGAGCCTCTCGACTTCCTCACGCAACATGAAAGCACAGCTCCCCGGACCCACGCAAGGAGAAGGACTCATCCTTTACCTTAGAAGGACTCATCCTTTACCTTAATGTCTCGGAACATCAAATCAAAGCACGTCCGAGCCTATTCGACGGTGACGGATTTCGCCAGATTCCTCGGCTTGTCCACGTCGTTGCCGCGCTCAAGCGCCGCGTGATAGGCGAGCAGTTGCAGCGGGATAGTGTGCAGGATGGGCGACAACAGTCCGGCATGGTCCGGCATGCGGATGACGTGCACCCCTTCGCCGTCGGTCATTTTCGTGTCCTGGTCGGCGAACACGTGCAGCTCGCCGCCGCGCGCCCGCACTTCCTGCAGGTTCGACTTCAATTTCTCGAAGAGCGCGTCCTTCGGGGCGATCGCGACCACGGGCATGTCCTGGTCCACCAGCGCGAGCGGCCCGTGCTTCAATTCTCCCGCGGCGTAGGCTTCGGCGTGGATGTAGGAGATTTCCTTGAGCTTGAGCGCCCCTTCCATCGCGATCGGATAGTGGATTCCGCGGCCGAGGAACAGCGCGTGGTGGCGCCGCGCGAACTTCTTCGCCCATTTCTCCACTTGCGGCTCGAGCTCGAGCACGCGCTGGAGGGCCAGGGGAAGATGCCTCAGCGCGAGGAGCAGTTGCGCCTCGCGCTCGGGCGGGAGCCTGCCGCGGAGCTTCGCGAGGACCATGGTGAGGAGCACCAGCACGGCAAGCTGGGTGGTGAAGGCCTTGGTCGAAGCGACGCCGATCTCGGGTCCCGCGCGGGTCAGGAAGCGCAAGCTCGACGCGCGCACCAGCGCCGACTCGGGGACGTTGCAGATCGTGAGGCAATGCCGGTGCCCGAGCGACTTGGCGTGCTGGAGCGCGGCGTTCGTGTCGGCGGTCTCGCCGGATTGGGAAATCGTGACGACCAGCGCCTTCGGGTTGGGGACCGACTCCCGGTAACGGTATTCGCTCGCGATCTCGACGCTCGTAGGGATGCCCGCGACGCCCTCCAGCCAGTAGCGCGCCACCATGCCGGCGTGAAGGCTCGTGCCGCAGGCGAGAATCAGCACGGCCTCGGCCTGCCGCAGGACGCCCTCGGCCTCGGCGCCGAAGAGCTGCGGCGACAGCGATTGCGCCCCGGTCACCATCTCCAGGGTGTTCGCCACCGCCATCGGCTGCTCGAAGATCTCCTTCTGCATGTAATGGCGGTACAGCCCCAGCTCGACCGCATCGGCCTTGAGCTGTGACACGTGGACCGGGCGGCTCACCGCCTTGCCGTGAAAATCGGTCACGCGCGCGCCCTCGAGCGTGAGTTCGGCGCAATCGCCGTCCTCGAGATAGATCACGCGCCGCGTGACCTGGACGAGCGCCGATGTGTCCGAGGCGGCGAAGTTCTCGCCTTCGCCCAAGCCGAGGAGCAGGGGCGCGCTGTGGCGCGCCACCACGAGCCGCGCCGGATCGGATTCGTCGATCACCGCGATGGCGTAGACGCCGACCAGCTCGGCGACGCTTGCGCGCACCGCGTCGAAAAGCGTTTTCTCCGCCTTCAGATGGGAATGAACGAGATGTGCGATAACCTCGGAGTCGGTGTCCGAGACGAACACATAGCGCTTCGCGCGCAGCTTCGCGCGGAGCTCCTCGTGGTTTTCGATGATGCCGTTGTGCACGACCGATACCCCGCCCGAGACGTGCGGATGGGCGTTCTTCTCCGAAGGCACGCCGTGCGTCGCCCAGCGGGTGTGCGCGATGCCGACGTCTCCGGAGAAGCCTTGCGCCCCGGCGAGCTTTTCCAGCTCGGCGACGCGGCCCGTCGAGCGCACGCGCCGCAACATCGCGTGCGAGCCTCCCGCCGCCTTGCCGTCGAGCACCGCGACCCCGGCGGAATCGTAGCCGCGATACTCAAGCCGCTTCAGCCCCTCGATGAGGATCGGAACGACGTTGCGCTTTGAGATCGCGCCGACTACCCCGCACATAAATTCAATTCTCCTTCTTTTTCACAGGCCGCGTCCACCCGGGAACGGTCGTCTGCTTTACGCGCGAGAGCGTAAGCTCTCCGGGAGGGGCGTCCTTGGTGAGCGTGGTTCCGGCGCCGAGCGTTGCGCCCTTGCCCACCCGCACCGGGGCGACGAGCTGGGTGTCCGAGCCGATGGAGACGTCGTCCTCGACGATCGTGCGGTGCTTGTTCGCCCCGTCGTAGTTGCAGGTGATCGTGCCGGCGCCGACGTTGACGTTTTTTCCGATCTCGCTGTCGCCGATATAGGCAAGGTGATTGGCCTTGGAGCCCTCCCCGACGCTGCTCGCCTTGACCTCCACGAAGTTGCCGAGGTGCACGTCGGAGGCCAAGCGCGTGCCCGGCCGGATGCGGGCATAGGGGCCGATGCGGCAGTTCGCGCCGATGTCGGCCTCCTCGATGTGGCAGAACGGCTCGATCGACGTGCCCGCCGCGATTTTCACGCCCTTCAGAACGCAGTTGGCCCCGATGGAGACGCCGTCACCCAGCCTCACCTCGCCTTCGAACACGCAATTGACGTCGATGGACACATCGCGCCCGCAGGAAAGCACGCCGCGAACGTCGCAGCGCGCCGGGTCGGCGAGCGTCACCCCCTGCTCCATGAGCGCGTGCACAAGGTTGCGCTGATAGATGCGCTCCAGTTCCGCGAGCTGGCCGCGGCTGTTCACACCGAGCGTCTCCCACGCGGCGTCTGCCCGCGTCGCCGTCACCGGCACGCGCTCCCTCGTCGCGAGCGCGACGATATCGGTGAGGTAATATTCCTTCTGGGCATTGTTGTTTTCCAGTTTCGCGAGCCAGGCTTTGAGCTTCCCTGTCGGCGCGGCTAGGATGCCGGTGTTGATCTCGCGGAGCGTGCGTTGCCGCGGCGAGGCGTCCTTTTCCTCGACAATGCGCACAATCCGCTTGCCGTTTCGTACGATGCGCCCGTACCCTGCGGGGTCGTCCAGTGTCGCGGTGAGCAGGCCCAAACCTTTCCCCGCGGTTTCGATCAGGCGCTTGAGCGTCCCGGAGCGAATCAGCGGAACATCGCCGTACAGCACGAGCGTCGGCCAGCGCTCGTCGAGATGCGGCACGGATTGCATCACCGCGTGGCCCGTGCCGAGCTGCGGGTCCTGCCTGATCCAGATCGCTCCGTTTTCTCCCACGGCCTCGCGCACGGCCTCGCCGCCGTGGCCGTGGACGACGCAGATGACCTTCGGCGACAGGCCCTTCGCCGTGTCGATGACATGAGAGATGAGCGGCCGGCCGGCGAGACGATGCAACACCTTGGGCGTATCCGACTGCATGCGCTTGCCGAGACCGGCGGCGAGAATGACGATATTCACAAAAAGCGCTAGCGCGGCAACTCAGAGAACCCCATCAGGAATTCGTCCACCGCGCGGGCGCACTGGCGGCCTTCCCGGATCGCCCAGACGACGAGCGACTGCCCGCGACGCATGTCTCCGGCGGCAAACACCTTGGGAACGGAAGTCGAGTAGCAGCCCCGTCCCTCCGTTTCGGCCTTTGCGTTGCCGCGCGAATCCTTCTCTACGCCGAATGCCTCGAGCACCGACTGTACGGGTGCCACGAACCCCATCGCGAGCAGGACCAGATCGGCGGGCAGGATGGATTCCGAACCGGGGACTTCGCTCGTCTTGCCGTCCTTCCACTCCAGACGGACCGTCCTGAGCGCTTTCACCTTCCCGTTCTCGCCCAGGAATTCCTTGGTCGCGATCGACCAGTCGCGGCTCACGCCCTCCTCGTGCGAGGACGAGGTGCGCAATCTCGTCGGCCAGTAGGGCCAAACCGGATTCCTCTCCGGATCGGGCGGGAGCGGCAACAGCTCGAACTGCGTCACCGATTTCGCGCCGTG
>WNGM01012426.1_pt1 | contig 10091 bp, 4 predicted proteins | sample 5400571 | NCBI WGS metagenome assembly WNGM01 (sample SAMN13153378, study PRJNA577476) | soil metagenome | isolation source: 100 cm soil or saprolite under Garry oak tree replicate 2 | place: USA:California | collected 2016-06-15 | reverse complement strand
CCGCTGGAAGACCCGATAGAGCGCATGGGCTACCTCCGTTGGGGCAGGGGTGGGGTATCAGCGTGTCTCCGATCCCGTCTCCAGCAAAGCCATGATTACCGTTGTCAAGCCCAGGGTAATCGCCCCAATAGTTGCCGCCCACCGCAGCAATCGCTGCCTCGCCAGGGTCAAACATGTTGTTTCCGTTGGTGTCGTAGACAACAGGGTCGCCGCGTTCCCACACGCCGCTGTTGTCTAGGTCGATGAACTTGATACGTGAGTCGATGGCTAGGATCGTACCCGCAATAGGCGGGGTCCCTCGGCTTGTTCCGTTGATCTCGCCGATCACCTGGTCTCCAGTATCAAACAAGCTATCATTGTTTTTGTCGTAGACGACTGTTTCGTTAAAGTCCCAGGATCCGTTATTGTTGTTGTCCACGAATTTTATCAGAGAATCTGTTTTCAGCGGAGAGCCTGTTGCGTTGTCCCAGTTGTTGCTGGCTATATCTGCCAGGTCCACTGCGAAGATTTGGCTCGTGTTGTTCAGCAGGTTGTTGTGATAGAACCTGTTGTTCGTCGAGTTCTGAATGTTCACCGCTAAGGTGTAACCGTAGGCATTGTTGAACTCGATCCGGTTCTCGATGATGAGGTTGCTGGGAGAATCTCTCAAGAATAATCCGTCCTCGGTATCGTTCGCCACAATGTTTCTCGCGACGATGTTTCCAGTCGACCCGTACCATATGTCCAGGCCAGACTGGGACTTTCGAAACGTATTGTCCACAATCTTGTTTCCCGAGGATCCGAAGACACCAATATCTCCAGCGGAGTTCCCTGTGACATTGTTAGTTTGGACCAGGTTTCCGAAGCCTCCTTGGATCGTTATCCCGTAAGAGTTTCCTGTAATCACATTGTCACGTATTGTCGACGAGTTAGAGCTTGCTATGTAAGTTCCGTTCACAACATTGGACGCTTCTATCCTGTTTTGCGAGATGGTGATGTTGGCTGAGCCGGAGATCAGGATGCCGCTGTCGAACTGCCCAGTATTCCTGACGGTGAAGCCTGATACATAGACCGAGCGAGCATCCGTGATATTGACCCCGGGACCTGATGCAAGAGCGTCGATGATAGTAGTGTTTGCCGACGCGCCGATAAGGTTGAGGCTCTTGGTAACCGTTAGACTCTCGTTGTAAGTTCCGCTCGATACGAGGATCGTATCGCCGGGGTTGGCAGCATTGATAGCTAACTGGATTTTCGTGAAATCCGTCGGGACCATGATCGTAGAGGGGTTTGCCCTGGCGAGGGGCAAAGTAGGATGTTGGTTTGCGAGAGAGGCCAGGAAGAGGAGCAGTATCAGGATTCCAATAGCCCTAGACTTACTCCGTTCACGTCTCATAGTTAGGTCCTTGCGGCTAGAAGGCAAAGCTTCCTTATTGGGTTCTCTTTTCTGTCGGTTTCCGATGTTATCCTTGTGCGTCGGAGTATTCCCCAAGAATTATTAGAGTCTCCATGCATGTATCCTCATTCATCGAGCAGACCCTGGAAAACGGTCGGAAACCAAGACGAAAAAAAGGTATTTGCTATGATTAGCAAGCAGAACGTGAGGACCTTACTTGCGGTATCGATCCTCCTCAGCAGTCTTCCAGCCGCATCGTTCGCTGGACAGCTCCTCGGAATAAGTACTCACTCCTTGTTTGGCATTCGCCCCGTCGCCGCTGTTTCGAACAATGTTCTAGGGTTCGACTGCGCTTACGGCGCCTCAGCGGACGGTGTTCCTTTTCCATCATCAATTATCAGCACGTCACCGTACACTAGTCAGGATACTGACGGTACCCTTGAGACAAGGTGTCAGGCGACGGAGCTCGCTGATGTTGACGGTTTTGCGCATCCGCTAGTATCGGACAACCCGGGTGGTACACAGCCGCCCGGTTCTGGCGGCGGGATCACCGTTGATGTCGTCATCATAAACCTGAACCAGCTCATAAACGGCTTCGACATTACAGTGGGTTACGATACGCGAGTGTTGAACGCAGTAGCTGTAGACCAATCCGGCTTGCCGTTCGGGGGTAATACTGCTTGTCCGGGCTCGCCCCCTTCTCCCTGTACTCTCCAGACCGCAAATTCGATTGATCAGATCAATGGCGTTGTGCGAGTTGCGCAGGCCCTTCTAGGTCAGAAGCTTGGTCCCGGCTCCGCCTTCTGCAATACTACGGGCGACCCGGATTGCAACGGTCCCACCCAGGAGCTTTTCAGGATACGATTTGACATCGTGGGCGCAGGTAGTAGTGGTCTCACGATTCCTGCCCCCGGTGGAACGGATATCATAACAACCCCGGGTAGCCTCGCCCACACGGACCTGCAAGGAGCCATTTCCACTGACGCTCTATTCAACCTTGTCGATGTGAAACCGATGGGCATTGGCTTCAATGCATCTTTCACTTTCTCTCCCAACCCCGAGGTTCCGGGCTCGCCTCTAGACTTCACCGCCACGGAGTCATGCGCGAACTGCACTGGCACTTTCACCTTCAACTGGAACTTCACCTCCTTGGACAACGCCTATCCCGCGATACCCTACGATGTCCAGATGACAGGCTCCACGGTGACGCTTACGGCTCCACCCCCTGTGATCAACCGCGTCGCCCTCACGGTAAGTGACAGTGCTACTGTTCCTAACACGGCTTTGGCCGTCAGGCGTCTACCACTCGCTGTTATTGCCAGTGGCACATCATCCTTGACTCAGGGCACGGCGGGAGGATCTTGGAATGGAAAATGGCTAGGTGGAGTTGTCACCGCGACTTCAGGGTACTCTGGACTATGGCGGTTCTGCCCGGGGAGTTTTTCCAACAAGGTTGTCTGTTCAAGCCCCACCGCCACGGTGTCTCAAGCCGGGAGCAAGATAACTCAGACCAACACGACGACTGGAATAACGTTCAACTATGCAGGCCTCTACAACGATTCCTTCCAGATCAGTGATACCGCTGAAGCCCAGCTTGGGGTTCTTCCCGGCACAGTCGTGTCAAACGTCGCCGTGAACGTTACGGGAGCGATACCTGCCTACACGATTACAGTTACCTCGAGCAATACTTCCCCGATCGCAGGAACCTCCATCACACTGACTGCAACGATAGCTTACACCTCAACGTATCCATCAGCGTTCAGAACCTCGTTCTTCAACTACGTCTTCGACTATGGAGATGGCACACCGACACTCTCGGGCCAGGGACAATCATCCGCCGCTGTCGGCACCGTCACCAAGGTCGGAGAAAACGGATACTTGACACTGACCGTGACTTCTCCCGTGACACCGCTCTGCCCCACATCTGGTAGCTGCAGCTTCTCTTCCACTCCTTCAACAGCCACGTCCGGCCAATCAGTTTCTTTCACCGCGACAGCAAGCGGTGGTACACCACCCTACTCCTACGGCTGGGATTTCGGAGACACGTCGACAGGTACGGGTGTGATTGCAACCCACACCTACCAATCCGCTGGAACCTACACTGTGACCCTGACAGTGGCGGACAGTAAAGGTTTGACTCAGACCGTCACAAAGTCCGTGACGATCGGGCCGAACACGGGTGGCGGAGGGGGGTTCAACTTCGTTTCAGCATTGACCTCTCCGTTGGGATTGGCAGGTATAGCTGCGGCTGTAATTCTCATCTTGGCCGCGGCGATGCTCTATTCCCGGGCTCGACGGAGGAAGCAGGCTCAGGAAGCTGGGTTGTTGCCGAGTCCCGTTTGGGGCTCGACGGAGGAAGCAGGCTCAGGAAGCTGGGTTGTTGCCGAGTCCCGTTTGATGAGGCCAGTTCTTTGGATAAGTCTCTATTAGTACTTGGTAGGCTATGTATAACCGGGGGTTTCTCCAGATACAGAAAGCGTTCCGGTCTCTAGCAACTCTTATATTGCCTCTGCCGGGTACAGCTCGTTGGATATCGGGTAATCTTGAATAAACGCTTAATTTCCCCAATCTTCATCGCACTCATCACACTTCTTTCAGTACTCCCCTCCGCCCCCATAGGCGTCCACGCAACAAGCAGCGCTGCTCTCGTCGTCAACATAAGCCCTGAAACCGGTCCCCAAGTCTTTGTGGGAAACCCCGGCGACGTCTTCACCGCCACCGTAACAGTTGAGAGTGTTCCAATGCTACTTGGATACGATGTATCTCTCCTCTACAACGGCTTGACAATCCATGTGTCCTCGGTGGACTTCACCGGCCCGTTCGCCGGGCTCCCAACTCTCACACTCACCCAAGGATGTTCCGACGCGACTGGAATCTGCAGATCCTCAGAGACACTACTCGGTGCATCCCCGGTTGCCGTCACCAGCCCTACGCCGATCATGACAATAACCTACACGGTCGCAGCTAGGACCGCCTCGGACCTGCACCTGATGACCGACACAGAATGTGCCTGCGCTTCGCTCGCGGGAGTTAGTAGTACCGGTGCCGTCATAGCTGTTCCCCACACTACGCTCGACGGTGCCTTCTTCGCAGAGCCCAACATACTCTTCCAGAAGACCCTCAACGCCACAGCCACGCCGCACCTCACGAAGCTCAGTAGCGGTGCAACTAGCGTCACCCTCTCCGCCGGTCTAATCCTCCACCACAACGAGTCCGTTGCAGGCTTCGCCCAAATCATATTCGACATTGTAGCCATATCGGGCCCGAATGCGGGCACCACGTACGAAGTCTCCTCGAACGTTGCCTTCTTCCTCGTCGGTAGTACGGTGACTGTCACAGGGACCTTCACTCTTCCCAAGGTAGCTGCTTCGTACGAACTCTTCGCTACACTCCTCCGCGGCCCAGACCCTGCCATCCTTGTACCTTTCGATTTCCGAACAGGGCACACATTCAAAGTAGTTCTCAAGTGAGAACCATCCCCGGCACAAACTCCCCTCCCTTTTTTTAGGGACCTAGCTTTGTCTAGACTGAGAGGATATGGTAGATGACCTTCACTCGGGCGAGTACCTCTAGGTTCCTTCTTCTCTCACTCGTCCTCGCAGGACTTTTGATAGTTCCCAGTCCAGTTCAGGTTCGAGCCACCGGCTTCTCCGTTGCTCAACAGGTTCCGACAAGTGCCACCAGCTTTACAACCTGGCCTTCAGCGGGGCAGGACGGGTTGGGAAGAGTATGGCTAGCTTACAGTAACAAGACTGAAGGGTCTCCGAAGAACCCTGGTATCTGGTTTAAGGTCTGGAACGGCAGCGCTTGGGCCGCCCCCAAACAAGTCACTTCGGATCCGAACCAGAATATTACACCTGTTTTGGCACCATTGTCGAACGGGTCTATGATGATTCTTTGGTCTTCGAACAGGACCGCTGGTAACCGGTATCAGCTCTTCTACAAACTCTACTCGGGCCTCACAACCAAGCCCTCGCCTACTAGCTCAGATATCAGGCTGACAACTAGCCTCCTCAACGATTCTCAGCCTTCTGCTTTTCAGGACAGGAACGGCAGAATCTGGGTCCTCTGGTCGCGGCAGAATCAAACCAGTCCAGCCGGCAGCAATGGTGTCTTCACGAGCGATATCTACTACAAGTACTTCAACGGCAGCTCGTGGTCCGCAGACTTTCCACTTCCCCAAGCCTCGAACATAACTGTCAACGGTTTTGGTCAGACACAATCGAATCCCTCCATGTTGCAGACCAAAGACGGCCGCATATGGACCGTCTGGGAGAGCAACATGACCAGTGACGGGTCGGCCGATCTGTTCTACGAAACCACTGATGGGACTCTCTTCACGTTGCCGTTCACTGGTATTCCGGCGAACTCTTGGTCCGCTAGAAAGGATCTGTGCTGCTCGGACAATAATGCTGACGATGGTCATCCTTCTATCGTTCAGGCTAGGAACGGTACCATCATGGTCGTTTGGCAAAGATGTGTCGGGACCAACTGTATTCCAGATATTTTCTTCATGAGCTCCTCCGACAACGGTGTAACATGGAGCTCACCTATCCCGATCCCTGCAGCTTCTACAACAACAGCGGAATTTCTCCCGACAGCCATGCAGAGGAACAGCCCGAGCGATAAGAGCGTCTGGCTGTTCTGGCAGAAGGAGGGCCTTTTCAACTCAGAGATCTGGTACACTAGCTCCGACCAGATTGTCAATGTTCACGATGTAGGCATCTCCAATCTCGTCGCGTCTCCACGGCTCGCCCGTTCCGGTATCCAGTGGGACAATAGCGGCCTTGTAAAGTTCAATGTCACTGTGACAAACTTCGGAGACTACAGTGAAAATACAACTCTAACCCTTAGTCTCAACGGCACAAGCCTCCCTGCTCTCTCAGTAACCAGGTTAGCCCTAGGCGAGAAGCGTCTGTTCCAGACCACATGGCAGACTGTTCTTCCCAACTGGGGAAGATACTTGTTGACCGCGTCTCTACAGCCTGTGTTGGGCGAGAGTGTCATCAACCAGGGTGACAACCTCTGGTCTGGGGGAACTGTTAGGGTTTCACCGCCCGGTGATGTGGACTACAACGGTTGCGTCAACATTTATGACGCGGCGCAACTTGCGTTTGCGTACGATACCACTCCCGGAATGCCTCTGTGGAATCCGGGCGCTGACGTAGATCATACGGGTAAGATCGACATTTTTGACGCTGCCTTCCTTGCCTTCTACTTCGACAAGTGTGTCTAGAATCGGCGACGAAGATTCTTCGCGGGAATTTCTACAGCATGGAAAATGAGCGCGTCGATTTCCGCATAAACTTTTAAGGGTCCGTGCGGACTGGCCAGCGATCCACGGGTACATTTAGAATGAACAAACGTTCAGTTGCTGTCTACTCGGTTTTTCTCATGTTTCTCCTGTTCATGGCGTCACCGAAGATTACCGTTCCCGTTTCAGCGCCGTTTTTTGCGCCCCTATCTGTAGGCATCTGGAGCAGCACCTGCCTTTCTTTCAACATTACCATAACCAATCCCAACTGCCCATCGCAGTTGAATACGATAGGAAACACGATCAGTGTCCAGATCAATGTGACCAACGCCCCTGTTTTGCCTGAACCGGGATCCTTCAATCAATTCAGCATCTATCTCTACTACGACCCCACAATCCTCAACTGGACATCTATCGATTTCACGAATACTATCTGGGGCTCTAACGCAATGAGTACGTTCGCAGCCAAGGCTTCCCCACAAGGCACGCTCTACATTGACGCGGCTTGTCTAGGCTGCACCAACCCCCAGTCCAACGGACCCATGGTCAACGTCAACTTCAAAGTTCAGGGTGTCGGTGTTAGCCCTCTTACACTGGCCGCTGGCGTTGCACCTGCTTCGAACGTAAGCACGAGCTCGACCCAGCTCTTTGTATTCTACGCCGACGCGACTGTTCACAGCTATGGTCCCGATACTTACGATGGCTACTTCATGAACCAACAGATCCATCGAGGTCCAGTGGCGAAGTTCACGTATTCGCCTTCTTCGCCCAAACAGGCGCAAGTGATAACCTTCAATGCTACTGGAAGCTACGATCCCGACGCCGCGGCCAATGCTGTAAACAACGGGATCAGCCAGTACGTGTGGGACTTTGGTGATGGCTTCGCCACTCAGACAAGCGCAGCTATTTACCCATACAAGTACCTTGGGCAGGGTGTCAGCTCAGGCTCTTTCACGGGAAACTTCTCAGTTCTCTTGACCGTTGTCGACCGAGACGATAACTTCCAGGGCATGCAGGGTCAGCGTTTGTACATTAAGCCCAACCCGTTCCACGACCTCATTGCCCAGAGCATAGCGCCCAGTCCTTCGCAAGTTTTCCCCGGGGACAAGGTCAACGTCAACGTTGTCGTTTTCAACAACGGAACTTTTCCGGAAAGCTACGATCTCAGCGTTACCTACGGTCCCCCGACGACTGTCTTCGGCTCACAGAGTCGCTTGAACATAACAATAGGAGATGTAAAGAGCGTCTCCTTCCCTCTCGATACTTCGGGGCTGGCCCCTGGGTTCTATACCATCACAGCAAATATCGCCGTGCTCCCATCAGCTTCCAACCCTATGGGGATCGAGAATCTTCCTCGTAACAATGTGGCCACTAGTGTACTGGAGATTCGAGACCGGAGTCAATCTTCCTCATCACCGCTCCTGATCATAGCCGGGGTCGCAGCAACCGTCGTAGCGCTGGGTGTCCTCGGTGTATTCTTGAGAAGGAGACGGAGACGCCTGGCTACCCCCTAGGGCCACCCAGCATTCCGTCTCCACCTTCGGGTATCCACAGCCACCCGACGAGGGATAATCTTAAAAGACGGCAGGGCGACTGAGCCGTTTGAAGAATATTGCGAGCGAAGACATTATCGGTAATTGTGACTCTAACTCTTTCAATACTAATGGTCTTTCCAGCAACTCTACCCAGAGCTCATGCTGTATCGCAGAACGGATCAACATCACAATGGTCAGCCTTCGGTCCAAGGGTACCACAGCTCCGCTACACAGTCTTCCAAGACTTCACCGGAGTATTCAGCGCATACGAAGCAGGCTCCCTTGATGTCGAAGACTGGGAGATTCCAAAAGCAAAACTGTGTACCGACCCGACAGTCGCGACATGCTATCCTGTAAACCCTGACTATTTCGTGACCGGGCCAAACAATGAGTTCTCCATGTTCCAGCTTGACCTCAATCACCAGGCGGCCGCACCCTTCCTAGGGAAGGTCATGGCGGTTGCAAGGACAACAACATCTGCTACCGCGACTCCACCCGTAGCTCCTGGAACAGCATCGCTCACCGCTGTCGGTACACCCGTAGCCGGTGGCGACGCAACTCACTTCCAACTTGTGATCAATCTGGTCAACATCGAAGAGGGAGGCCTCACGATTGTGGACCAGGCCAACATGGTCACCGCGACCGTGGTCGGTCAAGCATCACCTTCAGCCGTAAAATCAGATGACGGCGGCGCGCTCCCAAGCGGGACCTACACGTTACCACTGCTAACAGCAGGAGTCGGCCTATCATACAGCATCGGCACAACTGCTTACAGCGGATCGGTTGCATTAGCCACGACAGGAACAACTGCTCCAGTCTGTCTAGCCAACCAGAAGTGTACCTTTACACTGGCTGTCAACTATAACAGTCCCAGCACACAGAAGCAGACCGTTGCCAGTATCGAGATCGGACGTGCTCTAGCCCATCTGATTGACAAGCTCAACCTTTTGCCTAATGCTCCTGCGCTTCTCTCGTGCGATGACGCTCAGGTCTCAGGAGGTCAGAACCTCCTGACTACGCTGCCAGGCACTGGCAGTTGCGGTAACCCTGCGTCCGCACTTTCCTCTCCGCTGATCAACGCTGACTGCGCAACCTCGGGCTCTGCCGGATATCCGAACACTGGCGGCGTGAACTACGGTGGCTACCTTAACCCGAACGAGCATACATGGTTCAGCACAAGCTGCGGCTCAACAGGTTCTCCTACACCAGTCAGTCTCTTCCATCTGCAAGCTAACCCGGTCGCTATAGGCGGCTGCACTGTTCCCAACTGTCCAACGAACTCTCTCGGCGTTCCTATTCCTGGAACTTGTGTTGTTGCAGGCGTTTCTACTCCATGCTTCCCGAGCCAAGGGGGCCAGTTTGGTCCTCCGCCCGGCGGTTATCCGAATGCGGTTGACCTAAGAGCAGCGTGTGATCACCTTGTCAATGCAGGCTTCGTTATCGTTCCAGCAGGCGCTACCTGCGCTGATGTTGCCGCGGGCGCTGTCGTCAGCGGTGTGACGGCGCACTTGAACGACCTCGGCAACACGATACAGACATTCATCAGAACCGACCAGAACAGAGCCATTTACGGCCAGGTGTTCGCTGACGCGCTGCAGTTCATCTTCGGCTACAACTTCGCGACAGGTGGTCAGGGTACCATCTGTTACGGAATAGGCCTAACTCACGCAACGTGCGCAAACCCGACTCCACTCTACTACAACATCGCCCAGGTCACTCCAATCGTGTTTGCAGCGACGACTAACTGGAACATCTACACTGGCAAGTGGGGTTTGACTCCTACTCCAGACCACCTCTTCGGCTTGTACTACAGCCAGATTGGCAGTGCTTGTGGAGGGAAGAAGATCAGCCTCCCCAACAACTACGGTGCCTGGTGCGACCCTGCTTATGATACGCAAACACTCGGGGGCGAGTTTCCACCTCTCACCGG
>WNGM01007527.1_pt1 | contig 10092 bp, 11 predicted proteins | sample 5400571 | NCBI WGS metagenome assembly WNGM01 (sample SAMN13153378, study PRJNA577476) | soil metagenome | isolation source: 100 cm soil or saprolite under Garry oak tree replicate 2 | place: USA:California | collected 2016-06-15 | reverse complement strand
CACAAGCTGCCAAGTCGGGGGATATCATCGACTGTCCCTTCTGCGCTGGGCTTTTCCTCAGTCTGATCGAAGAAGGCGGGCATTTCTCCGCTGTTGCCCTGAAAACGGTAAGTTGCCCGCGCTGCGATCGGATGATCGTTTTGTCAGACAACGCGCATGCGGGAGAAATTATTCGGTGTTGCGGAAAGAAATTTCGGCTCACCTATGAATTCGGCTCTTTTGCTTTCGAATGATCTAGAGCAAAATCGAAAAAGTTCGTACACTCATGGGAACCAAATAGCGGCTGAGAAAGTGTAAGTGACTATGGAGGATGATCTATGCGGCAAACCACACTGGCGGTATCAATCGCTTTTCTCGTAGTGTCCATTGCCGTAGCCCAGGCCCAGTTAGGCCCCAAAGACGGCGGCAATCTGAAACCCACAGACCTGGAAAGAGTCAACGTAGGAGAGACGGCGCCCGACTTCACGTTGGAGAACCTTGACGGAAATAGAATCAGCCTGTCCGAGTTCCGAGGCAAGAAAAATGTCATCTTGGTATTTTACCGAGGCCATTGGTGACCTTACTGCACCCAACAGCTCGGCGAGCTGAAGAGCATTTTGACCAAAGAAGAGAAAGAGAAGGTTCAAATACTAACAGTCAGCATCGATAGCCACGAAGATTCGAAAAAGTTTGTGCAAAAACTCAAAGAGAGATTCGCGGGGGACCTGGATTTTCCCATGCTCGAGGACAAAAACCACAAGGTCATCGACCGCTATGGCATCCTCAATCCCGACGGCAAAGGGTGGCCCCACCCGGCGACCTACGTGATCGACAGACAGGGAGTAGTCCGCTGGAAATTTGTTGAAGTGGATTACAAGAAAAGGCCGAAGAATGAGCAGATCCTGCAAGCGCTGAGGAAAATTTCTTAAGCTGTGCCGCAAGAAAACAGATAGAAGCGCTATTTAAAGGGCCGCCGACACTAGCGTGGCGGGTGAAAAATCACCCGGCGTCAACATCAGGAGGAGGTAGCCCGGTCATTCCTCGCTGGCCAGCAACAAATAAGCCTGAATGAATTTATCGATGTCGCCGTCGAGAACGCCATCCGCGTTGCCGACTTCCAGCCCGGTGCGGTGATCCTTGACCATGCGGTAGGGATGGAGCACATAAGAGCGGATCTGACTCCCCCAGGCGATATCTTTTTTGGTCTTGTGATAGACGTCCATCTTCTCTTTTTGCTTCTCGATCTCAAGATCGTAGAGACGTGAACGCAGGATCTTCATCGCCATGGCCCGGTTTTTGTGCTGTGAGCGCTCGTTTTGGCAAGCGACCACGATGTTCGTGGGGATGTGAGTGAGGCGCACTGCCGAATCGGTTTTGTTGACATGCTGCCCGCCGGCGCCGCTGGAGCGATAGGTATCGACGCGCAGATCGGCTTCGTTGATCTCGACCTTGATGGTGTCATCGACTTCCGGATAGACGAAGACCGATGCAAAGGAGGTATGGCGGCGTGAGTTGGCGTCGAAGGGAGAAATGCGCACGAGCCGGTGGATGCCGGCCTCCGCTTTGAGATAACCGTAGGCGTAGTCACCTTCAACGGTGAAGGTTACGCTTTTGACACCGGCTTCTTCACCAGGTTGGTATTCCAGAATTTCTTTACGATAACCGCGACGGTCACACCAACGGAGATACATACGTAACAGTATCTCCGCCCAATCCTGCGCCTCTGTGCCGCCGGCGCCCGGGTGCAGACTCACAATGGCGTTTCTCCGATCGTCGGGCCCACCCAAAATCTGGGTGAGCTCGGCCTGGGCCATCGATGCGGCTACCTCGGCGACTTTCGCCGCGGCTTCGTTGAGGGCCTCCTCGCTCTTTTCTTCCTTCGAGAGCTCGAGAAAGAAACGCGCCTCTTCGAGTCCTGCTCTGTGTTTTTCCCAGGAGTCGACGACCTCTTTCAGCGAGGCCTGCTCTTTGAGAATTCCTTGCGCCTTTTCGCCGTCGTTCCAGAAATCCGGACGTGAAGTTACTTGGGTGAGCTCTTCGACTCGCTTTTGTTTTCCTTCGAGGTCAAAGACGCCTCCGCAAAAGCTCGAGCCGTTCTTCCAGGTGGGGCAGTTGATCAGTGGTTTCTTCTAGCATCTTGTCATCTCATCCTGTGATTTGATCTATGGTGAGACACGGTCATCACCATCGTTTAATTATACCTGTAATATGTTCTGGTCACAAAGCGCCCGATAGACCTGCTTCTCCAGACGTTCCATGATTCTGGCATCTTTCGCCGAACGCTCGTGGTCGTAACCCAGAAGATGCAACACGCCATGAATCAGCAAGGTCGCCATTTCCTCGTCCAGAGTTCGTCGTCTTTCCCTAGCCTGCTGCCGCGCCTTGTCCACCGAGATGATGACGTCGCCTAGAAGCCGCACCGCACCGGGCAAGCCATCTTCCGCCGGAAACGACAGAACATCCGTCGGGTAATTCTTTTTACGAAACTTGGCATTGAGTCTTTGGATCTCGGCATTGCCGACCAAGGCAAGACTCAGCTCGGCTTTATCCTGCTTCACCAACTCTAACAGCTTGAGCGCAATCGCCTTGAGTTTACGGCTGGGAAACCTTTTGCCGGCGTCTCGACGGACAATTTCTACGGGCATCGCGCGACGATAGTAGCGTTTCCTCGCTGAACTTGCGAGCGCGCTCGTCGGCCACTTTGAAGAGAGCCCGGTACAGCACTGAATTAGTTCACGTTAAAAATCTTCTGATAGGTAGCGATCAGCTCGTTAAGGTTGGGCCCGATGAAAGCCGGATTCACAAATACAAAATCTCTTTTATACAGTTCTTGATGGCGCGGGATCTGCTTCACGCCCTTGCGCAGCGTTAGTCGAGGAATCTGTTGAGCAAGGACTGTTTGGCCTTCGTCAGATAGAATCCAATCGATAAATAGTATTGAGGCGTGGGGATGAGATGAACGCCTCATGAGCGCCAGCGCGTTCGGTTCCGCCGGGTAGGGGTCGAAGAGGCGATAGTCGATGGGTGCTCCTTTTTCTTTATACTCGGTGGCGCGCCGGCCGCGCGCGGCGATGACGATGGCCGACTCACCCGCAAGCATCAGTTGCAATCGCATCACGCTGCTGGAGCCGGGTATGTGCAGCTGCTGCCGAGCCAGCGCCTTCATGTAATCGAGGCCTTTGGCTTTCCCCATGCCATCCAACATGACACTGAACCAGGCGTACTCATCGCTTCCCATGTTCATCTTGCCCTTCCATTTGGGCAGGAGCAGATCTTGATAGCTCCGCGGGACGTCATCTTGGGAAACCAATTTGGTATTAAAAGCCAGCACGATGGGCGTCACCTCGAAAGACGACCAGAAACCCTGCGGGTCATATGAACCGGCCGGGAAAAATTTGAGTTCGGGCGACAGATACGCTGCCGAGTAACCTTTCTGTTTCAACTCCCATATCTCTGTTGGCGCTGATCCGACCATGTCCACGGCGAAGCGGCCGGCTTTCGCTTCGGTGTCGACTTTCGTAAAAATCGCGGATTGAGACAGGCGATTGGCTTTAACTTTAATGAACGGAAAAACTTTTTCGAAAGCGCCAACCATCTTTGGATAGTCGGTAAAGCTCATCGAAGTATACCAGATCACCTCGCCTTCTTTCCGCGCCCCTTCTTCCAGCGCGGCTTTTCGCTGCGCCGGCGTGACCCCCTGAATTTTTTTCACGACTTCGTCCGGGGTCAAAGCGATGCACGTGGCTGGATCGTGAAAGAGAAAAACTAGTGCCGAAATCAATGCGGCACAGAATTGCGTCGAACGTGTTGTTCTCATGTGTCGCTGCTTAACTTGATCTACGGGCCTGTCGTTGTCCTCGGCAGGTTATGGCGCCTATAAGTTGGCCTTGTGTAACACTTCGCTCCGAGAAGGGTCAAGCCTGATGCCCTAGCTGTTCGAACCGGTGAATGCCGGCGCCAAAGCCGTCCGATCAATAGGTTACAGCATAATTGACTTGAATTAGTTGATTTGCTACTAGACTAAAAGGATTGCTTATTTAGGAGGCGGAGATGACCTATATCATTGCTGAGCCTTGCATCGACGTAAAGGATACTGCTTGTGTGGATGTCTGTCCGGTGGATTGCATTCATCCTACAAAAAATGAAACTGAGGAGTTCGAAAAAGAAAAAAAACTCTATATCGATCCCGAGGAGTGTATCGACTGTGGGGCATGCGAGCCGGTCTGCCCCGTAGAGGCGATTTTTGAGGAGGCGGCCACTCCGGACAAGTGGAAGCACTTCATTCAGGTCGACGCTGACTGGTATAAGGCCCGAAAAGGGTCGTAACTGGCTGCTTATTTTTATATTTGCTTTTAAAGGCTGGGGGTTCTCCCCAGCCTTTTTTTTGCCCAGATTTTTTGCCTACGGAACAGGGACAACCATCCAACTTCTCGCACTGCGGCTTGACTCGTATCGCATCATTAGTATACGCACAAGCTGCAAGCGGAATTCACCACCTGCCGACCGAAAGGAAGAGTTTAATGGTCTTGGTTCTCAAGAACGAGCAAATGGAAAATTTGCTTCCAATGTCGGAGGAAATCGAAGCCATCGAGCAGGCGTTTCGGGAATTGGGCGAAGGCAAAGCCATGAACGCCCCTCGTGCTCGGCTCAGGACTCCTTGGAAAGAGGAAGGCGGACAATACTATTTCAATAACATCATGGGACTGGTGCCGGGCGTTAAATCCATGGCGCTGCGCATCGACTCGAGCTTTTCCAAGGAAGTCCAGGTCGCCGGCAGCAAACGTCGCGTTTACCCTGGTGATTTCATTGGTCTCGTTATGCTCTTCGACATGGATACCTGCGAACTGTTGGCGATCATGGATGACCACCACATTTCGACAATGCGGGTCGGCGCCACAAGCGCCGTTGCCAGCAAATATCTTTCTCGTAAAGACGCCAAAGTCATGGGGCTGCTCGGTTCCGGAGAACAGGCAAAAACTCAGGTGACGGCGCACCTGGCTGTCCGGCCGCTTACAAAAATCAAGGTCTACAGTCCGACCACGGAGAATCGCGAGAGGTTCGCCAAACAGATGAGCGCCGAAACCGGCATCGAAGTGGTGGCCGTGGAATCCGCCGAAGAGGCAGTGCAGGGCAGCGATATCGTGAGCGCCGCGACGAATACCGTCGATCCCGTCGTGCAAGGTAAATGGCTCGAAGACGGCATGCATGTCACTAGCCTCGTCGGGGGCGATGGTTTTTTGCCGCGGAAGGAGCTCGATGACGAGGCCGTGAAGCGAGCGGGCCTCATCGTCGTCGGCTATAAGCCGCAAATCTTCATTGACAAACAGGCGGAGTTTCACGACCGCATCGAGCGCGGGATCGTCAAAGCCGAGGATCTGCACGAGCTCGGCGAGCTTCTAAACGGCAAATGCCGCGGTCGGAAGGACAGCAAAGAGATTACCTTTTTCAAAAACAATACGGGAATGGGCATTCAGTTCGCGGCCACCGCGAGAAAAATGTATGAAAAGGCGAGGGAGAAAGGCATCGGCGCGGAGTTACCGCTGGATTTATTTATGACGCGAAGAGGCGACAAGACTTATTCGCCGTGAGCCGTACGGCGGTTTCGCGGCGGATATGGATTGCGCTCTTGGCGCCGCTAATGAGATTTCCACAGAAACTGTGGATAAACTTGTTGATAATTCGCTCAGCTCACTTGGGACCAAGGCGGTACAATGCGTGCTCGACCAAATTGCCTAAACAGTCAGCGCAGAAAAATATGTGAAATTCCAGTGTTAACGATTTATACTTTTTTCGTTAAGGGAAAGTTTCGAACAGATTACAGATCACAGTTGCGGAACCTGAAGTGTCATTTTGGCTTTTCAAAAGCGTTTTAAGTCGCGAGAAGAAAGCCACCGACGTAGGCCATGGCGCATCGTGAAAGGAAATTCTATGACTCCGCTTTGGCTATTGAGCTTTATGATTCAGCTGTTTCTTCTGTCCTTTCTCTCTGCAGCCGAAACCGTTATCGAAGGCGCGAAGAAAGAGGGCGCGGTGGTTTTTTACACCACGATGGACATTCAGAACAGCAAGCCGCTGCTCGACAACTTTACGAAGAAATATTCTTTCATCAAGGGCGATTTGGTCCGTTTGGGTGGCACGGCCATGGTCAGCCGCATCATGGCCGAGGCACAGGCAGGTGCAAACAAGTTCGATGTCGCGGTCGGGATTTCTCCTTCCTATATTCCGATGCGGGAAAGGAATCTCATCGCGCCCTATATGTCTCCGGAGTTTCCGAGTCTCTATGATGATCTGTACGAACCGAAAGGTTATTGGGCAACCGTGTATCTCAACACCCTTGTTCTTGGTTACAACACGAAGGTCATTTCGCGCAACGACCTGCCTAAGACCTATGAAGACTTGCTCAAACCTCAGTACAAGCAAAAGTTCATCATCGACATCGAGAACCACGATGTTTTCGTTGGCTTGAGTCAGGAGTGGGGGCAGGAAAAGGCCATCGCCTATTTCAAAGGATTGGCCAAGCAGGAACCGGTTTTTTTGCGCGGCAACACCAACCGAGCCAACATGGTGAGCGTCGGCGAGCGTTCTCTGACTTTCGTCTATGCCCAGGTCATTGAGCGCATGAAGCAGACCGGGGCGCCCGTGGATTGGATACCGTTGGAGCCGGTCAATGTGGAGGTGAATGTCTCCATGCTCGCGGCCAAGGCAGCTCACCCAAACGCGGGCAAACTTTTTATCGACTATCTTATTTCCAAAGACGGTCAAGAGTTCTTGAAGACGTTTCGGAGAATCGGTCCGCGCAAAGATGTCAAGCCCGATCCGCCTAAGCTCTTCGAAGGTTTTCGCCGCCGCGTAGTTATTCCTGACGCCTACAAAAATTTGCGCGAGATAACCAGGCTACACAATGATGCCTTGGGTATACGCTAGAGTAAAATCACGGAGGTGAGCCATGAGAGAATGGGAGCAGTTTATTCCGGAAGAGGAACGAAAGATCTACGAAAAGGCCGGTTACAAAAACAAAGACACATTTGGCCGCAATCCGGCGTTGCTGATTATCGACGTCATCACCGGTTTTACCGGCACCAAGGCGATGGATATCATGGATGCCATCGATGAATTTCCCACCAGTTGCGGGAAAGTCGCTTGGGACGCGCTGCCAAAGATTCAAGCATTGCTCCACGCCTGCCGGGACGCTGACGTTCCGGTGATCTACTCCACCAGCGATCCGAATTTCAAAGCCGCCTTTGGCAACGCGACGAAGCGCGGGGTCGACGCCACAGACTTTGAAAAGCTGGCCACCGAGTTCCCGGACATGATCAAGCCCAAAGAAGGCGAATTTATCGTCCGCAAGGCCAGAGCCAGTGCATTCTTCGGCACGCACTTGATTACCTACCTGGTACGCAAGAACATCGATTGCTTGCTCGTGACCGGCACCAGCACCTGCGGTTGCGTCCGCGGTACGGTACTGGATGGCTACTCCTTCGGCTATCCCGTATTTCTGGTCGAGGAGTGCGTTTTCGACCGCTCCCGCACTTCTCATTTGGTCAACCTGTTTGAGATGAATGCCAAGTACGCGACCGTTATTCAGCTAAATGAAGCGTTAAACTACGTGCAGCGTCTGAGAAAAATAGAAGGCAGGCAAGCGCTGGCGCGCTGAGTGGATATTCTTCGTTAGACCGCAACAAGGAGGTCGGCATGGCAACCGAAGCCCCTTTTCCAGAAAAGGAATACCTCGATCGTTACGAGCGCGGCTACGCACTCATGGAGCGCGATGGCCTCGACGCGCTGGTGATCTCGGAAAAAAACAACTACTGGTACTTCTCCGGCCTCATTAGCTACCAGTTGGATCACATCCAGCGTCCGCAGATCTGCTTTCTACCGAAGGGCGGAAAGCCGATGCTGCTCGTTTATGGCAACGACAAAGCGAAAGCCAAGGCGCTACCATGGGTCGGCGAAGTGCGCGCCTATGTCGATGTGCCGTTTCCCGAAGAGATGATCGCCGGCTGTTTGAAAGCAATGGGACTCGGCGAAGCCAAGCTGGGCTTCGAGCTCGGCGACGACCAGCGGCTGGGAATCCCGGCGAACTATCTTTTGCGCCTGACGGAAGCGCTACCCAAAGCGCAGATCAAAGACGGCACTGCGGCGCTAACGGAAATGCGGCTCATTAAAAGCCCGCAAGATTTTCTCATGTTGAATTCGTCGACGCGATACGACGATCGCCGCTATAATAAAGGCGATCGCATGATCGCCGACTTCGGCGCCTGCTATGAAGGTTATTATGGCGACATCACGCGCATGGCTATCTTTGGACCAGCCAGCGAGGAGCAGAAGAAGGATCATCGCATGGCTTGCGATGTCATTCAGCTTTGTTTTGATGTCATGCAGCCGGACACGCCGATAGCGGAACTCTCTCGCGTCGCCAACCGCGAGCTGGTCAAGCGTGGCTATCAAGCGGTCGACAGCCCCAAGCGCATCGGTCACGGTATCGGCATGGCCCGCGCTGAACCCCCGTCACTCAATGAAGTCGAAAAGGAACTCCATCGGCCTGGGATGATCCTGGCCTTAGAACCGAAAGTACGCTCCGAGAAAAGTGCCGTGCATCTCGAAGAAGACGTACTGATCACGGAGCGGGGTCCAGAATTTCTAACCACCGGCCGCGAAGAACTGCGTATTATCGAGTAGCCATGGATTCCAAAGGCATTGTCTATTTATCCAACGAGGATGTGAAAAGGATCCTCGATCTCGGTCGCGCCGTCGAGATTACCGAGCAGGCGCTGCGCGACCACAGCGAAGGTCGAGTCATCTGGTCCACGCCTGAAGATTTGGCGATCAAGCCAGAGACGGGCTGGCAGTCTTGGGTGACGGGCTGCGCGCTTTCGACGCAGCCAGTGGCCGGCTTTCGCATTCGTTCCATCAAAGCAGCCGGCGGCAGCCGGGATGCGTCGCGTCCGCCGCGCGGGCCGAGGCGAATCTTGATTCTCAGCGACCGCGAAGGCGGCGAGATCCTCGCGATCATGGATGAAGACTGGTGCCACGCCGTGCGCACCGCTGCGGCAGCGACCGTCGCGTGCCGCGTGCTGGCACGCAAAGATTCATCGATTATGGCGATGCTCGGCGCCGGCGACACCGCGCGCGCCGCCGTGCCGGTGATGGCCAGGGCGTTCCCATTAAAAGAAATCCGCGTCACCTCGCGCACGCCCGAGTCGCGCCAGAGCTACGCCAAAGAAGTCGGCGCCGCGTACGGCCTCAATGTTCGGCCGGTGGAATCCACCGAAGAAGCATTAAAAGGCGCGGACATCGCTATCTCCGCTACAACCACTTCAACACCGTTCGTGAAGGACAGCTGGCTGGGCGCAGGCATCACGGTCTATTCCATCGGCAAACACCAAGAGATGGAGAGCGCCGTCTACAAGAACGCGGACAAGTTCGTGGTCGATAGCTGGGAGCACTGCAAGAACAAGTCGGACATGCAGCGCATGCTCAAAGAGAACTTTCTCGGCGAAAAGGATCTCTACGCCGAGCTGCCGGAGCTGCTCGCCGGCAAAAAACCCGCAAGACAATCAGAGAGCGAACGTATCTTCATTCGCGCCATCGGACTGGTGAACCAGGACATCGCCCTGGCCGACTGGATTTACCGCCGCGCGTTAAAGAGCGGCGTCGGGACACCTCTGCCGTATTGAATTCGAAGCGTCGAAAGAAGGAGGGGCGACCGGCCGTTTGCCCCTACTGACCTCTGACGTCTGACCTCTGGTTGTTACCCCATATCCACCTTCACGCCGTTCTTAGCGCACTCCTCCGCATACATTTTTCTCATCGAATCGTCTTCGTCCTCGAATTCGATTTGCTCGATGCCTTTCTCTTCTTTTTGCACGGCGGTGTTGGCGTGCAGCGCGACGAATTTACAGGGCTCCGTCCCGGTGTTGTAGTGCTGGTGCCACGTACCGGCCGGCGGCGAGATGCATGTCCCTTCGTGCCAGTTGTACCTTTCCGGTTTTTCGCCTTCGTTCCACATCAGAGTGTAGCCCGTGGAATCGAGCAGAAAGACGTGGGCTCCTGGCCCATGGCGGTGCGCTTTTTTGTAGCGGCCTACCGGAAACTGCGAAACATGGGCGAGCA
>WNGM01005290.1_pt1 | contig 10092 bp, 14 predicted proteins | sample 5400571 | NCBI WGS metagenome assembly WNGM01 (sample SAMN13153378, study PRJNA577476) | soil metagenome | isolation source: 100 cm soil or saprolite under Garry oak tree replicate 2 | place: USA:California | collected 2016-06-15 | reverse complement strand
AACAGCGATTTAGCTTCCTCGTCCGTTCGCGCCGTGGTGACAATTGTAACATCAAATCCGATGTTGCGCTTGATTTTGTCGAGTTCGACTTCGGGGAAAATCGACTGGTCCGAAATGCCGATCGTGTAATTGCCGTGCTTGTCGAAACACCGGGGTGATACGCCACGGAAATCGCGGATGCGCGGCAGCGCAGCCTTAATGAAGCGCTCCAGAAATTCGTACATACGCTCGCCGCGCAATGTGACCTTCGCTCCGATGGCCTGATCTTTGCGCAACTTGAAATTGGAAATGCTTTTCTTCGCCAGCGTCTCCATAGACCGCTGTCCCGTAATCAACGCAAGCTCCGCTTTGGCTTCTTCAAGCGCTTGCTTAACATCGGACTGCGAGCCGACCGAGGTGTTAATCACCACCTTCTCGACCTTTGGAATCTGATGCACGTTTTTGTAGCCGTGGCGTTTCTGCAGCGCCGCCATGACGTGCTCTTTATAGTGACGACGAAATTCGTTTTCCATAATACCGATTTGTCCCTATTTCCGTGTCCCTTCGCCGCCCTCGGGATGCTTCCCTTTTTTGTCTTTTTCTGATTTTGCGCCCTTCTCCGGTTTCTCGCGCTCGAGCAATCGTACATTGGAAATGTGAATCGGGCCCTCGCGCTCGGCGATCTTCCCGCTCGGATTATCTTGCGATTTTCGCAAGTGCTTCTTGATAATGCGAACGCCTTCGACCAACACGCGCTGCTTCGCTGAAAACACCGCGAGGACTCTTCCGGAAGAACCACGGTAGTTCCCGGAAATCACCTCGACATGGTCGCCTTTTTTTACGTGAGACTTGATGCGGTTCATAAGACTTCCGGGGCGAGCGACACAATTTTCATAAAGTTGCGCTCACGTAATTCGCGTGCGACCGGCCCGAAAATACGGGTGCCGCGCGGATTCAAATCCTTATCGATAATCACGATGGCATTGTTATCAAAGCGCAGTAGCGAACCGTCCTCGCGTCGGATTGCCTGTTTCGTGCGAACCAGGACTGCGCGCACCACTTCGCCCTTCTTAACAGTCCCAGTCGGGCTGGCTTCCTTGACGTTGGCAGTGATCACATCGCCGATGCCGGCGTAGCGCGTTTGTTTGCCAATCACGCCAATCATCGTCGCCATGCGCGCGCCGCTGTTGTCAGCTACATCCAGTCTGGATCGAAGTTGCACCATCGGATTTTACTTCTGAACGACTTCCACGAGTCGCCACCGCTTCAGCTTACTTAGTGGGCGCGTTTCCATGATGCGAACAGTGTCGCCGGGCTTCGCCTGGTTCTGTTCGTCGTGCGCATAAAATTTCTTCATCTGCTTGACGATCTTGCCGAACTTCGGGTGCGGCACACGCGTAACCGTCCGCACGATAATCGTTTTGTTCATACTGCTGGAAACCACCTCGCCTGTGCGCGTCTTGCGCGCGGCACGAGCCGCCGGTTGCTGCGCTGACGCTGGTGATAACTGAGATTCTTGCTCGGCCATAATCTATTTCCCCTGAGGTTTTTTTGCGCGTTGCGATAGCTCTGTTTCAATTCTGGCGAGGTCGCGCCGCAGTAAACGCAGTCTGCTTGGCTGCTCGAGCTGACCGCTCTGCTGTTGTAGATGCAGATGCAGACTTTCCTGGCGCAGGTCGCGCCGCTTGGTTAGCAACTCGTCCATTCCCAGCTCGCTGAGTTCTTTCATTTTCATTGGTTGTTAAGCAGCCCTCACGTGATGGCGTGTTAGAAACTTCGTCCGCACAGGTAGTTTGTCAGCTGCGAGCCGCAGAGATTCACGCGCGACCGATTCCGGCACGCCATCGAGCTCAAACAAAATGTTGCCGGGCCGCACGGTTGCGACCCAAGACTCGGGCTGGCCTTTACCCTTACCCATGCGCGTTTCCGGTGGACGCGACGTTACTGGTTTATCCGGGAAAACACGGATCCACAATTTTCCTTTGCGCTTCATGTTGCGAGTGAGCGCGACGCGGGCGGCTTCCAGTTGTGTGTTGGTGATCCACGCGCGCTCGAGTGTCTGCAAACCAAACTCGCCAAAATCAATCCTGAGATTGCGCGAAGCAGTCCCCTTTCGACTCCCACGTTGGGCTTTCCGATACTTCACGCGTTTTGGCATCAATGGCATAAAGATTCTCCTAAACTGCAGCCGGCTCGGGTGGCGGCGGTGGCGGCGCGGCAGGTGGAGCGGGCGCTTCGGCAGGCCGCTCTTCTTTTTTACAAATCCAACATTTCACACCGATCTTGCCGTAAACCGTGTTGGCCTCAGCAAAACCGTAGTCAATCGGCGTGCGTAGCGTGTGCAGTGGAATTTTCCCTTCCCGGTACCATTCCGAACGCGAAATCTCAGCGCCGTTCAGTCGACCGGAGGAACGGATCTTGATCCCTTCCGCGCCAAAATCCATTGCCATCTGCACTGCTTTTTTCATTGCGCGACGATAAGCGATACGGCGTTCAATCTGCAGCGCCACGTTTTCGGCAACCAGCTGCGCGTCGATCTCCGGCGTCTTGATTTCCTGGATGTCGATCTTCACCTGTTTGCCATTGGCCATCTTGGAAATTTCTTCCGTCATCTTCTCGATTTCCGCGCCCTTGCGTCCGATCACAATTCCAGGACGCGCAGTGTGAATGGTTACGCGAATGGAATTCCACGCCCGCTCGATCACAATTTTGGCGACTGCCGCGAACTGCAGTTTTTTCTTCACGTAGTCGCGAATCTTTAGGTCATTGTGCAAAAACGCGGGGAATTCCTGTGGCGACGCGTACCACCGCGAGCGCCAGTCGCGATTCACGTTCAGGCGGAACCCAATTGGATTAACTTTTTGTCCCATAAATTTACCGTTTCTTCGTCTTCGTAGCCCGCTTCGACTTCGCTGATTTTTGATCCGGCACGGTTGCCGCACCCTGTGTCGTTTCGCCGGCAGCGTCCTTCTTTGCCGCTCTCTTTTCTGCTTGTCGCTTCGCTTTTCGTGTTTCCCGCGTCTCGATGACGATCTCGTCCGAAAGCACGATGCGAATGTGACTGGTGCGCTTCAAAATCCGGCTGGCGCTGCCGCGAGCACGCGGCATAATACGCTTCAACGTCGGTCCTTCGCCGACGGTCGCTTCCTTCACCACCAAACCGTCAGGTTTGAGGTTCGCATTGTTCTCCGCGTTGGCGATTGCGCTCTTCAGCGTTTTGGCGATCAGAATCGCCGCCTTTTTCGGAGTGAACGCAAGCAAATCGAGCGCTGCCGAAACAGGCAGACCCTGGATCTCACGCGTCACTTCGCGCACCTTGAATGGCGAAATCCGCGCATATTTGTATGTCGATCTAACTTCCATTATCTCAAACTCACATCGGGTTGCGCATCCACCTGGAGGCGATCCCCCACCTTAATTTTCTCCTTCTTCGAATCCATCTCCTGAACCACCGCGCCGCAGATTTTCTGCCGCACATCGACGACCCGCACCGTCGCAATTTTTCGATCGTCGCGCATCACTCGCATCGGCATCCCGATCTTAACTCCTTGTTTTTCGCCAAGGTTGCCGACAACAAATGACCACTCCTCCTTCACGCTGATCACGCTGCCGTCCATCAAACCCAGCTCAGGCGCCTCTGGCGGATTTGTCGATTTCGTGACCAGCTCGTTCGTACTACGCAATTGTGTTTCAACATCCATCCGCGCCTGCGCGTCGTCACCTTGCGACGTTTTAATGTATCGCAATATCGTTTCGTTTAGCCGCAGCATCTGATCGCGGTAATCGTCACGCGCTTTCTGCGCCAGTTGAAGATCGCTCACCGCCGCCAGCAAACGCTGCTCCAGTTTCGACCTGTCCTTATTCGCCGATGCCAGGCCCAGCGCTTCCATTCGCAATTGGAGATCGGAATACCTGCGGCGCAGTTCTTCCGCCTGCCCATTCGATTCAGCCAGGCTACTCGTCAACGCCTTCAAAGATTCCTGGGCAATGGACAATTGCCTTCGCAATTCCTCATTTTCCGCTGTCGCAGGCTCCGCCGTCGCCGACCGCGTTACGGTTTCACTTTTGGATTCTGACAAAGAACTGTTCCCCTGCGCTTGCACTGCCGAAGCAGCCATCAAGCACCACCCTATTGCTAACTGCGAAATGCCGAGTCCCAATTTGAAACGGCCGTCGCCGCGTCTTTTCAATTGGCAATCGGAAATCGGCAATCGAAAATTCTTTCTTATTTGGTCACCTTCGCCGTGTGCGAACCGTGCTTCCTAAACACGCGTGTCGGCGAAAATTCGCCGAGCTTGTGGCCGACCATATTCTCGGTGACAAAAACGGAATTAAATATTTTCCCGTTGTGTACCAAAAACGTGTGGCCGACAAAGTCCGGCGTCACCATCGAGCGTCGCGACCAGGTCTTGATCGGTTTCTTGACGCCCGATGCGTTCATCTTGTCGATCTTATCAAGAAGATGCGACTCGACGAAGGGTCCTTTCTTTAACGATCTAGCCATAAATTTCAAGTCCGAAGTCGATTACTGTCACCCCTTTTTCTTCGCTCGTCTCCTATCCAAAATGAAACGGTCGCTGGGCTTGTGCTTCGCGCGCGTCTTGAAGCCTTTCGCCAATTGCCCCCATGGACTGACCGGATGATGGCGACCACCGCCTCCTTTTGATTTCCCCTGGCCGCCACCCATGGGGTGATCGATGGGGTTCATCACCATGCCGCGCACATGCGGTCGTCGGCCTCGCCAACGGGTGCGTCCTGCCTTGCCGCTCGAAACGTTCATATGATCGACATTGCCGACCTGGCCAATGGTCGCGAAGCAGTTCTCGTGAATCCGACGAATTTCGCCCGAAGGCATTTTCACCAGCGCATATCCGGCTTCCAGTGCAGTAAGCGTGGCCTGTTGCCCGGCACTGCGCGCGACCTGGCCGCCACGGCCCGGAGTCAATTCAATGTTGTGAACATTCGTGCCCATGGGAATTGCGCGAAGCGGCAGCGAATTCCCCAAATCAGACGGAACATCATTTCCGGCAACAACAGTCGCTCCAATTTGAAGACCATTCGGCGCGAGAATGTAACTTAGTTCGCCATCGGCGTATTTGATGAGAGCAATGCGCGCAGAGCGATTCGGGTCGTACTCAATCCCAATCACTTCCGCCGCGACACCGTACTTGCGCCGTTTAAAATCGACTTTGCGATACTTATGCTTGTGACCGCCGCCGATATGTCGCGATGTCAGCCGACCATGGTTGTTGCGACCGCCGCTCCTTTTCTTCGGCTGAACGAGGCTCTTTTCAGGGCGCCACTTGGTAATTTCATCGAACGCAGGCAACGACTTGAAACGCTGCGTCGGCGTTAGTGGGCGAAATTCTTTGAGTGCCATAACTTCTCGCGATTAGATCAGATCGATCTTGTCGCCCTCCTTTAACGTCACTATCGCTTTCTTCCACCGCGGGCGACGTCCAAGAGGCCCGCGCAAGCGTTTCTCTTTGCCAGCGTAATTACACGTGTTCACATCGACGACTGTTTTCTGAAACAGCCGTTCGATTGCGTTCTTGATCTGAATCTTGTTCGCCTTTGGGCTGACGCGAAAGACATACTTGTTCTGCTTCTCGCTCATCAGCGTTGACTTCTCAGTCAGCGACGCAGTCTTAATAATATCGTATGGCTCGTTCATCGCGTTCTTTCCGCCAGTTTTTCCAAGGCCTTCTGGGTAACGAGAATTTTCTGGAACGCGAGCAACTGCTCCGTGTTGACATCCGCCGCAGTGGAAAGTTTCACAGGCTTTACGTTGCGGGCCGATTTGTAGGTTTTCTCGTCAAACGAATCGGAAACGATGAGCACTTTCACGGCATCAGTCTGTTTTTTGAGAAGATCGACGAACGCTTTCGTCTTCAGCTCCGAGACAACAAACTTGTCGATGGTCAAAACATCCCCGGCGTTGATGCGTTCGCTCAGCGCTTTTCGAAAAGCGAGTCGACGAACGGACTTTCCAACTTTCTTCGAATAATCGCGCGGCTTCGGGCCAAAAACGACGCCACCGCCCCGCCAAATCGGGGATGATTTGTAACCGGCACGGGCACGACCGGTCCCTTTTTGCCGCCATGGCTTTGCGCCTGACAAATCTACTTCGGCCTTGCTCTTCGTGTTGGCGGAACCAGAACGCCGCGCCGCGCGCATGGCAACTACCGCATCGTGCACAGCCTGCGTGCCGCGACCATCCTCGATCAGGTCGATCTTTGCTTCTTTCGCCGCGGCTTTACTTAAAACTTTCGCGCTCATTTCTTCTGCGCCATTTCACGTAGGGTTTTCGGCTTCTTCGCCTTCTCTTCTTCCTCATGCTTCCGGTGCTCAGCATGTAAGGCCAGTAAGTGTTCGGGATGTTTGATGGCCGGTCGCACGATCACATAAGTGCCGTTCGCGCCGGGCACAGCGCCGCTTACTAAAATGATTTTTTCTGCTTCACGCACCTGCATGACCTGTAGATTTTGCACTGTCACCCGCCGATCGCCCATGTGACCGGGCATACCCTGGTTCTTCCAAATGCGTCCCGGCGTTGAACGATTGCCAACTGCGCCGATGCGCCGGTGCGTTTTCGAACCGTGCGCCGCGCCTTGCCCAGCAAAGTTATGCTTCTTCATCACGCCTTGAAAGCCTTTGCCTTTCGAGCGGCCGATTACATCGACGAAGTCGCCTACCTGAAATTGCGTAACGCTCAAGTTGATCTCGCCCTCGGGAAGATCGTTTTTTAGGCGAAATTCACGCATAACTCGCTGAGGCTCGACTCCGGCCTTCTTAAATTCGCCGACTAACGGCTTGGTCAGACGCGATTCCTTTTGCGCGCCGAACCCGATCTGCACGGCGAAATAACCTTCCTTCTCTTCGGTCAAACGGCGCAGCAAAACATTATCGCCAGCCGCGATGACAGTCACCGAACACAATCGGCCCCTGGCGTCGTAAAGGCTGGTCATACCAATTTTTTGTCCAAGAAGTCCGATGCTCATGACCATGCAATCGCAAATGTTTCAGAAGCGCCTCCGCTTAAATTTTAATCGTGATGTCAACGCCCGCAGGCAGGTTCAGTTTCTTCAATTCGTCCACTGTCTTCGCGGTTGGCTCGATGATGTCCAGCAACCGTTTGTGAGTGCGAATTTCAAATTGTTCCATCGATTTTTTGTCCACGTGCGGGGAACGATTCACCGTGAATTTTTCGATTAATGTCGGCAGCGGAATCGGCCCGGCCACGCGCGCGCCCGTTCGTTTGGCAGTATCCACAATCTCGATGGCGGATTGGTCCAGCATGCGGTGATCGAACGCTTTCAGGCGAATGCGGATGCGCTGGCCATTGCTCATTTCGCCTCCTTTTGATCAAGAATCGCCGCGACCAGATTCGCCGGGACGGGCTCAAAATGCGACGGCTCCATCGAATAACTCGAGCGGCCCTTCGACAACGACCGGATTGCGGTTGCGTATCCGAACAATTCCGCGAGCGGCACCATCGCGTGAATGATCGCCACATTGCCGCGCGTCTCGATGCTGTTGATCGCGCCTCGCCGCCGGCTCAAGTCGCCGCAAATGTCACCCTGATATTCTTCCGGCGTGATGTTCTCGACCTTCATGATCGGCTCCAGCAAGATTGGTTTGCCCTGCTTGAAGCCGTCTTTCATCGCGAAAATCGACGCCAATTTGAATGCGATCTCGCTGGAATCGACTTCGTGGAACGAGCCGTAAACGATGTCCACTTCCACATCGACAACGGGATAACCGCCCAGCACGCCGTTGAGCACCGCTTCGTCGATCCCCTTTTTCACCGCTGGGATGTATTCCCTCGGAATGATGCCGCCCACGATTTTGTTCTCGACAGTGAGACCGTTGCCACGCGCGGCGGGACGCACGTCCACTTCCACGTGCCCATACTGGCCGCGGCCGCCTGACTGCTTGATCAGCTTGCCAACGCCATGGGCGCTGCTGGTGATGGTTTCGCGGTACGCGATCTGCGGTTTGCCGGCGTTCGCGTCCACTTTGAACTCGCGGAACATCCGGTCACGAATGATTTCCAAGTGCAGCTCGCCCATGCCGGCGATGATGGTCTGGCCGGTGTCCTCGTGCGTGTAGACGCGGAAAGTCGGGTCTTCTTCGGCGAGGCGTTGCAACGCGGTCGCCATTTTTTCCTGGTCCAATTTCGTCTTCGGCTCAATCGCCATTGAAATAACTGGATCGGGGAACGATGGCGGTTCGAGAAGAATTGGGTGATCCTCATCGCAGAGCGTGTCGCCAGTCGTGATATTTCTAATTCCTACAATCGCGGCGATATCGCCCGAGTAACACGTCTCGATGTCTTCGCGTTTGTCCGCCTGGATCTGAATTAAACGCGAAATCCGCTCACGTTTGTTCGTGCGCGGATTGTAAACAGTGTCGCCTTTGCTGAGGGTACCGGAATAAACGCGGAAGAACACCAGTTTCCCGACAAACGGATCGCTCCACAGCTTGAACGCGATGGAACAGAAAGAGCCGTTGTCATCGGTCGCCGCTTCCATTGGCTCGCCCGTGTCTGGGTTCTGGCCTTTGGCTGGCGGAATGTCGAGCGGGCTGGGCAGATAATCTACGACCGCGTCGACCAAATATTGAATACCGATATTCTTGAGAGCTGAGCCGCCAATGACTGGCACGAATTTGTTCGCGATCGTCTGGCGACGAATGCCCGCCTTTAACAACTCCGGCGTGACTTCGCGCTCTTCGAGCACTGCCTCGGCCACTTCGTCGTCGAGGTTAGAAACCTGTTGGATTAGTTCTTTGCGCGTCTTCTCAACTGCGTCCACGTACTCCTTTGGCACATCGGTCACTTCATAGGTAGATCCAAACTGATCGTTCGCCGAATAAATTATCGCCTTCTTGTTAATGACGTCGAGTTGGCCGCGCAGCTGATCTTCCCTTCCCAGCGGCAGCAAAACAGGCCAGGCGTTTGCGCCGAGTTTTTTATGGATGCTGTCGACCGACATTTCGAAATCTGCGCCGACGCGATCCATTTTGTTGATGAACGCCAGGCGCGGCACGTTGTACTTGGTCGCCTGACGCCAGACCGTTTCTGATTGCGGCTGCACGCCGGCCACACCGTCAAAAACTGCGATCGCGCCATCGAGCACGCGCAACGAACGCTCCACCTCAGCAGTGAAATCGACGTGTCCGGGTGTATCGATGATGTTGATGCGCTCCTTGACCCCTTCGAACATCTTGTAAACGCCTTCTTCTTTGCGCTGTGACCAAGTGCAGGTTGTCGCGGCTGACGTGATCGTGATCCCGCGTTCCCGTTCCTGCTCCATCCAATCGGTGACGGTGGTGCCGTCGTGCACCTCTCCCATCTTGTGAATCATGCCGGTGTAAAAGAGAACGCGCTCGGTGATCGTTGTTTTACCGGCGTCGATATGTGCCGCGATCCCGATGTTCCGCGTTCGTTCCAGCGGAAACTTGCGATTCGACGAGTTTGGATTTTTCGCCGTAGTCTTTTTCTGTTCCATTGTCGCCGTCGCCATAATTGTCACCACCTGAAATGCGCGAACGCGCGGTTCGCCTGCGCCATTTTATGCGTGTCATCGCGTTTCTTGACGGCGTTGCCCTGGCCGGCTGCGGCGTCTTTGAGTTCTTGAGCGAGGGCGTCAGCCAATCGCAACCCCTTACGACCGTCGGCAAATCGCACAATCCAGCGCGTGGCTAGTGAGATTTGCCGCGCAGGCGTCACTTCCATCGGCACCTGATACGTCGCGCCGCCAACTCGGCGGGAACGCACCTCCAGCCGCGGACGAACGTTTTCGATTGCTTTGTTTACAATCTCCAGCGGATCGACTGAATCAGAGCCTTCACGCGACTTATCGATCGCGGTGTACACGACTCGTTCCGCGAGCGATTTCTTGCCCCGCTCCATTACTGTGGTGATGAGACGGGCTACCGCCGGACTCCCATATCGGGAATCGACGTGCTCTTCTTTTTTGTGAACTCTCCTCCGCCGCGACATTGTCGATCGTCTGTTTCAAATTTAATTGTTTTATTTGGCCGCTGCCGGCGCTGCTTTCGCCGCGCCGCCTCCACCGGCCGCCCCGCCCTTCGGTCGCTTCGCTCCGT
>WNGM01005284.1_pt1 | contig 10095 bp, 11 predicted proteins | sample 5400571 | NCBI WGS metagenome assembly WNGM01 (sample SAMN13153378, study PRJNA577476) | soil metagenome | isolation source: 100 cm soil or saprolite under Garry oak tree replicate 2 | place: USA:California | collected 2016-06-15 | reverse complement strand
CAATCGCTGCTCAGAAGTGGTACGTCCAGCACTTCGGCGCGACGGCGGGCAAGCGCGCTCAGTTCGAGACGGCCAACGTTCCGGGTACGGAAATCACGCTTAACAAGGTCGACAAGCCTCAGGCCGCGACGAAAGGCCGGTCGATTGATCATATGGGTTTCGAGGTCAGGAACATCGACGCGTTCGTGGCGAAACTTCAAGCCGCCGGCATAAAAACCGACGCCGCGATCCGCAACAGTACGAACGCATCCGGTCTACGGATCGTATACATCACCGATCCCTGGGGCACGGAGATCGAGATCACGGAAGGCCTGGCTCCGAGGACCTAAGAATTTCAAATCCGAAATCCGAAATGTCAGATTGGACAGCCCTCAAAACAGTTCAATTTGCGATTTGGGATTTCGGGTTTGTTGTTGATACCGCCGGTGAGGACAGAAGTCCTCTAATGAATTCATACCAACCTTGTTCGGCGTTCGCTGGAGCCTTAACGATGCTCCTACTGATACAACGCTCGAGCTGGCGATTTATAACGGGAAATGGAAAAATTCCATGTCCTTCTCGCGGTTCGTCGTCATCCGCCCTTACTTGTTGAAACACCGCAGACCGGTGATTCCTTACACTGTGCGGCGAAAAAATTTTTCGTGCTTCCAATGGGGAGAACACGTTGGTTTTTAAGCAGGAGTACAGGAAATGCGGCAGCAGTGTTCGTTTTTCAAATCCAGCACTGCATTTCCGACACGAGTGTTCGTTTTTCAAATCTAACACTGCTTTTGCCGCAGCAGTGTTGCCTTTTCAAATCCAACATTGCTTTTGCCGCAGTAGTATTGCTTTTTTAAATTCAACGCTGCATTTGCGGCGGCAGTGTTCCTTTCTCAAATCCAACACTGTTTTCGCCCCAGCAGTGCTGCTTTTTCAAATCCAGCGGTGCAAACGCGGCAAGAACATTGATTCTTTGAGGATCAGGGATAGTACCCAAATGGCCTTTTCTCTCCGGGTTTCCATCCCGGCTGTGCGGGAATGAAATTGTCGCGGTTGGGCATTCTCACCTTCGGGAGACTCTTGGCGTCGAGGACGTCGGTTTCCTTAATGACTTCGTTTCGATAGAGCACATAGGCGGTGGCGGCGTAGACTTCGTCCGCCGTGAGCGATCCCGGTTTCGATTGGGGCATGGCGCGGTTGATGAAGTCCCAAACCGTCGTGGCATAGGGGACGAGGCTAAAACCGATTTTCACAGGCTTCGCGTTGCCGAGCGGTACGATGCCGCGAGCCAAACCGCCGCCGTTGCCGTTTGGCCCATGACACGCTGCACACTTCTGCGCAAAGATGGTTGCGCCTTCTTTGGCGGTCCCACTTCCCGGCGGCAGTTCTTTTCCGTCGGGGCTGATCGCGATGTCTCTGGTCTTGATTTCTTCCTCGGTTGGGGTCGTTCCCAATTGGTAAGTCCGTCCTTGCGCCAGAGCCGCGGCACACGCCGAGAGAATTATCACTGCCGCGAGAAGATTAGAGGAATAGCGCATTTTGAACGCTCCCGTCCCGGTTCACCTTCCAGGGCTGAACGCCATTGAAGTGATCCGCCTGATAAAAGTAATCCGGTGGAACGCCGAGGTTTTTCGCAGCCTCGGCCACTGTCGGTTGGACCTCGCCCCGTTCATCCGTGCAGCGGGACTGGAGCACAGTTTCTTCACCATTCCATGCCCACGGAAAGCGAAACCGCGTATGGGCAAAGCGATGCACCGGCTGTTGAAGCGCGGCCTCCTTATAAGAGCGCCCGCCGTCGACGGACACTTCGACTTTAGTTACCGCTCCTGCCCCGGTCCACGCCAGTCCGGTGATCTCGTAAAATCCGCGGCCGGGCAGTCGCTGCCCGCCGGAGGGTCGCGTAATGACGGAGTTCGGTCCAACTTCGAATCGGTACCACAGCCCCTTGCCGTTGGGGATCGTGTCGGCATTGTTGCCGCTTTCGTGCCACGCCATGTAGGGCTGATCGACGACCTTGATCCGGCTCAGCCATTTCACAGAGCGGATCGCTTCCCAGCCCGGCACAACCAAGCGCAGAGGGTAACCTTGCTGCGGACGCACTGGTTCGCCATTCTGGGCGTAGGCCACAAGAATATCGTCCATTGCTTTTGTCACGGGAATGCTCATGGTGTACTTGTTGGCGTCCGACCCTTCCGCCACGATCCAGCTTGCCTCTTTCTGCACACCGCACTCATTGAGCAAGACCGAGAGCAACACGCCCGTCCATTCACTGCAGCTCGTTCGTCCGTGGACGTTCTGGACGGACTCGCCATTCGGACCACGTATCGGCCGATTGTTGGCATTGCACTCCAGAAAATAGATCCGCGACACGGATGGCAGACGCTTCAGCTCATCCATCGTATAAATCAAAGGGTGATCCACCATTCCATGGACCAGCAGGCGATGTTGCTTCGAATCGATATCCGGAACGCCCTTCACGTGGTCCATCAAGAAATGGAGGCCGGACGGTGTGATGATCCCATCCAGATCCTGAAGCGGAGTCGTTAGCGCGGTATCGCTGATTGCAGTGGCCTGGCCAAGGGTTCTTCGTATCGTGTTGTCAAACGGGGAGGGCTGCCCGTAAGCGAGATTGTCTTTGAGGATTGCTTCGCGTGCTGGTGTCTGGCCGCGCAACGACCGGACCGTTCCAATCACAAAGCTGGCTAAGGCGCCGCCACGCTTCAGGAACCGCCGGCGATCGGAATGGGAAGCCATGGGTTGTTCTCCTTAAATTAACCGATAGTGGCCACGCAGTAAGCGGGGCGCGGTCTCGATGTTCTTGACGAATGGCTCCTTATAGCACCGGCTTGCTGGGGAATCAATTCTTTTGGAAAGGTCTTTTGGAAAGGTCCCTCAGCCTCCGAGAAACGGCGGCGCGAAATTATTTATCCGTGCGCCTCGAACTTTCAGTTTCAACTGTCGAAACGCCCAGCACAGCCAGTCTCTTGGCGATGTCGGAGCCATGGGAGTTTGGATGAACGTTTTTGTCCACATCGAGAATGCGGCCATCCTTCCCGACGTAAAAAGTCCAGCGGTGAGGAAATCCTGTGGCACTCAGCACGCCGTAAGACCGTGCAACCCTTTTATCCGAATCGCTGAGAATGGGATAGTCGAGCCCGAGCGATTGCGCGAATTGGCGGTTGGTCTCGGCCGTATCTACACTCACGCCGAAGCATTTGGCTTTGAAACCCCGGAGCACGCCGTGGCTCGAACCGAGCGATTCGCACTCGCGCGTTCACCCGGGCGTGAAAGCTTTGGGGAACCACGCCAGCACAACGACGTGCGTGCCGTGGAAATCACGCAGACCGTACCAACGGCCATCGGATCCGGCCAAGCTGAAGTCCGGCGCGATATCGCCCGGTTTCAGTTCGATGCGATCACCGAAGTCGCGGGTCCATAGCAGATTGATCAGCCCGCTAAAGATGCCCTCCGCTGTCGCGGTCAAAATACGGAGCGTCTTCACAATTCTGGGAAATTTAAACGGCATGATGCCTGCGGAAGATGTCACGCCCTGCGCGTTGATGTCAACTTCCAGCGCGGAAGATCCAACCTCTCCCAAAGAAAGAGCGAGCAAGATCAATTTCAGAACCCCTGATCCCACCAGAGAAATCGCATGATCCGAGGAAAACAGGATGGACCTGCAAATTGTAGGGGCGGTCTGTGACCGCCCGCGATCTCTCGGTTTCAACGCCGTGGGCGGTCATAGACGTCATAGACCGCCCCTACAGTGCCTGAATTCCACGACATCAGGAGGTCTGAATTTGCTTCAGCGAGCATCCACTCTTTAAAATCGAAGCGAATTACCCCATCAAAAAAAGAGAGGTTGTGTGACTACAATGCGCGACTCCATATCGATAGCAAACATTGTGCTTGCCGTGGTTCTGCTCTCTGACGCCGCCGACGCGTCGGCTCAGGCGCAACGCCCATCGGCAACTCCGGCAGGTTTTCACCTTTTGGAAACGACAATTGACGATATCCAGACGGCGTTCCAATCGAAGCGGATCACGTGCCGCGAACTCGTCAATCTCTACATCAAGCGCATTGAGGCCTATGACAAGGAAGGGCCGCGCCTGAACGCCGTTCAGACCATCAACTCACGCGCGCTCCAGGAGGCCGAACGCTTGGATGCGGCCTACGCCTCATCGGGACGCGTGGGCTCGCTGCATTGCATTCCGGTTCTCCTCAAGGATCAGGTCGAAACCAGCGACATGCCGACGACCTACGGGTCCGTGATCTTCAAAGACTTCGTCCCGCGGCGGGATGCCACGATCACAACGAAGATGAAGAAAGCTGGAGCCATCATTCTCGGCAAGACCACAATGGGCGAGTTTGCTGCAGGATACCTTGGGTCCGCTTTCGGTATCGTTCGCAACCCCTACGATCCGGGGCGTAGCCCGTCCGGTTCCTCCAGCGGCACCGGAGCAGGCATTACGGCCAACTTTGCCACTGTGGGAATCGGAGAGGATACCGGCGGATCCGTGCGCGGTCCGGCTGCCTTCAATAGCCTGGTGGGTTTGCGCCCGACTGTGCCGTTGGTGAGCCGGTTCGGGATGATGCCGGCAACGCCCAGCCAGGATACCCTGGGCCCGATTGCCCGCACGGTGAAGGACGCGGCCCTGCTGCTCGACGTGATTGCCGGCTACGACCCGAATGATCCGGTAACCGCGTATGCCGCCGGACAAGTTCCTCCGACGTACACGGCCTTTCTGAATAGAGACGGACTGCGAGGCGCACGGCTGGGAATTATCCGCGAACCCATAGATCCGAAAACCGACACCGCTTCCGATGATTACAAGAAGGTCAAGGCGGTCCTGGACAAAGCGATTGCCGATGTCAAGGGACTCGGAGCCGAGGTCGTCGATTCCGTGACGATTCCTGATCTGAAAGATCGCGTGAAGAAGGGATTTGACGATAACCTCTTCGAGACCGAGCCTGCTATCGACGGTTATCTTGCGAAACACCCGAATGCTCCGGTGAAGACTCTGCGCGAAATCCTGGTGACGGGAAAGGTTGTCCCGTCGCGATCCAGCCGCCTCATGACGAACGTCGGAAGGACGACGGACGAATCCGGATACTTGAAGGTTTTGTTATCGAGAGAAGAGACCCGGCAAATCATACTGAAATTGATGGCCGACAACCGCCTGGACGCACTCGTGTATGCGACCTACGACCACCCGCCGGCGATGATTCGCCCGGACGCTCTCACCAACCCTTCTTTTGTGGATCTGGCCGACCCCGGCAACAACCGCCGGCTCGCCCCCATTCTCGGCTTTCCAGCAATGAGCGTGCCGGCAGGATTCACGAGCGACGGACTGCCAGTCGGCATCGAGTTTATGGGCAGACCATTCTCGGAGCCGACGCTGTTCAAGGTTGGTTATGCCTACGAGCAGGGTACGCATCACCGAAAGCCCCCCGCCACGACTCCGCAGTTGCGAGGCGAACCGTAGTGCGCGTGTTATGATTCCAGCGCATGCGCCGGGCTTTATTTGAAAGTGTTGTATGTCTTGCACTGATGGTGTGGCTTGCGGCCTGTTCGTCCGGCCATTCCAGTCCATCGGACGGGCCGTCGCTGAAGGCGAATCCAAAGACAATTAAAAATCCCGTGGCCTCGACTCCGGAATCCTTGGCGACGGGCAAGAGGATTTACGATCGCTTGTGCGCGGACTGCCACGGCGCGACCGGCCGTGGTGATGGCGAGAAAGCGAAAAAGCTCGCCGCGGCAGGAGAACCCAAGGCTCCGGACCTGACCGATGATAAATGGGATCATGGATCCACGGATGGAGAGATTTTCGTGGATATCCGCGACGGCCTGGGCTCGACCATGACGGGCCTCAACGGCAAACCTGGGATCGGACCCGAGGAGATTTGGCACCTCGTTAATTATGTGCGCAGCCTTGGGGGGAAGAAATGATTGGACGCTACGGTTGCCAATCAGAACCGAAAAATGATTGCTGATGATTAATACCTAATGGCTATGTTTACTACCTCAGACGGCTGTCCCATCGCGTATACGATCCACTCTGCACGGGTCCTGAATGCGCCGCGTATGGTTCTGATTCATTCGCTAGCGCTCGACTCCAGCATCTGGGACGGTGTGGTTGAGAGACTCGCCGGCCGTGCCGAAATTCTTACCTACGACTGCCGGGGACACGGCCGATCCGGCCGCCAGGCCGGACGCTTCACGACGGAATTGTTCGCGCGCGACCTTCTGGAGCTGCTCGATCACGTCGGGTGGCAAAAAGTCATCATCGCGGGTTGTTCGATGGGTGGATGCGTCGTCCAAGCATTCGCCGGACAGTATGCATCGCGCGTCGCCGCACTCGCATTGATCGACACGACAGCATGGTACGGCGAGGATGCGCCTAAGACCTGGCGCGAGCGCGCCGCCACGGCCGAAGCAAAAGGCCTGGCCGGGCTGGCGGACTTTCAGATGACCCGCTGGTTTGGAGATGCGTTTCGCGCCGCGCATCCTGAGTCGGTCGACGCGGCCATTCGGGTTTTTCTCGCGAACGATCTGGCCTGCTACGCCGCAAGCTGCATCCTCTTAGGCGATGCTGACCTGCGGCGTTTCTTGCCTCACATCGCGGTGCCGGTTGCCGTTATCGTGGGGGAACAGGATTACGCCACACCGCTGGCCGCGGCTCAATACTTACACGAAGCGATCGCGGGATCGACGCTCACGGTCCTTCCCAAGGCGCGCCATTTAACGCCGATGGAATGCCCGGATCTTATCGCGGCGCAGTTATTGGCACTAACCGAACGGCCGACCTCTGCTCATGCTTGAGTCGCCGCTCATCGCGCGTCTGGAGAATGTGCCGTTCTCGCGGTTCCACGCGAAAGCTCGCATTGTCGTGGGAAGCGCGACATTTTTTGACGCCTTCAACGCGCTTGCGCTCGCCTTTGCTCTACCCGTACTGATTCGATTGTGGGAGATCACTCCCGCTCAAACCGGATTCCTGATCGGTTCCAGTTACGTGGGACAACTCGCCGGCGCATTGCTGTTCAGCTGGCTCGCCGAAAGGTTCGGGCGCCTCCCCAGCGCCGCAGCCGCGACCGCGCTCATGTCGGTGATGAGCCTGGCGTGTGCGGTCGCCGGAAATTTTCCTGCACTGTTCGCTTATCGCCTCATTCAGGGAATCGGAGTGGGCGGCGAAATGCCGGTGGCTGCCGCTTACATTAGCGAATTATCCAAAGCGCAAGGGCGCGGAAGGTTCTTCATGCTGTACGAAATGATTTTTCCCATAGGTCTTATGACGACCAGCCAGGCCGGCGCATTGGTCGTTCCGCTGTGGGGTTGGAGGACGATGTTTTTGATCGGCGGCATCCCGGGTCTAATCATCACATGGTTATTGCTTCGCTTACCGGAATCACCACGATGGCTGATTTCGAAAGGACGAATCGCGGAAGCGGAATTCGTCGTGAAGCAGATTGAACTGGCGGGAAGGAAATTCGAGGACGCACGCGGCAAATTCGAGGACGCACCCCAAATTGCATCGACGTCGCAAATTCGGGGCGCGCCCCCGAAATTCGAACGTGGCCGATGGATGGATGTACTCGCCCCATCTTTTCGAAGCCGCACCTTGATTGTGTGGACGCTTTGGGCCTCGGCGTACTTTGTGACCAACAGTCTGAACAACTGGATGCCCAGTCTGTACAACACGGTTTACCACCTTGGGCTCCAGCAATCTTTACGGGCAGCGTCGATGACGAACATTGCGCAAGTCGCGGTCCTGCTGGTCTGCGCCTTTTGCATTGACCGCATTGGCCGCAGAAAGTGGACCGCCGTTTGTTTCCTTGCCGGCGGAGTCGGATTGGCCGCCCTCGCTTTTACTGGGGCTCGGAACGTGGCGGACGTCATTGTCCTAGGAACGCTCAGCTACGGAATCATCGGCTCGATCAATGCCGTTCTTTATCTTTACACGCCCGAGATTTACCCGACGCGCATGCGAGCAATTGGCACAGGACTCGCCACCTCATGGCTGCGTCTGGCTTCGGCGGTTGGACCCGCCATCGTCGGTATGATGGTCGGGGCAGAAGGTATTGGTTCGGTCTTTATCCTGTTCGCCGTCATCAGCGCCGTTGGAGCGGTTGCGGCACTCTGGATGATCGAAACGCAGGGCCGCCGGCTTGAAGAAATTGCAGGGTGAAATTCGGGGTCAGACGGGTGAATTCCCTATTTCCAATGCTCCTATCCCCCTTGAAGGCGCGCCAATGATTCCTTGATGCTCGGCGATTTACCGGTTTCGACATCCGCGCGCCGAAGCTGGTGGAATTGAGTGAGAATCTGATTGGCTTGAGCCAGCACCTGGATTCGTGCCGCGTAATCCGCGATTCGCTCTCCGGGCAGCGCCCAAAGCGCAAAATCATCGGTCATGACATCGAGATAGGCGCGTGCACCGCAGCAACCCAGGCTGAGTGCCGGCGCTCCTGTATTGACGACTTGAGGGATCACGGCGCACGCAGGGCGGCCCAAGGCTGGTGGTACGGAAGGCTGCACCTGCTGAACTGCTTCGGTAATCGCCAGGCTTTGCCGGGAATTTGCAAAAAGAAGTACAGCTGCCGGCGGAACCGGTGTTGTGGCCAGCGGCGCGTAGGTCACATATTTTGCTTCTTGTTTGAGAACTGGGATGTTCGCCAGATCTTCGGGCCGCACATAACCGAGATCGCCGAAAACCTTCAGGCAGTCATCTAGATTTTCGTGTTGGGCGGCTGTCGTCAGCGGCATGTGATGCGTATACATTCCGACGACGCAATTGCTGTGGTCCGCCGGGGAAGTAACAAACGCGCTTTGCGCGCCACGCTCCCAGAAAACGCAGCCCGCAGCCGCTGGTTGGGTCGAAGCGGGCACTTTCTCGGGCGGTTTATCGGTAAAGCACACGGCTACCGGAGGCACCCGAAGCTTCAAAGATTCCGATAGGGTTTTTGCAATCGAAGAATAGTTGTGCACTTGAGATTCTCCTCCACTCATTTTTTTTGAGGGCCCAGGCCTTTGCTGTACAGCAGTTCGTTGATCTGGGGATTCAAACCCACCGCAAACCAGGCCTTCAGCTGGACCATTTGTGCAGGTGTCAAAACGCTTTCGGCATCCTTGAACAATTGCAAAGTGGCCGCGTCCACACTGCGATCGTACTTGCGAGCGATCTCCACCCACTTTTCTTGTTTACTACCGGTAAGTCCAAATACGTTGGCTGTCCCGTGAGAGCACAATTGTCCCGTCTTCATCGTGGGACAGAAAATTGCCACGTCGTCCTCTGCCGAAACGGCCGCGCCCTCGCGGTGCCCGCTGTGGTCGTGCTGTTGCGCGTAAGACGCCAGGCTCAATGCTGCCCCAATCAACCCGATGAGGAGCACAATTATTGCTGTTTTCCGATGCATATGAATTTCTCCTTTCGCTCCGACCCGAAGTCGGACGCAGAGCAAACAAGTTGAGATTTGACAGAGTTAAAGAGAAAGACGAAAACCGGGCTTCGGCGGAGGAGTTTCGTTGGCTAAGCTCGGAGCCGTGTAGGCAGTGTGTGGCGTGGTCACGAGCGGCGAATCTGAATCAACAGGGCGCAATAAAAACTCCAACGGAAGAACGGCCACGCCGAAATCGATGACCGTAATCGAAGCGGAGTTTTTCGTGTTGCCCGGCAATGCCAGGCAGATCGTGCCCAACTCCGCGGCATGCTTCATCAAGCAAATCCTGATGCAGTCTTTTTCGGATTGCTTAAGAGAATCCGCAGCTGCTGCGGTTTCCGAGGACTCGCCACAGACGATCCACAGACCGTTGGATAACATCGGAATCAGCAGTATCCAAATTGCTAGACCGCGCAGCATATCTAAGCTGGCATCTCTTATCCTGAAGCGCTTACTTCCGTCAATAAATTTCACCCAGGAATTTCACGGACTTCACTTGACACAGTAGCCCCGGAGGGAATCGAACCCCCGACCAACGGTTTAGGAATCGGGATTCAGAATCTTGCTCCCATTCCGCTACCGGAGGACAAGCCTTCCAATCGAGGTCGGTTTTCCGACGACCGCCAATATTGGGAGGAACTCCACAAACGCCGTTACCTGCAATGGCAAGGTGGCGAC
>WNGM01018698.1_pt1 | contig 10098 bp, 7 predicted proteins | sample 5400571 | NCBI WGS metagenome assembly WNGM01 (sample SAMN13153378, study PRJNA577476) | soil metagenome | isolation source: 100 cm soil or saprolite under Garry oak tree replicate 2 | place: USA:California | collected 2016-06-15 | reverse complement strand
AAATTGAAGCTTGAAGGACTAGTAGGGGCCGATGTATCGCGCCCATCGCCGATCTATCGGCCCTCATCGATAGTTGACATGATGTCCGCATCTCATAATCAACCTGCATTCTCAAACTAACACATAAGTATACATCATGGTCGGAAGACAGGCGCGACGACAGCCCCCTCAGGCCAGGAGCCAAACCAGGCAAGTGCATCCTCTGGAGGCTTAAGCTGTGACCACTCTTCCATGAAGGCGTCCCAGGTCTTGCCACGAGCCAGGCGAGCTTGTCGTTCTGCCTGCCGTAGATCTTCGGTCTCTTTCCGATTCGAGCGCATCGAGTCAGAATCGTAGACCACCTTGTAGATAGTGCGCGCGCTCCAGTCCGAGACAATCTCTGCTTCGATATCCTGCACCACCTGCTGTGGATCAGCATCGAGCGGATCTCCATACCCAGCCCCTCCAGAAGCGAAACCAAAGGTGATGACATCACCTTCGTTGTATGGTCGGACTGATCGAATGAATGGCTCATCGCCCCACTCTCCACTAATAGCTTCTCTGTCGATGAGCGCAGAAAAATCCAGTTTCAGAATGGGGTCCCCTTTGCCCATACGCTGGAGGATATCAGCTACTCGAACACTAATGCCCGGCACAGTAGGAGGGGCATAGCCGCCGAAGAGCGGCTGCGGCGTCTGCACTTTGCTGTTATCGGCAATCGTCACAAAGAAGACTGCCGGTGCCTGGTGCGCGACCCAAACCTGCACGGTTCCGCAGCCGCCGCGATGGGCACCGTGACCGCCGGAGTCCAGCCAGTGCTGGGAAATGGGCAGCAGCAGCGGGAATTCGTTCTCCATCAACTCGACATCCGGGGAGCGTCCGAAAGGACACCACGCGAAATGCGATGCGTCCATTCCCGCGCTGGTCGGACGACCTCCCTGACCCTCGGTGTTGAGCGAGTAGGCAAGCATGTCGGCAAAGGGTAGCCCCCACTGACTCAGGCCCGCGATCACCATGGCGTTACCACCATTCGCCGACGATGCCACGACCTGCCGCCATTCCTGTGTGCCGAAGATCATCTTGGCAAACGCGATCGGAGCCGCGCTCATGACGCCGGTGCAGATCATCACGGAACAGGAACTCGCCGCCCGTGCATCCGGATTGAGCACACAGCCTGGCGGGAAGTAACAATCGATGGGAGCGAAGGTCGCGCTACTGATCGGCAAGTCGTGGAAGATATACGAATACAAGTAATTCGCCAGATGCCCCACAGCCGCCTGCACATGCGCATTGTAGGATGAGGGATTTTCGGGTGAAGTGCCGGTAAAGTCCATCAACAGGTGATCCCCTTGCTTATGGACTGTCAAAGAGGCAGAGCGGATCAGGCTGAACCCCATGCCACCGATCGTATCTGCAAAGGCCACACAGCGAAACTTACCGTCAGGCCAGGAGGCGATGCGCTTGCGCGCGCCCTCCTCCGCGACCATCAGCATCTTTCGCAACAAGCCAATCACGAAATCTGGTCCTTCTTTCTCCGCCAGTTCCACCACGCGCGTGCGTGCGCGATCAGCAGCCGTGCTGCGGGCCTTCAAATCAGTCACTACCATCTGCGGTGCGCGTATGCCATATATAGTGAAGAACTCAAGCCAGTCTTCACGCAACTGACCATTTTCCCCTACCTTCATCGGGGGCAGGTTCATACCTTCTGTAAAACGTGCCGTGGCCGTAACGGGCATTCCTCCTGGTTCAACCGCTCCTGTCTCCGTCGTATGATTAGCGGCCCCACACCAGGCAATCAACTGGTCTTTGTAGAAAACGGGGACGATTGCCACGATATCTGGATTATGGATTCCGCCATACAGCGCGTCATTGGCAACCCAGACATCGCCTTCCTTGATTCCCGGATTCTTACTATAATAGGTAAGGATGTACTTGATCAGAATTGGCTGGATGATGGCGTGCAGGTAGGTTCCCGCAGCACCATTGACCAGGTCGCCCTGAGCAGTAAAGATGGCTACCATCACATCGCCAGCGATGCCCATTGAACTGCGGCAGGAGCGTTGAAAGATCTCGAGAGCCTCATCCAGGATATCGTTGGTGCGCTGGAAGCCGATTTCGTAATCACCTGGCGACAGTTTCGCTACTGCGTCCAGCTCTTCCTGCGTCGGTGGTACTACCTTAATCCACTTCAGCTTCTCTTCTGCGGTGGGAATCGGCATAGACTTCTTCTCCTTCTCATTGCGTTTTGTCTGAGTGCGTAGCACTAGACGCGACAGCGTCGTTGGCATGACGAATAGGTGCGGTTGCTGCACTCATGATGCCCAGGCCGTAGGTATCAATTCGATACATCATCTGTGGTGGTATGACAACCGTGGTGTATTCAGACTCCAGAATCGCCGGACCGGCGACTTCGTTACCAGGGAGCAACTTGTCTTGATTGTAGACTGGTGTCTCTATCCACGCTTTTATGCCAGGCCAGTAGGCAGAACGGCTGCCCTTTCGAGCCGCTTCCGGGTCTCGCCCGTGTAGCTCCCTGGCGACCAGTTCCATTTTGTGGCTTGGCACAATCGCCTTGAGAATGAAGGTTTCGATGTAGACACCGCCAGGCAAATTGACAATCAGCGGACTAAATGCCTCGCTAAACTCTTGCTCAAAGCGCTTGTAGAAAGCCCACACATCCTCCTCGTTCCTGAGGAAGAGTCCCGGTGTAGCGGTACGCTTCGGTTGAATCAGCCCACCGTACAACATATCGAGTTCCAGTACATAGACCGCATCTTGCGGATTTAGTCCTTCGGTCATCAGTTCCTGCTCCGCCTGTTCCTTGAGGTCACGCACGATACTGTTGAATGCCTCGCGATCGACAATGGCTTTACCCGTAAATGGCTCAATCATGGTCATACGCCGCGAAGCTTCGTAGACATGCACAATATCCATGATGGATGACCCCAGTGCGCAGAACACTGGCGAGTAGGGGAAGATCACGGTTTGCGGAATATCTCCGTGATATCCGGCAGCATGCGTTGGGCCACCGCCACCAAAGGCGAACAATACAAACTCTTCAGGTCTGTATCCACGCAGCACCACTTCTTTACGGATGGCGGAAGACATGTGTTCATCGACGATGCGGCGAATAAGCGATGCCACCTCGATCACCTCCATACCTAGCGGTTTCACCAGCTTCCGCAGCGCTCGCTCGGCTGCGCCCTTGTTCAGCTTCATTCGCCCACCAAAATAATAGTCGGGGTTTAGATAGCCCAGTACGAGGTCTGCGTCCGTCACCGTTGGCTCCATACCACCCTGATTGTAGCAGGCCGGGCCGGGATATGAACCCGCGCTCTGAGGGCCTACCTCAAGGCGGTTGCCCAGTTCGCGATTAATACGAGCAATGGAGCCTCCACCGGCGCCGATGGAAAGCGATTGAATCATGGCAAGGCCGACCATCCAGCGATCGATAATCGGGTTGAACTCATAGTTACGCACATCGGCAGAAACGACCAGGCCGATATCAAAACTGGTGCCGCCCACGTCGCTTGCCACAACATTTGTGTAGCCAAGCTGCCGTGCGATGTCGCGCGAGCCTATCAAGCCGGCCACTGGACCACCATTGTAGGTTCGGCTGGCGGATGCCTTGTAGATTTCCGCGACGCCACCTGAGTTCTGCACCATCATGAAAGAGCCGTTATATCCGTACTCACGTAGCTTGTCCCACATCGCTGAGAGTTCAATCTGCAAAGAGCGATGCAGGTAGGCATCCAGGATGGCAGTCATGGAGCGCTGGTACTCGCCCAATTTCCCCAGCACGTCGCTGGAAAGCACGACAGGCAGATATCCAATGTGATACTCTTTGTACTCCTCGCGGATGATTTCTTTGAGCCGTCGCTCGTGAGAAGGATTCAGAAAGGCAGGTTCTGGGTCGCTTCGGCATGGTGCGCTATTCAACGACTATCGCCATGAATCGCCTGATCGAGCGCAAGGGGCCGCGCCCGATCAGGACAGCATCTTCGTGGCCTTCGGTTGTCAGTAAGGCCAGGCGCGGACCCTTGCGCTCGATCAGGCGATTCATGGCGATAGTCGTCGAATAGCGCACCATGCCGATGCGACCCAGAACCTGGTCGAGCGAGAGTCCCAATTCTTGCGCACCGACTTCAATCACGTTCAAAAAGCAGACCGAGAGGTCGTAGGCCGTGGTCGGGACTTTGGCCTGCACGGTATGCCCATCCACGTTCATGACCAGGTCGGTAAACGTGCCTCCCACGTCGATATCAATGGAGTTCAACTGGCTGGTGCTCATGCTTCCACCTCCGAGAGTACTAAGCGAGAATCACGAATCGTATACTCACCCTTTGCCAAGCGCGCTTTGAGGCTGTCGAGGTCAAGCTCCAGGTCGTAGGTGATGGGATGTCCGGGCGGCAGGTACTCGGTCTCGACCTGCGTGCCGCAGGAGGGGCAGTAGAACTCGACAATGCGAATCCAGGCCGGGTCGGGGGAGAATGTAAAAGTTCCTTCCAGCAGAGGCCGGTGAATCTCGCGTGGGTCGCGGTTATACAGCAAGCAGCCCTTTTTGTAATTCTCACGCGCCGAGATAAGCCCTCGTCCACAACGGTGGCAATGCCACATTTCTTCCTCGACATCGAGGTCGAGGTATTCTGTCATGCGGATCCGATCCATGTCCTACCTCCTTTGTAAATGACCATTGCCGTACTTGTCTACACGCAGCACCCATCCCGGGAACACGGGATAGGTTGTCCAGGCGCTTTCGAGAATCGCACCGCCAGAGACCTCATGCCCTGGACGCAGAGCTTCCCAGGTGAAGAGGGTTGCCGGATCTGAAACACGCCCCCAGATCGCGTCGCGGTGTCCCTTGACGGCTTCATTTGGCGCATGCCCATTGGTTGCGCGACGGCCTGCTTCGAAATGCGCCATAGATGCGGTGGCACGCAGGAGCAGCAATTCGACTATCCCCTGATGGATGTCCAGGAACTGAGGGTCAACGATGGCTGTGGAAGAGAGATCCTCCTCTGCGCGCATACGCTCGATCACCTCGCGCACCTCTCGTTGTCCTTCTACAGCCGCGAGCGAAACGTTGAGGCCATGCTCATAGACGTGGACGATATCCGAGATGGATGAGCCGAACGCACTAAAGACAGATCCCAGGTCGAAGACGTACACCTGGGAAATGCCGAGGCGCTCGGCTACGCCACAGGCAAAGGCAGGGCCATTACCGCCGAAGGTGAAGAGCGTACTTTCTTCCGGACGCCAATCCACCCGGCCGAGGACCTCTCGCATAGTATCCGCCACCATCTGGAATGCGGAACTTGCGATATCAAGGGCAGCCTGCTCGACGCTCTTGCCGAGGGGCTTCGCGATATGTTGCTCGATGACTTCGCGCGCGCGTTCCGCATTGAGCTTGCGCGATCCGCCCAGAAAATAGTCTGCAGGGAGCCATTGCAGCGTGAGGAATGCGTCGGTCACTGTCGGCTCAGTCCCACCAAGATCGTAGCAGGCCGGGCCAGGGTATGCGCCCATGCTTTCAGGCCCCAGGCGCAAATGTCGAGACGTTGGATCAACATTCACGACGCTGCCCCCGCCAAGAGCAACCGATTGCATTAGCACGGTCGGAGCGTTGATGGGGATGCCGAGGATATCGGCTTCATTGGTCATAACGATGCGCCCATCGCGAATGATGCCGACTTTCGAGGTTGTACCACCAACATCTAATGTGACGACATGCGACATCTGGTAAGCGCGTGCGAAGTACGAAGCAGCGAAAAGCCCCATCGTGGGCCCGGACTCGAGCGTATCAAGCGCCTTTGTCTTTGAGACGCGCGAAACACCACCGTTGGCGTGTCCAATCAGGAGGGGATGTTCATAGCCAGCTGCACGCAGGTCGTCTTCCGCTTTGTATAGGGCATTGGCGAGTGGTCCATGAATGTAAGCATTAATCAGGCTGTGGTTGGTACGCGTCGCAGTATCCGGATAATGGCTGAGATCGCTTCCAAGCAGCACAGGAACAGTTCCGAGAAAATGATCTGGATATTGAGACTCGATGGCACGCTTGGTTTCCTGCTCATCAGAGGCATCCTGAAACGAGCCGTCCAGGCTGATGCAGATGCGCCGCACGCCGTTTTCTAATAGCGTTTTAACGGCTAGCAGCACGGCTTTAGCTTCGATTGGGCGTGAGAGTCCAATCACATTCGCAGGTGTGACTAAGGTTCCTAAAACCGGGCTTGAACCATCTTGAGCATACAGGTCGTGTTCGTGTCCCTCGCTGACCAGCAATCCCAGCTTTGGGCCAGTCCGCTGAGCCAGGGCATTTGAGGTGATAGTAGTTGACCAGCGGATCAGGTCAACCTGGTTAAGAAATTCGGTGAGATCGTCAAAACCTAGGTGGCGAGCGCCTTCTGTCAGGCAGTCCTGAAAACAGACAGTCAGGTCATGGGGCGTAGTATCAACTTTTACAGGGATGGCGGTTTTCCCATCGCTGAAGAGACCATCCGTCAGAGTACCTCCGACATCGATGTCAACGGTGTACATGTGTATCTGCCTCCCGGCCATCGGCCAAATACATGAAAAGAGAGGAGTTGTTTACGGAGCACTAAGTTTGATAACGCTCATGGAAATGCTACTATGAAGGTAAAATAGGGTAGACACCTCCTTCTGTTGTGGTAAAATAGTAGTGGATAGTAACGTACTATCATCAGACAATAGAATAGTACTGAGAAATTTCGTCTTTGTCAAGGGATTCTGGAAGGGCCTCTATGCCGAACAAGAAAACGCACGAACCAATGTTTGAGCCAATCGTAGCTGCGAAACGAAACTTCGAAATCATCGAGGCGAGCATTCGGCGCGAGATCTACAGTGGTGCACTCGTCCCAGGCCAGAAATTGCCAAACGAGTTTGAGCTGGCTAGACAGTTTAATGTGGGAAGATCAGCGGTCCGCGAGGCCTTGAAGGTGCTGGAACTGTCTGGTCTGCTCATTGTCCGTCGGGGATACAATGGCGGCACGTTCGTCGCACCGCCAGATTTTGAAGAAGCCAGCGAGGCCATTACCCTCACCTTCCAACCAGGACATATGGCACTTGACCAGTTGCTCGAAGCCTGCCAGACTATAGAGTCACGTGCAGCAGAGTTGGCTGCTTCTCGTGCAAGCGAGCTAGAAATCGACGAGTTGGAAGAGCTTGTGCAGCGCATCGAGCAATGTGTTCATCTTCCAGCGCGTTACCTCACAGGCATTGTGGATTTTCATCTGTCAGTAACGGAGATGGCCCATAATTCGGTCTTTACTCTCGCACTACAAGCCATGCGTATTAACCTTATCCAGGAACTCAACCATCTCATCAGCGATCTGCAACTGCGCACAACCATCATCCTTGAATTGAAGGATATCTGGAAAGCGATCTCCGATCATGACACTCTTCAAGCAGGGCAGTTGATGCGTTTACATCTGAGCCATCTCAATCAGCAGTTGTCAGGAGAAATGTAATGCACTACTTCTCGAGAACCCTACAAAGAAAAACCTCCTTACATCCCAAAATCAGGTCAGGAATTCCTGACCTGATTGAATCTAGTAGTCGGTCCAGATGTACCCGTCGAATAAAGTCTTACACTCCCGGAGAAATCCTGCGCTCAGATTCATGGGCCAGGATCTCCTAACAAAGTTTTCCACTTTCCTTCCATTGGGTGCATTTCCTCTTATCACCGCCAGGTAGCTTAAAATAATGATTTACACTGCAAGCAATATGGGATCCTTTATGGGCTAATGAATGCTCTATGTAGAGGGCACCGTCATTTTTCGAACGGATAACCTAAGTAGCCAGCACAGGACCTTGCAAGGTTATGAAATGATGAACATGCTCCGGAAAGGTCAGATTCGTGATGTAGAAAAAAGAGACAGATTGAAGCAAGCGACATGCATCGCTAGCCTGTTTGGAGTGGCTATCTAAGCTGAACAGGAAAATGAGATTTCACGTTCCCAGCATTCCTCTCATATTTCTTGCAACACAACCTTGATTTCTGCTACTATACAGTAGCGGAAAAAAACTGGGCAGCTGCGTAGGACTTTTTCTGCTAACGTCCTGCATATCCCGCATCAGGCATTTCTGCTAAGGTCTTTGAGCCATCATGAGGTAGGTATGAAACGGCAAGCGAACCCTCATCTCTCGTCTCCTGGCGAAGTCGCATTGGCACAGTATGAGCGGGACCTCCGTGAGCAGGAAGATCTCACCGTTGCTTCCATGCGCAATTATCTGAGTGATGTCCGCCACTTCATCGCTTGGTACGAGCAAGGAGAGACCGCGCGTACAGCTGATACCCACGAGCGTGGAAGTTTTCACCCCCAAGCTATTACCACCCCAGCGCTCACCTGCTACAGGAGCTATCTGCAAACCGTCCAAAGGCAGAAACCAGCCTCGGTGAACTGCTCGTTGATCAGTTTGAAACGCTCCTTCGGCTGGGTGCTGCACCACCACCTCATCACCTATGATCCCTCTCATGCCGTGAAACTGGTGGGACAAGAAGAGACGGCTCCCCGACATCTGGACGATCAAGAAGAACAGGCACTGCTGGCCGCAGTCACCAAAGGCGAGGGTCTCAGAGACCGCGTGCTCATCGTCCTGCTCTTGCGCACAGGACTGCAAGCGAGGGAAATCTGTCAGTTGCGACGGGATCAGGTGAAACTCGGCAAACGGAGTGGCACCTTAGCAATCATTGGCAAGCGGAACAAGTATCGCGAGGTTACGGTGAATACAACGGCTCGCAACATGCTGGAGGAGTACCTTCCCACGCTTCCTGTTAATACCCTTTTCCTGTTCCCATCGGGGAAGACGAAAGGGGCACTGTCAGAACGGGCCCTGGGCTATATGGTGAAAAAATATGCGCATGTGGCCAAACTCAGCGATGTGAGTCCTCGCCACCTGCGTCACCGTTTCGGCTACCGGATGGCGAAGTCCGTTCCACTGCACCGATTGCCCCAAATCATGGAGCACGGTTCGTTAGATACCACCAAAGTGTCTATTCAAGGGACGAGGCACGATTTACAACAGGCTGTCGAGACGATTGCGTGGACATGAGGAGAGGGACTGGATATGCAGGACAACATCATCGTCTTTCCGGAGCCACCCCCAGGTGACAGAGCCCATCTCGTCACGCATACCCTCCCTCGACCGCTCACTCCGCTCATCGGTCGTGAGCAAGAGGTACAGGCCGCCTGTAGGCTGCTGCGGCGTCCAGACGTGCGTCTCGTGACCCTCACCGGCACCGGTGGTGTCGGCAAAACCCGCCTCGCTCTCCAGGTTGCCACCAACTTGCTCGACGATTTCGCTGACGGCGTCTCCTTCGTTTTGCTCGCTCCCATCAGCGACCCCGATCTAGTTCTACCCACCATCGCCCAGGCACTTGAGATCAAAGAGAGCGAAGCGCGACCCCTGCTGGACCTCCTCAAAGCCTTCCTGAGAGACAAGCACCTGCTGCTCTTCCTTGATAACTTCGAGCAGATAGTGACGGCAGCCCCCAGGCTGACCGAACTCCTCTCCTTTTGCCCTCAACTGAAGATGCTGGTCACGAGTCGCAGCACACTGCATGTCCAGGGCGAACACGAGTTCCCCGTCCCACCCCTGACGCTTCCTGATCTGAACCAGCTTCCTGATCTGGAGGTCCTGTCCCACTCTGTCGCCGTCGCCCTCTTTCTCCAGCGCGCTCACGCTGCCAAACCGGTGTTCCAGATCACCACGGTCAATGCTCGCCCCATCGCCGAGATCTGTGTCCATCTTGATGGGTTGCCCCTGGCGATCGAATTAGCGGCAGCCCGCATCAAACTGCTCCCGCCACACGCACTCCTCGCGCGGCTGAGTCAGCGATTGGCGGTGTTGACGAGCGGAGCGCGGGATGTCCCGGATCGGCAGCAGACCCTGCGCAAGACCATTGACTGGAGCTATGACCTGCTGGAGGAGGCCGAGAAGAGGCTATTCAGGCGGCTTGCGATCTTTGTCGGGGGCTGCACGCTCGCGGCAGCTGAGGCCGTCTGCAATGCTCATGCAGACCTGGAGGAAGACGTGTTGGACGCAGTGGCGCGACTGATGGACAAGAGCTTGCTCCGGCAAGTGGGCGAGATCGATGGCGAA
>WNGM01011107.1_pt1 | contig 10098 bp, 10 predicted proteins | sample 5400571 | NCBI WGS metagenome assembly WNGM01 (sample SAMN13153378, study PRJNA577476) | soil metagenome | isolation source: 100 cm soil or saprolite under Garry oak tree replicate 2 | place: USA:California | collected 2016-06-15 | reverse complement strand
AGTCGGGAATAAAATCGGAAGAAAGGGAATAAAAAAGAACCTTTCGCACGATATGAATGGTTGAAACATGATCATCCCATATCCACGAAAGGTTTCTCCATGAAAGATACAACACTTGCGGCTTTGCTTCATCTTCCCAGCGAAGCGTTGCTTTTTGATCTAGATGCGCTCTATGCCTGCTTGCAAACCATCGCCTCCTCATCGTGATCGACGCGGGGTACGCTATCGGTTGGCGAGCCTGCTCATGATAGGGGTGTTGGCGAAATTAGCAGGACAAGATAGTAGCCGTGGAATGGCTCATTGGGCCAAACTGCGCACTCATGAATTGAGCCAGCTCTTTCATCTCAACCGAGAGTGCATGCCTCATTACAGTACCTGGAGTCGGGTTCTGGGACATGGCGTGGAGCCGAACGAGGTGGAACAGATCGTTGGTCGATTTTTTGCTCAAGCCGCCAGAACTGCTCACCGCAAGCGGGGCACTATCCACTTGGCAATTGATGGCAAAACGCTGCGGGGAACCATCCCTTTGGGGGAAACGGAAGGGGTCCACCCGGCTTTCGGTTTACCTGCCCCAACAAGGCGTGGTGCTGGCTCAGATGAATGTCGAGCACAAGGGGAGTGAAATCACGTTTGCTCCCACACTGTTGCGTCAGATAGATTTGCGCGGCGTGGTGGGAAGTTTAGATGCCATGTTTGATCGCCGTTCCCTCAGCTTGAAGATCGTGCAAGCGCATGGAGATTACCTCTGGACGGTCAAAGAAAATGAAAAGGGCTTCTATCAAGATATTGAAGTCCTCTTCCAGCCCCATCGCAAGCGGGCTGGCACCTCGGCTCCGCCTAGCGATTTCCGTCGCGCTCGAGAGCAGTGGAGAAAGGACACGGGCGCATCGAAAAGCGAACGATCACCGTGAGTAGCATGTTGGCGGACTACAGTACCTGGCCGGAACTGGCTCAGGTCTTCAAACTCGAAAGCCAGAGGACCAATGCGCTTGGTATCACCAAAACGGAGGTCCGCTATGGGGTGACGAGTTTGCCTGTGTACTTGGCCGACCCCAAACGATTACTGGCACTGAGCAGAGGGCATTGGGGAATCGAAAACGGACTGCATTATCGACGGGACACTACCATGCGAGAAGATCATGCGCAACTACGCATGGGACATGCTCCTGAGATGCTCGCGGTACTCAACAACGCCGTACTGGGATTGTTCGCTCGGCAAGGAGCAAGCAATGTCGCTCATGCTCGACGCGAATTCGCTTATCATTTTGATAAAGCCCTTGCCGCCCTGGGGGCTTAAAGGGGGAACGACTTTGCAACAGCCCTGGTAGACAGACTGCTTCCCTTGCCTTTTCAGTCGGCTTCAGGTATAGTTTGAGTAGCCAATGATGTAGTTAGAACATACTGCCTAATATAGTGTGCAACATACTATATCAGTGGTGCGAGAAGAATGATTGGAAGTGCTAGCCGCACTTGCGGAGCCGATTGATAGCGAGCGGGCGGCGATCCTGTGACAGACTGCCTTCCAAGCAGGTAATCGTGGGTGCAAAGAGCTCTTGTGACACGTCATCTTCAATTTACTCTTAGCACAGATGCCTTTAGTCAGCTATAGAGGCAAGTAGTGCATTCCCAAATCGTGTCTTGGGAGTGCGGAGCTTATATGCGATGCTTTTCTAGCCGGCTCGTTGTTCGATTATGCATCGTTCTTTTCCCTGATCTTCATCGGCATTCCGCGCTCTTTTTTCAAAGATGGCGGAAATGTTACCGACTTGCCTACATATCCGTCATCGTTCCGCCACGCTTTTCACAAAAATGACAGGGTGATTGAGCCATAGAGGACAGGCATCAGGGCAGGCCTGGTGTCAATATCGCTCTTCATCATATCCGCCACTTCCGCCATACTCTTCCGCCACTTCCACCATTCATCCGCAGATGCCGCGCCAATCGGTGTATATCATGGAGGCACTAAACCCAGTCCAGACGAGGATTCCAGGCTATTCTGCAATGTACTGCCATGGTCTTCCGCCACTTCCGCCACTTCCGCCACACTCTTTCGTCTATTCTATAAGAAATCTGGAACTTATGTTACAATTGGGGTGCTTATGGGCAAGGCAACGGCGGGACGCATGAGGAGAAAACTATGGCTAGACTCAGTGAGCAGGAACTAAGGCGGCTTATTCAGGGCGGTGAAACGTCCACTGTTGAATTGAAGGCGGCCGCTCCCCGTCCTGTTGAGTTGGCGGAGCGCATGTGCGGGATGGCGAATGCTCAAGGGGGGATGATTATTATTGGCGTTGAGGATGCAAAGCATACCATCGTCGGTGTACCGGATGATCGCGTGGCCATGACGATCGATACCATTTTACGAGCCGCTCGGCAGAATGTGAAACCTGTGTTTGTCTTAGATCCTCCCGAACCAGAACTGTATGAAGTGGGCGGAAAACGGCTCGTCGTCGCTGCCGTACCACTGAGCCGCGGACCAGTGTATCAATCTGGTGGAGTTTTTTGGGTGAGACGAGGAACCCATACGGTACCTTTAGAGGCGGCAGAGTTATTGGAATTACTGGGGGATAAGGGTCTTGTAGATTGGGAACATCAGCCTGTTGGCGGGGCGACGATGGAAGATCTTGATATGGGGAAGGTTGAGGCTTATCTCAAACAGCGTTCGACACGGGAGCGCCAGCCGGGTCGGTTTGAGCATGTGGAGCAGGTACTCGTGGGGATGGGATGTGCTGTGGTGCGAGACGGCGGTGAGATGGTGCCGACCAATGCCGGAATGCTCTTTTTCGGGTATAATCCCCAATTCTTCATCATCCAGGGGAAGTGGTGTGTGTCCTCTTTCGAGAGACGGTTGGTGCCAGCCGCTATGCCGATCGCAAGATTGTCACGGGAACCCTTCAGGACTTGATAGATGGAGCCGAGACGTTTCTCAACCGCTATATAGCGGTGGGGGCGCGCATTGAGGGGTGGAAACGCATAGATATTCCGGAGTACTCCCTGGAAGTGCTGCGTGAAGCGGTCATCAATGCGGTCGTGCATCGCGATTACAGTAAGCGAGGCGAGAGCATCCGGGTCTTTTATTATCCTGATCGAGTGGAGATACATAGTCCTGGTTTACTCTTGCCGGGGATTACGGTCGAACAGATGGAACGGGGTGAGGTGCAGTCGAAGTTGCGTAACCCGGTCCTTGCTGGCCTGCTCAGAGATATTCCAGGCTATATGGAGCGTATTGGGAGTGGGATCAGGTTCATGTTGGATGAGACGAAGCGTCTTGGACTTCCCGCTCCACAGTTCCGCGAAGCGGGGGAGTTCATTGTGACATTTCATAAGGCGCCTGCTCTGATGCCACCCCCGGCGAAGCCGCCGGAGCGGGCAACGTTGTGGGAAGACTACGAGGCTGCTCAGCCAGAGGTCCCGGTGCAAAATTTGCCAGATGAGCGGGAAAGTCGGCTGATCAAGGCGATGGATTATGTACATGAGCATGGGGTTATTACGAACAAAGCATATAGAGCTTTGACGGGTGCCTCCGACAGGACTGCCCACAGGGACCTGGAATTGTTGGTAGAACGTGGGAGGCTCAAAAGTATCGGCCAGCGAGCGGCGCGGCGCTACGTGTTAGCGTGATGGCACCGCACGTGGGGAGACAGGGCGGCAATGAAGGAAGGCCGCTTCCCAGGGCGAACCTTTTGAGGAAAACCAACCCGCAGCGAGGCAGGTAGAATGGCTCTCTCGCTGCGGGTATTCTCACACATTTTTACGGTGGCGCTGGCTTGCAGAGCCCCGCTCTGCATTCTACGCTGACAGCAAAACTGACAGTGTTGGCGAATTCCTGCAAAGGAAGAGCTAGACAGCGAGGGCGAGAATTTGCTACGCTTGGGGTATCAGAAAACAGCAAGAGTTAAGAAGGAGACAGGCGATGTCAATGAGACCTCAAGAGATTAGCCCGGTGCCCGAAGAAACGGCTCGTGTAGCTCGAGCAGCCAACCCAAAGGGCAATGTGTACATGAGCATGCGCGATGAACTGGGGAGCATTTACCAAGATCAGATGTTTGTCGCCCTATTTGCGCAGCGTGGACAACCAGCAGAAGCGCCGTGGCGTCTAGCGCTGGTGACGGTGATGCAATATATGGAGGGACTCTCCGATCGTCAGGCGGCTGAGGCCGTGCGAGAACGCATCGATTGGAAATATGCCTTGAGCCTGGAACTCACCGATCCCGGCTTTGATTTTTCGCTGCTCTCGGAGTTTCGCACCCGCCTGCTTTCGGGAGAGGCAGAAGCGCAGTTGCTGCACGCGTTGCTTGACTTGTGCAAGAGCCGTGGCTGGCTCAAAGCACGAGGACGCCAGCGCACGGACTCGACGCATGTACTAGCGGCCATCCGTGATCTGAATCGACTTGAATGCGCAGGAGAAACCCTTCGACATACTCTCAATGTCTTGGCAGAAGTGGCTCCCGACTGGCTGCTGGCTCAGATCGATGCGGAGTGGTTTGACCGCTATAGCCGTCGTTTCGATGAGTATCGCTTCCCCAAGGCACAGACCCAACGCCTCGAACTCGCCGAGACAATTGGAGCTGATGGTCATCGGCTGCTGGCGGCAGTGTACGAGTCGACCGCCCCTGCCTGGTTGGCAGCGCTGCCAGCAGTGGAAACGTTACGGCGGGTGTGGGTGCAGCAGTTTTTCGTGGAAGAGGGGCGCTGCCGCTGGCGCACCAATGAGAATATCCCTCCCCCCGCCTTAATCATTGCTTCCCCCTATGATCTGGATGCTCGCTTAGGGGTCAAACGCAACCACGGCTGGATTGGCTACAAAGTGCATCTGACCGAGACGTGTGATGACGACCAGCCGCACCTCATTGTACATACCGAAACGACCGCAGCGACCACGCCGGACTGGGGCATGGCCGAACCGATTCACTACGCGCTTCGTGCAAGAGGGCTGCCTTCCCAGCAGGCATGTAGTGGATGGGGGCTATGTGGATGCTGATGCCATCGTGACGAGCCGCAGCAAGTACGACGTGGAGTTGTTTGGTCCCGTGCCTCTGGAGAACAGTTGGCAAGCGAAAGCTGCTCAGGGGTTTGATCTGAGCCATTTCCAGATCGATTGGCAGCGTCAAGCGGTCAGATGCCCGAGCGGACAGCAGAGCCATTCGTGGACGCCGACCAAAGATCGCTTTGGACACGAGGTCATCTACGTCAAGTTTGCGGCTGCTGATTGTCTACTCTGCCCGAGTCGTGAGCGGTGTACTCAGGCACGATCGCGCTCCTTGACGTTTCGTCCCCAGGCGCTCTCTCTGGCGTTGCAGTCCGCCCGAAAGCTTCAGAGCACCTCGGCCTTCAAAGAAGCCTATGCCATTCGTGCAGGCATCGAAAGCACCATCTCGCAGGCTGTGAGGGTCAGTGATCTGCGTCAGGCCCGCTACTTTGGGTTACCAAAAACGAAGCTCCAGCATGTGATCACGGCGACGGCCATCAATGTGAGACGGATCGTCTCCTGGCTCACCCTCCCGTCGCTCCGCCGGACGCAGGTCTCTCGTTTTGCTGCACTCGCCTTGAAACACAGCAAGCTAGCGGCCTAAGGCGCTCAGAGGAATTCGCCAACGCTGTCAAAACTGATATTGTTGGCAAATTCAATAGCGGGTAACCCACCCAACCCGCAGGGCGCGATAAATCGGGCCCCTACACACTCGGCATTGCTTCGCTCGCCGTTTATGGACAATTCGCCAACAATATCAAAACTGACAGCAAACACGGTAGACAACCATAGATTTCGGTAGACCCTGGTAGATTTTCGATGGGCCTGTAGAGCGCGTGGAAGACGGCGGTAGACATCGGTAGACGAGTAATGCCGGTGGAGAGAAGCGGCCTGGTTTGTTCGCCTGTGTCTTTTCCGGTCTTTGTCGTGCTCATTTTCGCCGGGATGAGGAGGTTTTTGAACCCTTTTGTTCGTAGAGGGTTGTCACAATTGCCGTAAGATTTGTCGTAAGGTGCCGATGCGTAGAACAACGTGATGGCGTGCCTCTTTTCCTTCAAGCTCCCTTTTATTCCTTTCACCAGCTAAGAGATCCTACCATCCGCCAGAATTTCGCCATGTCTATAAGAAATCTGCCGCTACACTCCAATAGCGGTACTGAAGAGAGTTGTAAACAGCCCAAAAAGGAGCTTTCAAGCTTGGAGTCAGCGAGTCGACATTGAGATGGCTTCTTTTTTCTATCCGCCACTTATCCGCCATTCATCCGCCACTTCCTCGAAGAGGCCTTACTTATACTACAATTTATTCCGTCATGCTCTCCAAGAAATATGTCGCTGTACCATAAGCGGGTATGTATAGGCGATGCTGAGCATCACAAGAAGAAGCCTATGGGAAGGCTCAGCGAGTCAGCATTGAGATGGCTTCTTTTCTTTATACGCCATCTTATCGGACATCCTATCCGCCATCCATCCGTCATTTTCTCTGAGAAATCCCTCATCTGTGTCATGAAAATGGCTTGCATGGTATCGTCGTTCATGACAGTAAACTCGGCAATATCTGTGGCCCTTTCGGACATTTCTTCGGACATTTCTTCGGACATCCTCTATGAGAAACCTACTGCTTGTGCTAAAATTGGGCTACTTTTAGAGAATGAGAGTGTAACGGAGGTTAAGCTGAGTGAGATAGAACTGAAGATGCTTGTGAAGGGCGGAGAGACAAATACAGTTGAGCTAAAATTAGCTGCTCCTCGAGCAGTAGATTTAGCAGAGAGACTCTGTGGGATGGCCAATGCTAGAGGGGGGATTGTGATTATTGGGGTTGAAGACTCTACTCATAAGGTTGTGGGTGTGCCTGATGAGCGTATTGGAGAAACGATGGATGTCATTTTACGGGCCGCTCGGCAAGTGATCAAGCCCGAACTTGTGCTCGACCCGCCTGAGCCTGAAGTCTATGTATTGGCCGGTAAAAAGCTGCTTGTTGTGACCATACCATCAACAGATGGTCCAGTTTATCAAGCTGGAGGCATTTTTTGGATCAGGCAGGGAACTCAAACCAGAGCATTGACTATGGCAGAATTGTCAGAAATGATCTATGATCGAGGTTTACGTAATTGGGAGCTTGAACCTGCCTATAACGCGACAATGGAAGATGTTGATTTGGAAAGGGTGAAAGCGTTCATAGCACGGCGCTCGGCCTCTGGTCGGCAGTCCGGTCGTTTCAAGAATATTGAGCGAGTATTGATTGGTATGCGATGTGCTGTAGAGGTGAGTGGGGGGGCAATCGTTCCTACGAATGCTGGCATGCTCTTTTTCGGTCATAGTCCACAGGACCACATTCCTCAAAGTGAGGTGGTGTGTGTGTTGTTTCGAGAAACAGTTGGGGCCAGTCGGTATGCTGATCGTAAACTTGTTACCGGGACGCTTCAGGATTTAATAGATAACACGGAGGCATTTCTTGATCGGTACATTGCTGTAGGAGCGCGCATTGAAGGATGGAAGCGGATTGATATACCGGAGTATTCCATTGAGGTGTTACGTGAGGCTGTCATTAATGCGGTAGTTCATCGGGATTATAGCAGGCGTGGTGAGAAGGTTCGTGTCTTTTATTATCCTGATCGGGTAGAGGTGCATAGTCCTGGTTTATTACTGCCTGGGATCACTGTTGAGCAAATGGAGCGTGGTGAGGTGCAGTCGAAGCTGCGCAATCCTGTACTTGCGGGTTTATTAAGCAACATTCCTGGTTATATGGAGCAAATCGGCAGTGGTGTCAGATTTATGTTAGATGAAACGAAACGGTTGGAACTCCCTGCACCGCAATTTCGAGAGATGAGTGAATTCATTGTGACATTCCAGAAAGCGCCGGCTTTACGTGCTCCAGAGCCGCGATTGCAGTATCAGGGAAAAACGCTCTGGGAGGGTAGTGAGGATTCCCAACCTGAGATAGTGGTGCAAGATCGTCGTGTTGAGCAGGTAGAACAAAGATTGATACAAGCGTTGCAATATGTTCAGGAACATGGGTTTATCACGAATGGGATCTACAGACATTTGACTGGTGTGACTGATAGAACGGCTCATAGGGATTTGGAAAAGTTGGTAGAACGTGGAAGGTTGAAAGGCACCGGTCAGAGAGCAGCACGGCGCTATGTGTTAGCATGACAGTGCCGTTTCGGCTTCTGACCACATGATGAGCATGATGCCGGGCATAGCGAGACGGGGACGGTAATGAACGAGGAACCGCCTTTCAGGGCAGACCTTGTTGAGGAAAACACACCCGCAGCGAGACAGGCGGTAGAACCCCAGAGTCTGTCAAGTAAAGTGTGTAAGTTGGGTGAAAACTCATTGCGGGAACCGCCCCGCAAATTCGATAGCAAAGCGATTTAACGCCGGATTCCAGTCGCGAATGGGCATGGTCCATTTCTTGGCGATGTTCTGCATCGCCAGGTAGAGCACCTTGTAGACCGCTTCGTCAGACGGAAAGATGCGGTGATTGCGTGTCACCTTGCGCAAGGTCATGTTGACCGACTCGATCGCATTGGTGGTGTAGATGACCTTGCGAATGTCCTCCGGGAAGGAGAACAGCGGGATCACACGCGCCCACTGTGCCCGCCACGACTTGCTGATGGTGGGATACTGCCGATCCCATTTCTCAGCAAACAGTTCCAGGTTGAACTCGGCCTCGGCCTCGGTCGCGGCACTGTAGATCGCCTTGAGATCGGCGGCCACCGCTTTGCGCTGCTTGGAGGAGACATACTTGAGGGAGTTACGCACCAGATGCACCATGCACAACTGCACCCGCGTCTGCGGGAAGACCGCCTCAATCGCCTCTGGAAGGCCGGTGAGGCCATCCACACAGGCAATGAAACAATCCTTCATGCCGCGGTTCTGCAGCTCGGTGAAGACGCTGAGCCAGAATTTGGCTCCCTCGTTCTCTGACATCCACATACCGAGCAGCTCCTTCTGCCCCTCCATCGTCACCCCTAACGCCAGATACACGGCGAGGTTTTTGACACGCTGGCTCTCGCGTACCTTGACGACCAGGCAATCCACGTACAGGATGGGATAGAGCGCCTCCAGAGGCCGGTTCTGCCATTGGCGTACCTCGTCCATCACCTCTTCGGTCACGGTGGAGATGAACGCCGGCGAGACCTCCACGCCATACAACTCCTGGAGTTGGGCCTGGATATCTCTGGTCGTCATGCCACGCGCATACAGCGCCAGGATCTTCTCTTCAAAGCCCTCCAGCCGCGTCTGCCGCTTCTTGACTAGCATTGGCTCAAAACTGCCATTCCGGTCACGCGGCACGCTGATCTCGAGCTCACCATGTTCGCTCTTGAGGGTTTTCTGGCCTGCGCCATTGCGCGTGTTGGCGCTCTCCGGCTTCTTGCGTCCATGCTTGGGATAGCCCAGGTGCTCTTCCATCTCGGCCTGCAAGCAGCGTTCAATCATCCCTTTGGTGAGCTGTTTAATAATCCCGTTCTCTCCCAGCAAGTCCTGCGGGGTCTGATAGTCTTTGAGTAGTTCGTCCAGTAGTTCTGGTGGATAGTCATCGGTTTCCTCCTCCACTTTTCTTCTTCTAAACTCTTCCAGTGATGACCAACTTCCACACTTCATTTTACACCCTCGAACCCCATGAAGATTCGACTTTGGCCATTTGGGATGTGTTTTCTCCCTCCTGTGTCAACCCGTAACGAAAAAACGCCATAGCCCCTTCTCTCCTGGCCTGATACGTTCTCTTTGCTTGTGTAGGTGCGAAGGGGAACTCGCTTGGGCTTGTCTGCTGGCATTTACCGGTGTCCTCCACGTGCTTCTTTCCTCGTTTTGTTGTCTGCCAGAGTGTGTGATTGTTTTCCGTTGTCCGCTGGTTTAGCTGTCTGATTTGCTGTCAGGCCCGCTCTCCATCATTCTTGCTGATTTGGGTGATTATTGACCATGTAGATTTTTCGTTAGTCCGCTCTCACAGCAAGTTGGGGTAGCGCTACGTAAGCTGTCACCAGGTGTATGACTTTCGATCCTTATGACCCCTCGGTTTCCCCAAGTCGTAGCCCAGCACGTAGGTAGTAAGGAAGAAAGTGATGGTTTTCACCAGGGGATCGTGGCACAAGGCAAGCCCTGGAACGAAAAAGCGGAGGAGTG
>WNGM01024800.1_pt1 | contig 10099 bp, 7 predicted proteins | sample 5400571 | NCBI WGS metagenome assembly WNGM01 (sample SAMN13153378, study PRJNA577476) | soil metagenome | isolation source: 100 cm soil or saprolite under Garry oak tree replicate 2 | place: USA:California | collected 2016-06-15 | reverse complement strand
TGACGTTATAGGCAAGGGCCCAGAAGAGGTTCTGCTTGATCGTGTGCAGCGTGGCGCGCGAGAGGGTCAGCGCTGTTGCCACACTCTTCAGATTGCCCTTGACCAGGGTGATATCCGAGGCCTCCATCGCGATATCTGTCCCCGTCCCCATCGCGATGCCAGCATCCGCCTGCACGAGCGCGGGAGCATCGTTGATTCCATCACCAGCAAAGGCGACCATCAGGCCTTGTTCCTGTTTTCTTTTTTCAGCCTCTATGTACCAGGGTGCTAGACCGAACCGGCGTGTGCCGACGAAACCGGATCCGGCTGATAGCGAAGACGAGTCCTATGCCAAGCAAACCTAGCAGCAGAGGCGTCGCTATCGGTTCAACCGGCAAGTTGGCATCGGGTGGAAGTTGCATAGAAGGAACGAATAGGATTTGTGCAATTGCTGAAGCCGCCATCGCGTTATGAGTTCGTGCCAAGTCTTGAATCGTTGCATCGTATGCGGTCTCTCCCTGTCCGACGTTTCGATCAATTGCTTCTGCCTGACGATCCGGATGCAGTTTATTCCATGCCGCAACAGACTGTAGTTGAGAGCTGGTCATATCCCCACCGGGCACGACAACACGGTCGAGAGAATTTACGGTATTGAAGTTATAGCGTGGGATGAGAATAAGTCCATCGCGTGATGTGATAGGTCCTTGCTTTGTGGCAAAGACATAAGCCTTCGCCGCAAATGACGACGTATAGGGATCAAGAAGACCAGCGAGGTCCATCTCGCTCACCCCGTCATAGAGCAGGACACCTAACTTCTCCTGGTGCCACTCGAACGCCGCATTTTCAAGTACCGATGCAAGAGGAAAGTCGGGATACTTAAAGTTTGGGTTATCGAGGTAGCTGGTATGCACATAGCCGATCTGGCGTGCGACGTCCTGGGCAACTGAATGTCCCACCAGCCGCGATACCGCATGAAGTGTCGCATCAATACCTGAAGCAAGATTAGTCGAGGTAATAATATTACCATCGTCGACGTAGCGCACGTTGTGCATCCACTTGACATTTGGGAAGCGTGTCTCAACAGTATTGAAAAAGTTCGTGTTTGTCGTAGCTTTATGGCCATTAAGAAGACCGGTGTCAGCGAGTGTCACCGTACCAACGCAAATGCCATCTATAATCGTCTGCTTTCCAGTGTTTGCACGAACCCAATTGACAACCGAAGAGTCCATGATCTGCGTGGAACCCAAGGCTGGGATAGCAATCAGATCGGGTTTCTTGCCAATCTCCTTGTTGTATTCAGCGAAGGAAAAGTGTGGGACAAAGTCGAGTCCGGTATCTGGGTCCAGGTTGGAAGCTAGGAGGGAGCGCCACTCTCAAATGGGCTTGTCCTTTCTTTTCCTCTCTGTGTCGTGGCAAAGCTCATGGTTTCACTTCCTTTTTTTCTAAACTCAGCAGTTCTTAGGTTGATGCGTATTGGGCCCTAGTATTGACAGAGGAGAAAAGATGTTTTATTCTCTTGGCTAGTTGGTTTGCGTCAATATCTGGCGGGTTGGAGGGTATGCCCACGAACTCTTATGAGCATATAATTCTTTGGACTCTCAGGTTCGATAGGGATAAACTGTTCATAAACGCTCAGAGATTTTAGCGAGGAGCAATCTTATTTATGCAAATACCTTTGGTAGATCTACGGGCACAATATCAAACGATCAAGCATGAAGTCATGGCTTCCTTTGAGGATGTGTTGGAGCATATGCACCTGTTTCTTGGCCCCCAATGCCTGGCCTTTGAACAGGAATTTGCCACGTACTGTGGTTGTCAGTATGGTGTTGGCCTTTCCAATGGAACGGATGCTCTTACTCTGGCTCTACGCGCCTGTGGCATTGGGTCTGGTGACGAAGTTATCACTGTGGCCAACACTTTTATTGCCACGGTGGAGGCAATTGCGCTGGTGGGTGCTACTCCTGTCTTTGTGGATATCGATCCAGAGACGTATACCTTGGACTGGCGACAACTCGACAGTGTTTTGACCTCTCGGACGCGTGCTGTGATCCCAGTTCATCTGTATGGACATGCTGTCGATATGCAACCTCTCTTAGATTTCGCACAGGTGCATGGTCTGCGGGTAATTGAGGATGCCTCTCAAGCCCATGGCGCAACCTATCACGGTCAGCGTGTGGGGAGCCTGGGAGATATCGGCTGTTTTAGCCTCTATTACAGTAAAAATCTGGGTGCCTATGGGGAAGCGGGTATCTGTGTCACTAATGATGCAAGCCTGGCGGAGCGTCTCCGTGTATTGCGTGATCACGGCTCTCGTGTGCGCTATGAGCATGAGGTGTTGGGAGTCAATGCACGGATGGATGAATTGCAGGCGGCAGTCCTGCGGGTGAAGTTACGCTATCTGGACACGTGGAATGCGGCACGTCAAGCCCATGCCTCTCGCTATACTGAGGCACTTCAGGGACTTGTGGAGACGGTGCCAGTATGTAGACCATGGGCAACGCATGTTTACTATGTCTATGTCGTGCAGGTTCCGCGTCGCGATCAGTTGCGCGTTGCGCTGGAGCAGGAAGGAATTGCAACGGGTATTCACTATCCCATCCCTCTTCATTTACAGCCTGCCTGTGCTCATTATGGCTATGAACGGGGAAGCTTCCCCGTCACCGAAGCAGCAAGCCAACGTATTGTCTCTTTGCCAATGTATCCAGAGCTGACGGATGAACAGATACAAGTGGTTGTCAATGCGATTAGGAAGTGCTTTTCGTTAAGAGTTTCATAATTTGATCAGAGAGTGAAATACACATGTTTGGAGGGAGTCAGTGGCGAATACCTCTTTTTATGCTCATCCCACGGCTGAGATAGCAAGGGATGCCCAGATTGGCGCGGGAACGAAGATATGGCGCGATGTGCAGATACGAGAGCAGGCTCACATTGGTGAAACATGTAACATTGGGAAAGGTGTTTACATTGACAGAGATGTGCATATTGGGCCGCATGTCTGCTTCACTAACGATCTGTTTCCCCGTGCGATTACTCCCGATGGGAAGCTCAAGGGTGTGGAAGATTGGGAGGTTACGCCAACGCTGGTAAAGTATGGGGCTTCAATCGGTGCGGGTTCTCTCATTGTCTGTGGAGTCACTATTGGGGCATTTGCCCTGATTGGAGCAGGCTCAGTGGTGACGAAAGATGTTCCAGCGCATGCTCTGGTCTATGGTAATCCTGCTCGCCCGCAGGGCTATGTCTGTCGCTGCGCCCGACGTTTCTCACGTATCGATGAACAGGATGGGAAGTTGGTAGGATGGTGCGAAAGCTGTGGGCAAGAGTATGTTGTTGGGGAGAGGTAATCACTTATTCACCATTTAGCATAATTAGCTCACAATCAGCTCCAGGCGTGTTCGGAGTGCCTGCAGTAGAGTCGTGCTACATGCTTCCAAGATGATCACGTCACATGAGTCTATGACTAAACAGCCTTATCCTTTACCTGGAAGCATATAGCTCACCTGCTCCTCATCCCCTTATTTAAGCGAGCGAACTTCAATTCAGAGTAACTGCGATAATAACGAAAGTAAAGAGAAGCTTTATTATCTGCTCTAGATGATGTATTAAATCGATGCATTTAGATATTTTGATTAGTTAGGGGGCAACTAACGTGTTTACGCAAAGATACATTCGATAACACTTCGCGAAAACAAAGCTGTTCTTCATCTTCACTTATGTGACATTGATGTCATTGATCCTCGCGGCGAAGCTCCAGGAAATTCCAGTTCATCCAGATGATGTGATGCCTCGACACTGCTCTAGAGTTGTGTCTGATAGGTAATGGTTGCTTCACGTCTATTATCAGCATAATCGCAAGTCTATAGCTGTTGCTGGCATGTGCGGCTTCATTAGGGTGAAGATATGATATCGAGACATATGCATGTCTCAACATACGGACTATAAGGGAAGTTTTTGGTGATTTTGGTTACACAACCTCATGTAGAGGATACTGCAAAGCAAATTCTACTGCTTCCAATTCATTAGGCACTTAAAGTGGGAGATCCCCCACTAATGTATAGAAGATACTTGCCTATGTAACTGGAAATAGGCTATTGCTGGTGTAGGTTCATTGGGGATGAACCTTAAATATCTTGAAAAGGAGAGGGGTCCTATGGAAAGTACAATTATGACAAAGCGAGGAGAGGAACTAACTTCCTCTACGAGTCTGTCAAGTATTTTGTGGAAGTAATTTTTCATTGAGGGAACCTGCCAGCAAATTCAATAGCAAACAGTTCAGAGCTGGTGTCCAGTTCCGGATCGGCATGGTCCATTTCTTGGCGATGTTCTGGATCGCCAGGTAAATGACCTTAAAGACCGCTTCATCGGAGGGAAAGATCCGGTGATTGCGCGTCACCTTGCGTAAGGACATGTTGACGGACTCGATGGCATTGGTCGTGTGGATGACCTTGCGAATGTCTTCTGGGAAGGCAAACAAGGGGATCACACGGCTCCAGCGGGCTCGCCACATCTTACTCATGGTGGGATAGAGCCGATCCCATTTTTCCGCAAACAGTTCCAGATAGACCTGCGCTTCCCCCTCGGTGCTGGCCGAGGAGATCAGCTTCAAGTCAGCCGCCACCTCTTTGCGGTGTTTGTAGGACACATATTTGAGCGAGTTGCGCACCAGGTGCACCAGACAGAGCTGGACCCGTGTCTGGGGATAGAGGGTCTCAATGGCTTCTGGTAAGCCGGTGAGCCCGTCCACGCAGGCAATGAAGAGATCCTTCACGCCACGGTTCTGCAGTTCGGTGAAGACCGAGAACCAGAATTTGGCTCCCTCTGTTTGCGCTATCCACATTCCCAGGAGTTCTTTTTGTCCTTCCATATCGACGCCCAGCACCAGAGAGATGGACTTCTTGATCACCCGTTGGTTCTCACGCACCTTTTTTCGTTTTGACCACTTCCACAAAATATTATACACCCTCCCGCTTCAATCTTTCTTCCTGCTGCAAGTGCCCTTGTGGTTACCTTTGAAAATGGAAATGGCGTAGGCTCAGCATTCTCATCACCTATGGCAAACCAATCAATACCTCAACAACCAGCATATCTTCATGCACTGCTCGAACAAGAACAGCAAACTGTACTTCTTTTCCTGTTCTCACCATCAATTCTTTCTCTACCTCGGCGGAAACTTCAAAAGCGAGGCCATAGGGCTGCCAAGCTCGATTTGAAAGGAACAATATGGAACGCGACGTGAAATCTTATTTTATTCGTACAGACCATCCCTTCGAAAGAAAGAGGAACGTGTCCAGGAATGAGATCCTTTGTACTCCATGAATAATCCATCCATTGGTACTGGTAACATGCGTAGCAAAGATAGTCGTATGCAAATAAATCGTTACAACAGTGGGGTGTGTAGCAAACAATCGTTTCATCTTTCTTGATGGAAGCAAAGCACTGAAATGAAGCAATTCGTGGAGGAAAGGGATATTTTTTTGGGAGCGAACCTGTTACGCTTGAAGCTGGGGCATTTTCGACTGGATCGCACGATTTTGCAGCGACGCTACAGTATTGTCGAAGGATCGCTGTTACTTATCTCGGCACATATTGCTTCGAATGCGCTGGGCGTGGTACGTCAAACGATTTTGAATATTCTCTTCGGTACGGGACCCCAGGCCAGTGCTTTCTATGCTGCCGCGCAATTACCGAATACCCTTTTTAATTTAGTGGCAGGAGGTGCGCTCACTTACGCGTTTATTCCCGTATTTATCTCCTATGAGCACGCCAATGGGCCGAGAGAAGCATGGCGTCTCGCCAGCCTGGTTTTTAATGTGCTGCTCGTCTTGCTGACTGTTCTCGTCCTGTGTGGAGAATGGTTTGCACCCGCCTTCGTCAACCACTGGCTGGTACCGGGGTACTCTTCTTCGGAACAGGCTCTCGTTACTACTTTGACACGCATCTTGCTTGTGCAACCGCTGATACTCGGTCTTGGCACTGTCGCTACCGCTATTCTGAGTAGTAAGCGCCAGTTCTTCCTGCCTGCCCTTTCCGTTGCGGTCTACAACGTGGGCTTGATTGGGGGATTACTGTTCTCCCTTGCTCTTCCAGGAGTAGGCATCTATGGGCCGACGTATGGGATACTGGCTGCCGCACTGTGCCATGTACTGGTACAAGTACCGGGTTTGCTCAAAGAAGGGTTACGCTATTCATTTATCTGGGATATCAAAAATAAGGGATTGCATGAGGTAGCACGCCTCTTTGCTCCAAATGCGCTAGCTATCGGCATCTCTTCTGCAGGGGCCGTGGTGACTACTGCTTATGCCTCCTACCTGCCTGACAAAGGTAGCCTCGCGATCCTGCACAATGCCCAGATGCTCTTTGCCGTGCCTGTGGCGTTGCTTGCGCAAGCAGTGGCACAAGCGGCTACTCCGAGAATGTCGCAGCTCGCGGCGAATGAGCGTTATCTGCACCTGCGTCTGTTACTATGGAGAGTGGTTCGTGTATCGGTGCTTCTCAGCATTCCATGCGCAGTGGGGCTCTCTATTCTAGGAAAACCTATTATCCATCTTGTTTTCCAGCATGGTGCCTTTACGAGCCATTCTACACATCTCACCGTCCTGGCTCTGCTGGGATACATTGTGGGGATGCCGGGAAGTATTGCCAGTGAACTCTTGGTGCGAGGCTTTTATTCGCTCAAAGATGCCCTCACGCCACTTTTCATCGATATTTTGACTCTGGCTGCTCGTTTTGGCTTCACACTTCTGTTCATACAAGTCATGGCCGGTCCGTATGTGATTATGGCGATTCCACTCGCAATCTCGGTGGTCGCAACTATGCAAACACTCCTACTTGGGGGCTTACTGGTCTTACGCTTGCATAGGAAAATAAAGACGGACAAAGGTCTAGAACGCCTGAAACGTATGCGTACGAATAAGCTAAAAGGTCAGCTAGTTCATCTGTCTGAGAGCGTGTATTAAAAGGCTTCAGGAGCGCTTTCGTGTTAAGCGGTCGCAAGAGTATTCCCCATAGGCCGACGATGCTGCCTTTGTAAAGATGTTCCAGCGCATGCTCTGGCCTATGGCAATCCCGCTCGCCAGCACGGCTCTGTCTGCCGCTGCGCTCGACGTTTCTCACGCATCGATGAACAGGATGGGAAGTTGGTGGGATGGTGCGAAAGCTGTGGGCAAGGAGTATGTTGTTGGGGAGAGGTAAGCACTTATTCTTTGAGCAGTAAATCACCTGTAATAGAGTGGTTTTTTTGCATTTCGATTTCTGTCCAGTAGGATTTTTGGTGTATTTTAGTTGACAAGTGGAAAAAGATACTTTATTCTGTAGATTAGTTGATATTTCAAATCTCTGGTTAAGTGGTGAGATAGGGAGGTTGCTAATGAGCTTATATAATCCAAAATACGCTCGCTTCTACTTCGCGGCAACAAAGCCATTCTTTCATCTTCGCTCATATGACACTGAGGTCTTTTATCCTCGTGGCGAAGCTCTAAGAAACTCCAGTTCATCCAGATGATGTGATGCCTTTACACAGCACTAGAGCTGTGTCTGGAGTAGTGTCCGTTTCACATCTGTTACCAGCATAATCGTAAGGCTATAGCTGTTGCTATATTGTATGCTGCTTCACGTCATTCTAATGAATTTGGAGTAGTACGCTAGTATACGGATGTTTAAACGATAAGGTTATGGGGGAGGGGTTATGATTTTGGTTATATATCCTCTTCTAGATGATGAGGAAGAGGTGTAGAACTTCATGGAAGAAAAACAACAGTATTCACGTGTCAGTGTGATTGAGGCTCAACAATATCCACGCATCAGCGTCGTTATTCCAGCACGTAACGAGGCTCAAAACCTACGTCATGTTTTACCATACATTCCGTCCATTGTCAGTGAGGCCATCCTGGTCGATGGACATTCAACTGATGACACCATAGCAGTAGCACAGCAACTGCTTCCATCCATTCGTATCATCAAACAGACAGGGAAGGGCAAAGGAGATGCCCTCAGAGCCGGTTTTGCTGCTTGCACGGGGGACATCATCGTCATGCTGGATGCCGATGGCTCAGCCGACCCAAGAGAGATCCCTTGTTTTGTTGCCGCTCTTACAGCAGGAAAAGATTTTGCCAAAGGCTCACGCTTTATTCGAGGTGGAGGCAGCCACGATATTACTCGCCTGCGCAGCCTGGGCAATTTCTGCTTGAACGGTCTGGTGAACCTCCTTTTCCTGGCGAGGTTCAGCGACTTGTGCTATGGCTACAATGCTTTCTGGAAGCACTGCCTCGACTATATAACCGTTGATTGTGACGGTTTTGAGGTTGAGACGCTGATCAATTTACGTATCCACAAAGCCAACCTTAACATTGTTGAGATCGCCAGCTTTGAATATTCGCGCATTCATGGGGTGAGCAATCTCCACGCATTCCGGGATGGCTGGCGCGTATTAAAGACTATTCTGAAGGAGTGGAGTTGGAATTCTGCACCCCTGCCACAGCAACAGCCTCCCCACATATTAGAGTACATGAGGCCAGAGAAAAGGGTGGTAAGGTGACACAAATAGCAAGTGATATTTCTGTGATTATATGTGCCTATACCGAAGAGCGGTGGGATGACCTTGTTGCAGCTGTGGCATCAGTGAAGCGGCAGACTCTTCTTCCTGGTGAGATTATTGTTGTGGTTGACCACAACCCGGGCTTATTAAGGAAAGTGCGAGAGTATCTGTCAGGCGTGCTCGTAGTGGAGAACACTGAGGTACGTGGGCTCTCAGGTGCGCGTAACTGTGGCATTGCGGTGGCGAAGAGCCCGATCATTGCTTTTCTTGATGATGATGCTATAGCGACACCCGATTGGTTGATGTTACTCAGCGAAGGATACACGGATGCGAAGGTGTTAGGTATTGGGGGGCCGGTTGTTCCATTCTGGTCGGATAATGAACCGACGTGGTTGCCAGAAGAATTCCATTGGGTCGTGGGTTGCACATATCGAGGAATGCCTCAAACGGTCAAAAGCATACGTAATCCAATCGGAGCCAATATGTCCTTCCGGCGAGAGGTTTTTGACGGTGTGGGAGGCTTTCGTAGTGAGATCGGGCGTGTAGGTACGCGGCCTGTCGGATGCGAGGAGACGGAATTATGCATTCGGGCGCGTCAGTATTGGCCTCAGAGTGTCTTTCTTTACCAACCACAAGCCAGTGTATTTCACCGTGTACCCGGTAACCGCACAAACTGGAACTATTTCTGTTCGCGCTGTTATTCCGAAGGACTATCGAAGGCAGTTGTGACGAGATACGTAGGGGCAAAAGATAGTCTTGCATCTGAGCGCATTTACACATTCCGGACCTTACCACAAGGAGTTGTGCGAGGGGTAAAAGAGAGCTTGTTACATCTTCGCCTGTCTGGGTTTCTAAGAGCTGGAGCGATCGTCACAGGGCTTACTCTGACGACGGTTGGCTACTTCGTCGGAAGTATGTTCTCGCAGAGAACGAAATCAAGGAGCATTGTTCCTGAAGGAAAGCTTTTCAACCCAATCCAGAAACGCTATGACTATCAAGGCTCGGTTTTGAGGTCTGGAGACTTAGTAGAGGCAATGGTATTGGACTCATCTAAGAAAGGTAATGCTTAATGCTCGCCCTACCTGAAAAGAAAAAAGTACCAATTCTTATGTACCATAGTATCTCACACGACGCTTCTCCGAAATTTAAGCCATTTGCTGTGTCTCCAGAGTTATTTGCTAAGCACATGGCATATTTGCACGAGCATGCGTACACCCCTATCACTGTTACACAGTATGTAAAGGCGCTATCTCAAGAGGAAGCTTCACTACCTGAAAGACCTGTTGTGCTAACTTTCGATGATGGCTTCGCTGATTTTTTCACAGAAGCTCTTCCTGTGCTTATGCGATACAGCTTCACCGCGACACTTTATGTTGCAACTGGGTTTATCAATAGCACGAGTCGTTGGTTGCAACAGGAAGGGGAAGCTACACGCCCCATGCTCACTTGGAGTCAGCTAACTAAGATCAATGAATGTGGCATAGAGTGCGGTGGGCATGGTCATTACCATCATCAACTTGATATTCTTCCCCATACTAAGGCCCGCGATGAAATTGTGCATTGCAAAGAAATCTTAGAAGATCGCCTAGG
>WNGM01005282.1_pt1 | contig 10099 bp, 10 predicted proteins | sample 5400571 | NCBI WGS metagenome assembly WNGM01 (sample SAMN13153378, study PRJNA577476) | soil metagenome | isolation source: 100 cm soil or saprolite under Garry oak tree replicate 2 | place: USA:California | collected 2016-06-15 | reverse complement strand
CTCGTCTGTGATTACACTCAACATGTCGCGGCGTTCCTTCCTCGCCGGCTCACCGGCCGGCGTCCTTCCGTTTGGTCACGGTGGAAGGTACGCCGCGTTCTCATGCCAGGGGCTCATCCACTGATTTCGACGATAGCTCAGCGTTGGCACCTGCCACTCCATTGTGCACTCGACCATAGCGGAAAGCTCAGTTCCGGTCGCCGGCGGCCGCGAGCGCCGCGTGGACCCGCGTTCCGAGGAGCGCGAGCCTGTCGACGGGCTCGTTGCTGAACACGAAGCGGACGTGACGATCGGCGATCTCGCCGCCCCAGCCGCGCATCGGGGTGGCGGCGACCTTCTGCTCGAGCAGACGATCGGAGACCTCGACACAGTCGAGCCCAAGGGCGGCGACGTCCAGCAGCAGCGACCAGGCGCCCGCCGGCCGGGAGGCCGCCGAGCTGGCGGAGGGTCTCGTCGCGTCGCCGCTGCATTTCTGCGTTCGCCGCGGCCAAGTGATCATCGGGTAGGCTCAGGGCGACGCGCGTGCCGATCTGGGCGAACCCGCTGGGCACCAGCCCGTTGTAGATCTGCACCCGCGAGACGTCGCCTGCGAGCTCACCCGGCGCGACCACCCAGCCGACGCGCCAGGCGATCATACGCTGCTCCAACGAGGGGGCGCCCACGGTGACGGTACGATCGCGCATGCCGGCAAGCGCGGCCGGGTGCCGGATCGGCCGGCCGTCGAACAGCACGCCCTCGAACCCCGCCCAGTACAGCAGCCATGTGTCCCGCTGGTGGCAGATCGACGCGACCGCCTCCCACTCCTGGTCGCTCGCCACCCAGCCGGACGGGAACGACGCGTTGTTGGGGAAGACGACGCGCGTGCGGCCGGTCACGGCGGCCCGTAGGGCATCGAGGTCGAGTCGCCACCCCCCATCGGCGACGTGCAGCGGGACAGCCGCGGCGCCGCCCCGACCAGCCGCACCCGGTTGAGCATGCCCGCATAGGTCGGGTCGGTGAGGATGACCTCGTCCCCCGGATCGGTCAGGCAGAACAGGGCGTCCAGCATCGCGTCGCCCTCGCCACCGGTGATCACGATCTCGCGGCGCCCGTCGTAGCGCGGCCCGCCGCGACGCTGGATGTAGGCGGCCACCGCCTCCTTGAGGTCGTCGCGGCCGGTGAACGGCAGCCAGCTGTTCGCGTCGTCCTCGCCGATCGCCGCCCGGGTGGCCTCCAGCGCCGCTTCGGGCGGCGGGATGTCGGTGTCGAGGTTCTCCATGCGAAGGACGTCGGGGTCGTCGCCGGCCGCCGCGGCGACCCGATCGATGTGGAAGCCTGGGATGTGCTCCAGACGCCGGACGCTCATCGGACCCTCCTACTCTCACCTCCGGTCCCCTCACCCCGGTCCCCGGTCGAGTGTAATGCGCGAACGCCAGCCCCGGAGGGAGCGCGCGAGCGGTACCAGGCTGCCCTGGAGGCGGGAGCCGGCCGAAGGTCGGAAACGCGCTCTCGCTCGGCTGGCGGACCAGACCGGCCCGGCTGGCGCCGCGATCCTCGCAGACCGTGCCGGGTCCTGCCCGTGGCCCGGCCGGATTCGCGATGGCGCTGGAGCGGATGCGAGACTTGGGGAGAAGCGACATGGGGATTGGAGCAGCCCATCTGGCGGTGGATCTGGGTGGAGGGTCGATGTCGGCCAGCTCGGGCCTGGTGCGGCGCAGCGGTGACGTCAAGGGCGAGCTGGTGGACTTTGCGCAAGGGTCTCGCTTTGCCCGTTCGTTCCGCCAGGCCCTGAAGGAGCGTTTCGCTGGCGCGGCTGCGGTGGACGAGGAGCAGTTCATCAACTTCCTCGATTGGTTCGTCCTGCAGCATCGCCTGCCCGACGGCCGGACGGTGGTGGAGCGCTTCGTGGCGGCGCGCCCGGACCTGTCTGACGAGGAGCGGGCGATGCTGCTTGGCTGGCGGGATGTGGTGGAGGGGATCTTCGAGGTCCAGCGGCGTGACGGCGAGGCTCTCGTCACCGTCAACCTGGTGGACGAGCTGCCCTATCGGGTCCGCTCCAACCTGGGGCCTGCGGTCTTCTCCCGGATGCCGCGCCGGTCGTTCCTGGTCACGAGGCTGGTCCCGATCGGCGACGAGTGGCTGCTGAGCGGCGCGACGAGCGTGCTGCCAGCCGCGAGCAGCGCCGAGGCCCGTCGTGTGGCGGCCGAGATCGCGGTGCGGCATCCGGCGTTGGCGTTCCGCGACCCGGAGCGGCTGGCGCGGGGCTGGGAGTTGCAGCGCGAGGACCGCCGCTACTTCGTCGCGTTCTTCGGCTCGGACCTCGTCGTCCTCTCGGGGTCTGAGCTGGCCGGCCGCATGCGGGCATACGGGCAGTTCCGGATGCGTCAGGCTCGCGATGCCAAGGGAAGGTCGGCCGCTGATCGGGCGCGGGAACGCTTAGCCTCGATTCTCGGGAGGCGGGCTGTGCCCGCCTTTTATGCTGTCCGGGCTCCGACGACACCATGAAAGCCCTGGTCACGGACGGTTCTGTAACGCTGAGAACAGCGGACCTCAACTAGTCTTCTAGAACCATGGGATCCGAGCGCGGAGAGCGAAACCCGACCGGGGGGACAGGCCCTCTGGCCGGGGATACCCGCATCTACCCTCCTCATCGACGAGCCGTCAGCATGTCAGCTCGGCAGCCGCACCCCGAGACAGGAATATAGCACGAGCACGACGGAGGCTCATTCAAGTAGAATAATTGAAGTATGAGGCAGGGAGGGGAGTACTTCACCGATCCGCAAGGACCGGCGCGCCGCCGCTACGAGGCACTGCGCGCCTACTTCGTCGAGGAGATGCCGGCCGCCGAGGTCGCCGACCGGTTCGGCTACTCCACCGCCAGCGTGCACCAGATGGCGACCCTGCTCCGCGGCGGGAAGCTGCAGCTGTTCACCCAGTCCAGGCCCGGCCCCAAGGGCCCGCGCATCGCTGGCAAGGTCCGGGACAAGGCGTTGGCGCTGCGGGCCCGCGACCATTCGGTCACCGAGATCGCCGACGCGCTGACCGCCAGCGGAATGCCGGTGTCAGCGCAGACGGTCTGGAAGATCCTGGCCGACGAAGGCCTCCCGCGGCTGGCCCGCCGCGACAACACCCGCCGCGGCACCCCCCACCGGCTCGAGGCGGTCAAGGCCGCAGCGCTGGACTCCTGGCCTGCCGGAACCGCCATCCGCTGCGACCACGCCGGGCTGCTGCTGCTGTTCCCCGCCATGGTGACGCTGCGGCTACCCGAGCTGATCGGCGCCTGCGGCTACCCCTCCACCAGCCAGCTGTCATCCTGGCAGTCGCTTGCCGCCCTGCTGCTCGCCAAGTGCGGCCGGATCTCCCGCATCCACCACATCAGCGCGTTCACCGACGACGTCGGGCTGGGCTTGGCCCTCGGGCTGACCGCCCTGCCCAAGGCCACCCACCTGACCAGCTACTCCGACAGGGTCCGCCGCGACGCCAACCTCAAACTCCAACGGCTGCTGATCGGCGAGCTCCGCAACCACCAGCTCGCGACCGGAGCGGCCGGGTTCAACCTCGACTTCCACGCCATCCGCCACCACGGCGCCGATGCTGTCCTGGAAGACCACTACGTGCCCGCCCGCTCCCAGCGCACCCGCTCCGTGCTCACCTTCTTCGCCCAGGACCACGCCTCCACCGAGATGGTCTACGCCAACGCCGACCTCACCAAGGCCGAGCAGCCCCGCGAGATCATCGCCTTCGCCGACTACTGGCACCAGGTCACCGGCACCGATCCCGGCCTGCTCGTGCTCGACTCGCAGCTCACCACCTACGCCGTCCTGAACGAACTGTCCGGCCGCGGCATCACCTGGCTCACCCTACGCAAACGCGGCCCCAGAGTCCTCGCCGACCTCGCTGCGCTGCCCGCATCGGCGTGGCAACACGCCGAGATCAAACGCGCCGGCAGCTACCGCCGCCCCCACCTGCACGACGACCAGGTCACCCTCAAAGGCATCCACGCCAGCGTCCGGCAGATCGCCGTCAAGAACATCGGCCGCCCCGAGCCCACCCTGCTCATCACCGGCGACCACACCACACCGGCAGCCAACCTCTTCGCCCGCTACGCCGAACGCATGCTCATCGAAAACGAGCTCGACGCCTACATCGGCGGCTTCCACCTCAACGCCCTGTCCTCAGGCGTGCCGCTCAACGTCGATCTCGACACCACCCTCACCGTCCTGGCCGGCAACCTCTACCGGCTCTTCGCCCGAGGCCTCAACCGCTACCAAACCACCACCCCCGACACCATCTGGCGACACTTCCTCGACGCCACCGGCACCCTGCACGTCACCGACGACACCCTCACCTGCGCGCTCAACCTGCGCAGCAACCACCCCGTCCTCATCCAGGCCGGCTTCGCCGATCTCGACCTGGCAATCCCCTGGTGGGGCGGACGAACCCTGCGCTTCACCTTCCCGCCACGCTGACCCGACTCCAACGCCGACGACCAACAAACGCCAGCAACCCCCCACACAATCAACGATCCCTCAACCGCAAGCACACCCGGGCCAGCCCCAACCTCAACTCAATTACGGCACCGAAGATCGAGGCTAGCCGCAATCACGCTACGCCGAACGGCGTAGCGTCCCGAGCGAAGACGGAGCGCTTGCATCGTCAGTAGGCGCTCGGCGGTGCCTGCCAGGAACGTAGGCAAGGGTACGCACTGCGCATGATCGCCGCGGACCACGCGTTAGGGGAGAATCACCCGTCAATCACCGTGGCGGGCATGGTGCCCGAAGGAGCACGCACGATGTCTGACCAGACCCCGCAGGGCTGGGGACCGCCACGCAAGCGCCGCCTCGGCTTATGACGCGTCGTCGTCGGCGCCGGCGGTCCGCTGCCTCCTGGCCTGCCGCGTTCTTTGCGCTGTGCGTCCTCGTGGCGCTACTGGCCAGCATCTGGCAGATAGTCGGCGCCAAGATCCTCCTCGTCGTCTTGCCGCCTGTCGCCGTCGTTGCCTGGCGGCGCGTCCGGCGCCGCCGCAGGCGTGCTGCGACTCGCGCCCACCAGGCGTGGCTTGACCAGCAGGTCGCGGCGACGAACAGCATGAGCCCTCGCGAGTTCGAGGAGCTGATCGCCCGCCTGCTGGTGCGTGACGGGCACACGCAGGTGCGGGTCGTCGGCGGCCGCGGCGACCTGGGCGCCGACGTGATCGGCGTGGATCCGCAGGGACACCGGGTGGTCGTGCAGTGCAAGCGCTACTTCGGGCAGCCGGTCAGCTCTGGCGACGTGCAGCGGTTCCTTGGGACCGTCTGGGCTGAGCACCGCGCCGACCTGGGTGTGTTCGTGACCACATCCCGGTTCACGGCGGCTGCGCTCGCGCTCGGCCGGCGTAACGGCCTGCACATGCTCGACAGGGCGGCGCTCGCGGCGTGGATGGCCGATGGGGCGCTACCAGCACCGCTTGCCGTCGCCCGCAACACCAAGGTGGATCCACAAGGCACGCTGTCCGACGCACTCGCCGCGGACGCGATCCCACCCCAGATGATTGAGCGGCCACCGCGGCCGTAGCCTCACCACCGTCCAACGAGCCCGCCTCGCCATCGAGGCGGGCTCGATCCGCGGTAGGTGCGCTCAGCCGGCCCCGAGCTCGCCTCGTCGGGCCTGCTCGAGGTGCTCTGCGCACAGCGGGCGCGGGTCCGGCGCGCCATCCGGAACGGGGCGGGTCGTGCCGGGCGGTGGCGAAAGGTCGATGACGCCCACGGCCGGCTCGTCGCATCCCGCCACGCTGCATGCTTCCTGCTGGTCCATACGGAACCTCCTGATCGTCGAAATGCGTCCACCTCATTGTCTGAAGCGGTCGTAACGACCGACGCAGGCCGCATGATCATCGCAGAGCACACCTTGCAGGAGAATCGCCGTCGACTACCTTCGCCGGGCATGTCACCCGAAGGAGCGCAGACCGATGACCGACCAGTCCTCCGGTGTTTTGATACTCGAGGTCATCCTCACGGGCGCCCTCGTCGGCGTCATCCCCGCCATGATCGCGCAGAAGAAGGGCCACAACTTCTTCGTCTGGTGGTTCTTCGGCGCGATGATGTTCATCTTCGCGCTGCCCGCGGCGCTCATCGTCAAGCCGAACCAGTTCAGACAGCGGCCCAAGCCACTCCTCGACAAGTACAAGACCTGGGGCCCAGAGGACGAGCCGCCGTGCGCGCCCAAAGAGAACGCACCGTGAGGTGATGGTGGCCGCCTACGAGGCGATGTTCGGCCGGCTGATAGGGGACGGCCAATAGAGACGGCTGACAGTAGTTCAGAGGTGAGCTGCTCGGCACTGACTGAGCGGAATGCCGCTGACGGATACTTCGTTGTCGCGGACCACAGAGCCGGCCTATCGTGCCGTGAGTCGCTCGGCCCGGCAGCCCGAGGAGACCACCGACCACATGATCTGGCTTCCCAACGACGAGACCCAGCTCCGAGATGCCTTGGACCAAGGGATCCTCAAGGAGCGGCACACCCTCGACTTCAAGAGCGCGCTGCCGGCCGGCAAGGGCAAGAACACGGAGTTGGCCAGGGACCTCGCACAGTTCGCCATTGACGGGGGCGTGCTGGTCATCGGCGTGGACGACAATGACAAGACCGTCCCGCCGAAGCTCACCCCCATTGAACTCGACGGCCTCAAGGAACGGGTAGACCAGGTCGCCCGGTCCGATCCCGACCCGCCGATGCACGTGCACACCGAGCCCATCTACATTGCTGGCACCACCAGAGGCTACCTGTTCGTGGAGGTCCCGTCGACGCCGTACGAGCCGCGGCAGGTCGACGGCATCTACTACGGGCGAGCCGACACCACCCGGTACAGGCTGCCGGCCGCCGAGGTCGAGCGCTGCTACCAGCTTGGCCTGCGCATCCAGCGCGACATCAACACGCTCCTGGATGAGGCCGTGCAAAACGATCCGTGGCGAACGCGCCGGCATGCGCACCTGTTCGGGGTCGCCCAGCCGGTCTCGCCGCGCTCCGATCTGCTGCTGCGCGCCCTCGGCCCCACATCCCAGGCGTGGACCGACTTCCTGCACACCCGGATTCGCCCCCAACCCCCGAGCCGCTGGGCGCCGGACCTGCCCGGGGCAATCGACGCTTCGCGACGGGCATGGGGGTGGGCGCTCAGCACTCTGGAGATGCCAGGGCGCGTCGTTGATCAGAGCGACCAGTACCGGGAGCCCGGCCTGCTCGACCTCGAGGTACGCGAAGACGGCGGGCTGCGCATGGTCTGCGGTGGGGCATCCCGCGCCCTGAACCCCGCCATCAATCCGCTCCATATCGTGATGGATCTGGTGATCGTCGGGCTGACCAAGCGTCTGGTCATGGCCGCCGTCACCGTCGCCGAGGCCGCTGATTTCTCGGGAAGTTGGGACTTGGGTATCGCCGTGATCGGCCTTGGCGGTCTCCGGCGCCACCGGGTCGGAGTCTTTGACTCGGATGCAGTGTCCTACTCCGACGACGACTACCGGGAGACCACTCGCGCCACCCACGAGCAGCTCACGCAGCAGCCCGACTCGGTCGTCGAGGAACTCACCGGCCGTCTGCACCGTGGCCTCGGCGGAGGCGAGAAGATCATTCCGTACTGACCGGTGATGGCCTATCCGTGGCCGGCAACGTAGGTGAAGCTACGCACTCCGCGTGATCTCCTCGGCCGGTGCATCGGTGAAGAATCCGGGCGTGCCTCATGGTGGGATGTCTCGCTCTTGTCGTACACGGGTGACACACTTATCCACAAGCCGGTCCACGGCCTCACGGGGGATGGCGATGGCCAGCGCCGATGACGTGGCGGTCTACATCCTGCGCAAGCAGGGTCCGATGACCGCCATGAAGCTCCAGAAGCTCGTCTACTACGCGCAAGCGTGGCACCTGGTCTGGGAGGAGCGCCCGCTGTTTGCCGAGCGCATCGAGGCGTGGGCCAACGGGCCGGTGGTCCCCGACCTGTACCAGCGGCACAAGGGCCAGTACGAGGTCTCGACCATCCCCAGCGGTGACGCGAGCCGGCTCGACGACGGCGAGGCCGAGAGCGTCGAGGCCGTGCTTGACTACTACGGCGACTGGCCCGCCCACGAACTGAGCGAGCTGACCCACCGCGAGCGGCCGTGGATGGCGGCGCGCAAGGGCCTGGCGCCCGGTGAGCGCGGCAGTCGCGAGATCACCCACGACGCGATGGCCGAGTACTACGACGGTCTGACCACCGAGAACGTGTAGCGCATGCCTTCCGGCAAGCGACCCAAGGGCCGTGTCCCTGAGCATGCCCGCGGCAAGCAGGCCGTTGCCACCCCCGCCGGCACCAAGAATGACAGGCTGTCGTGGCGGCTGGCCGGAATCGACCTCGGCGGTCCGTGGTCCTGGCGCAAAACGACCGCCGCGGAGCTGGCCATGCTCCACGCCAAGATCCGCGACTTCGAGACCATGACCGCCGATGAGGTGTTCGGCCCGAACCGTGGCAACAAACACATTCCGGTCGGCAACCTCGCCGCCCCGGCGCGCGACCGCCTGGAGAACCTTGGCCTCGATGACCTGGACGACCTGTATGAGCTGCGCCTGGGCGGCAGGACGCGGCTGTGGGGGTTCCGGCAGGGCAACGTGATTCACGTGTTGTGGTGGGACCCGGATCACACGGTGTGCCCGGTGCGAGGCACGTAGCGAGCTCGTTCCGGGCCCCGACAAGCCGGCACCCCCGCCGGGTCCTGCCGGCGGCGGTGCCGGTAGTGCGTGGGGAAGCTCCTACGACGCCTGCTCGGCGGTCGGCGCGTTCTGGAGCGTCGCCGGCTCCGTGCTCGGAGCGGTCGCCCGGCTCCGCTGCTCGGCGACCCGGCGGACGAACCCGGCGGACGAACCCGGCGCCCTCCAGCACCTGGGCGGCTCCGCCGGGCATCTCGGCCCGCTCGCCAGTGCGACCGCGGTAGACCCGGCCGCCGATGTTGCCGCCGCCCACCGCGTCGGTCATGTCCCGGACCCACTCGACGAGCACGACCAGCTCGGCGGCCGCGGTGGTGCTCCGCTTGCGCGTGGCCATCGCGATCACCCGCTCAGGCTGGACGGGTCCGCCCAGCTCGTGGCCGCGGGCTTGGAGCCGCCGCCGGGACCAGGACGCCAGACCAGTGAGGTCGTCTCGCCCGCTTCGGCCGGACCGCCTCGGTTGGAGGCAGCCGGAGCTGCCCCCAACCGATGAGCCTACCGACGCCTTCTCCAAGAGGAGCGAGTCAAACGCCTCCCAAGGCGCTCAAGGCAGGCAATGGCACCAATGAGCATTGGCACCGACCAAGCGCCGGCGTGACCTTGCACGGTGGCGAAGACAACGCCACCTGTGGCGGCGAGTGCAATCAGGATCTGGCTCAGTTGGGCCAGGAATAGCAGCAGCCGGCTGCTGTCTGGATGTAACGACGACACTCCCAGGACCTCCACGAGGTCTCAGGAGAGTCGTCGTACCGGAGAACAGGTAGTTCGTCCCGGAAGGTGTAGGGACAGCGCAACCGACCGACGCCTCTCGAGGCTATGTCGTCTCGAAGTAACCCTCTGCCGCCAGGATACGCCGTCCCGCACCGGGCGCCGGGATGGGCGGGTGAGACCGCGGCAGTCAGGCGGCTATCGTGGTGCTGTCGGCCGAGAACGGCCGCCGCAGGCGCCGCCTGGAATTCGTAGAGCAGGTTCTCACAACGCGGATGGTGCCCGCAGGTTCCGGCAGCAGCCGGCGTCGATGCGCTCGGTAGGGACGCCGAACTCAAGTTCGACCTGGCTGGATCGCACCGCACGACATCCAGCGCCGCGTACCAGAGCTCCCCGCCCTGCCGCGCCTGCGCGTCGATGCCGACGATGACCGCGTGCCCGACGCAGAAACCGCCAACCCGGACCGCCAGCCGCTGCGGCTCACCGGGCGTAGCCATCAGGACGCCGACCCGGTCTTTGGTCGCAGTCGAACCAGGCGCACTCGGCGAGCACTCGCCGCAGCCAGGCAGCTGGTGCGCTGACCACGAACGTTCACCGGGTCAGCGCGATCGTGTGCTCGCCGGCGCCTTGGGCGCCGGGGGTACTGTCGGCATCGACGTGGTCGAGTCGACAGTACGAGGGGCGATGGCCGAGCCGGTACGGGCAC
>WNGM01005280.1_pt1 | contig 10100 bp, 11 predicted proteins | sample 5400571 | NCBI WGS metagenome assembly WNGM01 (sample SAMN13153378, study PRJNA577476) | soil metagenome | isolation source: 100 cm soil or saprolite under Garry oak tree replicate 2 | place: USA:California | collected 2016-06-15 | reverse complement strand
GGGGCGAAAGCCGAATGGCTGAGCTACCCGACCGCCACCGCCGCCGGCAGTGCAGGCTCTGAGTACATGCTGCATGTCGAGGTTGAGCGACGCTGGGAGCTGCGCGACCGTTCCGGCAAGATCGTCGATAGTGCACAGTCTAATTCAGAGCGCGACGTGTACCGCCTGCACCGGCTGCTCGGCCAGGCGGTGGCTGGGACCGCCGTTGACGCACCGCGGTCGTTCTCGCTTCGCTTTGCCAGCGGCGAGGAGCTATGAGTGTTTGACGACTCAGACCAGTACGAGTCATTCTCCATCCAGCCTGGCGACATTTTCGCTTGAGTGCCCGGCGGCCTCCGCCGAACCCCACGCTACGGCGGACCGCGGGCGAGCAACGCGAGCCCCCGGCCGCTGGGCGTGACCGGTTACCCGGACGAGGGAGGTCGCCAGTGAGAGAGCCAACTCGCGTGTACCAGTTCAAGCTCCTCCTCTTGGCGGTGGCTCCACCCATCTGGAGAAGCATCCAGGTACCCGAGACCTATAGCTTCTGGGACCTTCATGTCGCGCTCCAGGACGCGATGGGTTGGCTTGACTACCACCTGCACCTCTTCCGGGTAACCAAGCCTGTCACGGGGGAGGTCGTGCAGATTGGTATCCCGGATGACGACGCATTCGAGGGCGACGAGCCCATAGTGCCCGGCTGGGAAGTCCCCATCGCCCACTACTTTCCCCGGCCGGGTGCCGTCGCGCGATACGACTACGACTTCGGCGACGGTTGGGAACACGACTTGACTCTTGAGGCGATCCTGCCGCGGCAGCCGGGGAAGAAGTATCCACTGTGCGTCGGCGGTGCCAGAGCATGCCCGCCCGAAGACTGTGGCGGCGTCGAAGGCTATAAGGATGTCCTGGCCGTGATCCAGACCCCCACCCACGAGGAGTACGAGAGCACTCTTCAGTGGCTCGGTGGTCGGTTTGATCCAGAGAAGTTCGACCCGAAATACGTGAAGTTCGGCGATCCCGCCCGCCGTTATGAGCTGGCGTTCGAGGAGCCACTCAGGCGGCGTCACCGGGGGCGTCGCACAACAAGGCCGGATGGCACTCGCCCGCAGCGGTCGCGCCCGCCGCGCGCGCGCCGCTGAGGCGCGCGTTCGCCGCATGAGCGCCTCGTCCGCGGCAGTCGCCGTGGAGTTCGGTTATGCTGAGATCGGTGCCTGAGAACGGCCAAGGAGGCGGCAGATGTCGGGCAGCGCTAAACAGAAGGTCCTCGAGGCGATCGAGAAGTTGCCAGCCGATGCCACGCTGGAGGACGCCATCGAACGCCTGGTGCTCCTGGCAAAGACCGAGCGAGGGTTGGCGGAACTGGACGCTGGGCAGGGCATCGCCCACGCTGAGGCGAAGCGCCGACTTCTCAGGTGACCCAGGTCATCTGGGCGCCTCAAGCGGTCCAGGACGTCGAGGCGATACGCGCGCATGTGGCCCGTGACTCTCCTCACTACGCCGATCTCGTCGTCGAACGCATCGTCGCCGCTGTGGAGCGACTCCAGAACCACCCTCGCTCTGGACGCGTCGTGCCTGAGCTTAGCGACGAAGCTATCCGCGAGGTCATCCACGGCAACTACCGTATCGTGTATCGGCTCAGGCATGACGTCGTCGAGATTGCCACCGTCTTTCATGGTGCGCACCTGTTCCGACTCGACTGAGAGCGATGACGTTCGAGCGTCGAACTTCCCGATGAACCCGACGGCGGCTTCGCGATGCTTCGGTGCCACGGGTTATCGCGAGCGTTGGGCGGATAGCGAGCGGGCATGACCGACGATAGCCTTGTCACGGGGATTGCGTGGTATCGACGGGACCAATGGGGACGTCTCCGCGAGTTGGCGGCGGACCCCGACAAGCTGGAGGAATCGTACGAGGACTGGCTCGTCGGCGCTCAAGGGTTCTTCGAGTACGACCAGTACGAGGCGGTGAGGCGGCGCCTCAGGCCCCATCTCCAAGTCGCTACGGCGATCGCGTACGCGTTCGGATGGCGCACGCAAAGCGAGGTCCTGACACTCGAGCGACGGCAGCTCGACCTCGCCACGGGCACGATCCGCCTCGAGCCAGGCACGACCAAGAACGACGACGGGCGAGTGGTCTACCTACCGCCCGACCTCAAGGCTCTCGTCGCAGCCCAGGTCGAGCGCGTGCGGGCGCTGGAGAGACAGACCGGTCGGATCGTTCCGTACTTGTTCCCACACCTCTCCGGCCGGCTCAGGGGGCAGCGTATTAGGGACTTCCGGAAGGCGTGGGCGACAGCGTGCGAGAAGGCAGGCGTTGCCGGGCGCCTGCGTCATGACTTCCGGCGAACGGCCGTTCGCAACATGGTGAACCGAGGCGTCGTCGAGCGAGTGGCGATGACCGTCACGGGCCACAAGACGCGCGCGGTGTTCGATCGCTACCACATCGTGAGCCCCGCCGACCGCCAGGACGTGGCGCGGAAGCTGACGGGCATAATAGACCCGTCTTCACTTGACGCCCGTGCCGTAACCCGCGAGAATTCCAGCACGCGCCTGTAGCTCAGCTGGATAGAGCATCGGACTTCTAATCCGAGGGTCGCAGGTTCGACTCCTGCCAGGCGCACCAGAAAATCAGCAGGTTGCAGATCCAAGGCGTTGATACAGCGTGGTGTCCACTTCCTTGTCGTGAAGACCAGCGACGAGTGAGAGTGACGCGCGGCGGGACGGTGTCGCTTCGCCGCCCCGCCGCGAGTGCGCTTACTTCGTCAACGCGTCCGCACCGGCCTTGGCGACCTGTGCATCCTGCTCGGACGTCGCGCCGGACACGCCGACCGCGCCAACAACTTTTCCGTCCACCAGGATCGGGATGCCGCCCTCGAGCGGGCTGGCGCCGCTCAGTCTCAACAGCCGGAGATTGGGGCCACCCTGGCCGACGAGGTCCTGGAACACCTTGGTGGGACGGCGGTAGAGGACCGCCGAGTACGCCTTATCCGTGGCCGCTTGGATGCTGCCCAGCTGCGTGCCGTCCATGCGCTCGAGCATGACGAGGTGGCCGCCCGAATCGAGGACGGCGATGACCATGTTCCACTTTTGCTTGTACGCCTCGGCCTCTGCGCCGGCCATCACCTTCTTGGCCTGCTCGAGGCTGATCGGAGCGCCATAGGGGATCTGTGGCGGCGGCGGCGCCACCGGCTGCTGGGCGCCAACGGGAACAGACGCGAACAGCAATACCGTCACGACCACTAGCGACAGAAGCCTTGCCGTCCTCATGGGGTTCCTCCTGCTGGAGAGCGGACGTTAAAGGGATGACAGCACTTGACACGGTCTCTCGCGCCGGGCGAACGACCCGGCAGGCACGCACCTCCCGACTTCCGCGCCCAGTTCAATCGGAGTCGCGACGGTCGCCTCGAGCTCGGCCTGGAATGAGGGGCGGGATCGACGCTCCGCCGAACGGCGTCGGTAGAAACCACGCCGCCCCGCCGACCAGTAGCCCCATCAGCACCCACCATCCGACCGAGGCGACGGCAGAGGTCGAGAGGCCAGGACTGAGCGTATGCCCGAGCCGATGCACCCCGTCGATCATCCAGTGCCAGCCCATGTGGCCGAGAACGGCCGACAGAACCACCACACCGAGGCTCGCGCCCAGCACGCGAGTGAACAGGACTCCCAGCGCGACGAGCGCGAGCAGCAGAGCCACGGCTTCGCCGAGCGCCACGCCCACGTTGAACGACGCGAGCGACACGAGCGTGTGCGCTCCCGCGAATTGCCGCTCGTCGACGAAGAGACGCCCGAGCCCGAAGCCGCCGATCACGCCCACGAGAGCGCCGGTGAACCAGCGGCGATGCAGACTCGGCGCGACCACATTGTCCACGGCCAGCAGCACCACCGCCGCTCCGACGCAGGTATCGAACAGCGCCGGCAACCATCTGACCTCGTGAGCCGTGCCGACCGCGCTTGCGATCAGCGTCATGGCCTGACTCCCGGTGAGGGCCATCACGACTGCCAGCAGTCCCCAGACCTGGCGGAACGGCGCGACGAGACACAGCAGAAAGACCAGTCGATCGGTGGCGAACACCGAGCCGAATCCAAGCATCACGAACATTCGCGCCGCTTCGTACCAGCGCGGATTGAGCGACAGCCGGCCGGAGCCTCCTCGAATTTCGTAGGTCCGGGAGACGCCGCTGACGGGCAGGTATTGCACGCGGAGCTTGATGCGTTGACCGAGTCCGGGCTCCACCTTCATGTGAATCGCAAAGTCCGCGGGCACCGAACGGATCGGATACTCCAGGTGGGCGTCGAAATAGCCCTGATTCCAGAACACGTCCGTGCTCACCGGCAAGCGCCGGCCAGCGATGTGGGCCGCCGCGCTGGCATAGCCGTCGAAGGAGCGATCCGACGGAAGGGAGATCTGCGCGGCGCTCCGTGTCGGAACGAGGCGGTCGTCGTCCTCGAACAGCTCGATGTCGCGCCCCGTCGCGGCGGCCGCCTCGTTGAGCCACTTGTCGATCCGCACCAGGTCCAAATAGCCGGGGCCCCTCTTGGGCAGATTCAGGTTCTGCAGCAGGATCAGCGGGATTCGGACGACGAGGTGAAGGTGGTCACCCTCCGGCTTGACGAATCCCTCGAGGAGAATCTGCGGCGGAAGGTCGCCGCCGTTCGTGTGACCGGGCCGAGGCAGGAGCAGGAGCGCAGCGACGAGTGCGACAGATGGGAGGTGGTGTCCAAGGCGCATGTGAGCTGGCGTCGCCGCCCGGTCCGGATCACGCCCCACGGCATGCCATGAGGCGTGATCCCAGAGACTCGCGCGGCTGGCCTGACGTCAGTCGCGATCCGGGGAGTTCCCCTCCGACACGAATCGTTGCACGCGCTTCCCGGTATCGACCTCACCCGTGTAGATCGTGCCGTGCGCGTCGATGTCGAGGACGTGAATCCAGTGGAACTGACCCGCATTCCGTCCATTGTGGCCGAACTGACCGACGATCTCGCCCGTCAGGCGAAGCATGTGGTAGACGTGATTGTTTTCTCCGTCGGTGACATGGAGAAAGGTCTGCCGGCGATCGATAGACGGGGCGATATCCCACATCGACCCATTACCGAGCGTGTTCGTCTTTTCGAAGAACTCCTGGACGAAGTCGCCGTTCTTCTTGAACACCTGGATCCGATCGTTGACGCGATCGCACACGTAGACGAGGTCGGCCACCAGGCGAATACAGTGGACGGGATTGCGGAAGTCCGGGTCGGGCGGAGCCGACGGACTGTACGCGCCAGTGACGCAGGCGCGGGTGTTGCCAGGGCTCTGGCACGGCGGCGCGCCGTATGCGCCCCAGTAGCGCTTCGCAACCCCGGTTTGGGTATCGAACACAATGACTCGTTTGTTGCCGTAGCCGTCCGCGACGTACAGTTCGTGGGCTTCATCGTCGACGCCGAAGTCCGCGGGTTGCCTCACGTTCACCGTGTCGCCGTTGCCCGTCGACGCGCCTGCCTTGCCGATCTGCATCAGGAAGGTCCCGTCGGTCGCGAACTTCAGGATCTGATCATCTCGACCCTGAGCGCCGGTCGTAGTGACCACGGCGCCGCCGTTCCCGGACAGCCAAACGTTGTCGTCCTTGTCGACGTAGATGCCGTGTTCCGTGTTGGGCCACTGGCACGACGGCGCCTTACACGTCGCATTGTACGCATTGTTCTGGATATCCGCCGGACCACCCCACGCGCGGACCAGGTTTCCTTTCCTGTCGAATTGCATGACCGATGGCGCCGGGACGCAACAGTCCGACCGTGGAGTCAGCCGTGGTGTCGTCGGCGGAGTCGTGATGGGGAAATATGGAGGAGGGTAAGGGACGGCGCCCGCCTCATCGTTGGTCAGAGTGCGTGGCCGCTGGATGATCCAGATGTTGTTGTGGGAGTCGACCGCTAGCCCGCCGACCTGCCCGATCAGCCAGTTGTTGGGCAGTTGCTTCGGCCAATCGGGATCGACGACGAACCGGGGCGGGACCTTGCTCTCACCGCGATCGGCATCCGCCTGGCCCGGGAACAGCTGCCAGACGCCGAGAGCGAGGAGCGCTATGACGAGTAACGCGAGATAGACGTACCGAGCGAGTTTCATCGCTTCTTCCACTCCTCTCCGGAACAGGTGTGTCGCTAGTCATGTCCGTCCGTCGCTGGCATCACCTCCCTCGGCTCGCGCTGTAACGAGCCCGCCGAAAGCTGCCTGCCGGCGCGAATCACCAGGACGGTGCGTAAGGGATCGAAGTCGCGCTTGGGGCACGCGGGCGAACCTAGCAGCGTGACCCAATCAATGTCAACCGGGATCTCCGATATGGGACCTATGCCACTGCGGATGATTGTCGGTGGTGATGACTTCGCAGGCGAAACGCCAGCGCTACAAGCAGGATCCCAAAGAAGATCGTATAGGCTCCAAGCATCCACAGCAGAGTGAGGAGTCCCGCCCCCGGCCAGAGGATGACGAGAAGGCCGAACAGGACAGACAAGACGCCATTCAGGACCAAGAGCCACTCGCCATGGGCACGATGGAGGTGAACCGCCGCGACAATCTCCAGGATGCCCGTCACGATCCCCCATCCGCCGATCAGGTAGAGCAGGGCCAACGCGGTGAGTGCGGGCTGCACGAACGTGACGACCCCGGCGGCAATCCCGGCGAGCCCTTTGAGGACTGGGGACCACCACCGCTCATGCCGCTCGGCTGCGCGCACACCCGCGATAATCGCGAGCACCCCATCCACCAGCGCATAGGCGCCAAAGAGGACGACCAACGCGGCCAGCGTGACTCCGGGGAGCACGACCACCGCGACGCCCAACAGAATGGCAAGGACTCCGCGCAGGGCCAGTGCCCACCAGTTTCGCAGCAACACGGTTGTCATTGGGTCGCACCCTCCACACGACAGAGAACGGTTTCCAACCAGCTCGACCCTTTGGCACCACATCACACTCGCCGCTTTCGCAGGGCCAGACACTTCATCACGGGCTCCTAACAGCCGGGCCGGAAGTGCGCCGAGCTTAGCCCGCCCGAAGAGAGCGGTCAACCGCCTTGACAACCTCTAGGTGGGCGCAGATGATCCCGTCACCGCCTTGTCCATCGCGCGAAGAACTTCCAATCCGAGGGTCGCAGGTTCGAAGGAGACGATGAGGCGATATCGCGAATCCCAAGCACGCTTTCTTCCGCTCCCCGTCTTTGTACTCATCGTTCTCTGCGGGTGTGCCGGTCTTACTCCACAGCGAGAGTGGGTCGTGCTCAAGACGAGCAGTTCGACCCGGTACTACTCGGTCCGCGGGACGACCACGGGCGCGATCTTCGACGACATCGAAAGGAACGGCCTGTTTGACACTAAGGCCCGCCGCGCGATCGGCCTGACGTCCGGGGAATGGAGCATCGACTGGAGAGGTATCGAGACTCGCCCTGGCTTGTGCAGCCCCGAATCGATGACGATTACGCTCAACCTCGTGGTCACGCTGCCGCAGCACGACCAGCTGAACGACCTCTCGCGGGACATCAGGACGAACTGGCAGCGGTTCGCCGCGAGAGTCGCCGCGCATGAGCAGCGTCACGTCGACATCTATCTGAACGGAGCGAAGACGACGAAGACCCGCATGGAGGCGATACTGACGAAGCCGTCCGCCTGCTCCGCGCTCGAGAACGTGATCCGCCGCCTCTGGGCCGGCCAGCAAGCGGAGATCGAAAAAGCGCAGGATCAGTTTCACCTAGAAGACGAGGCAAAGATCCAGAACGATCAGAAGCCGCTGCAGGCTCAGATCGATGTCAACCAGACACGACTCACGGCCATCGGCGCTGAAATCCTGAGCCTCGAGCAAACCCTCGGCGACCTCAAGCGGCAGCGCGACACGACGCACGCCAGCATCGATGCTGTCAAAGCTGAGATGGCCAAGTCCGGCGCCGCACCGCCAACTTGTTCGCAGTCTCGCCTCACGAGCCGGATCCAGGCCCTCTGCCAGCAGTACAACACGCTCGTCGCAGCCCATAACGCACTTGTCGACCAGCACAACGGAGCCGTCTCCCGCCGAAACAGCCTCGCGGACGAGCACAACCGGGTCATCGCAGTCACCAACGGGCTCATCGAGGCCCTCAACTGGACGAGATGAGGTTGAAGACGGGACGCGCGAGGCTTTCCCTTGGCCAAGCGGTCTGGTCCCCGATTGACCTGGACACAGATGGGGCTATCCTGCGAGAGCAGGACTGGAGGGCCCCATGGGCACCACGCGATCCGTGATCCTCAGCCTCGTCCTCACGCTTGGCATCCTCGTCACGCCGCTCGCCGCCCACGCGCAGCAGGCGGGGAAGATCCCGCGGGTCGGTGTCATTGCCAACCGGGTGGGCTATGACGCATTCCGAGAAGGGTTGCGGGATCTGGCCTACAAAGAGGGCGAGAACATTGCCCTGGAGTTCCGCTCGACCGAGGCGAGGGGTGTCCAATTGCTCGACCTGGCGACCGAGCTCGTCCGTCTCGGGGTCGACGTGATCGTGGCTGCGACCACGCCCGCGGTGCTCGCTGCCAAAGAGGCGACCGCGACGATTCCCATCGTCACGCTCGTGCTCGATCCGGTGGCGAGCGGGCTCGTCTCGAGCCTCGCGCAACCGGGCGGCAACATCACGGGGTTGACCTTCAATGAAGTTGACACCAGCGCGAAGCGGCTCCAGTTGCTGAAGGAGGCGGTCCCCTCGGCCACGCGCCTGGCGGTCCTGACGAACCCGACCAATCCCAGCTCCGGCCCGGCACTGAGGGAAACGGCTGACGCGGCGCGGGCCCTCGGCATGCAGGTGCAGTCCTTTGAGCTGGGCGGGCCCGAGAGCTTCGAGCGGACCTTCGCCGCCATCACCACGGGCCGTGCCGATGCGCTCATCGTGTTGCCCGCCACTCTCCCGTTCGTCCATCGAACCCAGATCGTCGCGCTTGCGATCAGGAACCGGCTTCCCGCGATGTTCTGGAGGCGAGAGTTTGTGGACGTCGGCGGCCTGATGGCCTACGGACCGGACCAGCCAAAGGTGTACCGGCGCGCTGCCGTCTACGTGAGCAAGATCCTCCAAGGGGCCAAGCCCGCGGAGCTTCCCATCGAACAGCCGAGGAGCTTCGAGCTGGTCATCAATCTCAAGACCGCGGGGGCGCTCGGCCTGACGATCCCGAAATCGGTGCTGCTGCTGGCTGACGAGATCATCCGGTGACCCGGCGGGCCACCTAGCGCTTCTTGCAATCTTCCTCGTTCTTGTGGACCAGGACCTTCCCCGAGACGACGTCCGGGTTGGACCGACGCCCCGGGACGATCGCCGTCGTGAACCGCTGATTCTTGAGAATCGGCTCATCGCACTTCGCGCAAATCCAAGGCTGGCTCATCTGATCCTCCTGCCGTCCCCCAAGTTTAGAGCAAATCAGATGCTTCGGGGGCGCGAATTCCGCGACCGCCGCCGGGCTGATTGCCTGCTGTAGTACCCTATTGGTACGCTCGATTCCGTCTCCACCCGGAGGCTTCGATGCGCACGCTGATCGCCGTCGCCCTCGTTCTGCTGGTCCTTGGGCTCTCGGCCCCGGCGCGGGCCGATTGCGCCGCGATCGAGCGCGCCCTGGCCGGTGTCGCCAGCGACGTCCACTGCGTGGCGAGCGCTGACCTCACCACCCGCAACGCGGACACGACGCCGCCCGACAACTCGCGCCCGGGGCTACCGCCCAACGCCTTCACGCCGCGCACCGACGCTCAAGCCGTCTCCCCCGACGCGCCCTTCCGCACGCCGATCGACCCGGACCGCACCTTCCCGGGGCTCCAGGTCACGGGCGCCATGACCGACGACGCCAACGCCCGCTGGGTCCTCCGCCTGCCGACGAATTGGAACGGCCGCCTGGTCGTCGGCGTGCCGGGCGGTCTCCGCAGCGAGTTCATGGGCGACTTCATCTTCAGCGACCTCGTCGTCCAGCTCGGCTACGCCTACGTCTCGACCAACAAGGGCATGCTCAACTTCTTCTTCACGGCGCCGTTGGCCGACCCCGCCGCCTGCCGGCTGTCGCCGCGGAGCGCGGTCACGGGCACGCTCTTCACCCACTTCTACGTCGACGACCCCGCCGACACGATCCGCGAATGGTTCGTGCGGACGCTCCAGGCCGC
>WNGM01008723.1_pt1 | contig 10101 bp, 8 predicted proteins | sample 5400571 | NCBI WGS metagenome assembly WNGM01 (sample SAMN13153378, study PRJNA577476) | soil metagenome | isolation source: 100 cm soil or saprolite under Garry oak tree replicate 2 | place: USA:California | collected 2016-06-15 | reverse complement strand
AATCGATCTATGACGGCTTGCTCCGTGAAATCCGTGAGGAAACCGGCCTAACCGTCGAGCCCGCCGCTCTGACAGGCGTTTACAAGAACATGAACCACGGCATCATCGCACTGGTGTTTCGGTGCCGGACGGTGAGCGGAAGTCTAAGCACGAACTCAGAGGTAACCGACTTTCGCTGGGCCACCCTAGCGGACGTGACAACCATGGTCAGCGAGGCCTTCGCAATACGCGTCCTCGATGCGCTCAACCCCGACAGCAATCCGGCCATCCGTCAGCACGACGGTGTACGCCTGGTCTAGCCGCTGGCGTCCCTGTGACAACTTTCCCTACGGCTTCAAGGGCGCGCCGCTGGCGCGCCGAGCCGCTCGGCCCAACCTCACTCAGTCGCACGTGCAGCGGCATCGCCAGGCGAGATCGCGCAAGCATGGCGGAGGCCAACCGGTAGCAGAGAGCGGAGCTGGCCAGGGGAGCTGCACCGTCGTGAGGCGGCAGCCTTGCCCGCTGCCTCTGCGCTGGACGGCGCCCGGCGCGGGCGGCTGCCGCGCGTGCGTTCCCCCGCATCCGCCCGCAGCCGGGCAACTCGCCGCAACGCGCGCTTCGGCGACCGGGCACAGCATGAGCGATCGGGCGGCGGACCCGCACCAGTCGGCCTGGCCCGCAGAAAGCACCAGGGGCGCTGCCCCCGGACCCCCGGCCCTCCCTCAAGGATGAGCGGTTAGGTGGTCATCCCCTCGCCCGGTCAGACAGAGCCCTACGCCGGAACCTGCGGGGCCAGCAAGGGCTCGCTACGCTCGGCCCTGCGGGCAGACCCTGGCTGGCCCCGCAGAACCCGGTGTAGCCCGCAGGGTGCCCGACCGAGGGGATGACCTCAGCGAGTTGTCGCGAACTACTCCTGTCGCTTGCGGCGACTAATGCTTTGCGGCGACGTGACCCAGGAGTACCTTTGGCACCATGCTGAAGAAGGTCATGGCCGTCATGCTGCTCGGATTCCTGGGCCTGACAGCGGGCGTCGCGGTCGGCGTGCTCTTCCCCCGCTACGAGGTCGGCGACGTGCTCCTGCTGCCCGCCCACAGCCCCCATTCGGCCTCGGAGCTGGTGATCATGACTCAGGATGGTCATCCAGGTGTGCGCGTCGTCGCTTACTTCGCCCGCCATATCGACTTCTCGGCAACCGGCAGCCTCGCCAGCGCCGAAAGGGCCGTGAATCAGGCCAGCAAGAAGATCATCGCGGCCAACGATGGCAAGGTCAAAAGGATGTCGCCTGGCTACGCCGTTCAGCTTGGCTTGGCTGGCTACGGCTTGAAGGGCCTCTTGGCCGGGTTGGGAACTGCTCTCGGCTTCCTCATGCCATCACGGTCACGCATGAGGGCAACCGCCTGAGCACGGAGGCGAAGCTAGCTCCATGGACCTGCCGCGTGCCACATGCGTGCCACAACAACGCGGCAATGGCGCGCAATCACGGTTACCCGCATACAGCCGAAATCCTTGCTGAGCTGGCAGGCCACAGCTTGACGCAGTTCACGGGACGTTCTTCTAAGCAGCGGATCGCAGCCTTCTAAGCAGCGGGTCGCAGGTTCGATCCCTGCCAGGCGCGCAGAGTGGCTCTGACCAGCGTAGACTCTGGTCAGAGCCGCGCGATGGCGATGCTATAGCGCTCGGACAGCAGATAACGATAACTATCGATCTGCGATACCCTGCTGGCATTGCCGATAGGACCCAAGGCGCCCGCTGACCCGGACGCACGTGCGGTGCTGGAGCTGCTGCGCAACTCCTGGACGCTCGCCCTGCGAGCTGACGGCAAGTCGGAAAAGACCCTGAAGACCTATCGCGAGTCGGCCGACCAGCTCATCAGGTTCCTGGCCAGTCCGCCGCCGCTCCCGGAGGAGACCGGACCTGGTGGACTCGGCGCAGCCGGTGACCGGCCCCGCAGACATCACCGCCACCCACTTGCGGGCCTTCATGAGCCACCTGTTGAGCCTGTGGATGGCCAGCGAAGACGAAGTCGAGTACTCCCCGTTCGCCAAACTGAGCCCGCCCACCGTGCCCGAGGAGCCAGTGCCGGTGGTGCCGATCGAGGACATCCGGGCCGTCCTCGCGACCTGCAAGGCGCGTACCTTGGCACACACCGCGCTGCAAGCTCGGCACCCGGCGGGCCGCCTCCAGCCGGACCGCCCACTCACCCGGCGACAGGTCGAACACCAGGCGCTGGCTGCAACCCGGGCGGCGGGTCACCCCGTCATACGCCCGGCGCGGCCACAGCATCCGCCGCTCCACCCGCTTCTCGTCCGGGTCGCGGCTCGGCGTGAGCACGGCGGCTGCGGCGCTTGAGCTCGATGTCGGCGGCGCGGGCGGGCCGGCCGGGTGGGCTCGGTCATGACTTCCCACTGACGGCGGGTGTCATGCGCCCCGGCGAGCTTGGCGCGCACAAGGCCGGCGCGCCGATGGAGCGCGGACCAGGACCGCGCGGCGTGCTCGTGCAGGTCGGCCTGCGGCGTCCGCGAAGTAGGACGCTAGGAGCGGCAGGGCGGCGTTCAGCGCCGCACGTCGCCCGTTCGCCGTGAAGTGGCCGCCGCCGTCGCCCCGGTCGGCGCCAGCATCGGCAGGCGCTGTCATGGTAGTCAGTAACCGGTCGCCGCAGCGGCGCGCAGATGCTGCAGCGAAGAACGATGTGACCGTCGTCCAGAGCGACACCACTGGCAAGATCATGAGCGTGCGCAGGGGGGCACCATGACCGACTCCCTTCCATTCGCGGCGGTGAATGAGGCCACCTTGTCAGTTCGTTTCTTGGATTCACCGCCCACGACGTCGGTCGAGGTAGCCTGCGTCGTTGACCAGACTGACTTCGGTGACGTTGTCGGAGTCGAGATACTCGACCTACGCCATCAGCTGTCAGGGGGGCAGGTTGATGCTCCCCAAGCATCCAGTCGGGTCAGGTGGTCATACGACAGCGAGATCGATGCCTTTTACGTTCGCGTGACGGACGGGCGCAGTCAGGTGCAAACTACGATCAGAGGTAAGATAAGGCTTGATGCGTCTCAACGGGTAGTGTTGCTGGAGGTTCCCGTACCTCCGGCAGTCCGATGAGTTCAATTCGCGCGGCCCGTTGACCAAAGTGCCAATTGAGCCTCCATTTACGACAACGGATGCAGTCCTCGTCGACTGCCAGCTCCCGAACGCGGTTCCTGCAGTGGGCATGCTGTCCTCGCGGTGCGCCGCGCGCCGGAAGGGGCAGGCCCTGGGCCTGCCCGCGTTTCCTGCCCGCGGGACCGCAGCGGTCTCCGGGGTCGAGGCCGGGCCGCAGGGCCGTCGCGCAGCGATGCGAAGCAGCCTTGACCTGCTGACTGAACACCCGGGCTTGTTTGCGCTGTTCAGGGGTCAGGCGAGCCGACGGTGACTACGGTTTCCGGCCATGGCGAAGACGGGGGACGCGCCGCGTGATCTGTCGCAACTGGTGGTGCCGCGACACGGGTGGCTTGAGTCAACCGGGGATCTGTTCGAGCCGTACCGACTGGTCGGCAGGGGCGGTGCGGTGGTTGCGCCGGTGTCGGCGTACTTCAGCGAGCTAGCGGCGTGCGGCACCGTGCGGCTGAACGGCGTTCCGCCACGCCGTGCAGCTAGGAACGCGCAGCTAGGAAGGAGCCTTCGGGGTGACCCAGGCCGTGCCCTCGCCGCTGTTCGACCCGTTCGCGCCGGGCTTCACCGACGACCCCTACCCGCGGTACGCGGCGCTGCGGGCTGAAGCGCCCGTGTACCAGCACCCGCTGGGATTCTGGCTGCTCACCCGCTACGACGACGTGTCCTGGCTGCTGCGCGCCGGACTCTTGGTGGAAGACCGCAACGTTACCGACGTCCCCTTCCGGGAGCTGCGGGACCAGATGTACGGCGACCAGGTGCCCGCACGGACTGTCCATGCTCGACCGGGACCCGCCCGACCGCACCCGGCTGCGCCGGCTGGTGTCGAAGGCGTTCACGCCGCGGGCCGTTCAGGCATTGCGGCCGCGATGACTACCGGATCCAGCCGTCCACCGAGCCAGCCACATACCACATCTAACAACAGCACCGAACTGGACAATCTGTATGCAGCAGGCTCTCAGGCCGGCTCATCTGCTGGCCGCTCGTAATCGGCAGGCGCGGAAATAGGATGTCAGCAGCCGGGCCGCAATCAACTATGGCGTCCTGATCTCGGCGCGGTGGCGGGGGAGGGGTGACGAGCGGCCAGCTAGTGTGCAGACTCGTACTGGCGCAGGACCTCGGCGCTGATCCGGCCCCGCTCGGACACCGCCAGGCCAGCCTCCCGAGCCCATACCCGCACCGCAGCACGATCGACCCGCGGCCCGCCCGCCGGACCGGCGCCGCCGCGGCGGCGCCGGACGCGGCCCGCCCGCCGGCCGGCTGCGATGAACGGCGCGATTGCGTCGCGAGCCGGGCACGGTTCGGCTGCGCGAGGTCGATCTCGTAGTTCACCCCGTCCAGGCCGACGACCTCCTGGCGGGTACAGGCCCTTCGGCCCTACTGCCAGCTTGCACCCGCTGGGAACGTGGGTGCATGAAAGGTGCTCTCCAGAGTGGCTTGCGCATATTTACCCGCGCCACGCGGCCGTTCGCGCTGAAGTCAGCCGGCAAGCCAGGCGCCGGAACGTCGGTCGTCCGCCACGTCGGGCGGCGATCGGGCCGGACGTACCAGACACCTGTCATCGCGGCCCAGCACCATGACAGCTTCTTGATCGCCCTCCCGTACGGCGAGCGCACTGACTGGCTGAAGAACGTCCTTCACAACGGCTCGGCGGTCCTTGTGACCAACGGACGCACCTACGAGGTCGACCGGCCCCAGGTGATCCCCATGGCGGAGGCGACCACCTACTTCCGGCCACGGGAGCAACGCATGCACCGGCAGTTCCATGTCGGTTCGGCACTCCAGGTACATCACCGGCCGGAAGCTCACCGCGAACAGGACCGGCCCGATGGTGCCCGGCGACCGGATGCGGCCCAGGCATGAGCACGGCTTTCGCGCGGAGCCGCCAGCGCACCGGCACCGCGATAGGAGTTGAGGTCGATGGCGAAAATCCCTGCCACCCCCGATAACATGGGCCCGGTCCGCTCGGATGAAGGCATTCCCATGCGAAACGGCCATATCGGATGGATCGTGGCCGGGTCGCTGGCCGCCGGGGTCGTTGCCGTTCTGCTTCTCGCCGCCGCCCCCTTCATCCAGGTGCAGGAAAACGACATCACCGGCGCGGTGCTGTGGGGGTTCGCGCTGGGCTGGGCGATGCTAGCGGTGCTCTCGGTGCGGTTCAGCGACCAGCCACAGCGATGGGCCGTGGTGCCGGCGGTCTTCATGGGCGTGTCCGGACTTCTCCTCGTCGCGTTCGGGTCCGGGGTAAACGATGCCCTGCACTGGGTATGGCCGCCCGCGCTGCTGGCGCTGGCGATCTGGATGACCCTGCAAGCCCATCGGCAGCTGCATAGCCGCACTCGTCGGTGGCTGCTCTACCCGGTGATCGCAGTGATGGCTCTAGCCTCGGTGGGCGGGGGCTACGAGACCGTGCGCGAGCATCTGGATGCAAGCGCGTACCCGATGACGGGCCAGCTGATCGACGTCGGCGGATACAGGTTGCACATTCACTGCACTGGCTCAGGGAGTCCCACAGTGGTGCTGCAACCGGGGGGCGGCGATATGTCTTCGGCCATGGGTTGGATTGCGCCGGCGGTCGCCGATCACACCCGAGTCTGCGTCTATGACAGGGCAGGCCGCGGGTGGAGCGACCCGTCAGACAACGCCCAGGACGGCGAGCAGATCGCGACCGACCTGCACACGTTGCTGCATCGCGCACACGTGCCAGGTCCGTATGTGTTGGCAGGTCACTCCTTCGGTGGCCTCTACGTACGCATCTTCGCGGCCCGCTATCCCAATGAAGTTGCCGGAATGGTGCTGATCGACTCGACCGGATCGGCGTTGCCGGCATCGGCCTCGGCTCAAAGTTGGGGTCCCGACGACATCCTGGCTCGTGCCTCCGTGCTGGCCTCGGCCTTGGCCCGGCCGGGTGTGGGGCGTCTGATCGGCCTCGGCGGCGGCTACGGCACCCTGCCACCGCACTCTGCGGCCGAGGTACGCGCGAAGACCGCCACCTCAGCCAGTCTTCGCAGCACCATCGACGAGTTCCTCCAAGCCAATGCATCGGAACACGAAGCTGCAACTCTCACCGACTTCGGCGACAAGCCACTGGTCGTCCTGACAGCCGGCCGTGGGAGTAACGCCGCCTGGATGGCGGCGCAACACAAGACGGCCACCTTGTCGACCAACAGCGTGCACCGCGTAGTCGACGGAGCCAGCCACCCAGACCTGATCCTCAAGAAGGCATATGCTGCCGTGACCGCCCAGGCCATCATCGATGTCGTCTCATCGGTCCGTAGCAACCAGCCACTCGTGAAGTGATCTGTAACGCGGCCTCATAACATCCGGACATGCCGCAACCCCCCGGCTATCAGCCGGGGGTGCCGCTAGGGGTTCGGCTGCTCGCCACGCGCCATCCTCACCACCACTCCCGACCGGAACCATCGACGGTCTGCGCACAGCGCCGGCAGTCAGGAGACGCCAGGTGCATGGCCTGGCGCACGGCTTGCCAAGGGCAGGGTTCGCCCCCCGGGGCAGGAACATGCCCGAGCCAGGGCCAGAGGGGGACACCTGCGCAATTTCGGGATCCACGCCAGGTGGCTGAGCCGCAGTCATACGCTTCCTTCTCTGCCAGGCTGGAAAGCACCTGCATGCGGCGCCTGAGAGCTCCGTTATACCCCCCCGGCTCCGGGGATTCATACGGATGGGCCGCGAGCAAAAGCCTGCGCCGTCGTGATTGCTGCGATAATCGCACCCTGACCGTTGCCTGAGAGCTGGTGAGACTACGAGCAGCGACCAGAACGCGAGCACCGGGGCAGGCGAAGCGGCTCCGCGGCCGGCCACAGTCGCGTTCGTGACCACCGAGCATTTCACCTTGCAGGGAGCAAGGGCCGCGGCGATCAGCGAATCGACCAGCCGGGCCACGATCTTCATCGGCTCGGTGTCCGCCGGGCTCGTAGCCCTCGGGCTGATCGCCACAGCCACCCGCATCGGCACCGCGTTCTATGCCTTCGGCCTGATACTGCTGTCGACGCTGTCCTTCCTTGGCCTGGTCACCTTCGACCGCGCGCTCCAGTCCGGGATCGAAGAGCTTCATTACGCCGAACGGATCGCGCGGCTGAGGGCCTACTACTTCGACGTCGCGCCGGAGCTGACTGGCTACCTGGCCAGCGTCCCGCCCTCACGGCGGCTTGCCCTCCTGGGCTTGCGCAGCGGGTACTGGCCAATGTTGCGGACAACCGCCGGAATGATCGGCGTGGTCACCGCGGTCCTGACCGGCTCGACTGCAGGCCTGCTCGCCACCATCGCCGCCGGCCATTCGGCGGTCGCCGGATTCGTCACCGGCGGGGTGGTGAGCGTCGCCGCCTTGATGGCACTGACATGGTTCCAGTATTCAGCCTGGACGAAGGGCCACCAGCAGCGGCTCTTTGAGGATGAGCAAGGACAGCCGGACGCCGGGTAATAAGCGTGCCGTCAAGGCGTGCCGTGGAATACGACGTTCTCGCGGGCGATGACGCCGAAGGCGATGCCTTGCCCGAACCGTCGAGCAGGGGTCTGAGCCAAAGGAGGCAGCAGGAGATGAACACGCCTGACAGTTCCAGCCCCGCAGCGGCGTCACGTGCTCCGGTCCTGTTTGTCGCTGACCGTGATGTGCAGGCTCGTGAGGTCCTCGTATCGGCGCTGGTTCGCCGTTTCGGTGCCGACTACCGGGTGGTGACCGCCGACACCGCCGACGACGGGCTGCAGGCGCTGCAACATCTGGCCCAGGACGGCGACGACGTCGCGATCGTCGCGGCCGACCTGCACCTGCCCGGCATCGACGCGGTCGAGTTCCTGCAGCAGGCCCACGCTCTGCATCCCCGAGCCAGCCGCGTGCTGCTGGTTGCGATGGACCGCTACCACACCCGGGTGCCGTTCAGCGAACTGCCCGTCATCCAGCGGGCGACCGCCCTGGGGCGGATCGACTTCTTCATCCTCAAGGGATGGGTCACCCCAGAGGAATGGGTCTACCCGCAGATCCAGCAGGCCCTGACCGCCTGGACCATCGCCCACCGGCCCCGGCACCTGGTCTACCGCGTCGTCGGCGAGCAATGGGCCGCCCGCAGCCACGACCTGCGGGACATGCTGGGCCGCAACGGCATCCCGTTCGAGTTCTCCCCGGCAGACTCCGCAGCCGGCCAACGGCTCGTCCGCGACCATGACATCGACCAGTCGCGGCTCCCCGCCGTCATCCTTCATGACGGCTCGGTGCTGCACGACCCGACCGACGCGGAACTGGCCGAGGCTCACGGCATCGACGCGCGGCCGAAGTCAGACCAGTGCGACCTGGTGATCGTCGGCGCGGGGCCTGCAGGCCTGGCAGCGGCCGTCTACGGTGCCTCCGAAGGGCTGCGGACCCTCGTGATCGAGCCCGTGGCCATCGGCGGGCAGGCCGGCACGAGCTCGCTGATCCGCAACTACCTAGGGTTCCCGCGCGGCATCAGCGGCGGCGCCCTGGCCCACCAAGCGTGGGAACAGGCCGTTCTGTTCGGCGCCCAGTTCGTGTTCACCCAGGAAGCGACGCATCTCAGCGTCCGCGACGACGTTAAGCTTCTCACCCTTTCCGGCGGCAGCGCCGTCGCCGCCCGCGCCGTGATCATCGCTTCCGGCGTGACCTACCGCCGGCTGGACATTCCCGCCCTGGACCGCCTCCTGGGAGCAGGCGTGTTCTACGGCGCGGCCGGGGTCGAAGCCCCGGCCGTCGCAGGAGAGAACGTGTACGTCGTCGGCGGGGCCAACTCAGCCGGCCAGGCCGCCCTGCACCTGGCCAAGTACGCCGCTGAGGTCACCCTCCTGGTCCGCAGCGGATCACTGGCCGCCAGCATGTCCGACTACCTCATCACCCAACTGAACGCCACTCCGAACATCGCCGTCAGGCTCCGAACCCGGGTTATCGACGGCCACGGCGACACCCGCCTGCAAGCACTGACCCTCGAAGACCTCGACACCGGGCAACACGAGCAGGTAACGACGCCCGCCGTCTTCATCATGATCGGCGCCCACCCGCGCACCGACTGGATCCGCCACACTCTCGCCCTCGACGGCCATGGCTTCATCCCCACCGGCCGGGACCTCCCACCCGCGACCTGGCCGCTGACCCGCCCGCCACTAGCATTTGAGACCAGCCTGCCCGGCGTGCTCGCCGCAGGCGACGTACGCTACGGATCGATCAAACGCGTCGCCGCCGCCGTCGGCGAAGGCTCGGTAGCCGTCGGCGCAGTACACCAGTACCTGACCACAACCACGCCGATCAGCGCTTCGTGACCCTGCAAAGGGCATGGATCACGGCGCTCACCAGCACGCATGAATGGTTGTTCTGCGCCGTCTCGCGTGTGGCTCGCCGACATCACAGACACGCGCCGAATCGGCAGGGAGCGGCCCCGAGCCTTGATATGCCTGCTGCGTCGCCACTCTGCGTGCCCGCCGCGATGCGGCACTCCGGGCGCGGTACGCTGAGCCAGGTACGGGTGGTAGGTGGCCTGCCGGAAAGGGCCAGGTAAGCCGGCCGGGCGTGTGAGCAGATAACTTGGGCTATGACGCTCAGCCCGGACCTGCGTTTTCGCTGGTGGCTATAGCGCTGACGTCTGGATAGCTTCTAAGCAGCGGGTCGCAGGTTCGATCCATGCCAGGCACGCCTGCGAAAATACCAGGTCAGGGCACTGACGGGCGATCGCGCTGCTCCTCGGTCGCTTCGATTGTGACTGTTCGTGCCACACTCGTGCCACGCGAGTTCGCGGCATCGAGTTCGGTGCGGACGCGATCGGCTACCGCCAGGGCGAGGGCACGCTGCCGGGCGTCGGTGGAGTGCAGGCAGATCAGCGCGGCGCGGCTGCTGGAGTGGCCCATGCGTCCATCAGCTCGCGCAGGTTCGCCCCGGCGTGAGCGATGAGCAGGTTCCCGGCGTGGCGCAGATCGTGGAAGTGGATGCCGGTCGTGCCGGTAGCAGCCAAG
>WNGM01006252.1_pt1 | contig 10103 bp, 10 predicted proteins | sample 5400571 | NCBI WGS metagenome assembly WNGM01 (sample SAMN13153378, study PRJNA577476) | soil metagenome | isolation source: 100 cm soil or saprolite under Garry oak tree replicate 2 | place: USA:California | collected 2016-06-15 | reverse complement strand
CAGATCTACGCGATCACCGACACCATCGCCGAGCGCGTGCGCAAGCTCGGCGGCACGACGCTGCGCTCGATCAAGCACGTGAGCGCGCTCCAGCGCATCGACGACAACGACGCCGACTACGTGACGCCGCTCGACATGCTCGCCGAGCTGCGAGACGACAACGAGCGCCTCGCGGGCTTCATGCGCGCGGCGCACGCGGTCTGCGACGAGCACGGCGACGTCGCGACCGCGAGCCTGCTCGAGGTGTGGATCGACGAGGCCGAGAAGCGCGTCTGGTTCCTGTTCGAGGCCGGCCGCCGCGGGAAGGAAGATTGACCGAGGAGAAGCCGTGGCCAAGCCCGCAAAAGATGCATCGGTTTTCGCCCACATCGAAGCCCTGGTCGCCGAGGAGCACCGCCTCTTCGAGCACGGCGAGCTAGACGCGCCTCGGGGAGGTGCAGATCGAGCTCGACCGCTACTGGGATCTCCTGCGGCAGCGGCGCGCGCTGCGCGAGTACGGGCGCGATCCGTCCGAGGCGCACGAGCGCGATCCGGACACGGTAAAGAAATACATAGGTAAGAGGGCCAGCGTGAACGCTCCGCCTTCGCCGACCCTCGAGGCGCGGCGCGCGCAGATGTTCCCGGCGCTCGCCGCCGACGAGATCGCGCGCCTCCACCGCTTCGGAAAGCCGCGCCGCTTCGCCGATGGCGCGCAGGTGCTCGAGACCGGAAGAGTGAGCCCCGGCATCTACGTAGTGCTCAAGGGCGCGATCCGCGTCACCGGACGCGACGGCCACGGGCACGAGCTGCCGGTGACGGAGCACGGGCCCGGCAACTTCTCCGGCGAGCTGAGCCAGCTCTCGCGCGGGCCCTCCTTTGTCGACGGCATCGCGCTGGGCGAGACCGACACGCTCGTGGGTTCGAGCCCTATCGCACGCAGCACATCGCCAAGCGGTCGGAACGTGGCGCGGATCCCCTCCCGAAGCGCGAAACGGCGGAGGGCGGAACAGAAATCCGTTGGTCGGCCGTGTGTGTGCACGGAGTCTGCCGTGGTCGCGGATGTCCCGCTTGCGACCCCAAACCTGACACTCGTGAGCGTTCTGCTATCGGATAGCGAAATTTCTAGCGACGGAGATAGTTCACGCTGAAACGTTACTCTTTTTTTCGAGCATGGGCGCCCGCAGTTCCTCAAGTCTGGAGAGGAACAGCTTGCGTACGAACCAGGGGGTCGTGGGTTTAAATCCTGCCGGGCGCGCCAGACAAATGAACGGGCTGCAGCGATGCGGCCCGTTTTCATTTCTGGCTGTGTAGCCGGAATGTAGCCACCCCGTCCGACGACACCACCCGCAGCCCCGACAATCGGTCTAGGGTGGGTGGCCGATCCATATCAGGTCTTGCGCCAGCGCTTCAATGGACGTCACATGTAGGCACTCGATCACGCGGGACTGGATATCGAACTACGGCTCGATCGTGGCGGCGGGAATGGCTAACGAACTTCAGGCGAGCAACGCGTCGAGCCTCTCGTTGAGGACCTCGAGCGCTGTGCCGGTGGCCGGCAAGCTCTGTACCTTGTGCCCGTCGGCGAAAAGAAGCGTCGGATAGGTCGAGGCGCCCAGCTGGCGCGCGAGCGCGAAGTCGGATGCCGCCTGGCCGAGGGCGGAGCCGTCCTGCAGGCGCCGCAGCACCTCAGCAGCGTCGAATCCCTCAGCGGCCGCGATCCCGCCGATGGTGGCAGGCTCCGAAAGGCTCTGCCCCCGTTCGTAGAAGGCCTCTTGAAGCTGGCGGGTCCAGTGGATGGTTTTCTGCGGCGCCAAGTCGCGCAAGGCTGCAAGAGCAGCGCCGGCGTCCGAGGAGTTCATTACCAGCCTGCCTTGTTCAAGCACTCGCTGGTAAGCCTCGCCAAAGTGCGCGCCCGTGAGGCGCGCGATGCGTGCGTTCGCTTCGGGAATGTGCGGGTAGGCCGAGATAGGCCGGGCGCGCTTGCCGGTGAAAAGGCCGCCACTGATAGCAGTGAACGGCACGCGGTGGCGATTGGCAGCCTCGAACTCGACGATGCGAGCAGAGAAGCCCCAGCACCAACCACAGTACGCGTCCATCACGTACACGACGCACCGCGCGGGCAGAACGGTGGCTTGCATGACGCCTCCGCTCACCATTTGCTTTTCATTTTTCCTGGCCGGCAGCATCGTCGGTGTTCTACTCCGCAAAGGGGGCTTGATGCAGAAGGTCAACGGATGACGCTCGCGTATAGCCTGGAACAAATTTCACGCCAAAATCCGCAATAAAGTTGTCTCGCGTGGTGTTCGGGTGATTTCGTGCGATGTCGCATAGGCAGGTGGTAAGCGCGTTCTTCATCTGCAGACGAGGATAGGCAGACAAGATGATCTTCTTGTCGCCCTCGCTCAGTTCCTGATATCCGAAGCCACCATAGTCACAGCCGATGCCGGAGCCGGTACAGGCAACATCGATGCCTTTGAATCGCCCAATCGATGGGGTGGTGTGCAGCGCGATTGCATCCCAAATTGTCTCGGCACGGTGCTCTCCCATCTCGTGCGACAGCGCAAAGACACGTGCGGCGTCTGCTCCTACCACTTCGAATCGACGATCGGGAGCGCCACCCTGGGCCAGGCCAAGATCGTGCAGAAGCGCCGCAACGGCGACGAGTTCGGCATCGGGAGTCAGCTTGCGGTTTAGTGCGAGTTTGGCGCCATAGAGCCACGAGCGCACAACATGATTGAAAAGCCACGGCAACGATTCGGCCTGTGCCTGAGCATACGCATCCCGGACGGGTCGGCTGTCGGGCAGGGTCAAATCCAACGCCCGGCCGACTGCCAGCGCATCCCTGAGATCAGGCTTTTCGCTTCCGCTCATGTGTCTCTCCATGGGTTTTACGGACGGACCCGGTTCGTGCGCCATCGCTGAATGAATTGGCATAGTGGAAGTCATCACCGACCACGCTGCGACGTTCCTTCCTAAGATGGTCAGAAAAGCCCGACGGTCGTGCATGCTTGCGAGCTCACGCATGACGAGCCGCCGCCCAGGCTTCGAGGCGCGCGCGTCGTTGAGCGCGGCTCGGCGCCATGCGCACATTCACGGCCTCCAATACTTCCGGCGGTGCCGTTTCGGGGCGCCCTGAGTTGAAGGGCGGCTGAGGCGCGTATTCCAGGCCGAGCTGGACCTGTTCCGCCACGCGTTGGCCGCTCAGTTCGACGATAAGCGCCAGCACAAAGTCGATGCCGGCCGTAACGCCACCTCCGGACAAGACATTCCCGTCCCTCACGATGCGGCCGTCATCGATGATGGCGCCGAAGAGCGGAAGCAATTCACGCCATGCCCAGTGACACGCTGCGCGTCGGCGCTCGAGAAACCCGGCGGCGCCTAAAATGAGCGAGCCAGAGCAGACGGAAGTCAGATAACGCGCTGAGGCTCCAAGCCGAGCGATCTCTTGCACGAAGACTTCGTTCTCGATGGCAGCGATACAGCCGCCGCCGCCTGGCACCAAGAGCACGTCGCATGAATCGATAGCCGTCAGGTCATTCAGGCCTGAGAAGGTGAGGTGGTCGACCGATATCGATCGACCGGCCAACGAGGCAACGCGAACATCCAGGTCGGGCGTGCGTGAGAGAAACTGGTGCGGACCGGTGAAGTCGAGCTGCGTTACGCCCTCGTACACCGGGACCACGACGCTGATTGGCTGTGTCATGACTAATCCTTGCTAGCGGCCCTCAGGTTATGTACAATCTCGCACAAAACATCCTACATCGAGACGAGCGTTTTATGCAACATCGCACAAAACAACGTGACCGAGGCGGTCGTCCGAGGAAGTTTGACGAAGGCGAGGCCCTCGAAAAAATGCAGCGCCAGCTATGGACGACCGGGTTATCCGGCGTGTCGGTTGATGGCATCGCGCGTTCCGCTGGCCTCAATCGGCCAAGCCTCGCCGCAGCCTTTGGCGGCAAGAACGCGATCTATGCGCAGGCGGCAGCACGCTTTGCCAGGACCATGGACGAACGGCTTAGCCGAGCGCTCGATGACCACGATCTCGAGGTAGCGCTCAGACGTGCGTTCGACACGGCGATCGACATCTATACCGCTCAAGGGGCTGACGGGTGTTTCGTGATCTGCACGGCCCCGGCAGAGGCGCTCACCAATCCAGTTTGCAGAGACATTCTGGTTCAAGCGATCGACGGGATGGACGCTGTCTTCCTCCGCCGACTAGTGAAGGAAGCGAAGCCGGCGTCGGGCGAGGGTATCGACCTTCCAATGATTGCTGCTCAACTCGGGGCGACATTGCAAAGCATCGCCCTTCGCGCTCGCGCTGGGTGGAAGCCGAAAAGGCTCCAAAGGCTAGCGGCGGGTGTGATCGCTCTGGTGATGGCCATCTTCGACAACCATGGATAGTTCTTTTCTCTGCGTAGCAAACCACCAATGAGCATGCGCATGAACCCGCCCCAGCCGCGCAAATTGCTGGCGTGCACTCTCGTGGGCTTGACGCTGGTAACCGGTTGCGTTTCTACCTCTCCAGCCAGACAAGGAACTCCCATGTCGCTGGAACAGACCAAGCAAGCTTTGGTAGGGGAATGGGTCAGCCTCGCGCCGGAAATTCGCCCGAGCGCCACGAAAAACCCGGACGGCGGCCTGAGACCCTTCTATCTCACCCGGAACTTCAAATACCTAGGAAACGACCGCTTCGAGCTGACCATCATCAACACCGCCGACCCGTATGGAAAGGCTCGGGTGGCGCGCATCTACCTGCGCGGTCACATGCTCTGGAAGGGCGATCACCCGATCGCCGCAGGAGCGCAGAAAGTGGATTTCGTCGCCGACGAGGACTACCAGGTCACCCCGCTTGCCCAGCCTTTCGCCGACCTGCTCGACAGGCTCGCCGGGGCCGGATATCCCAAGTGGGAAGTCAACCAGCCGCAGAAGGTGTTCGGCAAGGCGTTTGCGCCTTTCGGCCTGGCCGAAGGACGCAATTTCATGGAATACGACCTCGTGTACCTCGACCGCGGCATGCTGTTCTGGGGCGCGCGCAATATCGACGGGCGAGGCTTCGACAAGGAGGAAAACCGCCCGACGAACTTGCAGATTCCTCTAGTCCCAAAGGTCGCGGGTCGCTAAGCGGTCACGCCGGAGGAGAAACCATGGGACCAATGGATCTTGCGAAGTGGTGCTTGGCAGCTTTCCTTGCGGCTGCATCGGTTCAGGCAGCGGCGCAGTCGGCAACACTTCGCCCCCCGAAAGACTTCTCCAGCGTTCACGACGACCCCTCTCGTTCGCGTGCAATGTTCATCGAGGCCGGCAAGGTGATTCAAAGCCCGCGATGCCTCAACTGTCACCCGGTGACTCGCCGGCCGACGCAGGGCGACGACCTGCACGCGCACGTGCCGCCGATGCACGCCGGGAAGGGCGGCCACGGCGTATCGGGGTTGCGATGCACTGCGTGCCACGGCAAAGCGAACATCACGACGCACTTGAAGGGAATAGCGAGCGTCCCGGGCAATGAGCGTTGGCGGCTGGCGCCCTCGTCGATGGCATGGCAGGGCAAGTCGCTGTCTGAGATCTGCACGCAGATCAAGGATCCGGCGCGCAACGGCGGACACAGTCTCGCAGAGATCCATGAGCACATGGCCAAGGATCCACTCGTCGCCTGGGCGTGGCAGCCGGGGCACGGGCGCGTTCCTGCGCCTGGCACCCAGGAGGAGTTTGGCGAGCTCATCGAGGCATGGATTGCAACGGGCGCGCACTGTCCTGCGCGGAACTGAAACGACACACGGGAGGCTAGACATGGCACTGGTGAAGGTCAACGGTCGCAACGTGCGGATCGATGGTCCGGACGACATGCCGTTGCTGTGGGCGCTGCGCGACATCCTTGGAATGACCGGGACCAAGTTCGGATGTGGCGCCGCTTTGTGCGGCGCGTGCACGGTGCATATCGACGGCGGTGCGGCGCGATCGTGCGTCACGCTGCTCGCCGCGGTCGAGGGCAAATCGATAACCACGATCGAAGGCGTGGGCAGGACTCCCGAGGGTGCCGCGATACAGCGCGCTTGGCTCTCGGGCGAGGTGCCGCAGTGCGGCTATTGCCAGTCCGGCCAGATCATGTCGGCGGCAGCGCTGCTCGCGGCGAATCCACGGCCGACGGACGCGGATATCGATCAGGTCATGGCCGGAAACATCTGCCGTTGCGGTACGTATCCGCGCATCCGCGCCGCAATCAAGAAGGCTGGAGATGCGAAATGAAGACTTCGCGCCGGGATTTTCTCAAGATCGCCGCGGCGAGCGCCGTCGGTGGAGGTTTGCAGCTCGGCTTTGGCCTGCCCGCGCTTGCCGAGGTGCGCGACACTCTGACCACCGACGCTCCGTTCGCGCCGAACGCCTTCCTGCGAATCGATCGCGCTGGCAGGGTGACTTTCGTCATGCCGATGATCGAGATGGGCCAGGGGACCTATACCTCGTTGCCGATGCTGATCGCCGAGGAGCTCGAAGTGGATGTCGACAAAGTGGCGATCGAACACTCGCCGCCGGACGACAAGGTTTACGCCAATCCGCTCATCGGCCTGCAGATGACCGGCGGCTCGACCTCCATTCGAGCGATGTACGTTCCGCTGCGCCGCGCTGGTGCTACGGCACGGGTGATGCTGGAGGCGGCGGCCGCACGGCAGTGGAACGTGGACCCGTCGACCTGCGTAGGGAAAAACGGCGCGGTCGTGCATGCCGCGAGCGGCCGCAAGCTCGGCTACGGACAACTGGCGGACGCGGCGGCGAAGCTCCCGGTGCCCGAGAAGGTCGCGCTCAAGGCGCCCGCGGACTTCAAACTGGTGGGAACCCCCCATCGGCGCCTCGACCTCACTGGCAAGGTCAATGGCCGCGCGAACTTCGGCATTGATGTTCGCCTGCCAGGCATGAAGTTCGCGGTGCTGGCAATTTCGCCCACGTTCGGCGGAAAGCTCGCGGCCGTGGATGAGGCAAAGGCGATGGCCGTGCCTGGGGTGAGCCAGGTTGTCCGCCTCCCCGACGCGGTGGCTGTCGTCGCGTCGCACACTTGGGCGGCCAAGCAGGGGCTCGCCGCGGCAGCTCCGCAGTGGGACGCGGGCCCCAATGGAAAGCTCACCACGGCCGACATCGTCACTCAGCTTGCTCGCGCTGTGGAGAAGCCAGGTGCGGTAGCGCGCCACGATGGTGATGCTTCGGCGGCAATCGCAGCCGCCGCGCGCAAGGTCGAGGCGACCTACCAGCAGCCTTTTCTCGCGCACGCGGCGATGGAGCCGATGAACTGTACGGTGCATCTGACGAAGGAGGGCTGCGATATCTGGGTCGGCACGCAGATTCCGGGCGTCACGCAGGCGGTCATCATGAAGGTTACGGGCTTCTCGCGAGAGCAGGTGCGCATCCACAACCACTTGCTGGGAGGTGGCTTTGGCCGGCGCCTCGAATTCGACGGCACCGTGCGCGCCCTCCAGGTCGCGGGCCAGGTGAACGGCCCGGTCCAGGTGATCTATACGCGCGAGGAAGACATCCAGCACGATATGTACCGGCCCTATTACTACGACCGAGTGGTTGCGGGACTCGATGCCAACGGCAATCTCGCGGGATGGTCGCATCGCATTGCAGGCTCGTCCATCTATGCGCGCACTTTCCCGGTAATGATCAAGGACGGCGTCGATCCGGATGCCGTGGAGAGCATCGTTAATCTGCCCTATGGCTTGAACGACGTCCATGTCGAGTGGATGGCTCAGGAACCTCCTGGGATTCCGACGACGTGGTGGCGTGGCGTCGGGGTGACGCGCGGCACGTTTGTCGTGGAAAGCTTCATGGACGAGTTGGCTGCTGCGGCAAAGCAGGACCCGCTCGCTTACCGTGTGGCCCTCCTCGGCAAGAACCCGCGCGCGAAGACCGTGCTGCAAATGGCGGCGCAACGCGCCCGGTGGGGCAAACCGCTTCCGGCCGGCCAAGGGCGCGGTATCGCGCTTTGCATCGGGTTCGGGAGCTTCATCGCGCAGGTCGTCCAGGTCCGTGTGGACAAGGATGGCGCAACCACGCCGACACACGTTTGGTGTGTCGTCGACTGTGGTATCCAGATCAACCCCGACACCATCCGCGCCCAGATGGAGAGTGGGATCATTTTCGGGCTGTCGGCAGCGCTCTTCGGCGAGATCACGCTCAAGGACGGTCGCGTCGAGCAGACGAACTTCGGTGACTATCGAGTATTGCGCATCAACGAAACGCCGAGGATCGACGTTCATCTGGTGCGCAACCAGGAGGCGCCGGGAGGCGTCGGCGAGCCGGGAACATCCTGCGTAATGCCGGCGCTCACCAATGCGGTCTATGCCGCAACGGGCAAGCGCATACGTACCTTGCCGGTCGGGCAGCAGCTCGCTGGCTGAGCCGCTCGGGCTTGTCGTCGTGAAATGATATTGGCGACTCGGGTCGCCGGGGGGATCTGGAGATGATGTGTGGGGCGTGGCACGCCACCACGACGGACGCCGCCGAAATTCCTCCCGGCGAGCTGAGGGGCTGTCTGTCGCGCGCGACCTCGCTCTACTTGCTGGCGTCCATCACGGCGTCCTACCTGGCCAGCTCGAGCGCGCCGACGCCGCTCTACCCGATCTACCAAGGCGAATGGGGGTTCTCGGCCATGGCGATCTCATTCGTGTTTGGCATCTACGCGATCGCGGTCTTAGGCGCGCTGCTGGTCGCAGGCCGGCTGTCCGACTATGTCGGGCGGCGTCCGGTTCTGATCGTGGCGACGGCGATACAGGCGGCGACGATGTTCCTTTTCGCATTCGCCGATGGTCTGTCGGATCTGATTGCAGCTCGCGTCGTCCAAGGCCTTGCGATTGGCGCAGCCATCGCGGCGGTTGGTGCCGGCATGCTGGATATGGATAAAGCACGCGGCGCGGTCGCCAACTCGGTGGCGCCAGCGGCCGGCACCGCGCTCGGGGGAGTTATCGCGGGATTTATGGTGCATTACCTGCCGGCGCCGACACAGCTCGTCTACTTCGTTCTGGCAGCGATCTTCGTCGCGCAGGTGATCGGCGTCTTGTTCATACCGGAACTGATTCCGCCACGCGCGGGCGCGATGGCGTCGCTCCGGCCACGATTTGGCCTGCCAGCCGCCACGCGCCAGCCGATCCTGATTGCGGCACCGGTGCTCATCGCAGTTTGGGCGCTCGCCGGGTTCTATGGCTCCCTAGGACCGTCGCTCGTGCGGACTAGCTTTGAACTCGACTCCTCTCTTGCAGGCGGCATCGCGCTGTTCGTACTAGCTGGTAGCGGCGGCACCTCGGTCCTGCTGACTCAGCGACTGTCGGCGCGCACCCTGATGCTCTATGGGCCGTCAGTTCTCCTGGCCGGCGTAGGGCTTGCGCTTGCGTCGCTCTCTTACCACTCGCCAGCCATGGGTTTGCCGGCAGTGATCGCCGGCTACTTCGTGGCACGCTCGGGCGACCTTTTCCTGACTGCGCGGGAGTTCGGTGCGGTCGTCATGGCGCTCGCCGCGCTCGCGCTCATGGGAACGCTGCTTCGCACTTCCCGCCGAAAGGAGCTAACGTAAATAGACTTCGCTGCACCGATCCTTGGTGAGCTGGGCGTCTGGCAGACCTCGAGGATTCTTAGAGCCCGGCCCGTTTTTCTATCGCGGGTGTAGCGCAATGGCAGGACGAAAGCTGACCTACCTTTTCTTTTTGGCAAGCTGATGACGTAGGGTTCCAGCAAACGCCCGCTCCTGGCCGGTTCGAGACGTGACGGTAAGCGACCCGTTGCAGACATTGGGCAGAAGCGAAAGCCGACACTCAGTTCGCACACCAACAGATCGATTCAAGCAGCGTCGCAGAACGGCATCCGCAGGAACGATTGGTTAGCCTGCGGCATCTATATCGCTCCAGCTCTATGTCTTACGAGGGTCGCATTGCCCTCACGATTCCGTGTTCGCCGCGATCCAAGCGGCATACGCCTGCATGAAGCCCTGAAGGAATTTCCGCGTCCCGTCGTTTACGAGCCTGCCGTTGGCATCGAAAAGCTTGTCGGCGCCCCCGATATAGGCTTCCGGCTGCGGCATCGCGGGAACGTTCAAGAAAACGAGCGACTGCCGGAGATGATGGTTAGCTCCGAATGCGCCGATT
>WNGM01027850.1_pt1 | contig 10104 bp, 10 predicted proteins | sample 5400571 | NCBI WGS metagenome assembly WNGM01 (sample SAMN13153378, study PRJNA577476) | soil metagenome | isolation source: 100 cm soil or saprolite under Garry oak tree replicate 2 | place: USA:California | collected 2016-06-15 | reverse complement strand
TCGCACGGCGCCTTCACCGACTCGCCCGCGTTGCTCGAGATCCTCCAGAAAGCCGACTCACCGAACGTGGCGCTGCTGTGGGACGCACATCACACATTCGTGTCGGGCAAGGAGCAGCCGGAGGACACGGTGCGGCAGCTGGGACGCTTCATCCGGCACACGCATCTCAAGGATTCCGTCCCCGCCGGCAACGACCGCCGCTACGTTCTCACCGGCACCGGTGAGGTGCCCGTGAAGCGGCAGATCGCGGCGCTCGCGAAGATCGGCTACCGCGGCTTCTACAGCTTCGAATGGGAGAAGCGGTGGCACCCGGAGATCGAGGAGCCCGAGCGCGCCATCGCGCATTATGCCACCGTTGCTAGTGAGTATCTGCGCGATGCGCGAGGCGAATGATCATTGTTCATTGATCATTCTTTAGCAGTCCTTCCCACAGTCCCTGGAGATACGTCGCGCCCAGCGCGCGATCGTACAACCCGTACCCAGGCCGCCCGCGCTCTCCCCAGATCATGCGGCCGTGGTCGGGACGCATCGGTCCGGCGAAGCCAGTGTCGCGCAATGCTCGCAGCACGTCGGCAAGATTCAGGTCGCCCGAGGGATGAGGGGTCTCGTGGAACTGCCGCTCGCCGGTGATGCGCACGTTGCGGCAGTGCGCAAAGTGGATGCGTGAGCCGAGCCGCCGCACCATCGCGGGCAGGTCGTTTTCCGGGAGGGCGCCGAGCGAGCCCGTGCAGAACGTCACGCCGTTTGCGGGGCGGTCCACGAGCTTCAGGAGTCGCTCTAGATCGGCGCCGCGGCAGATGATCCGCGGCAGTCCGAAGATCGACCAGGGTGGATCGTCGGGGTGAATCGCCATCCGCACGCCCGTTTGCTCAGCGACGGGGACGACGCGCTCGAGGAAGTAGGCGAGATGATCCCACAGCCGTTCCGCGTGCACCTTGCGGTACGCCTCGAGCAGCCCGCGTAGCTCGCTTGCATCATAGGTCGCAGCCCACCCGGGAAGATCGCCGGTCCCACGCCCCAGGTCGATGTTCGCAAGCGCCGCGTCATCGTAGGCGAGTGCGGTCGATCCGTCGGGCAGCGGCATCTCGAGATCGGTGCGCATCCAGTCGAAGACGGGCATGAAGTTGTAGCACAGCACCCGCACGCCCAGCTCGCCCATCGTGCGGACGCTCTCGCAGTAATTCGCGATCAGGCGGTCGCGGGTCGGCCGGCCGAGCTTGATGTCTTCGTGGACCGGAATGCTCTCGACGACCGCGAGTCGCAGCCCGGCAGCATCGATCTCGGCGCCGAGCCGCTCGAGCCGTGCCCGGGGCCAGGCGTCCCCCACGGGCACATCGTACAGCGCGCTCACCACGCCCTCCACGCCGGGGATCTGCCGAATGTGAGCGAGCGGGACTGGATCGGCGGGTCCGAACCACCGGAACGTCATGTACATTGGCGCACCAATCGCTGGACGTCCGCCGTCGTGGCGCGACCGAAGTCCCCCGGCACGGCGAGCTTGAGGGCGCCGGCGGCGACCGCGAATTCCAGGGCGGCGGCAGACGCCTGCTCTCCGAGCAGGGCGGCGATTAAGCCCGCCGCGAAGCTGTCGCCCCCGCCGACGCGGTCGACGACTTGGACGACGTGCCGCCGACTGTGCATCAGCACGCGCGTCGAGGCGTCGTACAGCACGGCGCTCCACGCGTGCTCACGCGGGCCCAGGATCTCGCGCTCGGTGATGGCCACGGCGCGGCAGCCGAACCGGTCGGCCAGCGCTTCGGGACTCGCCTCGACGCCCAGCATCGCCCGCACCGCCTCGCGGTTACCGATCAGCACGTCGGCCTCGCGTGCGAGGGGCTCGATGAGCGGGCGCGGGTCTCGACCCCTCCACAAGGCTTCGCGGTAATTGAGGTCGAGGCTGACCGGCACGCCGCCCGTGCGCGCGCGACTGATGGCTGCCGCCAGTGCCTGTAACGGCCCATCGCCGAGGGCGGGGGTAATCCCGGTGGAGTGGAACCAACCCGCGCCGGCGAGCACGCGAGTCCAGTCGATCTCTTGCGGATCGATGCCGGCGAACGCCGACCCGGCGCGGTCGTACACCACCCGCATTGCACGCGCGTCCGTGCCGGGCTCGACGAAGTAGAGCCCCATCCGCGCGCCACCGCGCAGGATCCACTCCGTGCCGACGCCCTCGCGCTGCAAGACCTCGAGCGCCGCGTGGCCAAGCGGGTTCTCGGGCAGACGCGTGACGTAGTCGGCCCGCACGCCGAGATGACTCAGCGCCACCGCGACGTTGGCCTCCGCCCCGCCGAAGAACGTGTGAAGCGCGGAAGATTCGAGCAGCCGCTCGTCCGCCGGCGGGCTGAGCCGGAGGAGCATCTCGCCGAACGTGACGACTCGCGCCGTCGCGTTCACGGCCGGGCGGCCGCCACGGCGTCCACCAGGGCGCGGGCTCGGCGCGTCAGTTCGGGCCAAGCCGCCTCACGGACGAGCGCCGCGGTGACCAGCGCGCTACCCACGCTCACGGCGGCGGCCCCGGCCCGGATCCACTCGGCGGTGTTGTCGAGCGACACGCCGCCCGACGGCACGACCTGCACGAACGGCAACGGCGCGAGCACCTCGCGAAGGTACGCGGGGCCGAGAGTCGACGCCGGGAACAACTTGACCGCCGTGGCGCCGGCGCGCCACGCCTCGAGCAGCTCCGTCGGCGTGAAAGCGCCCGGCAGACACGGGACGTGGTGGTCGCGACAATAGCGAACGACGAAGCGATCGAACGCGGGGCTCACCACGAAGCGCGCTCCGCGAGCGATGACGTCGCGGGCGGCCTTCACGTCGAGCACCGTCCCTGCGCCGATCATGCATCCCTTGACCCCCTCGCCCGACGCGAGCTCGGCGATCGTCTCGAGCGCGCCGGGCGTCGTCAGCGTGATTTCGACGGCGCCCACGCCCGCTGCGGCGAGCGCGCGAGCGCGGCCGTCGCGCCGCGCAGGTTCGTCGCATCCGGCAGTCGCACGACGGCGATGACGCCACTGGCGAGCAGCGCGTCAGTCACGGGCGAGCGCCCCCTCGATGCCCTCTTGCTCGATCACCAGCTTCCAGCGCCTGACAGCCGCCACGAAGCTCGGGAGCCGCGAAGCCTCCGCGAGTGCAGCGACGGGCAGTCCCAGGCACGTAAGGTGCGCGGCGCAAGCCAGCGCGAGGCCCTCGGGCACTCGCCCTCGGCGGCTTGTGAATGCCGAGATCAGCGGCACCACGCGGATGCGCATCTTCGTCTCCTGGTTGGTCAGAATCACTCGCCATTCATGATCGAGCCACGGGTTCCGGAACCGCTCGACGACCGAGCGGGCGAACGCCTCGGCCGCGTCTGCCGGCAAGTCGGTCGCGGGGATGATCTCGTCGAACAGCACGCGCCGCAAGAATGCCCCAAGACGCGGATGGTCCACCGCCTCGCGCACGGTTCGCACTCCGGCCAGGACGGCGAGCGGCGCCACCGCCGTGTGAGTGCCGTTCAGGAGGCGAAGCTTGCGCTCCTCGTAGAACCCGATGTCGGTCGCGAACACGACCGGCTCTGGACTCACGTCGATTGGGAACGCGCCCCGCCCGGAGCGCGCGCGGGTCCCCCTCGATGGCCCACAATGCGTAAGGCTCCGTGACGGTGAGCAACGTATCCGTGTAGCCCAGGCCGTGCTCGATCGCGGCACGCTGCTCCGCCGGGGGCGCGCCCGTCGTGATCCGGTCCACCAACGAAGAGCAAAACCGCACGTGGGTCGAAAGCCATCGGCGGAAAACGTCGCCACCCTCGCGTCCCCCGGCCACCTTATCCACCATTGCCGCGAGCTGCGGGCCGTTGTCCGGCACCAGCTCTGTGGGGATCACGAAGACCGGTGGACCTTCGGGGAGGCGCTCGAACCGCGCATATAGTAGATCGGTCAGCCGGGCGGGGAACCCCGACTCTATCCGGAAGCCGGCCTCGGTCACGTTGCTCACGATCACCTGGAGCTCCGGCCGTGTCGCAACTTCGCGCACCGCTTCCCACTCGGTGTCGGCGACGAGCGCGCGCGAAATCGACCCGATCAAGCGAGTCCGCTCGACGGGCGTGCCCTTCTCCAGCCCTCGTTCGAGGAGGGTGAACAGGCCGTCCTGGGCGTTGATCGCCCGCGCGTTTCCATGGGGCGTGCTCTGGACGACGACGATCCGGCCGCCCCCGCCCCCCCATGCGCCCGCGCGGTTCGCGGCGTCCACGGACGCGGCACACAGAGCGCGCAGGAGCATGCCCGTGCCGAACTGCAGCACCCGTTCCGGCAACTCCTGTCGGCGGTAGGCACGGTCGGTCCATTGCGCTTGACTCAGGCTGCTAAGGATCGTCGCACTCGCGTCATGCGGGTCACTAATAAGCTGCGCCGGTCGGGCCCCGAGGCAAACGGCCATCTCTTGCGCCGCGGCAACGGGGACCTGTGGTGCACGTGCGACAGTGACGATCACGACAATCGCGAGGGTATAGTCTGCACAAGGAGGCCGTCATGAAGGCTTTCCGTTTGACCGCGCTTGCCCTGGTTGTGCTCGCAGTCGGCTGTTCGTCCGATCCCGTTGGTCCCCCGCCTCGTATCACCGCGCTGCCGCGCGCACTCACGACTCAAGAGCAAAGCCTGATTCAGGCGGACAACCGCCTTGCGATCAAGCTGCTCAAGCAGGTGAACGCGGAGACGCGCGACACCATGCCCAACCTGTTCATCTCGCCGCTATCGGTGACGATGGCGCTGGCGATGGCCTACAACGGCGCGGCCACCACGACGGCCGAGGCGATGCGATCGACGCTCGAGCTCGATGGCATGACCGTGGCCGAGGTCAATGAAGGCTATCGCAGCCTCATCGAATTATTACGAAACCTGGACCCCCACGTTCACTTTCAGATCGCAAACTCGGTGTGGTATCGGCAGGATTACGCCGTCAAGCAGTCGTTCCTCGACGTCAACCGCGACTACTACGACGCACAGGTCACGCCGCTTGACTTCCTCTCACCGTCCGCGCCCGCGACCATCAATGCGTGGGTAAGCCAGCAGACACACGGCCTCATCGACAAGATCGTCGAGAGTATCCCCGACTACATGCGCCTATATCTCATCGATGCGATCTACTTCAAGGGCGACTGGACAGCACAATTCGATGCCAATCTCACACAGCCCCGGCCCTTCCGTCTCGAAGACGGCTCATTCGTAAACGTGCCGACGATGGCCCGTGGCGAGGCAGAACTGCGTACGGCGTTGCGCCCCAACGCCACGGTCGTCGATTTGCCGTACGGTGGCCAAGCGTTCTCCATGACGATCGTCATCCCTGACGACAGCAGCAGCGTGGATCATCTCGTCATGGCCCTGACCGCGGAGCAGTGGGACGATTGGACAGGGAATCTGCACGACGCCAAGGCGGAGCTGCAGCTGCCGAAGTTCAAGCTGACGAACGATCTCGGCCTGATTCCGACGCTTGGCTCGCTCGGCATGGGTATCGCTTTCGGTTGCGAGCCTCTGACCGCGGACTTTACGGGAATCCACGAGCCCTCGGAGCTCTGTATCACGGAGGTGAAGCACAAGACCTACGTGGACGTGAACGAAGAGGGTACCGAGGCAGCAGCAGTGACCGAGGTGGGGGTGGGCGTGACCTGCGCTTGCGGGCCGCAGCGCATCCGCATTGACCGCCCGTTCCTCTTTGCGCTGCGAGAGAATTTGTCGGGGACGATTCTGTTCATGGGAGTGATTCGGCACCCGTCGACCGAGTAGCTAGGTCCAGATCCCGTTAATGCGAACCGTCAGTGAATTTGACCGGCACCCGCAGCCGCGTGCGTACCGCATGCCCCTGCACACGCGCCGGCCGGAATATCGACTGCCCGACGGCCTTCAGCGCTGGTTCATCCAAGGCGGCATTCGCGCTCGAGATCACCCGCAGTGACCCGGGGACGACACGGCCAAGCGTATCGACGACGGCCTGCACGCTCACTGAGCCTCGAATCCCGGCTCGGCGCAGCAAGGGGGGATATTCGGGGTCGGGCATCGAGATGAGCTCCGCCTTCTCGTCCACTTGCGTCTCAGCATAGACGCTGTCGAATCCCGCGCCGCGCGCCGGAGCGGAAGGACATCTGGTTTGGAGCGTTGCGAGATACGCGCCCAGACCTGCGCCGTTGAATCGCGCCACGAACGGATCCGCGTTGTCGGGGCGGACCTCGAACGTCATCTCCGGCGTAGCGATCAGCTGGCGGACGAACGCCAGGGGGTCCGGCGCGAAGACGACGGAATAGTCAGTCGAGCGCGACCAGGTCTCCTCTGCCGGTGGGCGGTCACCCCAGCGCAGGTGCACGATCATCCGGTAGTCGGAATTCCGAGTCCCAGTTGCACCCGTGGCGACGAACGCCTCGAGTTTGTCATTGAGACACCGCAGGTAGAGGGCCGGGCGGAAGGTGACGACGGCGGCGTGAACCACGTTCAGGGCATCCAGTTCCAGCGTTACCGACGGCTGATCGGGTGCGGCCGAGCGTGACGTGGTGAGTTGCCAGGCCCCGCCCTGACGCTCCTGGCCTTCACCCCGGAGCGGTAGGACCAGCGCAGCGAGAATAAGCGCGAGTTTGGACCGCATTTTCCACTATCACGTCATTAACCATGGCAAACTGTGAGGCTGGTCACCGTATCGTGTCGCCATGCGATGGCTATGGCTTGGATTTATCCTGATGTTCTTACAGAGCTTGTGGGGACACCCATCAAGGCGTAGTTCATGAGATGGACATCGTCGTCCTCGACGAGCCGGCCGTCCAGCAACGGCTCCGCTACCAGGACCTGATTCCCGCCATCGCGCAGGCGCTCGCGGCGTTGTCCTCGGGCAAGGTCGTACAGCCGGTACGCACCGTGCTCCCCGTCGCTCCCCATCACGGCTTCTTCGCCGTCATGCCGGCGTACGCGGACGGGGGGGCCCTCGGTGCCAAACTCGTCACGTTCTATCCTCAGAATGTCGGGGTTCACACACACCACGCAGTGATCGTGATGCTCAAGGCCGAGACCGGGGAGCCACTCGCCATGATGGACGGTAGGCTCATCACCGAAATGCGGACCGCCGCGGCGTCGGCGGTGGCGACCGAGCGGCTGGCCCGCCCGGATACGTCGGTACTTGCGATTCTCGGATCCGGCGTGCAGGCGAAGAGTCACCTCGCCGCGCTGCGCCTCGTTCGTTCATTCAAGGAAGTGCGCGTGTGGAGTCCTCGAAACGCGCCGGCGTTCGCCCAGCGGCATGGCGTGAAGGCCGTGGCCACGGCGGCGGATGCCGTCCGCGGCGCGGACGTCGTTGTCGTCGCGGCAAGCTCGACGACGCCCATCCTGCAGGGACGCTGGCTCTCTCCCGGGACGCACGTCAATGCGATCGGCGCAACCCGCCCCGACTGGCGCGAGCTGGACGACGATCTCGTCACCACGGCGCGCATCTTCGTCGACTCGCGCGAGGCGGCGCTGCGTGAATCGGGCGATAGTGGATCCCGGCCGGCGCAACGCCGAGGAGCTTACGCTGTTCAAGTCTGTGGGCGTCGCGGTCGAAGACGTGGCAGCCGCGGCGCTGGTGCTGCGTGCTTGAACCGGTCCGTCCCATCGCGTTGAGTGAGATCCGGGACGCCCGCAAGCGCATCGCCGGAACGATCGTTCGCACGCCGTTGGTCCGCTTGGAGCTCGGGCCGGGATTCCCCGACGTGCGGCTCAAGCTCGAGAACCTGCAGCCGATCAATGCCTACAAACTGCGCGGCGCTGCCAACGCCGTCGCGCTGTTGTCCGACGCCGAGCGCCGGCGCGGCGTGTGGACGATCAGCGCCGGCAACGCCGGTCAGGGTGTGGCATACGCCGCGCGGGCAGCGGGCGTGCCGTGCACCGTCGTCGCCATCGAGACGGCGCCCGCAGCTAAGCTCGAGCGCATGCGCGCGCTGGGCGCGAAGCTCGTGCTCGTGCCGTATGCGGTCGCCTGGCAGGCGCTGGATGATCGCTCCTATCCTGGCGTCTCGGGGACGTTCATCCATCCGTTCGACGATCAGAATTTCATAACGGGTCACGCGACCATGGGCCTGGAGATTCTCGAGGATGCGCCGGACACCGTCGCCATCATTGCGGCAATCGGCGGTGGCGGCCTGATCACGGGCCTGGCCAGTGCGGTGAAAGCGTTGCGCTCGGGAGTCAAAGTGTGGGGCGCCGAGCCGGAGACCGCCGCGCCGGCCGCGCTCTCGTTTGCCAAGGGTTCGGCGCAGGAGTTTCCGGACTGGAAGGCCACATTCGTCGACGGCGCGGGAGGCAAGAGTGTGTTTCCGCGGATGTGGCAGCGCATGCAGCCGGTCGTGGACGGCTCCATCGTAGTCAGCCTGGACGAGACCAAGCGCGCCATGCGGCTGATGGCGGAAAAGGCGCGCGTCATTGCGGAAGGGGCGGGCGCACTTGCCCTTGCGGCAGCGCTCACCGGCAAGGCGGGTTCGGGACCGATAGTCGCCGTTGTCTCCGGTGGCAATATCGACCTTGCGAAGTTCAGCGAGCTCATTGCGTAGGTCTAGTGCAGCTTCAGCTGCATATCCACCCACGCGCCGTTCTTCGCACTCGACTCGACCGCCGCGTGGATGAACTTGACGCCGTGCGCGCCATCTTCCACCGTCGGCACGAGCAGCGCCGCCCGATCAGGCGCCCCCCCCCGCTTCGCACGGCGCGCCCGGATCTGCTCCGCCAGATCGCGATACAGATTGGCGAACGCTTCGAGGTAGCCCTCCGGATGACCTGACGGGATGCGGGTCGCGCGCGACGCAGCGGGACCGAGATTCGGACCACCACGCGATAGTACCCGTGGCGGTTGGCCCACCGGAGCGAACCGCAGCTGGTTGGGGTGCTCCTGGCTCCATTCCAGGCCGGCTGTCTCGCCGTACACGCGCAGCCTGAGCCCGTTCTCATTGCCCGGCGCCACCTGGCTTCCCCACAGCATGCCGCGCGCACCATTCTCGAAGCGCAGCAGCATGTGCACGTTGTCATCGAGCCTGCGGCCCGGCACGAACCGGCTCAGGTCCGCGGCGAGCTCGCGCACCGCTAGGCCCGTGACGAAGCCGGCGAGATTGTGCGCGTGCGTGCCGATGTCGCCGAGGCAGCCACCCGCACCCGCGCGCGCGGGATCGACGCGCCACGCGGCCTGCTTCTGCCCCGTGTCTTCGAGCTTGGTCGTGAGCCAATCCTGCACATACTCGACCTGCACGACTCTGATCGTGCCCAGCTCCCCCGCCGCGATCATCTCGCGCGCCTGACGCACCATCGGATATCCGGTGTAGTTGTGCGTGACTCCGAAGATGAGACCGGTGCGCCGCACCGTCTGCACCAGGTCGAGCGCGTCCTCGACAGTGGTGGTCATGGGCTTGTCGCAGATCACATCAATGCCGCGATCGAGAAAGGCGCGGGCGATGGCGTGGTGGCTGTCGTTCGGCGTGACGATGCTCACGACCTCGATGCCATCGGGGCGCTTCGCCTCCGCAGCCGCCATCTCGGCAAAACTGGTGTAGACTCGGGTCGGCGCGAGGCCGAGATCGGCACCCGACTCTTTAGCCCGTTGGGGATCGGACGAGAGCGCGCCTGCGACCAGCTCGTACTGCCCGTCCATACGGGCGCACAGCCGATGCACGCCGCCGATGAACGCGCCTCGCCCGCCGCCCACCATGCCGAGCCGCAGCGGCGGGACCATCGTCAAGCGATGCCGAGCATCCGGCGATTCGCGGCCTGGTCGGTGCCGGCGCCCGCGAAATCGTCGAACGCCTGGTCGGTCACTCGGATGATGTGCTCGGCGATGAACTTCGCCCCTTCGCGGGCGCCGTCCTCCGGGTGCTTGAGGCAGCACTCCCACTCGAGCACTGCCCAGCCGGGATAGTCGTACTGGGCCAATTTCGAGAAGATCGCCTTGAAGTTCACCTGACCGTCGCCCGGGGAACGGAACCGGCCGGCGCGATTGATCCACGACTGGAACCCGCCATACACGCCCTGGCGGCCGGTCGGATTGAACTCGGCATCCTTGACGTGAAACATGCGGATGCGGTCGTGATAGAGGTCGATGTACTCGAGATAGTCGAGCTGCTGCAGCATGAAGTGACTG
>WNGM01007046.1_pt1 | contig 10107 bp, 9 predicted proteins | sample 5400571 | NCBI WGS metagenome assembly WNGM01 (sample SAMN13153378, study PRJNA577476) | soil metagenome | isolation source: 100 cm soil or saprolite under Garry oak tree replicate 2 | place: USA:California | collected 2016-06-15 | reverse complement strand
GATCGCGGCCGCCGCCATGAGCCTGAGCTCGGTCTCGGTGATCGGCAATGCCCTGCGGCTACGGGGCGCTCGTCTGTGAGCTTCGGAAATCGCTCTTCTAGCGCGGGACGGGAGCCACGAACACGCGCTTCTCGCGCTCCCAGGCCGCGAGCAGTGACCCCTCGGGCAGGGCGAGCAGGGCCGGCGCCTGGCCTCCTTCGGTCAAGCGGCGCGGCTCGGGGTGCCTCGCGTCCCTGATCAGCAGCCCTTCCTCGCCCCGCCACGCCACCGACCAGGAACCGTCGCCCCCGACCACGATCACGGGATCGTGGCCGGTGGCCAGGCGCTCCTCGGGCTCGCCGGGGCGGGCCAGGAACAACTCCGTCTCGCGCCGCCAGACGGTGACCACGGCCCCGCGCCCGTCGATCGCCAATCCCCCGCCGTCCATCGGGCAGGCCTCGACCTTCCAGCTGCCGCTCCCGAGCTTGACCGCGGGCTCGAACGTCCGGCCGCCGTCGGGGGACCGCGTCACGTACAGGTCGCGGGCGCCCTCGACCGCGTTCCGGAACATGACCGCGATCTCCCCCTTGGCCGACACCGCCACCGAGGGGTGGCAGCATTGACAGACCGATCCCGAGGGAGATCGATAGGCGAGCCGGTCCTCGGACCAGGTGGCCCCGCCGTCGGGCGACACGGCCGCGTAGATGCGGGTCCCGGGCGCGCGCAGGTCGAGCCAGGCCACGGCCACCGTGTCCCCGGCGGCGGCCATTCCATGCAGGCCCTCGCGGGCCGAGGTCGCGGCGCCGTTCAGGCGCGCCGGTGCCGACCAGGTGAGGCCGTCGTCCGTCGAGCGCCAGGCCCACAGGTCGCCGTCGTCACGTCCCGCGGCCAGGATCGCCGTGACCACCACCGCCCGCCCGGTCAGGGCGACGCGCGGACCCCGGTGGCGCCCGAGGGCCAGACGCCCCTGGCTCGGTACCAGGACCGGCGCCGAGAACGTCCGGCCCCCATCCCGGGATCCCGCGAAGAAGATCGCGCGGTCCTCGCCGAAGACCAGGCCCACCCTCGCGCCAGCGGCCGCGAGCTGTGGCTGCACGCCCGGAAATTCCGCGGCCGGGGGCGCCGATGCCAGGAGGGCGAGGGTCAGGGCGGCGAGCATGGGGGGGCTCCTTCGGTCAACGAGCCATCATAGTGTCCATCGGCTTCGCGCGGAATGGGTACTTCCATCGCGTGATTTGCGAACGTCAGCTAGAAAACAAAGCCGATGGCGACGCAAACCTGTTTCCGGGGAACGATCCGTGTCGAAAATACTCCGTCCAACGAATGAGCGTTGCGGATTCGCGGGCTGTTTGTCGGGCTGACACGAGCCTCGAGCTGGCCGCTGAAACCCGCGCGACCTATACGGCTCTTGGAATTGAGGGCGGCGTCGTACGACTGGAGGCACGTCTTGATGGCATTGCGCTCATCCGTCTCCGCCCCGAGCGGCGGGACCCTGAGCGAGGGCCACCTGTCCCGACCACAAGCTCGATCAGTGATGCTCGTGCGGCTTCGGGTCCCCTGGGGTTTCCATGACGCCCAGTAGCACTTCCTTGGCCACGCCCTTCTCGTTCTTTTCCACGTACGTGACGGCGACCCGTTGGCCGACCTTGACATCGGCGACCGCCGCCGCGGTCTTTCCGCTCATGTACTTCGTCTCGGCGTCCAATTGCACCGAGACGGTCTTCCCGTCCTTGGTCTTGATCTCGATGTGGGAGCGATCCACGACCGCTACCGTTCCGAGCGCCTTGTGCTCGTGCCCCGGATGGGCCGAGAGCCGGCCGCCGAAGGCGGCGAGAATTACCACCGACAGAACGACCGCGACCTTGCGCATCTTCTCCTCCTTGATCAGTGTTTGTGTTCGGACGGCGGGGCTGGAGCCTCGGCGCTCCCCGCGAGAAAGCGCCGCGCTTCCTCTTCTTCCTCGTATTCCCTGGGGCTCTTCGGATTGAGGTCCTTCATCTCCTGAAGCTCGGCTTCGGAGACCCTCGGCAGGTGTCTAATGAAGTGGACCAGCTCCCACGTCTCCTTGTCGTCCTCTGCGGTGTCGCTCCCCCAGGCGGGCATCCCCGTCAGCCGGACACCGTTCTTGATGATCGCGAAGAGCTCGCCGTCGGACAGAGATTGCGTCTCCGCGTGCCGCATGTCCGGAGCCTTGGGGTAGAGGTTCTGACCGATGCTCGTCCTGCCCCGGCCGTCGTTGCCGTGGCACGAGGCGCAGTGGTCGGCGAAGTGCGCCCGGGCACGGTCGAGGACCTCTGGCGTGACCGGCACCGGGTTCTGGGCCTCGCGCTGGTTGCGGGGCGTGGCGAGCCGCCGCGCCCGCCGCGCTATCCATGCCTCTATCGCGGTGGGCTCGTCCCGGGCGCTGACCCCGTGCTGCACGAGCACGGCGAGCGCTCCTCCGCCAGCGGCGGCCACGCCGCCGAACGCGAAGAGCATCGCCTTCGCCGAGCGGCTCATCGTGCGTTCTCGAGACGTCGCCTAACGGTCATCATGGTGATGCTCGTGCGTCTTCGCGCCCGCTTCATCGGGTGGACCGTCGACCTTCCCGGCGACGGTGCCCTTCGGGTAGTCGTACCAGCCCGGGTCCTCGTAGCTCGTGATCCCTTCGCGGATCTTGACGATCGTGAACATCCCGCCCATCTCGATGTTCCCGAAAGGGCCGGGGCCGGTCATCATGGGAAGCGTGTTCTTCACGCCCTTCAGGTGCTCGGCGTGGGTGGCGTGCTCGGCCATGCCGTCCGAGCCCATCGCGACGTACCCGGGGATGAGCGAGCCGATGCTCTCCTCCACCGCCTTCCGGTCGATGCCGATCACGTTGGGGATCGCATGGTTCATGGCGTTCATGGCGTGGTGAGTCTTGTGACAATGCAGGATCCAGTCCCCCGGTACGTCGGCCACGAACTCGACGGCGCGCGTCGTTCCCGGAACCACGTTGACCGTGGTCTCCGGCCACCAGGCTGTCTTCGGGATCTGGCCCCCGTCGGTCTCAACGACCCAGAAGCGGTGCCCGTGAATGTGGATGGGATGGCTGTCCATGCTGAGGTTGCCGAAGCGCAAGCGGACCCGCTCACCTCGTCGGACCACCAGGGGCGCGGTTCCCGGGAAGGCCCGGCTGTTGAAGGTGAAGATGTTGAAGTCCGTCATGACGTTCGGGTTCGGGGTGTAGGTCCCGGGGTCCACGAACCACTCGTGGGGGAAGATACAGAAGTCCCGGTCGATGGGCGGATCGGTGCGCTGCTTCGGATGGATGATGAAGAACCCCATCATCCCCAACGCCATCTGCACCGTCTCGTCGGCATGGGGGTGGTACATGTGGGTGCCATGCTGCCGCAGGGTGAACTCGTAGGCGTAGGTCTCCCCGGGCTCGATGTGGGGCTGGTTGAGGCCGGCCACGCCGTCCATGCCGTTCGGCAAGAAGATCCCGTGCCAGTGGATGCCCGTGTGCTCCGGAAGCTTGTTCGTGACCAGGATGCGCACCCGGTCGCCTTCGATTGCCTCGATCGTCGGACCCGGCGTCAGGCCGTTGTAGCCCCAGCAGTTCACGACCATGTCCGGCGCGAACTCGCGCTTGACCGGCTCCGCGATCAGGTGGAACTCCTTCGCGCCGTTCTTCATCACCCATGGAAGAGTCGCGCCGTTGGGAGTAACGACGGGCGTGTAGGGCAGGCGGCCGCGGGCGCCTGCCCATGGCGGAGGGGAAGGCGGCGTCGGCGTCTCGCGCCCCATGGGCATCGCGTGCCCCGCGTGCGGATCCTCCTGCGCGAGAGCCCGGCTTCCCAAGCCGCGGGCGATGCGGTCCAGGAAAGCTGAGCCCGCCGCGAGAGCGCCCCCGAGCAGATATCGCCTTCTCGTGAACTTCACCGGCTGCCTCCTTCCTTCGACATCGCGGCCGGCGCGACCCCGGCGTCGAGGCGTCCGCCCACCGCCCGTTCCAGCCGCGTCCGGGCGATCCAGTAGTCCCGCCACGCCTCGACGTAGGAACGTTCGGTCGCCACCTCGCTCTGCTTGGCCAGCAGCAGGTCGTAGGTGCCTTTGAGCATCATGTTGTGGCTCTTGAGAGTCAGGTCCAGGATCTCCACGCGCTCTGGCAGCAGGACGCTGCCGTAGTACCGCGCCACGTCCCGCGTGGCCAGGAGGAGGTCCCGGGCCTCCCGCACCTCGGAGCGGACGTTGATCGCGAGGGCCTCGAGCTGTCGCTGAGCCTGTCGGTGCTGGGCCTCCAGACGAGCGATCGATGCCCTTCCCGTGTCGAAGATGGGGAGCTGCAGCGCGACCGACGGGCCGGTGACTCGCTGCCCGCCACTGTCCTTCTCGGTCTGGACCCCGACCTTGATGCCGACCGGGAGGTACCGCGTCCCTCGCTTCAGCGCGAGAGCGCGTCCGACGACGTCCACGCCCCAGCGCGCGGCGGCGACGTCGAGGCGCTGCGAGATGGCCAGCGACTCCAGCCCGTCGAGCGGGATCTCGTCACCGGGGATCGGCGGCAACTGGCCCGCGATCCTCCAGCCGGTGTCGGCCCCCCACAGGCCGAGCAGCCGGTTGAGCCGCTCGCGGTCACTGCGCACCCGCGCCGCCTCGACGGCAACCTCGACCTTGGACTGGTTGTACGTCGCCTGGTGCGTCGCAAAATCGAGGTCGTTCATCGTACCCGCATCGTGCTGCTTCCGAGCGAACTCGGCGGCGGCGCGGTTGACCTCCATGATCAGCTCGAGCCGGCCCACGAGCTGGCGGCGCGCCTGCAAGTTGAAGCACGCGGTCTTCACCTCCGCGGCCAGCTCGACGACCGCGCTGCCCACGCGGAGCTTTGTCTGCTCGAGTTGCGCGGCGCCGATCTTCCTCCGAAGGGGCCGTGTGAAGATGTCCAGCACGTCCTGGACGACTCCCAGCTCCACGTTGTTCCCGGACGGCTCGCCTTTCGGGAACCGCAGGAAGCCATCGAACTCCAGGTTCCTGAGGAGCGCTGATTGCGCGAGGTCGGCCTGGGAGACACCGATCTCCTCGAACGCGGCCTGGAGCGAACGATTGTTGACGAGGGCGATGCGGACGGCCGCGTCCGCGGTGAGGTCGTCCTTCAGCAGCTCGCGGACGGCGCCTGCCACCTTGTCGCCCTCCGCGGTCGTCCGCACCCACGTCGCGTGGGCGCCGGTCCGGTCGGACACGGCTTTCTCCATGTCGGTGAAAGCGGGATGCGGGTCGACGCTCGCGCAGCCCGCCAGGAGCGCGGTGGAGCCGGCCGCGAGCAGGATGCGCCTCACGGCCTGGGCTCGCTCTTGGGTTGCCCCGGCTGCTTCACGAGGGTCGCGCCGCAGATCGGGCACGTGCCGGGCTTGCTTTCCCTCACCTGCGGGTGCATGGGGCACGAATACACATCCGCGGCCGCCGCCGTTTCACCCGGAGACGCCGCCTTGTGGTGTTCGTTCGTCATGGGCTCCGGGGCCGGCGAAGGCGTGGTGGGGTCTCTCGCCGGCAGTCGGAGCAGCGCGGACGGAGGCGGAACCTGCCCCTCCGGGGCCCCGGAGTCCGCCGGGTCCACCGCAGAGAGCCGGGGTGGCGGAGTGGTTGCCGCGCAACCTGACAGCAAGAATCCAATGAGCAAAGCGGCGAACGGTCTCGTTCTCATCTCAACCCTCGTTGCGGAATGGCGGGTCGACACCATGGCCGGCGCGAGAGCGCCGACCGCGAGCGTCGCGAGCAGACATCGCCCGTCGTGGCCGCCACTTCGCGGGCCACTTCGAGCCGGACGTCGGTCGCCTATCGGGAGAGGATCAGATGCGCAGGACTCGGGAGACCGGCGGCCCATGGAGCGATCGGAGGGCCGTCGCCTCAGCGGGAGCCCGGACGACAACGAAGGGGACGGCCAGTGCGTCCAGCAGCAGGGGCGCGCCGGGAGCAGGCGGAGCGAGCTTGGCGGCCGTCTGAGTCGCGGCCGGGAGGTCGCTGCAACAACACCGGCCCAGGGCGGCCTTCAGGCCGCTCTTGGCGTCACCGCAGTGACCGGCGTGGCCCGCCGTTTGCTCGGCCGCGCAGAGGCAGGGAAGGAGAAAGGTGGCGACGCAGGCGAAGCACAACGCCAGGACCGACGACCGTTTCCACCAAGCGACCACGCGCCTCATCCGGAACCATCGGACCACGGAGCGCGCGAAGTGTCAACGCCGGAGCAGGGGCTCTCGGCTCGAGCGGCAGCGGAACGCGTCGGATCAGGCGCGGGGGTGCAACCCATCGGCTGCCGGCGAGGGCCTTGACGGTATACCCCGTGGGGTATATCATGGGTCTGATGACCCGTAAGACAGCGCGCACGCCCCTGCGGCTGACAAATGGAGCGTTTGTTCCCGACGAACGCAAAGCCGAGCTTCGCAAGCGGCTGGCTCGACTCAAGGGCCAAGTCGAAGGCGTGGAACGGATGCTGGAGCAGAACCGGCCGTGTGCCGATATCCTTACGCAGATCTCCGCGGCCCAGGAGGCGCTCCGTGGAGCCAGCCGGGTGATGGTCCGAAACTACCTGGAGAAGTGCGCTACCACCGCGATCAGGGAAGGTCGCGAGCAAGAAGTCTACGACGAGGTCATGGACCTCGTTTTCAGGGTGTCCCGCTGAGGCGGGTGGAAGGAACATACATGACCAAGAGAACCGCCCTGGCGCTCTGCTGTGCTGGGCTACTGAGCGTCCTTGCGTTCGCGGCGGACGAGCCCAAGAAGCCCTCCTGTTGTGCCAAGAAGTCGGCCACGGACGACAAGTCCGCCGTCAAGCCCGCAACAAGGATGCGCTGCACGCTGACCGGCAAGGAGGTAGACAAGTGCTGCTGCGAAAAGCGCGATGGCAAACTCTACTGCCGCCTCGCCAAGAAGGCCGTTGAGAAGTGCTGCTGCGAGGAAGTCAAGGAGCAGGCCAAGAACAGCGCCGCCTAATACCGCCGGCTATTTCGGAACGTTTCGGGGTCAGTCGCCAAACTGACCCACTACTCACAGGTCTTGTCGCGTGTTATTCTGCAGGTGACCATGAGAGCGGTGGCGACGCTCGCGCTGGCGGGGGCCATTGTCGGGTCACCCCTCGCGGGCCTCTACTGCGACGACTCGGGGCCGGCGGCGATGGCGTGCTGCCAGACCAAGGCATCCGAGTGCAACCAGCCCGGCAAGAGCGACGACTGCTGCCGTAATGTCCCGGTCGAAAAGGCCGCCGCCGGCCCGAGCCAGCAGGGAGCCGGAAAGCCCCAGTGGAGCTTCGTCGTCAACCATGACGCGCTGCTCCCCTCCACGCCGCCGGCGCTCGTGCTCACCTCATCCTTGACGCCCAGGCGGTCGCACCGGAACACCTGGGCGGACCTCGCCCCTCCGCCTCTCTCCGTCCTCCGCGTCTAGCCGCTCCTCCTTGCGCTCGCCGTCCCCGGGGAGACGTGTCCCTTCCCCGGGTAACGCACCCGTGAGCTTGGAGGAGAAGCATGCGCGCAGTGGTCTCGCTATTGGTGTTGCTGGCGGTCCCGCGGGATGCGCCCGCCCAGGAGGAACCGAAGGAGCTCTCGCTGGCCGAGCTGGTCCGCGAAGCGCTGGAGCACAACCCGGAGATCCAAGTCGCCGCGCGCACGCTCGAAGCCAAGCGTGCGCGAGTCGGTCAGGCAGCGGCGCTGCCCGACCCGATGCTGATGTACGGCGTCATCAACGAGGGCCGGCCCGTCCCGTTCCAGACCCTTGGAGAGCGCGACTTCAGCGAGGCTTACGTCGGCGTCTCGCAGGATCTGCCCTTCCCCGGCAGGCGGCGCCTCCGCAAGGAAGCGGCCCAGGAGGAAGTCGAAGCGGCCCAATCGGCCTACGAGGGAGCGCGACGGCGTGTCGCCGCCGAGGTGGCCGAGGCCTACTACGACCTCTACGCCACGCATGCTGGCTTGGACCTCGTCGAGGAGAGCGCGCGGCTACTGGACCAGCTCATCAAGGTAGCCCACACGCGCCTCTCCGTAGGGCAGACGTCACAGCAGGACGTGCTCGACGCGGAGGTCGAGATGTCGCGGCTGGAGGAGCGGCGCACCGAGCACGCCGCGCGCCGCGCGATCCTCGAAGAGCGCCTTCGAAGCCTCCTGTACCGCCGGACGGCCGACCCTCTCGGACGGCCTACGCCCGTCACTCCCACTCCGCTTCCCGGACCACTCGACGCGCTGCTGCGGCAGGCCGAAGAGCAGTCTCCGGCGATCACGGAGAAGGCGCGCATGGTCGCGCAGGCCGAGCGACAGGCGGATCTCGCCAAGCGAGACCGCAAGCCGGACTTCAGCGTCAACTTCACTTACCACAACCGCGGCCGCCTGGATCCGATGTACTCGTTCGGCGGCACCCTGACCCTGCCGAACCTGCACGGCCGGCAGGGCCACGCCCTCGAGGAGGCCGTGGCAAGCCTCGGCGGTGCCCGCAGCGGCGTCGACATGGCCCGCGCCGATATTCGCTACGCCGTGACCGAGGCCTATCAGACGGCTTCGAGCGCGGACCGCCTGCTGCGCCTCTACGACGAGGGGATCCTCAAGCAGGCGCGGCTTTCCCTCGACTCCGCCCTCGCCCAGTACCGCGTCGGGAAGACGGAGTTCCTCACCCTGATCACGAGCTGGCGCCGGCTGCTCGACTACGACCTCACTGGGTCCCGCGCCGGCCGCGGCTCGCTAACGGAGGAAGTCATGGAAACGATCATGGAACGCCCCCCTGTACGTCCGCGCCGCCGTCCCGCGCTGATCGCCATCATCCTCGTCGTCCTGGCCGCCGGCGGCGTCTGGACCTATCGCTTCATGAGCGGGCGCGGGGGACCGGCTGGCGAACATGGGTCCGGCGCCTACTACTGCCCGATGCATCCCAACTTTCGGGCGGAGAAGCCCGGGAATTGTCCCATCTGCAGCATGAAGCTCGTCCCGCTTGAGGCCGCGGCCTCCCCAGCGGTCGGATCTCCACAGGCCTCGGGTGCGGCGCCGATGGAATCGAACGAGGCGATGACCGGCGCACCGCCAACCCCGGCGGCGAACACCGGCGCGCAGCGGATACGCATCACTCCAGAGCGCCAGCAACAGATCGGCGTCAAGTTCGACGCTGCAGCCTACCAGCCGGCGGTCGTGGAGACGCGGGCCGTTGGAAGAGTCGCCTACGACGAGACGCAGCTCGCGCACGTGCATACGAAGGTGAGCGGGTGGATCGAGGACGTCTTCGTCGACTTCGTGGGAGCCCCCGTGAAGAGGGGCCAGCCGCTCTTTACGATCTACAGCCCCGAGCTGGTGGCGAGCCAGGAAGAGTACCTGCTCGCGCTTCGGGCCAAGGGCGAGCTGGCGGGCAGCTCATTCGCGCGCGTCTCGCAAGGCTCCGAGGCGCTCCTTGAATCCGCTCGACGACGTCTCGAGCTTTGGGACCTGACGGCATCCCAGATCCAGGCCCTCGAACGCGACGGGAAGGTCTCGCGCACCGTTACCGTCTTCTCGCACGTGAACGGCGTAGTGACCGAGCGCATGGCCTACCACCACGGCAAGACGGTCACTCCGGACATGGACCTCTACACGATCGTCGATCTCTCGCGGGTCTGGGTCCAGGCCTCCGTCTACGAGTACGAAGCGCCGTTCGTGCGGGTCGGGCAAGCGGCCGAGGTCTCGCTCCCCTACGAGGCCGAGCAGACGCTCCTCCGCGGCCGCGTGACGTTCATCGCGCCCTTCGTCGACCCGAAGACACGGACGATCCAGGTGCGCCTGGAGTTCCCGAACCCGAAGCTCGACCTGAGGCCCGAGGCGTTCGTCGACGTCGTCTTCAGGCGCGATCTGGGGAGGCGTCTCGTGGTGCCCAAGGACGCCGTCCTCGACACCGGCGCGAGCCAGTACGTCTTCGTGGACAAGGGGGACGGCTATCTCGAGCCGCGTGGGATCAAGGTAGGCCCGGAGGTGGCCGCGGGGCGCGTGATCGAAGGGGGACTCGACGAGGGCGAGCGCGTCGTCACCGCCGCCCACTTCATCCTGGACTCGGAGAGCCGCCTGAAGGGCGCTCTCGACGCGATGGGCCGGCCGGTGCCGGCGGAAGCGCAAGCCGCTTCCGCGTCGGAGGTCACGGCAGAGGTCACCACGGAACCTGCGCCCGCAAAGGTCG
>WNGM01006912.1_pt1 | contig 10108 bp, 5 predicted proteins | sample 5400571 | NCBI WGS metagenome assembly WNGM01 (sample SAMN13153378, study PRJNA577476) | soil metagenome | isolation source: 100 cm soil or saprolite under Garry oak tree replicate 2 | place: USA:California | collected 2016-06-15 | reverse complement strand
CCCGTGGCCGCGAGGCGCTTGCCGGCCAGGGGCGACTCGGGAGCGAGCCGCATCCGCTCGATCGCCATCTGCGGGACGCCGGCGACGGCGTCGAGGCTCAAACGGCCCGCGGCGTCGCTGCGCAGCACCGCGTAGTGCGAGCCGCGGATCTCCTCCACCAGCCGCTCGATGTCCCCACGCGGGACGCCGTAGTGGGCGAGCACGCGGGCGAAGATTTCGATCGACGTCTCGAATTCCTCGGGGATCACGACGTCGGCGCCGAGCCGGGTCAGCTCCGGCATCTCCACGACGTAGCGGGTGCGCGCGATGATGTGGATGCGGGGGTTGAGCGCCCGCGCGACCCGCACCATGCGGCGCGTCGCGGCCGGATCGGAGATGGCCACCACCAGCATGCGCGCGCGCTCGGCGCCGAGCCCGCGCAGGATCTCTTCGCGAGTGGCGTCGCCATAGAAAGCGGGCTCACCGCGGGCGCGCGCCTGTCGCACGGTCTGGGCGTTCAGCTCGACGATCAGGTAGGGGGCGCGGATAGAGCGCAGCGCCGCCGCCAGGTTGCGCCCGTTCAGCCCGTACCCGGCGACGATCACGTGGTCGGTGAGCGGCTCCCCCACCGGCGTGAGCGCCTGCGGCCGGAAACCCGGCAGCAGCCGGTCGAGCGGAATCAGGCGCTCCAGGCCGTCCAGCAGGGCGGGGCCGCTCTGCAGCGCGAACGGGGTCACCAGCATGGTAAGCACCGCCACGGCCAGGAACGTCTGGTATAGCCCCTCGGGCAGGAGTCCCGTGCCCCGCCCCTGGCGCGCCAGCACGAACGAGAACTCGCCGATCTGGGAGACGGCGAGGCCGGCGAGCAGGGCCACGCGTCCCGAGTATCCCAGGACGGCCGGGCCCAGTGCGGCGAGCGCGCTCTTCCCGCCCATGATCGCCGCCACGCCTACCACGGCCAGGGCAGGGTGGTCGCGCAGGAAGCTCACCTGTACCAGCATCCCCACCGTGACGAAGAACAGGGAGATGAAGACGTCGCGGAACGGCAGCAGCTCGGCCATGGCCTGGTGCCCGTAGTCGGACTCCGAGATCACCAGTCCCGCGAGGAACGCGCCGAGGGCGAGCGACGCCCCCGCCGCCGCGGTGCCGAGCGCGGTGAGCGTGCCCACGAGGATGACCGCGATCAGGAACAACTCCCGGCTGCGTGTCTTGACGATCTCGCTCAGCGCCCGCGGCACGACGGTGCGCGCCAGCACGAGCACGCCCGCGACCACGAGACCGGCTTTGGTGAGGGCCCATGCCACGCCCGCGCCGCCGCCGGAACCGCCGGCCAGATAGGGCAGGACGAGCATCATCGGCACGACGCACAGGTCCTGGAAGATGAGCATGCCCGTCGCCAGGCGACCGTGCGGCGTGTCGATCTCGCCCTTGTCGGCGAGTCCCTTCAGCACGATGGCGGTGCTCGACAGCGCGACGAGAAACCCCACGAGCACGGCGACCGGCCACGCGAGGCCGAGCCCGGCCGCGAGGGCGGCGCTCAACCCCACGGTGAGCAGCACCTGCGCGCCGCCACCGATCACCACCTGGCGACCCATTTCCCGCAGCCGGCTGAGCGAGAATTCGATCCCGATCGTGAACAACAGCAGGATCACGCCCACTTCGGCCAGGCTTTCCACCTGATGGACGTCGGACACGAGGCCGAGCGCGTTCGGGCCGAGCAGCACACCGGCCACGATGAATCCGGGGAGCGCCGGCAGCTTGAGACGGTGAAAGACGAGAATGACGAGGAGGGAGCCGGCAAAGATGATCGCCAGGTCGCGCAGCAACAGGAATTGCATCAGGGCGCCTGGTGGTAGGTCATTGTCCAGGGCTCACTTGGGCACACATGTGACGGCGCGCACCCGGTTTGTGTGAAGCCCATAATGGAAAGCGGCAGCGTGGGATGCAAGCTTCACAGCTGCGCAGTACGCTCGAGCATTACCGCGATACGCCCTCGCGCATCATTTCCGGACCACGTCACGGAGTGCCATGGCTGGTTTGCGCACCAACCGGTTCAGACTGCTGCGCGAGGACGACTCGGCCCGCGACGCACGGCTGACGCTGTCGGAGGAGCGGCTGCGCGCGGCGCGGCAGCAGGAGGCGGTGGCACACCTGGGGCAGCAGGCCCTCGCGGGCGCGCCGGTGGCCGAGCTGACCGATGCGGCCGTGGCGCTCGCGGCGCGCGCCCTCGAGGTGGAGCTCGCCAGCCTGCTCGAGCTGCGGCCGGAGAGTCGCACGCTGCTGCTGCGCGCGGGGGTGGGGTGGCGGGCCGGTGCCGTGGGGCGGACGATTCTGCCGGCCGACGCCGATTCACACGCCGGATACGTGCTCCGCTCCACCGGCCAGGTGGTGGTGGAGGACCTCACCAGCGAGCGGCGGTTCGGGAGCTCGCCGCTGCTCTCGTCGCACGGCGTGGTATCGAGTCTCAGCGTGCTGGTGCACGGCAAGGAGCGGCCGTTCGGCATCCTCGGGGCGCACACCACGCGTCGCCGGGAGTTCACCATCCACGACGCGCACTTCCTGCAGGCGATCGCGAACGTGCTCGCGACCGCCATCGATCGGGCCCGCACCGAGGCGGCCCTGCGCTCGAGCGAGGAGCACTTCCGCTCGCTCATCGAGAACGCCTCGGACATCGTCACCGTGGTGGGCGAGAACGGCGTGTTCCGCTACGCGAGTCCCTCGGTGGAGCGCGTGCTGGGCTACGGGCCCAGCGACCTGCTGGAGCGCAGCGCCTTCGACTACGTGCACCCCGACGACATCGCGCTGGTGACGGAGGCGCTGGCCCGCGCGATCCAGCGTCCTGGGAGCCCTCAGGCCGCGCAGTTCCGCTTCCGGGCGCGGGACGGCTCGTGGCGGCTGCTCGATGCCGTGGGGCAGGCCCGGGCGGAGCGCGGCGGCTCGGCCCACTTGATCGTCAACGCGCGCGACGTGACCGAGCGGCAGCGGCAGGAGCGGGCGCTGCGCGAGAACAAGGAGCGGCTGCGCACGGTGATCGCCGGCGCGCCGCTCGTGCTGTTCGCGCTCGATCGCCATGGCGTGTTCACGATGGTCGAAGGGCGCGGGCTCGATGCCGTGGGTCTGCGGCCCGCGCTCCTCGTCGGCCGCTCCGCGTTCGAGCTGTACGCCGACCTGCCGCACGCGCTCGCCGACGTGCGACGCGCCCTGGCGGGGGAGACCTTCTCGTCCGTCGTCGACGTGTTCGGCGTCGTGTTCGAGACGTGGTACTCCCCGGTGCGCGACGGCGACGGGCCGGTGGCGGGCGTGATCGGCGTCGGCACGGACATCACCGAGCGCCGCCGGGCGGAGGAAGCGCTGCGCCGCTCCGAGGAGAGCCACCGGGCGTTGGTGCAGCACGCGTCCTACGCGATCTACCGCTCCACACCCGATGGGCGCTTCCTCACGGTCAACCCCGCACTCGTCGCCATGCTGGGATACGAGTCCGCGGAGCAGCTGCTCGGCGTGGATCTCGCGACCGATGTGTACGCGGACCCCACGGAGCGGGCCCGCATCCTGGCGCGGTTCGAGAAGTCGGGAGACGCACTCGACGGAGTCGAGGTGACATGGAAGCGGCGCAACGGCCAGTCCATCCTGGTGCGGCTCGCCGGGCGGGCGGTTCGTCGCGCCGACGGCTCTATTGAATGCTTCGAGACGATCGCCGAGGACGTGACCGAGCGGCGGGCGCTGGAGGAGCAGCTGCGGCAATCGCAGAAGCTCGAGGCGATCGGCCAGCTCACGGGCGGCATCGCCCACGACTTCAACAACCTGCTCACGATCATCCTGGCCAACGCACAGCTGCTCGCCAAGGCGATCCCCCAGACGCTCGAGCCCGCGCACGCCGACCTGCGCGACGTGATGTCGGCGGCCCTGCGCGGGCGGGTGATGGTGAAGGAGCTGCTCGGATTCGCCCGGCGCTCGCGTCTCGAGCTGCAGCCCATCTCGCTGTGCGGCCTGGTCCGGGACCTGTCCGGGTTCCTGCGCCGCATCCTGCCCGCCGACGTGGAAATCGTGTCGCACGACCGTGAAGACCTTCCCGACGTGCAGGCCGACGCGCACGCCGCGGAACAGATCCTGTTCAATCTCGCGACCAATGCGCGTGATGCGATGCCCGACGGCGGGGTGCTGCGGCTCGAAACGAGCCTGGTGCACCTGGCCGAGGAGCAGCGCCAGGCCTGCGGGGCGGTGCGGGCGGGGGCGCACGTCTGCCTCGCCGTGGAGGACACGGGGGTCGGCATGGACGCCGCGACGCGAGCGCGCATGTTCGAGCCGTTCTTCACCACCAAGGCGCTCGGGAAAGGCACTGGCCTCGGGCTCGCCACCGTGTACGGCCTGGTGAAGCAGCACGGCGGTGGTATCGAGGTCGACAGCGAGCCGGGCAAGGGTACGCGCTTCCGGATCTACTTCCCGCTCGCCGAGGAGGCGGCCGTCCCGGCCCCACCACGCTCCGGGGAGCCCGAGGCCCGGGGCGGCTCCGAAACGGTGCTCGTGGTCGAAGACGACCATCAGTTACGGCGCTCGGCCAAGCGGATTCTCGAGGAGGCGGGCTACCAGGTCGTCACGGCAGCGGATGGGCTCGAGGCGCTCGAAGCGCTGCGGCAGACCGCGGGCGTGCGGCTCGTGTTTTCCGACCTCGTGATGCCGCGGTTGGGAGGGCGTGCCCTGTATGACGCGGCCCGGCGCGAGGGCGTAACCGTCCCCTTCCTGTTCGCGAGCGGCTACTCGGATCTGGGTCGCGCGGCGACCCTCGACCCCGCGCTGCCGCTGCTCCACAAGCCGTGGATGGCGCCGGATCTCCTGGGTCGGATTCGCGAGATGCTTGATCGGAAAATCGGAAGTAACTAGCTGTCCAGTACGTCCCTCACTTTGCGCGCCAGCGAATCCGGCACGAACGGCTTTTGCAGGAAGGCGACACCCGCGTTGAGCACGCCCTGGCGGACCATCGCGTCGTCGGTGTATCCCGACGTATAGAGCACCTTCATCTCCGGCCGCGTCGGGGCGAGCCGCTCCGCCAGCTCGCGACCGCTCATCCCCGGCATCACGACGTCGGTGACGAGGACGGCGATGGCGCCGGCGTGCCGCGCGGACAGCTCGATCGCGCTGGGTCCGTCGGCCGCGTCGAGCACGGTGTAGCCGCAGGCCTCGAGACTGCGGCGCGCCAGCGTGCGGACGGGCGCGGCGTCTTCGACCAGGAGGACCGTCTCGTGCCCGCCCCGGAGCGCGGGCAGCTCGGGCGCGGGCAGCGGCGGCTCCGCGGCCCCGGGCACGCGCGGGAGATAGACCCTGACCGTGGTGCCCCGGCCGGGCTCGCTGTACACCCAGATGTAGCCGCCGCTCTGCTTCACGATGCCGTACACCGTGGCGAGACCGAGCCCCGTGCCCTTGCCCACCTCTTTGGTCGTGAAGAACGGCTCGAACAGGTGCGCCTGGGTGGACTCGTCCATCCCGGCACCTGAGTCCGTGACGGCGAGGCACGCGTAGTCGCCGGGGGGAAGGCGATGGCGCCGCTCGACCAGCTCGTCGCGCAGCAGCGCGCGGGTGGTCTCGATGAGCACCCGTCCGCCCCCCGGCATGGCATCACGCGCGTTGACGACGAGGTTCAGGAGCACCTGCTCGAGCTGGCCCGGGTCGGCGTTCACGGCGCCCGCCTCGGCGTGGAGGGTGGTGGCCAGCTCGACGTCCTCGCCGATCAGGCGGCGCAGCATCTTGTCCATGTTCGCCACGACGCCGTTGAGCTCGAGCACCTTGGGGGCGAGCACCTGGCGGCGGCTGAAGGCGAGCAGCTGCCGGGTGAGCTCCGCGGCGCGCAGGCCGGCGTTGCGGATTTCGTCGACGTCCTCGCGGCGCACGTCGCCCGGCGGCGTGACCTGCAACAGCAGCTGGGTCGACCCCAGGATGGCCGTGAGCAGGTTGTTGAAGTCGTGGGCGATCCCTCCGGCCAGCTGGCCGACGGCCTCCATCTTTTGTGACTGGCGCAGCTGGTCCTCCAGGTGGCGCTGGGCGGTCACGTCGCGCGCCAGCACCAGGCGCGCGCGGCGGCCCGCGAACTCGAGCGGCCGGGCGACGAGGTCCACCTCGAACAGCCGGCCGTCCTTGGCGCGGTGGCGCACGCCCGTGCGGATGGCGCCCTCGTCGGGGCGGCGCGCCAGCTCCTGCTCGAGCCGACCCTGCTCCTCCACGGGCCGGATGTCGCGGATGGTGAGGGCCAGAAACTCGGCTTCGGAATACCCGTAGCGCGTGATCGCCGCCCCGTTCACCGCCAGAATGCGCAGCGTCTCGAAGTCGTACACGAACATCGGCTCGGGGTTGGTTTCGAACAGCAGCCGATACTTGCGCTCGCTCTCGTGCAGCTGCTCCTCGGTGCGCTTGCGCTCGATGGCCATGGCGACCTGGGTCGACACGAACTGCAGGATGTGGCGCTCCGTCTCGCCGTAGCGCACGCCCGGTGCGTACGTCTGGGCGACGAGCACGCCGATGGGTCGGTCACCGATCTTCAGGGGCACGCCCACCCAGTCGATGGACGGCGCCCCGATCAGCTCGACCTGGCCCCGGCGCTCGAGCTCGGCTTGCACCTCGGGTGTCACCAGCAGGGGCTCGCCCGTGCGCAGCACGTATTCGGTCAGCCCCTTGCCGGGCCGCTTGGCGGGGAAGTCGCTGTCGTACTCGTCCACGTAATACGGGAAGGTCAGCAGGTCGGACGCCGCGTCGTACAGCGCGATGTAGAAGTTCTTGGCCGGCATCAGCTCGCCCACAATCGCGTGGATCGCGCGGAACAGCTCCTGCAGGCTGCCCGCGGCGTGGGCGGCTTCGGAGATGCGATAGGTGGCGAGCTGGATCCGCTCTGCGCGCTTGGCCTCGGTGACGTCGCGGAAGCTCCACACCCGGCCCACGCTCTTGCCGCCGATGCGCTGCGGCTGGGACAAGCGCTCGAAGATGCGCCCGTCTTTGAAGACCAGGACATCGAAGCTCGACGCGTCGGGCCGGGCGTACAGGTCGCGCACCTTGGTGATGAACCCCTGAGGATCCGCCAGCTGCTCCAGCACAAATGCGATCGTCCGGGGGGCGTCCTTGGTCTCGAGGATCGAGTCGGGAATGCGCCACAGCTCGGCGAATTTACGGTTGAAGCTGACGATGTGACCCGCGAGGTCCACGACCAGGAGCCCGTCCGCCGTGGACTCGAACGTGGCGTTCAGGAGCGACAGGGTCTCGCGCAGGTCCCGCTCGGTCCGTTCTCGGTCGGTGATGTCCCGGTAGTTTACCACGACGGCGCCGATGGCCGGCTCGCTGAGCCGGTTCACGCCGACCACCTCGAGGCGGCGCCACGTGCCGTCCTTGTGCTGCGCGCGCAGCTCGCTCCGAACGACGTGCCCTGGCTCCTCCATCAGCTCGGCGAATAGCTCCAGCGCACCGGAACGGTCGTCGGGGTGGATGAGCTCGAACACGTTGCGGCCCACGTTCTCGGTAGGACCGTAGCCGAGCACGGGGGAGGCGGGCTGGCTGGCATAGAGCACGGTGCCGTCCGCGGCGAGCAGTGTAATGACCTCGCTCGAGTGCTCGAACAGCGCGCGGAACCGCTGCTCGCTCGCGCGGAGCGCCTCCGCTGCCTCGCCGCCGGGCGGCGCAGGGGTGGCGGGCTTGGCGGTGCTCATGGCAGTCCCGTCACGCCGCATCCGGGTGCGGGGGCGGCTCGTTCAGGACGAGCCAGTAGAGCCCCAGCTGGCGCACGGCCTCCACGAACTGCCCGAAGTCGACGGGCTTGCGGATGTAGCTGTTCGCGCCCAGGCCGTACCCGCTGACCACGTCCTTTTCCTCCCGCGACGAGGTGAGGATCACCACGGGGAGGAGCCGCGTGTTTGGGTTGGCGCGAATGCGCCGCAGCACCTCGAGGCCGTCGACCTTGGGGAGTTTCAAGTCGAGCAGCACGAGCTCGGGCGCGGCGGGCTTGCCGGCGTGGGCGCCGGTGCCGAACAGCCAGTCGAGGGCCTCGGCCCCGTCGCGGGCCAGGAGGATCTGGTTCTGGATGTTGTTCTTCGCGAGCGCGCGACGCGTCAACGCCTCGTCGTCGGGGTTGTCCTCTACCAACAGGATCGAACGGTCGTGCATGATGGCTCCAGCTCAAAGCGTGAAGTAGAAGGTCGCGCCGCGGCCGGGGGTCCCCTCGGCCCAGACCTCGCCGCCGTGGCGGTGGATGATCCGCTGCACCGTGGCGAGCCCGATCCCCGAGCCGGGGAACTCGTCGCTCGCGTGCAGCCGCTGAAACGCGCCGAACAGCTTGGCGGCGTACGCCATATCGAAGCCGGCGCCGTCGTCGCGCACGAAGAACGCCCGCCGCCCGTCGTGCGCCATCGCCCCCACCTCCACACGCGCGCGGGGGCGCTTGCCCGTGAACTTCCAGGCGTTGGCGAGCAGGTTCTGCAGCACGATGCGCAGGAGCCCCGGGTCCGCCCGGACGACCAGATCGGGGGCGATGGTGAAGCTGACCTCGCGCTCCGGATCGCTTTTCTGCAGCTCGGCGACCGCCGCGCCGGCGAGTGCGCTCAGGTCCACCTCTCGCACCTGGGAAATCGCGGCCCGTGTCGTCGAGCCGATCGTGATAGTCTTCGAGCAACACCTGGCTGAAGCCGTCGAGGCTGCGGAGCGGTGCCCGCAGGTCGTGCGACACCGAATAGGAGAATGCTTCGAGCTCCTTGTTGGCCGCCTCGAGCTGCGTCGCGTAGCTGCGCAGCTGCTCCTCTCCCTCTTTGCGGCTCGTGATGTCGCGGATGATGGCCGTGAAGGCGATCTCGGCTCCCTGTTTCCAGGCCGCGAGCGACAGCTCGAGCGGAAACTCCGTCCCGTCCTTTCTCCGGCCGGCGAGCTCGACGGTCCGGCCGATGACGCGTGGCTCACCCGTGGCCAGGTAGCGTGCCAGTCCCGCGCGATGCGCATCCTGGAATCGCTCGGGCATGAGCGTGGTGAGCGCCCGGCCGCTCACCTCCTCGGGCGTGAACCCGAAGATCCGCTCGGCGCCCGGGTTGAAGTACGTGATGTTCCCGTGGCTGTCGGCCGAGAGGATGGCGTCGTTCGCGGTCACCGCCAGAATGCGGAACCGCTCCTCGCTGGCGCGTAATGCTTGCTCGGCCCGCTTGTGCTCGGTGAGATCGCGGGTCACCTTGGCGAATCCCACCAGCACGCCGCGGTCGTCCCGCACGGCGGTGATCACGACGTCCGCCCACAAGCGGGAGCCGTCCTTGCGGACGCGCCAGTTCTCCTCCTCGAACCGGCCGCCTGCGAGGGCGGCTCGCAGGGCCGCGTCGGGTTTGCCGGCGGCGACGTCCTCGGGTGTGTAGAAGCGCGAGAAGTGCTGGCCGAGGATCTCCGCCTCGGTGTAACCCTTGATCTGCCGCGCCCCGGCATTCCAGCTGCGCACGTGGCCTTCAGGATCGAGCATGTAGATCGCATAGTCGCGCACGCTGCCCACGAGCAGGCGGAGCCTCGCTTCGCTGGCGCGCAACGACGCCTCCGCCTGCCGGCGGTCGGTGATGTCGACCCACGAACCCACCACCTCGACCGGATTACCGGCGGCATCGCGCAGCAGCCGCGCCTCGTCGTGCACCCAATGGTACGTGCCGTCCTTGCCGCGGAACCGGTACTCCGTGGTCAGCTGGTCGTTGGCGAGCAGGGCGGGCAGTTCACCGAGCACCCGTGCGCGATCGTCCGGATGCAGGTTATCGAGCCACCAGGTCGGCTCGAGTGGCTCACCCGCCGCGTACCCGGTGATCCGGGTGACGTTCTCGCTCACCCAGGTGGGCGAGAAGGTCGAGCCGGAGACCGCGTTCGCATAGATCACGGCCGTGCTCGACGCGAGCATCTGCTGGAAGCGCGTCCGCGTTTGCTCGAGCGTCTGCTCGGCACGGCGCCGCCCGGCCAGCTCGCGGGTGATCAGCGCGCCGGCGACGACCGCCAGCGTGACCGCGACCGTGATCACGTAGCCGCGCACGCCGGTCTCGGCTTCCATGAGATCGGCGAAGCCGGCCTCGAGCTCGGCCCGCACCTGCAGGGTGTGGGCCACCCAGTGCGCACCGCTGACGGTCGCATCCGTGCTGCGCAGCGAGGC
>WNGM01011766.1_pt1 | contig 10109 bp, 7 predicted proteins | sample 5400571 | NCBI WGS metagenome assembly WNGM01 (sample SAMN13153378, study PRJNA577476) | soil metagenome | isolation source: 100 cm soil or saprolite under Garry oak tree replicate 2 | place: USA:California | collected 2016-06-15 | reverse complement strand
CAGCAGGTCGCGCGCCGAGTAAGGATGGTGATCGGCGAACCACCGGCTCCCGACCACCCGCGCGCCGCGGGCCCGGGCCAGCGCCTCGAAGGATTCCGGCCGCGCCAGGCCCGCGAACAGGAACGCCGCCTTGCCCGCGATCGGCTGCGCCTCGCGCGCGGCGAACGCGCTCTCCACCGGCCCGGCCAGGGGGAGGCGCGGCAGCTCCGCCGCCCGCGGGAGATCGCAGCGAGTCAGCCAGAGGAGCCCGCGCCGCACCCGGCGCAGCGACTCGAGCGGCTCGCGGAGCGGACCGCGGGGAAGGAGCCGGCCGTTCCCCAGCGGATTGGAGGCGTCCATCACCACCACGTCGAGGTCCCGCTCCAGCTCGTGGTGCTGCAAGCCGTCGTCGAGCAGCAACACGTCGGCGCCGCGCGCGACCGCCTGCGAGGCGAGCAGCGCGCGGCGGGGACCGACGAGCACGCGCAGCCGCGGGCAGCGGCGCTTGAGCAGGAGCGGCTCGTCCCCCGAGAGCGCGCAGGGCGTCTGCTCGGAGACCTCGACCGGACGCCTCGGCCGCCGGCCGTATCCGCGGCTGAGCAGCGCCGGCTGCTTCCCGCGCCGCAGGAGCCGCTCCGCCAGCTCGAGCGCCACCGGCGTCTTGCCCGCGCCCCCCACCACCAGGTTCCCCACGGAGATGACCGGCGCTCCCGCCTTGACGGGCCGGATGCTCCCCCGGGCCAGCGCGGCGCCGGCCCGGTACGCGAGTGAGGCCAGGGACAGTGGCCACAGCGCCGCCTCCGCCCAGACCGGCTCGTCGGTGCGCCACCAGAAGCCGCTCACGCCGCCTCCGGGATGAGGTCGGCGATCAGCCGCGCGTCCCGCGCGCTCGCGCCGCGCACCGCCGAGACCGCCTCGCGCGCGAGCTGGCCCAAGGTGAGGATCTCCTCGGGGCGCCCGAGCAGGTCGCGGAGGATCCGCTGGAGGGCCGCGGCGTCGCGCACCTGGAGCCCGCCGCGCCCGACCAGCACCTGCACGCTGTCCTGGAAGTTCTCCATGCGCGGGCCGAACAGCACCGGCTTCCCACAGGCCGCCGGCTCGAGGATGTTCTGGCCTCCGCGCCGGGTGAAGCTGCCGCCCACGAAGACCACGGTGGCGAGCTGGTAGACGCGCACCAGCTCGCCGATGGTGTCCAGCACCACCACGGCCTCGCCGCCGCCGGGCTCGGAGCGCAGCCGGGCGGGCAGGCCGCGCTCGCGCGCCGCGGCCAGCACGCGCCCCGATCGCTCCACGTAGCGCGGAGCGAGCACCAGCCGCAGATCGGGGAACTCGCGCCGGAGCGCCGCGTACGCGTCGAGGAGCGGACCCTCCTCGCCTTCGTGCGTGGAGCCGCACACCCAGAGCCGCTCGCCGCGCAGGCCCAGCGCCGCGCGGAGGCCCTCGTCCACCGCCTCGGGCACGCTCACCGCCAGCGCGTCGAACTTGGTGTTGCCGGTGACGTGGAGCCGGTCGCGCGGCGCCCCCAGCTGCAGGGCACGCTCCGCCTCGTCATCGGCGCGCATCATCAGCACGTCGAAGTGCTCGAGGAGGTTGCCGGCCAGCGCGAAGAGGAGCCGGTAGCGTCCGAGGTTCTCCGGCGCGATCCGGCCGTTGGTCATCGCCAGCCGGACGCCGGCGCGCGAGGCGGCGCGGATCAGCTGCGGCCACAGCTCGGTGTACTCGAGGACCAGCACGTCCGGCCGCAGCGCCGCCATGGCACGTCGGCAAGGGCCGGGGAGATCGTAGGGCAGGAAGGTGACCGCGTCGGCGAGACCGCTGGCGATGAGCCGCTGCTCGGCCATCGAGGCGCCGGAATCGGTGATCGCGGACACCACGACGCGCGCGTCGGGCCGCAGCGCCTTCAGCTCGCGGACGATGGGCACCAGGCCGAGGACGTCGCCCGCGGAGGCGCCGTGCAGCCACACGCGCGGCCCCGGCCTGCGCACCAGCTCGCCGTCGTAGAGGCCCAGGCGCCGCCGGATCCCCTGCCGCACGCGCGGGTGCAGCAGCAGGAAGGGGAAGAGGACGAGGAAGATCGCCCACTCCAGCGCCGCCGCCAGGAGGCGCATCTAGAAGCGCACCCCGACGGAGATGCCCGGCTCGACGATCAGCTTGGTCGGCGCGCTCGGCCCCGCGCGGGTGGCGAGCTCGAGGGCGCACCCGGGCGCGACCTGGAGCACGCCGAAATCCATCGCGATCGACGCGCCCAGGCCGGCGGCGAGCACCGGCGTCCATTGCAGGCGGGCGAGCGTCTCGGTCCCGTCGGGCTGGAACGTCTCGTGCCAGGCGCGGATCCAGTAGAGGCGGACGAAGGGCGAGCCCGTCAGCGCCAGCTCCGGCGAGACGCGATAGGTGGCGATGAACGGCACCTCGACGCCGAAGGCGCGGTACTTCCACAGGTCGGTCTGCGTGCGGCCGTCCTGCGTGCGCACCAGCTCCTGGTCCACTCCCACGCCTACGAAACGCGTGCCGATCTCGAACGCCAGCCCTTCGCCCTGCTGCAGGTCGTAGAGGCGCAGCCGCGCGCCGAGCGCCCCGCCGACCAGCGCCGGGGTGAAGGGAGCGATGGGGTTCGTCAGCTTCAGCTGCGCCTCGAAGGCCAGGTGGTAGAGCACCTGCCAGCGGACGGAGGCGTCGGAGGCGACCCAGGTGAGCACCTCCCACTTGTTCGTCTCTGGCGTGACCGTCTTGTCGGGCACGTCGCCGGGGCCCGCCAGCACGCGCCCCGCTTCCATCGACAGGCTGACGTGCACCTGGCCCTTCTGCAGATCTCCGGCCGGCAGGAAGGTGCCGGCGCTGACCACCGGCAACGCGCAGCCGGCGCACAGCGCCAGCGCGAGCAGGAGCGGCCTCACGCGAACAACCTCGGGAAGCTGTCCTTGAGCCCGTCGAAGATGAACTGCACGGCGAGGGCGCCGATGATGAGGCCGATGACGCGGTTCATGACGTTCAGCCCGGTGACGCCGAGGAAGCGCGAGATCGGCGTGGCGGCCCGCAGCATCGCATAGCTCGCCACGCAGGTGACCACGATCGAGAACACCACCGGCACCATGAACAGGGTGCGCCCCGCCCGCCCCATCAGCGCGGTCACGGTGGCGATGGCGCCGGGGCCGGCGAGCAGCGGGATGGCCAGCGGGAAGATGGCCACGTCGTCCTTCTCGGCGCCTTCCTGCTCCTCCTCCGGGATGATGCGGGTGCGGACCTGCTGCGCGCGCAGCATCTCGATGGAGGTGAGCAAGAGCAGGATGCCGCCGGCGACCTTGAACGCGCCCAGCGTGACGCCGAGCAGCCGGAAGATGACCGTCCCCGCCACCGCGAAGACCGTCAGGATGACGCAGGCGGTGAGCGCCGCGCGCCGGGCCATGCGCCTCCGCTTCTCCTCGGAGTCGCCCTGGGTCATGGCCACGAAGATGGGGACCACGCCCATGGGATCGACGACGAAGAAGATGGCGGAGAGCGAGAGCAGGCTGAAGGACAACAGCTCGCGCACCCAGGAGTGCATGGTGAACGGCTTGTACCACGTGGCGAGGACAGCTTCCGCGCGCTCGTAGAGCAGTCGATCGCCGGCATCTACGTCATCCAGGACGGCCGGGTGGTCTACGCGAACCCGAAGCTCTGCGAGATCTTCGGCTACTCGCGCGAGGACTTCGCCGGCGGCGGCGTCCCCATCGAGCAGCTCACCTGCGAGCCGGACTGGCCGCTGGTCCGCGAGAACGTCCGCCGGCGCCTCGCGGGCGAGGTGCAGAGCATGCACTACACCTTCCGCGCGCGGCGGAAGGACGGCGCGCCGATCGAGGTCGAGGTGCACGGAGCGCGCACCGAGCTCGCCGGGAAGCCGGCGATCACCGGCACGTTGCTCGACATCACCGAGCGCCGGAGCGCCGAGCGCGCGCTGCGGCAGAGCGAGGAGCGCTACGCCCTGGCCGAGCGCGGCGCCAACGACGGGCTCTGGGACTGGGACCTCGCCACCAACCGCGTCTACCTCTCGCCCCGCTGGAAGCAGATGCTCGGCCTGCGCGAGGAAGATGTGGGCAGCGACCCGGAGGCGTGGTTCGAGCGGGTGCACCCTGACGATCGCGACCGGCTCTCCGGCGAGGTGGCGCGGCACCTCTCGGGCGACACTCCCAACCTGGAGGTGGAGCACCGCATCCGCCATGCGGACGGGACCTGGAGGTGGGTCCTGCTGCGCGGCACGGCGGTGCGCGACGCGCAGGGCAAGGCGACGCGGATGGCCGGATCGCAGACCAACGTCACCGAGCGCAAGGAAGCCGAGGAGAAGCTCCTCCACGACGCGCTTCACGACGCTCTCACCGGGCTGCCGAACCGCTCGCTGTTCATGGACCGGCTGCGGCAGGCGATGGCGTTCCTGCAGCGCAAGCCGGACTTGCGCTTCGCCGTCCTCTTCCTCGACGTGGACCGCTTCAAGAACATCAACGAGAGCCTGGGCCATGCGATGGGCGACCGGCTGCTCGTGTCGGTGGGCAAGCGGCTGCTCGGATGCGTCCGGCCCGGCGACACCGTGGCGCGGCTGGGCGGAGACGAGTTCGCCCTCCTCCTCGAGGACTACGGCGCTCCGGAGGACCCGGCGCGCTACGCGGAGCGCATCCAGGCCGAGCTGGCGCCGGCCCACGATCTCGGCGGAGTGGAGGTGTTCGCCACCGCCAGCATCGGCATCGCGGTCGCGGGGCGCGGGTACACGCGGCCCGAGGAGCTGCTCCGCGACGCCGATACCGCCATGTACCGCGCCAAGCAGCTGGGGCGCGCCCGCCACGCGGTGTTCCACCCGGCGATGCACGCGCACGCCCGCGCGCAGCTGCAGCTGGAGACCGACCTCTACCGGGCGCTCGAGCGCGACGAGCTGCGCCTCGCCTTCCAGCCGATCGTCTCACTGTCGACCGGGCTCATCGCCGGCTGCGAAGCGCTGGTCGAGTGGCAGCACCCGAAGCGCGGGCGCATCCCGCCCGCCGAGTTCATCCCCGCCGCCGAGGAGACCGGCCTCATCCTCCCCATCGGGGAGTGGGTGCTGCGCGAGTCCTGCAAGGCGGCGCGCGGATTCGCCGATCGGCTGCCGCGGGGCTCGCCGGTCGCGGTGAGCGTGAACCTCTCCGCCCGGCAGCTCCTGCGCGCCGAGCTGCTCGAGCAGGTGCGCTCCGCGCTGCAGCAGAGCGGGCTCGAGCCCCACCGGCTGCGATTGGAAGTCACCGAGAGCATCATCATGGAGAACGCCGGCCCCGCCTCCCTGCTCCTGGCGCAGATCAAGGCCCTGGGGGTGCACCTCCTCCTGGACGACTTCGGCACGGGCTACTCGTCGCTCTCGTACCTGCACAACTTCCGCTTCGACACGCTCAAGCTGGACCGCTCGTTCGTGGCCCGCGTCGACAGCTCCAGCAAGCACGCCGAGATCGTGCGCACCATCGTCTCCCTTGCCCGCGCGCTGGGGATGGACGTGGTCGCCGAGGGCGTGGAGACGCCGGCCCAGGTGGCGCAGCTGCAGATGCTGAATTGCGACTATGCGCAGGGGTACTACTTCGCGCGCCCGATGGACGCGCCGCAGCTCGCCGGACTGCTCGAATCGCGGCGCTCCTGGCCGCTGCCGCTGTCGCCCTCCTCGGCGCTGCTGCAGAAACCGCACTAGGAGCCTGTTGCCGTAAGGCAAGGGATCGACAGAGCGTGCGGAGTCTGATCAAGTTGGGGGATGGCAAAGACGTTCCAGCCGTACGAGCCTGAGCAGAGCCTGCTCTTTCCGCCGTCGCCGAGAGACTGGCTGCCGGAAGGGCACTTGGCGTACTTCGTGATGGACGTGGTCCGTGAACTTGATTTGGGAGATATCCACGCGCACTACGAGAAGGAGCTGCGGGGGTATCCGCCGTACCATCCGCAGATGATGACGGCGCTACTGCTCTACGGTTACTGCAGCGGAGTCGCATCGTCGCGAAAGATCGAGCGCAAGACGTACGAGGACGTGGCGTTCCGGGTGATCGCGGCGGGGCACCATCCGGACCACACGGCGATTTCGGAGTTTCGCCGGATCCACCTCGAGGCGCTGGCTGGACTCTTCGTGCAGGTGCTGCAACTCTGCCGGAAGGCCGGGCTGGTGAAGCTCGGGCACGTGGCGCTCGACGGGACGAAGGTGAAGGCGAACGCGTCGAAGCACAAAGCGATGAGCTACGAGCGGATGAAAGAGAAGGAAACGGAGCTGAAGACGAAGGTGAAGGCGCTCCTGGAAGCGGCGAAGAACGAGGACGCCTACGAGGACCTGAAGTACGGCGTGAGCCGGCGCGGCGACGAATTGCCGGAAGAACTGCAGCGGGCGAAGAGTCGGCTGGCGAAGATCCGCGCGGCGAAGAGGGCGCTCGAAGAGGAAGCGGCGCAAGGTCCGAACGATGGCGATGGTGGAAGCGGAACATCTCTCCCCAATCATCGCGTGCCGGCAACGAAGGAAGGGAAGCCGACGCCGAAAGCGCAACGGAATTTCACCGATGCCGAGAGCCGCATCCAGAAGAGCGGCGATGGATTTGTGCAGGGCTACAACGCACAGGTCGCGGTCGATGAAGAGGGGCAGATCATCGTCGCGCAGGCGCTGACCAACCAGCCTCCCGACGTGGAGCACCTGGTGCCGATGCTGGAGCGGGTGCGCGAGAACTGCGGTGCGATGCCGCTGACGACGACGGCAGACGCGGGCTATTTCTCGGAGGCCAACGTGCTCGCGGCGCAGGCGATGGGCACGGACCCGCACATCGCGACCGGGCGCCGGAAGCACGACGAGCCGGCGCCGAAGGTGCGGGGACGCACGCCATCGAGTCTGACGATCAAAGAGCGAATGGCCCGCAAGCTGCGTACGCTCAAAGGTCGCGCGACCTACGCGAAAAGGAAATGGGTCGTGGAGCCTGTGTTTGGACAGATCAAAGCTGCGCGGGGCCTCCGCCAGCTGCTGCTGCGCGGCCTGCACAAGGCACGGGGCGAGTGGGCCATGATCTCGCTCACCCACAACCTGCTCAAGCTGCACGCTGCAGGCGCCTGAACGAACGCGACATGCCCGTTGCTGCTCCGCGATCACCGAATACGGACGTAATTCCCCGCGCTGCTGGAGACTGGGCGCCGCAGCAACCGTGACTCCACCTGGCCGCATTGTCGGCCGGCCGCCATCATCACCACGACCTCCACGCCCGACATCTCAAAAGCGCAACAGGCTCCTAGCCGAAAAGCGTTGCACCACAGAGGGCACGGAGCACACGGAGTTTGATGATTTCAAATCGATTCTCCGTGTGCTCCGTGTGCTCGGTGGTGCAGTCGGTTTGGATCCTCGCGGCTGACCTTAGCCGCGCAGCGTCAGCCAGAGCATCGCGGCGGTGAGCGCGGCGAGGAGGGCGGTGGTCGCCCAGGCCACGACGGAGAGCCAGCGGCCGTTGCGGTAGCGGCCCATCAGCCGCTCGTCGCCGGCGAGCAACAGCATGTAGACGAGGATGAACGGCAAGAGGACGCCGTTCGCCGTCTGCGAAAGCAGCATGATCTTCAGCAGCGGAAGGCCGGGCAGCATCACCAGCCCGGCGCCCAGCACGATCATCGTCGCGTAGAGCGCGTAGAACTGGGGCGCCTCCTCGCGGCGCTTGTCGATCCCGCTCTCCCATCCGAACGCCTCGCACACGTAATAGGTGGTGGAGAGCGGGAGGATGCTGGCGGCGAACACCGAGGCGTTGAACAGCCCGAAGGCGAAGAGCGCGCTGGCGTACTTGCCCGCCAGCGGGCGCAGCGCGAGCGCCGCGTCCTTGGCGGTCTCGATGTGGCCGCCGGCCTTGTGGATGGTCGCGCCGCAGGCCAGCACGATGAAGAACGCGACCGCGTCGGTCACGATGCAGCCGACCACCACGTCGAGGCGCGACAGCGGGTAGTCCTCGACCCGCACGCCTTTCTCGACGATCGCGGATTGCAGGTAGAACTGCATCCAGGGCGCGATGGTGGTGCCCACCAGCGTGACGACCATGGTCAGCGCCGGGCCGGTGAAGGAGAGGGTCGGAATGAAGGTGCCCCGCGCCACCTCTCCCCAGTCCGGCCGGGCCAGGAAACCGGCGACGACATAGGAGACGTAGAAGACGCAGGCGGCGAGAAACACGCGCTCGACGATGCGCGCCGTCCCCTTGACCACCAGGGCCCAGACCAGCGCCGCGACGGCGGGCACCGAGATCCAGCGCGGCACCCCGAAGATCTCCAGCGAGCCCGCCACGCCGGCGAACTCCGCCACCGTGTTGCCCAGGTTGGCGATGACGAGCGCGAGCATGACGAAGAAGGTGGACTTCACGCCGAAGCGCTCGCGGATGAGGTCCGAGAGCCCCTTCCCGGTGACCACGCCCATGCGCGCGGTCATCTCCTGGACCAGGATCAGCGCCAAGGTGATGGGGAGCAGCGTCCACAGGAGCGTGTAGCCGAAGTCCGCGCCCGCCTGCGAGTAGGTGGCGATGCCGCCGGCGTCGTTGTCGACGTTGGCGGTGATGATCCCCGGGCCCACCACCGAGGCCAGGAGCGCCAGGCGCGCCCAGCGCGAGCGCAAGACCCGCACGCCTCGCGGCGTGGCGCGCCCCTCCGCCGGCGATTCAGCCATGCAGCACCTTCTCCAGAACGTCGTCGACGGTGACGACGCCCAGGAGCTTGCCGGCCTCGTCCTCCACCGGCAGCGAGAACAGGTTGTACTTGGCGGCCAGCTCCGCCACCTTGCGCGCCCGATCGTCGGGCCGCAGCGGCGCGGGGTGCTCGTGCATCAGCCCCAGCACCCGGCTCTCCGGCTTGGCCACGATGATGTCGCGCAGCGAGAGCACGCCGGCCAGCTTGCCCCCGGGCCCGAGCACGAACGCGTCGTGCAGGTGCGCGATGTGCTCGGCCTGCGCGCGCACCTGCTCCAGCGCCTGCGACGCGGTCAGCTCGGGCGAGAGGCGCAGGAACTCCGGGTTCATCATGCCGCCGGCGCTGTCCTCGTCGAAGGTGAGCAGGTGCTCGACCTCGCGCGCCGAAGGCGGCTCCATCTCGGCGAGCAGCTCGGCCGATTCCTCGCGGGGCAGGTCGGCGAGCAGGTCGGCCGCGTCGTCGGCCTGCATCTCCTCCAGGACGTCGGCGGCCTTCTCCGGCTCCAGCGCGTGGAGCAGCTCGCGCTGGAGCTCCGGCTCCACCTCCTCGAGCGCGTCGGCCGCCGCCCCGACCGGCAGCTCGCGGAACAGCACCGCGCGCTCGCGCCGATCCAGGTCCTCGAGGATCTCCGCCAGGTCGGCCGGATGGATCTCGGAAAGCGCGGCGCGCGAGAGGTCGAGGCGGACGCGCGGCGACCCGGCCGAGAGCGGCTGCACGTGCTTCCAGGAGACCAGCTTCTCGCTCTTGAGATAGGGAGCGCCGGGCTTGAGGCGCCGCACCAGCGCGTCGACCAGCGGTTGCCATCCCATCCGGCGCACCAGCCCGCGGAAGCCGACGTCCACGTGCGCCACCCGCAGCTCGCCGCGCGCGAGGAGCAGGTGCAGGTCGTTGACGCGCTCGACCTTGGCGTCGTCGGTATCGACGATCTGCCGGTCGAGCACGTCCTGCGCGAGGGGGATCTCGCTCGACAGGAGCTGCAGCGGGCGCAGCGCCTCGGCGCCGCGCTTGAGCCGCAGGCCGCGCGCGTCCCACCGTTCCACCTCCTCCCACTCGACCCGCTTCACCTCTCCGCCCCTGCGGGTGCGCACGCGTATCGCCTTCACCCGCGGATACGCGCCGGCCGCGTCCGCGAGCAGATCGACCAGCGTGCCCAGGCGCTCGCCGGCCGGGCCGAGCACGGGCAGCCCGAGCAGATCGGAGAGGAAGAGGAAGATCCCCTCGCGCGGCGGCTGGCTGGCGGGCGCCGCCGGACCTTTCTCGTTCACCTGGACCGGCACCGCGGGCGCGGTAGCAGAGGTGCGGCGAGATGGTCAAGGGACGATGGGGGCTGGCTGCACCCTCGATTCGTCCGCGCGCGATCAGTTGGGGGGTCGAGGGGGGAGCGAGCCCCCCCCTTGTAGAGGCGCCGAAGGCGCCGGATCGAAGAGCGTGTCACCAAAGGCAGAGCGATCGGATCAATCCAGGTTCTTCACTTT
>WNGM01008789.1_pt1 | contig 10109 bp, 8 predicted proteins | sample 5400571 | NCBI WGS metagenome assembly WNGM01 (sample SAMN13153378, study PRJNA577476) | soil metagenome | isolation source: 100 cm soil or saprolite under Garry oak tree replicate 2 | place: USA:California | collected 2016-06-15 | reverse complement strand
GGGAGCGACCAAGACTCACGTAGGAGCCATCAATAAGACGGTCACAGTAGGTGGCACCACTATTGCTCCGGGTGATCTCGTGGTCCTTGATGCCGATGGCGCCGTAGCCATAGCTGCAGCGCGGGCCTCTGCCATCCTTGAGGCTTCCCGCGCACGCGTACGCAGCGAAACCACGCTGAGAGCGCAACTGCAAGCGGGGGCGCTTTCGTATGACCTCTCGGGGCTGCGGGCAGTGGTTGAGGGTAGTACGCAGAGCTAACAGCTCACAGACTGAGCAAAGGAGAAGCAGGTCATGGCACAACACGTTCTTAGCATAGGGATGTCCCATAGCACCTTGGTAATATTGGACGATTCCATGTGGGGTGAGTGGGCAGCCCAGGATGCGGCGCTCGCCATCCTGTTTGACACGGAGGGACAGGCGGTAACCTACGCGCAACTTGCCGAAAGAGCAGGGGATCGCCATGCTCAACAGGCTACGCCCCAGCACTGGAAGGAACAGTACGCAACCGTACGACAAGCGATTGCTCGTCTCACCACTGACATTGCTTCTGCAAGACTGGATGTGCTCGTCGTCGTCGGGGACGATCAGTTGGAATTGTTTTCCTTTGCCAATATGCCTGCGCTCGCCATCTTCTACGGCGAGCGGATCACCAGCGGACTCTGGACCTCGCGCTTCGCCACATATCAGAGGCAGGGCCAGCCACCCGCTGCTCCGCTCAGCCAAAGGCTTCAGCACGCTGTAGCGGAAGGCTATACCATGGATGTCCATCGCGAATTTGCCAGCGCGCCGAGCTTCGCGCGCGAATTGCTCGCATCCCTGATCGATCAGGGCTTCGATGTGGCTGGATCGGGAGAGATTCCCCCAGCCGATGAATCGATTGGTCTCGGACATGCCTATGGAGCCATCGTGACCCAAATCATGGGAGAGCGGCCAATCCCTATCGTTCCCATCTTCGTCAATACCTATTTTCCACCGAACCAGCCGACACCCTCTCGCTGCTATGACCTGGGACTCGCGCTGCATCAAGCCATCGAGACCAGCCCGACTGACCTGCGCGTGGGCATTGTTGCCTCGGGTGGCCTGAGCCACTTTGTCACCGACGAGCGACTTGATCGCCAGTTGCTCACAGCCCTTCGAGCTGGTTCCGAGGAACAACTGCGCGCCATCCCTCCAAAACTGCTCAATGCCGGCAGTTCGGAGATACGCAACTGGATCGCGGTCGCAGCCGCGAGCAAGCACTTGAAACTGGTGTGGGATGAGTACATCCCCGTCTACCGCACCCCTGCAGGGACCGGGTGTGGACTGGGATTTGCATGCTGGTCATGACAATGATCTCAAGTTGAAAACCTGTTGACCGATGTGGATGAGGTCAGCATCACCACGCCCAACTTTGTGTTCCTTGATAGCCTCCATCGGCTGTGGCTTTCTGTCATGACGTGAGAGCAAAACTGGTGGCCAGCAGCGGCAACACCACGCCTCGATGGCTATATCGTGCTGCTTGACGAAAAAGGGCCACGCATCGTGGCGGATGGTCTCTTTATCTCTCCGACCAGAATTGACATGTAGTTGGTCCTGTGTGTACTATTCAGATATTGAAATAAAGGGATGGGAGCAGGAAGCAAGCAGAGAAAGATCATCCACGTATCCGGAACCAGAAGAGGAAGAACAACATGAGCGAAGCAACAACAGCAAGTGGTCGTTCTCAACAGCCAGTTTCACCGGAGCAAAAGATTCGGCGCCGTGAAGACCCGGTGTTAATCACCGGCAGAGGGCAGTATGTGGGCGATATTCGTCGTCCGGGCATGCTCTACATCAGTTTTGTGCGTAGTCTTTATCCCCATGCCCGCATTGTTGCGATTGATGTGCAAGAGGCGCAGGCCCATCCGGGCGTGGTGACGGTGGTGACAGGTGCGGACACAGCACATTTAGGTGAGCTGCTCACGAATTTATTTCCGGGTTCAGCATGGGTGCCGCAGCCGGCCATGGCTCGTGAGGAGGTCAACTTTGCCGGTGAACCGGTAGCCGCAGTGGTGGCCGAGAGTGAGACAGCAGCATTCGAAGCTGCCGAATTCGTTGATGTTAATTACGATGTGTTGCCCTCGGTAGGAGGACTCGATGCCGCTCTCCAGGAGGACGGTCCGAAGATCTTCAATGAGCAGAGCAATATTGCGGTGACCAGAGAAAAGACGGTTGGCGATGTAGAGGCAGGGTTCGCCTGGGCTGATAAGATTGTCTCATTGTACCTGCGGCAACCACGAGTGGCGCTGGTACCGATGGAACCGCGAGGCATTATTGCTGAAGGGCATGCTGATGGGACCCTCTCGGTCTGGATCTCCAGCCAGTCGATCTTTTTGGCTCGTCTCCAACTGTCGACGACGCTGCACATGGCGCAAACAGACATCAAGATCACTGTTCCGCATGTAGGGGGAGCCTTTGGCGGCAAGACCCGGCTCAGTGGTGAAGAGGTCGTGACGGCATTCCTGGCGCAAAAGCTGCAACGACCTGTACGATGGCTGGAGAGTCGCGAGGACAATATCGTCTCGATGGGTCATGGCCGCGGTCTCCATGCCAGCATGCAGGCCGCCGTCCGCAAGGACGGCACCATTCTGGCGCTCAAGGCCGAGTTTTTTGCCGATCTGGGTGGCTATCCCGGTGATTATAGCATCCTCACCGTTGATTCGACTGCCGCGATGATCTCTGGCACGTATGCTATCCCGGCGATTACTACGATCGTCAACGCTGTGAAGACCAACGCTGTCCCCACCGGCCCTTATCGAGGAGCAGGACGACCAGAAGCCTGCTATTGTATCGAGCGCACTATAGATGCTATTGCTCATGAGCTTTCTCTAGACCCCGTTGAGGTGCGCAGGCGAAACCTGATCCCCAAGGAGGCGTTCCCCTACACAACCGCCACCAGTACAACCTATGATTCCGGCGCATACAGCGATGCCCTGGATACATTGTTGACCGCCGCGAACTATCAGCAACTGCGCGCCGACCAGGCTCGCCTGCGCGCACAGGGTCGGTGTGTCGGTGTCGGGCTTTGTTTCTACGTCGAGATGACCGCTATGGGAGGAGAGGACATGAGCGGCCAGCCTGATAGCGGGCTGGTGCGCATTACTCCTGAAGGCAAGATTCTCGTCGAGAGCGCTTCGGTTGACAGTGGGCAAGGTCATGCCACTTCATTTGCCACAATTGTGGCCCAGGAGTTTGAGGTTCCTCTTGAGCAGGTTGAAGTCTACATCGGAGACACTCCCAATAGCCATTCGCTTGCTACTTTTGCCAGCCGCAGTATGGGAGTCGGAGGTGTCGCGCTCAAGCTCTCGGCTCAAGCTGTCAAAGCGCAGATGTTCAAATTAGCCTCGCATCTGCTCGAAGTGGGCGAGAGCGATCTCGAGCTGCGCGAGGGGCGTGTGCAGGTCTCCGGCGTTCCTGACAAAGGGTACACATTCGCCCAACTGGCGAGTATTGCCGAGAACCCCGTACAGAAAGAGCAGTTCCCCGAGGACCTCCAGAAAGAACTGCTTAAGGGGCTGTGCAGCTTGCAGGCCTTCGAACCAGCAGATTTATCGTATCCCTTTGGCGCACATCTGGCTGTCGTACAGGTGGACCCTGAGACCGGCGAAGTGAATCTACAACGCTATGTCGCTGTAGATGATTACGGTCATGTCCTCGTACCCACGCTGGTTGAAGGGCAGACACATGGGGCTATTACTCAGGGCATCGGTCAGGCACTCTTTGAACAGATGGCCTACGATGGGAGCGGGTGGGTGCTCAGCGCAAACCTGATGAACTATGCTGTCCCCCTCGCCAAAGAACTGCCTCCTTTCGAGCTTACCCTGACCGAAACACGAAGTCCGCTCAACATTCTCGGAGTGAAAGGGGCAGGTGAGGCTGGCACGGTAGCCGCTCCTGCTGCTATAGCCAATGCCGTTATTGACGCGCTGGTTCCCCTGGGAGTCACCTCCCTGGATGTCCCGTTGACGTCGCACAATGTCTGGCAGGCCATCCATAAAGCCAGAGTAGCAGCCAGTTCGTGACCCTCGTACACCCTCTCCATGCACTGGAGAGGGACGGGGTGAGGCCTCAGATCGAAGGATGGCGGCCAGCCCATGGCAGCGCCTCTTCGAGCTGTGCTGCCAGCCGCAAGAGAGTAGCCTCGTCGCCGTAGCGTGCAACCAGTTGCACACCGATGGGCAATCCCTCGCTCGACTGTCCCAGAGGCAGGCTTATGGCTGGCTGCCCTGTCACGTTGAAGAGCGGAGTAAAGGGGATCAGCGCGAACAGCTTGTTGAGCCAGCCTCTTGGATCAAGGCTCTTATCGTTCTGGTTGAGATATCCTAGCGGCGGTGGTGGGGTAGCGACAGTCGGAGTCACCAGCACATCGTAGGAGCGGAAGAACGCGCCCACTCCTCTGGTGATGGTGTTGCAGAGTCGCAGCGCCCGGAGCAGATCCACTGCCGTGAGTCGGCGTCCATATTCCACGCTTGCCAGCGTCACCGCCTCTAACACATCCGGGCCTACATCAATCCCACGGGCCTGAGCAAGGCCAAGAGCGCCATCAGCCATCGACGCCGTCCAGATCGGAAGGGTGGCATCGACGAAGAGTTCCCAATCCACTTGTGGGCTGGATTCCTCTACATCGTGACCCAGCGCTGCCAGTTCGTGGCAGACCATTGAGACGGTGTCTACATACTCTTTGTCAACAGGCACTCCTGACCAGGCCTGCGTAGTCATCGCTATGCGTAATCGTCCTGGAGGAGCACCAACTTCTTGAGCATAGGGACGTTCAGGCGGGGCAGCAAAATATTTGTCTCCAATACCCGGACCCTTCACAACATCGAGCAAGGCCGCGGTATCTCGCACCGTCCGGGCCAGAGCAAAATCAACGCCAAGACCTGAGAGGCGTTCGTCGGAATCCGGTCCAGGTGAGATACGTCCCCGTGTTGGCTTGAGTCCAACCAGTCCGCACCAGGCAGCAGGAATACGAATCGAGCCGGCTCCATCGGTCCCATGGGCCACCGGGATCACCCGGACCGCCACCAGGGCCGCAGATCCCCCGCTTGATCCTCCTGGACTGCGAGAGGGATCCCAGGGGTTGCGTGTGGGTCCATTGGAGACAGGCTCGGTGGTCACGTTGAAGGCGAACTCCGGGGTCGCAGTCCGCCCCAGCGTGACCAGCCCCGCCTGCTTGAACCGTGTCATAAGATCGGTATCATGGGGAAAGACGATCCCTTCCCCGGTCAATCGTGTTCCTACGCCTATCTTGACTCCTGCCGCGTGAAGTGAAAAATCTTTGATAGCGAAGGGAACCCCGGCAAAGGGTCCAGTGGTCGAGGAGGGCAGCGCTTCCTCAAACAACTCTCCCACGAGAGCGTTCAAGGTCGGATTCACGGCCAAAATCGCCTGACGAGCGATTTGTTGCACCTCCTGAGCTGAAACCTGTCCGCTCTTTATCAGATGTGCGAGACCAACCGCATCGTACTCAATATACTCTGAAAAATGCATAATGCCTCCAGTTTTCGTAGGTATAAGACGTATTCATGCCTGTGAAACGACTTTATATATTGCGGACGACCTCTCAAAACGAGAGTTTCTGCAGAGCACGAGGTCCACTTCCATGTGCATCTTTCCGGTAGATGGGCTACAGTATAGCACACTCAGAAGCAAGGACGTAAAAACAGGGAAGCGTCACTGGCTGAATAATTTGGCCTGTGCTGGCTACATGAGGCATCTGTCGAGAAAATAGAGGACGCGATGCATTCAATCACCTTCTCCTTTGATACATCTCATTCGAATGATGCGAGGTCAAGCGGAAGCCTCACTCCTCAATATATGAAGCACTTACCACAAAGGACAAGTATCTCTTGTTTGTTGCATTCATCTGTGAAAAATGACAAAGGGGTACATTTTGCAGGTCCTCAACAGGAGATATGAGCTGGAGGTATGAGGCGCTCTCCACGCACCTCAAACACCTGCTTCTTCGCGTGTATGGAAGAGTTTATGCGCTTCTTCGATAATCATGGTGTAATCCACCCAGGACTGGGAAGGAGATGACCTTGCCACTATCCTGATCTCGTGAACCTGTTCCACTATGTGGTTCTGGAATCTGTTGCTTGATCCCTTGATGCGGTCTGGAACGATTGAAGTACTGGACATAAGCATTGAGCACCCGGTGAAGCTGCTTCTCATGCAGGATAAGCAGGTGATCGAGACACTCTCGACGTACACTGCCCAGAAAGTACTGAACCGGTGGTGGTTGCTCGACAGACATCGCAGAGTGTGCCGGGCAGCACGCTGACCACTCCGCTTCTCTACCTCTCCAGCAAGCGTTCCAATCACCCGAAGGACAGGCAACTTCGCAAAACATCGCCCATCTCGCCAGCAACGCTGGAGTGCGGAGCATGGTGTACGAAGTGGAAGAGGGCTAGAACACCAGTCAAGGAATAGGATCGACAGAAGGAGCCAAGGCGCTTCGTTGTGAGAAATGAAGGCCTGTCACCCCTTGTCAACACTTGTTGACACCTGCGCGGCTAGCATCTACAATGAAAGCATCATGATCCTCTCAGTTCTTCTTTGTTAAAGGGCGCTATGTCCATCACACATAGGCAAGAGGCTTGCTGCATGCATCGAGAAGAATCCATGCCGATGAAGAGTGCTCGTCCCCGCAATGCGGAGGAAACGCGTGCTGCGCTGTTGACTGCTGCCAGGCTCCGGTTTGCTCGTGATGGCTACGAAGCTACCAATCTGCGAGACATCGCCGCCGATGCCGGAGTGAACGTGGCGCTCATCCCGCGCTACTTTGGCTCGAAAGAGGGACTCTTTCAGACGGTCGTGGCTTTTGATCGCAGCAGGCTGGTCCAGGCGATGCAGGGACCCCCAGGGCAGCTGGCAGAGCGCCTGCTCAAGCAAGCCCTGGTTGATCCAGCTGGGAGAGACCACGATCTCTTTGTCACCCTCTTGCGTTCGGCTGACCACCCTCCTGCCGCCGAATATATGCGGACCTTGCTTGATCTCCTCTCGGCCGATCTTGCCACACAAACCACTACCCCGGATGCCGACCTGCGTGCTGACCTAGTGGTGGCCCTGATCACAGGAATCGTGGTCCTGCGACGTCTGGTGGGCAAACCGCCCCTCTCCGAAGCGACGGCGGAGGCACTGCTTCCCTCTTTCCAACACGTGCTCTCAGCTCTTCTCCCAGGAACGGGAGCCAGGGATCTGCCCAACAAGTAAACAAGCGTTGACAAACGGAGAGAGGCAAGGGGAACGCACGTCGAACAGGACAGAGGATGGTTCTTGGGCGAAGGGTGCTGTGTAGGAGCGCAAGAGCGCTGCCGATCGTGTCTGATGGTTCTGGAGAGGGAAACAGGAAGTCGTAAAGGGTGGACCCGAAGGCTTCGACCCATCGGTCGCCCCTGTACTGGCTACTTAGCGCGTTCGTTCCAAAATATGCGTTGCAGATGGCGCTTTCTGATACGTACAAAAGGAAGTAGCTAATACATCTCCATTTTATCGAACGGATGTGCCAAGTAGCCAGTACAGGATTGGCACAGGTGGTAAAGCAACACATGTATGCTGTGAGGATTCAGTGGTTGGATTGCGTGCGGATCCGATGGTTCGAATCCGCGATCTACTGACCAAGCCTGCTGGGAAGCGGGCTGAAAGCCATCTGACGGAACCGACGGGCAACGGCTTCTCTCTCACCAGTGCTGATCCACTTTCTCGCCCCGCACGGCAAGCTCTATAAAACTTCAGCGTGTGCTAGCACAGGCACATATCAGCAATGCTCCTGTTGAACTACCACTGCGGCAACCAGTGTGAATGCTATCCACTCTCCTCTTGACGTTCACACCCAAGATAGAAGCAACCAATTGTCCGGAATGAGCATACTATCCCAGGATGAACCGATGGTTGTCCACATACCGATCAGGCTCGTTACCCCGCCCAAGACTCAGCAGAGATACAGGACCCACCGGGGCGCAATCAGTTGGCCATGTTTTTTCGCGAGTTCATCGCGAAACAGGTCACGCCTGGTCAATATAGGTTCCGGTGAGTTCTTGTGCGAGCGGATCGAGAATAGTTCCGCTCTTGGGGACTTGAAGCAGATACCGCCTTGCTTTGGCGGTACGCACAGCCTCCATCAGACGCATAACCTCCATTTTCGCTCGCACCAATTCGTTCTCCGATTGAGTCGTCCGCTGCAGTCGCGCCAGTAAATTATTGAGGGCATAGGCAACTTGCCAGAGAACGTTTTCTCTCGCAAGTGGAGCGCGCGCATCGAGGTTCCCATTCGCGACCTGGATGTGCGTCAGTAAGATCTGCTCAATACCCTGCTCTAACTGTTGCTTCTGCCAGGCCTCGGCACGATCCCGCTCGGCGAGAGCACGTTCCAGCGCGGCGACTCGCTCGGCTCTCTCGATCGCCTGCCTGGCTCCCTGGGCCCACAGATAGGTCACCAGAGCCACAATCACTTGCAAGACCAGAGGACTTGCAAGGGCACTATAGTAGGCGGAAGGAGTCAGGAGTTTGAAATCTGCACTATGTCGGAGAAAGGAAATAGCCGCCCAGGTAAACACCCCATTGCACAAGGCGAGCAGGAACACACTCTTTGGTGGAAGCAGCGAGACCGCCATCAACTCTGTCAAGACGATCAGATAGAATATCGTCAATGAGCGCGCCGACAGACCGACAGGCGACGTGAGCACTACCATGATAAAGGCGATTTCAACCACAACGACCATGATGATGCCTGCCATGAGGACCTCGCCTCGTCTGTTCAGGACGAACACACCGACATTAATGGCCATCGCTGTGAGCAAAATAAACAGAAAGAAGTGATTCACGCTGACAAGCGCATTAGGCACCTGGGTGAGCCCGAAGCAGAACATGATGAGTAAAATAATGCTGGACAATTTTCCAGCCCGGACTCGTTCTCGATCTTGAGCAGTGGCATGCTGGGGTTCTAATGGCGCCGCAAGGCGATACCACCACTCCAACCATCCTTGAGGCTCAACGGTCTGCTGTGCAAGGCCAGGGAGTGACCCGCCAGGTTCTGCAAGTGCATCATGTGCTGATCTAAACATATTTTTTTGCATCAGACGCTCCTTCAACACTAGCGCCCCGTAAGAACGTAGGGTGCATTGCCCAGGAAGTGGGCGCTTTCCCAGGCCAGAGCCTATTCATTGGATGTTCCTTTCCTATGCTCTACACGTGCCAGATGAGATGATTTCCGACCAATAACCAGACGCTCGAGATCGTGTGATCAGCCTGCTGATGGGGCATAGACAAACGGGTGAGCTTATTACCTCGAGTCTTAGCTGTCTTCATATGGCAGGAAGGCATAGGAGTCTCCTGAATGGAATGTATATAAACTCAGTCTACAGATCATTCTCACTAAAATGAGTTTAAATGTCGATGAGATGGAAATATACTTCTTAAATACTATTCGACAGAAGATTACCTGAATCGCAGAAGCGAGTCTAGTGGCATGGGAGAAAAAGGCTACCAGGAGACCGGGCGCAGTGTGGACACGCGAAGAGTTGTGTTGGCTCCTGAGGTCATCCGTTGGGAAAAGAAGCTCATGCGCACCAGAGGAGCCAACAGCAAGCCAGAACTCGCGTGTGAGGCAATGTGGTGCGTCGAAGAGAGGGAATCGGCCACCTCATTCTATCATATCTAAATATGTTACAAAACTAACGAAACATCGGATTCTACAAGACGCGTTGCGTGACAGACAGACAGCTTCGACCAATGCTGCTTTCTTCATGAAATGCTCTGGTTTTGTTTCCCAGCGTATGGTAAGAATGGACGATCTGAGGAGCCAGTACAACAAGAGGGCTTCCTATAGTCATTACAGAACCGACGGACAGCTAATGATCTGCAAGGCGCCCAATATGATAGACAGATCGGCCACTTGTTCTGTCTCATGTATCTTTCTCTTCCTGCCCCTCGCTCTTTTTTCAAGAACGGCCCACGAATTGCGCAACGAGGTGTGATCTCCAGAGCCTGATCCTGGCTATCGCCCTCGACTTCTCATCTCGCGATCAAGAGACTCCCGGGTATAGCGCAGAGCATCGAGAGACTGCTGTTCTGTGGCGCGCTTTGCCAT
>WNGM01014428.1_pt1 | contig 10111 bp, 16 predicted proteins | sample 5400571 | NCBI WGS metagenome assembly WNGM01 (sample SAMN13153378, study PRJNA577476) | soil metagenome | isolation source: 100 cm soil or saprolite under Garry oak tree replicate 2 | place: USA:California | collected 2016-06-15 | reverse complement strand
GCATGTCCTGGCTCCTGTCGGAAGCGATCTACCGTGTCGAGGACGCAAGTCCAGGCTGAAGCGGCAGCTTTCGCAGCCGTTTTCCTGTGGCCGCGTAGACTGCATTGGCGAGCGCGGCCGCGGTCACTGACGTACCCGGGTTACACGAACACCGGGCTGCGGCTCGGCCAGTACAGCAAGTCGGCCGGCAACGGCGGCATGGCCTTCGTAGCCGACAACCTCCGGACGGGAGTCTACGGCAACAGCACGCCGATCCTGTCGATCCACTCGACGGCGGTGGCGGGTGCGGGCGGCCGGCGCACCGCGCTCGACTTCATGGGCAACGGCGAGGGCTGGCGCTTCTTCTCGGCCCCAGACGGCACGGGTGCGCCACTCCAGCTACGCCACATCACGGGCGGCGTCGTGGGCAACCCGCTGTGGGAGTACCGCAACGACGGCCGGACGATCGTCAAGAACGGAACGTTCAACAGCGTCTACCTGGGCAACGACACCGGGCGCTCGAACACCACGTGCACCCAGTGCCTCAACCTCTTCGACGGCACCGCCCCGGTCGATACCCTGGCCAACGGCGTGTCGCTCTACTCGGCCGCGGGCGAGATGCGCTCGATGGACGCCTCGGGCAACAGCACGCTCTTGTCGCCCCACGACACCCGGACCAACGAGTGGGTCTTCTACTCGAAGAACACCGTCACCGGCCAAGTGCTCAAGATCGACATGGAGCGGCTCGTGAAGGCCCTCAACGACTACTTCGGCTGGGACTACGTCCACCAATGGGTCGAGATGGCCGGGCCCCAGCGCCCCACGAAGGAGCTACCGTGAAGCGATTGCTGCTCGCGCTCGCATTCCTACTGTTGTGGCCCACCACCAACGAGCGGCCCAGCTTGGCGTGGGCCGACTCCTGCGAGGACCAGCTTCATACCGCCAAGGTCGCGCTCGACCAGGTCGTCGCCTCGCGCACGCGGGGCGAGGGGGACGCGGCTCAGGTGATCAGCCGACTGCTCGGGCAGATTCAGTCGCTCCAGGCCCAGGTCGACCTGCTCCTGAACTCCAAGGACGGGAAGTGATGCCCTACGAGAACGTCCTTATCGTGCCGATCGTCATGGGGAAGGAAGGCGTCTCCGGTTTCCGCAATGCCGACCGGGTCCCGATGGGTGGCGCGCGCCTGGTGCGCAACGTCAGCCTGGAGGATCGCACGATGCGGACCGAGCGCGGCGCGGCCTCGCTCGGCACTGCCATTGGCTCAGCCGGCCGGGCGTCGCTCGACTACTGGCCGGCCGCCTTTCAGCAGGTTAGTGAGATGGTGCGGCCTTCCCCGAGACGCCTATCGCCCAGAAATAAGCACGAAATCGGCGCTCTTTCCGCGGTTTGGGCAGAGGGAAATCGGAGCGATCACCGCGTCCTTATTGTCGTCAGACCTCGGAATGGTGGGGTAGGCGCGCAGGACGCGATCGCAGAACGTCTTGCTGAATGCCTCGCCAGTAGCGCGCCAATCGCCTCGAGGCCCAGGGCAGCTGCTATGCCTTGAACCACGAGCGCGCTCAACATCACGCCGATGCCGACCAGCACCACTATCATTGCCGCCTCGTAGTCGGCCCAGTATCCGCCCCCGTCCGCACTCGCGGCCCAGGGGCTCGCGACACGCGGCCCTGTTCAGCTACGGTGCTTCGCCGAATGAAGCTCAACCGCTTCCGAGCGTTTACACAACCCGCTGCAGGGGACTGCGGGGAGGCGAAATCGCCTCCCCGGTCGTCTAATCGCGGCGTGACGAAGCCACTGCGGGCTTACGGCTTCTTCGCCAGCCGACGCCGCTTCACATAGCTCCAGAGCTTCTTCGTCATCTCCGACGGTGCAATCGGGACATTGCCGAAGACCGATTCGAGGCTGTCCGAGCATCCGGTAAAGCTGATCGCGTATCCGCCAAATGCTGGTCGCTTCGTCCCCTTTTTGGTCATCGCGGCCTCCTTCGGGAAAATTTGAAATCAGGTGGAGACTACCACATCTAGAAGGTTATCTACTAAGAAGGCCCAAGATATTGGGGCCTAACGCCAGGGCCGTGGAGATCCAGTGAGTCGGAGGAGCGTCAACGTCCAACGTTCCTTCGAGCGCTCGGCGCCTCGCAGAGATGCGGGGCGCCTGAGTGCAGATCACGGCAAATCGCGGCAAGAGATGCAACCCGGGCGCAACCAAGTTCTCCGGATCTCGGACATCAGGGCGCACGCTGCACCACACCTCCATGAATCTGGCAGGATGCTGGATTCCTCTTCGACACGCGTGCGCGTCTCAAGGGCCGTCCAGCCGGAACCCACGCAGCGTAGCCGGACCTCGGCGACGGGCTCACGCCGCGAAAAGCGGCCTGCCGAGGCTCACTCACGCCGGCAGCCGTGATCTTGCGCAGGAGGCGGCGCGGCGCTACTTTTGCTGCCTCTCGTGCCGTAGCGACCATCGACAGGATGCGTGCGCTGGCGAGGTGACTTGCCAGATACCCATAGGATCGGCGCGACGACCGATTGGTGAGCTCCGCGGGATAGCTCGCGGACCATCCGGGAGGACAACGTCATGCATGAGCCGAGTCGGCGTCAGTTCCTCGTCGGCAGCGCCGCCGCTGCCGCCACCCTGACGTTCCCGGCGCCGTTCGTGCACGCCCAAAAGGCCGGCGGCACGCTGCGCTTCGTACCGCACGCGGACCTCCGCGTCCTCGACGTGACACGCTACACGGGGTACATCACGAACCGCACGAACGCCTACCTCGTCTACGACACGCTCTTCTCGCAAGATGAGAAGGGCCAGATCCGGCCGCAGATGGTCGACACGTGGACCGTCAGCCCCGACCGGCGCAAGTGGAGCTTTACACTCCGCGACGGGCTCAAGTTCCACGACGGCCAGGCGGTGACCGCCGAGGACTGCGTCGTCTCTCTGCGTCGCTGGAGCCAGCGGGATCCGCTCGGCCAGTTCTTTATTGCGGCGACCGAGCGGTTGCAGGCGACCGACAAGAAGAGTTTCGCGCTGGAACTCGGTAAGCCCTTCGGTCTTGTCCTGGAGGCCCTGGCCAAGCCCTCCGCCGTGGTGCCGTTCATCCTTCCCGCGCGCATCGCGGCCACGCCCGAAGAGGACATGATCAAGGAGGCGATCGGGTCGGGTCCCTACAAGTTCGTCAAGGAGGAGTGGCAGCCGGGCAACCAGGTCGTCTACGTGCGCAATCCCGACTACGTCCCGCGCAACGAGGCGCCCAGCGGCGCCGCCGGCGGTAAGCGCGTGTACGTTGACCGCCTCGTCTGGCGTTACATCCCCGACCCCGCGACCGCCGCCGCGGCGCTTGAGACAGGCGAGGTTGACTTCTGGGAGCAGCCGCCCCTGGACTACGTCCCCAAGATCGAGCGCAACCCGGCCGTCGGCATCGTCACCTACGACGTCGTCGGCAACCAGGGGTGGGTCCGCCCTAACCATCTCCAGCCACCCTTCAACAATAAGAAGGCGCGGCAGGCGCTCACGTACATGGTCGACCAGGAGCGCTACCTGCAGGCCGCCGTCGGCCAAGCAAAGTACTATCGGCAGAGCGGCGCGTACTTCGTCAGCAAAAGCGAGTACGGATCGGGCGCCGGGGCTCCGAGCAAGCCGGACTTCGAGCGCGCGCGCCGGCTCATGAAAGAGGCTGGCTACGATGGCAAGCCGATTGTGGTGCTGGACCCCACCAACATCGCGATGCTCCATGCCGTGTCGCTTGTGACGGGCGAGCTGCTACAGAAGATCGGCTGCAAGGTCGACGTGCAGGCGATGGACTGGGGCACCCTGGTCGCTCGGCGGGCCATGAAGACGCCGGCTTCCGAGGGCGGCTGGAACATCCTGCACACGTGGTGGAGCGCGGCAGACATGGCCTCGCCGGCGCTCAACGCCGGTGTCGCCGGCGTGTGCGACAAGGCCTTCTTCGGCTGGTATTGCAGCGAGCCAATGGAGAAGATGCGCCGCGACTTCGTGGCGCAGGCCGACCCCGTTAAACGCAAGCAGCTCGCCGAGGAGATCCAGAAGTTCGCCTACGACGACGTGCCCTACGCGCTGTGGGGCGAATTCGTGACGCCGGCCGCGGTCCGGAAGAACGTGCGCGGCATACTCACGTTCCCCGCGCCGCTGCTCTGGAACCTCTCGATCGAGAGCTAGTCGCAGAGGTTGTCGGGTTATCGCAGGGCGCCCGAACACAGCCCAGGGCGTCGCGAGCGGTGCGCACAATGGCGTCGTAACGGATAGCGACGAGCCGACAGCGCCCGGCCTCAAAGCTCGCACGCTGCTCAACGCTCTCTCGGTACTTCTGCGCCCCGACCCATCCGGCGCAGGCCAGGAGGACGACCAGGACGACGAGGACGACGAAGATGACCAGTCCACCAAGCACCTGCCCCCACGTCGTCATCGTTGGCCCTCCACTGGGACGGCAGCGATGCCCGGCTCCCCCGGTCGCCGCCGCCGCTCCTTCACCGGGCCGGGGCCAGCGCTTCCTGGACGATCGTCAGGCGGCATCACGACGTCGAAATCCCGCGGGGAACCTTCGCGCGCATCTGCTCGAGCTCGCGCACGAGGAAGGCGATGCGCTCCTGGAGGACGCGGTTGTCCTCCTCGAGGCGCAGGACCTCGCCGCGCAGCCGGCGCAGCTCGGCGCGCAACGCCTCGATGCGGGCGAGCTCGTTCAAGATCGGGTCTGGTCTGCTCACGCCTTCCTCCGCGCCGTGATCTCCTCGTGCGCCGCCCAGGCCATCTCCCGCTTCGTGCCAGGATCGCCCGGACGCTGCACGAAGGCATAGACGGTCTTCCCGACCGCCATGCTCCGGGGTCCAACGATGACCTCCCACTCCCCCGTTGGCATCGTCCAGACGATCGCCAACGCGCAGCTGCAACGACGTGCCCCTGCGCGCCGATCGGAGCGTGCTGAGCGGCCGCTTCATCGCGTCGGCCGCCGCTTCAACGTTTTCTTCATCGTGTAGCCACATTTCTCGCACTTGTACGTGAACACTGTATCTTTGCGCTGGTTCTCCTCGAAGCCCATCCGACGCATCGGCGACCCGCACTTCGTGCACTTCTCCATCTTCATCGTTGAATCTCATGCGCGCGCCCGCCCACGCGGTTCGGCGACATCACCCGATGAACCCACGGTCGAACGCCACAACTAGGATGCCGGCCACCAGCAGCGCGAGCAGGACGCTGACGATGGTGAAGACGATGGCACGGCTCCGCCGCTGCTCCCATTTGTCCGTCGAGCGCGGCTCGGCCATCAGTTCCACCAACCGGCGCGCCGGATCCTCTTCCGCTCCTCGAGTGCCTGCTTCAACGTCGTCTCACCGTGGGTCACATGAGTCTCCGCCTCGAACAGACGCCGGATACGCGGCGGAAGCCGCGTTGGTCCTATGCCTGAAATCGGCCGGTTACGTTCTGGGCGGGATCAGGCGAGCGGAGGCGCGCGACCGAGAACAGATGACAGAGGAAACAGTGGGCGCGGCTCGGTGTCCGTCGGCGTAACGAGACCGACGGCACGGGCCCCGCGCGCGATGACCAATCGAGCGTGGGTTGGATCGCGCCAAGGTTGCTGGTGATCAGAAGGACGACGTCGTCGAAATCGGCATCGTCGTAGAGGCCGGGGATCCGCGACTGATCGGGCGGGCTTGCATGGGCGGCTGGCGCGAGCGCCAGGACCGCGGTGACCAGGCTCAGACCAACGAGCCGGTGGAGGATCACGGGCGCGAGACTAGATCAGCATCGGCGGCACCGCAACAGGCCTATGCCCGCGCACGCGTATTCCCGGGACGACCTGATCGTCGACTCTGCCTCCGATTTCGTGCTTATTTCTGGGCGATAGACGTCTCGGAGAAGGCCGGACGATCTCACTAACCTGCTCATGAAAGCCAAGGACGCGAAGTAGCCATGCCCTACGACCAGACAATCATTGTCCCGATCGTCATGGGCAAGGAAGGCGTGTACGGCATCCGCAACGCCGACCGGGTCCCGATGGGCGGCGCGCGCCTGGTGCGCAACGTCAGCCTGGAGGGCCGCACGATGCGGACCGAGGGCGGCGCGGCCTCGCTCGGCACTGCCATTGGCTCAGCCGGCCGGGCGTCGCTCGACTACTGGCGGTTTTACGTCAGCGGCAGTCAGCAGAGCGTGCCTACGCGCTTGGTCAAGCACTCGCTGTCGGCATCCCAGGCGGCGCGCGGGGAGGACCAGCGAGGCGCGGCGGATCGCCGAGGCCCACTTGACCAGGACCCTCGCAGGGCAGATCCTTCACGTATCGGAGCGCCTCGTGTGGGACTCGTGTTCCCATGTCAGGCCCTCTGGGAGAGCAGTATGAGAAGGTTCACCGCTGTCTCGCTTCTTGCCGTCGGGTTTCTCCTTGCCGCGCGGCTGCCGAGCGAAGCCTGGACAGGTGGAGGCCATGGTGGGGGCCATCATGGCGGCCATCACCACTTTGGCGGCCGGTCCCACGTCTTCGTCGGTGTGGGGCCGTGGTTCTGGGGGCCACCGTATCCATACTGGTGGGACTATCCGCCGGCGTACTACTACGCTCCGCCGGTCGTCGTGCAGGAGCCTCCGGTCTACATTCAGCAGCCAGCGCCGACCGCGCCGGCGCCGGAAGCGTACTGGTACTACTGCGCGAGCGCGCAGGCGTACTATCCGACCGCTCCAAGCTGTCCCGAACAGTGGATCCAGGTGCCAGCGAGGAGCCGGTAGCGAGTCCAATGCGCCGCGCGTTGGATCCCACGCGCCCGCTCCGTGTCCGCTGGGCCACGGCGCCGCTTCGCCGGGATGCCTACATGTTCGAGCAGGACCCGGAGACCGAGACCCCCACTGCCGGATAGATCGCCATGGATCGGGTCACTTGGGACGCCGTGCTCGCCCGCCTAGACGATGCGCTGGCTCTCTGTCATCGCTTCGGCCTTGGAAAAGAGGTGGCCGCCAGTCGCTTCATCGAGTATCGCCGCGTCGTTACTGGGCTCGTGACGGCACTGCACGATGGGGGGCAAGACGCAGCCCGCGAGGAGTTTCACCGTGATTCCGCGTTGAGCATGATCGCTCTGACCGAGGCGGCGGAGTTCGGCGACGTCGGAGACTTCATCAGTCAGTACGGCGAACACGGCGTCCGTCGGACGCTCGGCCGTGTTCTTGATGGCCCCGTCCTGCCGGCCGACGAAGATCCCAATAGTAACGACCCCCGCAACCGTCTCTTCGAGTTTGTCATCGCATCGAAGCTCTGGCGAGCCGGTCTTCAGCCTCGCCTTGGGGACCGCCCGGATGTGTCGTGCGAGGTCCGCGGCAAGACGTTCTTCATCGAATGCAAGCGGCCGCTGACCGCGCGCGGCGTGAAAGGACGAATCACTGATGAGCCGCGATGCTGCCCGACAGGATCGATGCCACCGGTGGCCAAGCGCTCGGCGTCATCGCCCTGTCGCTCACGAGACGTTTGAATCTTGGCGACAAGCTTCGCGTGTATCGCGGCGAGGCCGATGGCAAGGAGAAGCTGTCCCGGGCGTTGCGACCGCCGCGGCGTTCGCGCGCTCAGATTGGAACGGTTGCCCGGCAGCATCGTGGGGCTGCTGTGGCACGCCATCACGCCGGCCCTAGATGAGTCAATCGTTCTCTACACCATTGCCCAGTACATGAACGTCCAGCCCCTCGCGCCACCGCTGAGCTTTGAGGAGCAGTGGTTCCGACTCTTATACGAAGCGCTTGGGAGGATCTGGGGACATGCGTAGGTCGGCCGGCACGGCGTAACGACCGGTGCCGAGTAGCCAAGACCCGCCGGCCGGAAGCCCGTTAGGGCCACAGACGTGGCGAGAAATCGTAGGAGGCGAGATGATCAGATACGCCATTGTTCTCGCAGCGCCCGTCGTCGGAGGCGTCCTGATCGCCGTTGCGATTATCCTAATCACCGAACTGCGCGAGCGTCGCGAAAGACGCCGTATGGCGTTGCGCGAAGCAAGACATCTAGACCGCGCGCCGGTTTCTGGCGGACCGGCCCCCGACGCCAAAGACCGACGCATCGCTTCCTAATCCGAGAAGTCACAACTCACCCTGTGACACAGCCGGTCCGCGCTTGGTTTTGAACCGCCCGCCATGACGTTGGCCACCACGTAAGGACCTGACCGACCCACGGATACAGCACGGCCGTGAGATCACCTCCCACTCATGCTCCGCATCCTCAGTGTCAGCATCCATACACCGGTCGCCGATGTGGAGCTGGAGGGGACCGGCGAGGCATTGCGTTCGCCCTCGAGGCGGCCCGGTCGGCCAGTGGATGTGTCGCGACACCGCAAGCGGAATGACGTATGCATGTACATATATTTACGTGACGATCGGTTCTGACATCACGGCCGGGCGCATCGTTCGTGACGCGCACGCCATCTGAAGGGCATGAGGCGCTCTCCCGGCTGCGACCGCAGGGCATGCGAATCGCGCCAACTCGGAGCGGACGCGATCGTCAAGGTCTTCTTATCGAGGTAGGTATGAGGCACGCCAGGTGACGCTCCGACACCAAAGCACAGGAGGCAATTATGAAGGGCATCAGCAAGACAGCTCATGCGGGGTTCAGTCCTCTGATCCCGGCGGTGTTGGTACCTCCAGAGGTGTTCACCCAGGCCCCACCGGGTTTTATTCCGCCACCGCTCAACCCCTCCGGGGCGCGGCTGGAAACGAAGGAGCTGGCGCCTGGCGTGTACGGCCTGCTTTCCAGCAAGCCGCCAGTGGACAACAGTGGCTTTGTGGTGGGCGAGCATGGCGTCCTCGTGATCGACGCGCACATCAATGGCGCGATGGCCGGGCTAATCCAGACCGCCGTGCGGCAGATCACCAACAAACCCATCCTCTACGTGGTCAACACCAACTACCATGGCGATCACACGTTCGGGAACTACGCCTTCCCCCCCGAGACGTTGATCGTCGCCCAACAGAAGACCGCCGAGAGCATGCGAGATTTTGAGCGAGAGAAACGGTTCTTGCTGCCGACCGTGGACAACGACCCGACGGTGTTCGGCGATGTACGACTACGCCTCCCGGATGTGGTCCTCGATGAGTACCTGGAGTTGGATTTGGGCGGCCGGGTGGTGGAACTCTACCACTTCGGTCACGGCAATACGCCCGGCGACACCGTCGTTTTCGTGCCCGAGGCCCGGGTCGCCTGGACGGGCAACCTGATCGCCGGTGAAGGGTTCATTCCCTTTCTGATCGAAGGTGGGGCAGGCGCATACCTGGAGACGATGGCAAAGTTCACGCACACGCTCGAGGTGGCGACAATTGTTCCGGGGCACGGGTTGCTGACTTCGGGGACGATCCTGGGCCGTTATCTGCCCTATCTGAGTGAGTTGATTGAATCTGTGCGAAAAGCGATCCGGGCCGGCCAGAACCTGGAGGAAGCGATAGCCGCCACTCCGCTCGGGCAGCAATACACCAAGGACATCGCGGGCTCCGACTCGCCTTTGGTGGCTCAATTCGTAGCGTTCCGGGTCGGCATCCATCGCTGGAACGTGTGGCGAACCTACCAAGGGATGAAAGGGGATCCGACCTACAGAGGTCCAGAGGCTGCGTACGCCGCCACTCATGAGAAGAACGCAATGTTTGTTCTTGGTTGAGTCACATGTCGAAGCGCATAGGCACGACTAACGCCACCTCCCATGGGGCAATAACTGCCGGCGAGGGTCTGCGGTGAAGGAGGTTGTGATGTCTGACGCCGTCATCATCGACGCGATGCGCACTCCCCTCCCCGAAAGGACGAAGACCTATGACGATCGAAAACGCAGTCTGCAGCCGACAGCTCACTACGCCAACCCTGACCGGTATACGCCCTAAAAGAAAATCTACGAGGGGGCGCGCCGTTGGTTGCGCGGTCGGATTGAATCGACCACCTCTGGGTTATGAGTGCGAGTTCCGAGCGTTCCCATCAACTGGGACCGCACCTGAGAGGGTTGGAACCCAGGAGGGAATGCTGGCGAGAATTTCCTGGGAATCTGAGAATCGGACCAACATTGACGGCTGTCACCCGAATGGAGCGGACACCCGGCATCGATGCCGGCGCCCGCCACAGCCTGCGTCGCTAGCGCACGCCATCTCCGACCGAGCATCCCTCAGGCGCGAGCTCGGGGAG
>WNGM01005268.1_pt1 | contig 10112 bp, 10 predicted proteins | sample 5400571 | NCBI WGS metagenome assembly WNGM01 (sample SAMN13153378, study PRJNA577476) | soil metagenome | isolation source: 100 cm soil or saprolite under Garry oak tree replicate 2 | place: USA:California | collected 2016-06-15 | reverse complement strand
CGGGCAGCTCTTGGCCGCTGAGTCTAAATCGAGAAGGACGGCTGGCTCTTCCTTACCGGTTGGAAATCGTCTGACTGCCGATAATTTGCTTTACAAGCGAACCGTGGGTTCACGACCTTAAGAGGTGTGCGCTGGTTGCCGGCATTCTGCTTAACGTGCCTTTGTGTCTCGGCAAGCTGGGCGCAACAGCAAGAGCCTAGCCTGGTCGATCGCTTGCTTAGACCGAACCTGGAGCTGCACAATAATGCTCAGGGTAAAAAATTCGTCGCCAGTTCTGCCGTGGTCGAGCATCGGGGCAGCGTGGGAACGTTTTCGCTGCAACCGAACCGTGCGGAAAAATCATTCGTCAATACGCACGCGCTTACTACCACGGAGTATCCTTCTCGCTCGGTTGGGACCGAACCCAAGATTTCCTCGACCCAGAATCGAACCGCAAATATCCCCGATCCGGTAGCAACATCGTCCGTTCGCGACATTCACAGTGTCAACAATCCTCACAACGTGACCGCGAGCCGAACCTTCGCCGACCAACATCAGTTCCGAGATCAGGGAAAAAGTCAAAAATCGTTGGATCGCCAAAATCCGCCGATGACGATCGACCAAGTTCGGGACCTGCTGAATAAGAATAAATAGCGCGCTCGGTAAAACCGGCCGCCCTCTCAGTTGCAATTGTCGGAAATCTTTGCCGCCGAGGACGCCGGCCACTACAGTTGCGAATCATGCGACCGGATGAAGCCTTGGCGTTTCTAAAAAAAGGCGCCGCGCAAATCATTAGCGAAGCGGAGCTGCGCGAAAAACTGGCGCTCGGCCGCCCCCTCCGGGTCAAGCTCGGGGTCGATCCCACGACTGCCGACATTCACCTTGGTCACGCAGTTGTGCTGCGAAAGCTTCGACAATTTCAGGACCTCGGACATCAAGCAGTTCTCATTATCGGTGATTTTACAGGGATGATTGGCGACCCGAGCGGTCGGTCCGCCACCCGGCCGCATCTCACGCACAGAGAAGTGATGCATAACGCGCAAACCTATCGTGAGCAGGCCTTCAAGATTCTCGATCCGGCTCGGACGGAGACCGTTTGCAATGGCGATTGGTTTCGCAGCATGTCCTACGAAGATGTGCTTCGCTTAAACAGCCGGGTCACACTTCAACAGATGCTGCAGCGGGAAGATTTCCGCGGGCGGATCGATAATCAACAGCCGATCCACGCCCACGAAATTCAATACCCGATCATGCAAGGCTGGGATTCTGTGATGGTGCGGGCCGACGTGGAGCTCGGTGGCACTGATCAACTTTTCAACATTTTAGTCGGACGCGGTTTCCAAAAGGAGGAAGGTATGCCGCAGCAAATCGTTTTTCTTCTTCCGATCCTGGAAGGTTTGGATGGCTCAAAGAAAATGAGCAAGAGCTTGGGCAACTTCGTCGGCGTGAACGAACCGCCCACGGACATGTTCGGCAAGCTAATGAGCATCTCAGATAAATTGATGGTGCGTTATTATGAGGTTTTGCTCGGGCGTGAGCTATTGAAAGGCGCGGACCCGTTTGAAGCAAAAAAGCAGCTCGCGTTTGAGATCGTACAGACCTATCACTCGGCCGAGGTCGCGCAGAGGACACTTACCGATTGGAATGCGCGCTTTAGCGAAAAGCGTTTGGACGAAGCGGAGCTTCCGGCAATTCCAGCGATTGTCGATGAATCGGTGACAGTGGTCGCAGCAGCTTACGCCCAGGCTTTCGCGCTCAAGAAGTCACGCGCGGAAGTGAGTCGATTGATCAAACAAGGCAGCGTGCAAATCGATGGCAAGAAGATTGTCGATCCAAAATCAAAAATCTCATTGCGGCCGGGGCAGATCCTGCGTCTCGATAAAACTCACGCCGTGCGAATCAAATAAAAAAGCACGGAGCGGAAGCTTCGTGCTTTTCATGGAGGTCTGTTTTGGAAACTTTACGCGGCGGCAGCGGACTCAAACAACGGCAGAATAGGCATGCGTTCAACGTAGGAGGTGGCGATGCCTTCAAAGTGCGCGCGAATGCTGCGCAGTTCCGCATTCACAAATGTATCGACGAAGTGCAAGCGCTGATCGAGCCAGGCGAAGAGCCGATTCTTTATCCGATAGTGGATCGCGAGCGTGACCTCGGTGCAGGCCGGCCGGATCTCGGTGAAGTCGACTAACCCCATCACTTCGATATTTCCGCCCGCTGATTCAAAGGCGAATTGGTCGTCTGAATCGCCGTCCACCGCCAGCAGGACGGTGCGCGCCTCAAAGCCGAGCGGACCGCGAAAACTGAATTCTACCGTTTTTGAAGAGGTCACCATTGCTTTCGTGACCATTAGAAACTGCCGTTTATAGGATTGAATGCTGGTCAGCCGGGCCTTGGATTCGGCCAGCGGCTGGCTCATGTGAAACGTTTTTTCGAGGAGCATATTTTGTAGGGTTATTTACCAGAAACGTTTAGCAGCGCAGATGCCAGCGTGATTTACCTGGGGAGAGCCGCTACAGGCCTCCGATTTGCGTAAAGTTAATTTACACTTATGTCCGGTTGATTAACAGACACCTCTACTCCGAAAAACCCAAAATCTGTTTCCATTCTTGTGGCAATTCTGCCGTATTCTCCGCCAATTCGGGCAGTAACGGAATATCAAGAACGCTTCCTAAAATGTCCGCGTTGGTGGTTTGGGCGATATCTGGGTCTCTGGAGGGACTGTTCAAGACCACGCCCGCGCAGCGCAAGTCCGCCGCCTGAACACTGCCGACTGTCAGGAGAGTGTGATTCAGGCAACCCAAGCGGTTCCGAGCCACAACCAGCACCGGGAGGCCAATCTCAACGGCCAGATCTTTGACAAAGTAATCCGACCGCACCGGCACCATCCAGCCGCCGACACCTTCGACAAATACGCCATCAACCCGGGCCGCCAGTTTCCGAAACGCATCGAGCAACGGTTCGATGTTGATATTCACGGCTTCGATTTGCGCCGCGGTCAACGGCGCGGCCGGTGTTTTCAGCCAAAGCGGATTAATTTCGTCTATGGTCAGACCGTTCGCGCTCGCGGACAACAGAAGCTCGGCGTCCCGGCGATCACCACAGCAAATCGGTTTGAATCCGGCGCACGATCTTCCATTTGCGCGCAACAGCCGGAGCAATTGCACGGCGGTGTGCGTTTTTCCAACACCGGTATCGGTGCCGGTAATGAAGAAGCTCACAATGCTGATCTTTATGCAGCGCGTGCGTGCTGAGCGACGATGGTCTCCATCATCGAGCGAAAAATCTTTGCGCCGTCAGCGCTTCCAAGCCGCACGTCGGAGGCGCGATCCGGGTGCGGCATTAGCCCGAGCACGTTTCCCTCGCGATTACAGATGCCCGCAATGTTCTCGATCGAACCGTTCGGGTTCGCCTCGGGAACAATTCGGCCCCGATCGTCGGCGTAGCGCATAATGACTTGCCGGTTGTGATTCAGCTCGTGCAGTGTCTTATCATCCGCGAAATAACAGCCCTCGCCGTGGGCGATCGGCATTCGGAGCAGAGTTCCTTCTGAACACCCATGTGTGAACGGCGAATCCGGGACTTCTACGCGCAGTGTCACCATCTCGCAGACAAAACGAAGCGATCGATTGCGGACGAGCGCACCTGGGAGGAGGCCCGCTTCACACAAAACTTGGAAACCGTTGCATGTGCCAAGAACGAGTTTCCCCCCGTGCGCGTCGCTGATCACCGCCTTCATGATCGGCGAGAAGCGTGCGATCGCGCCGCAACGTAGATAGTCGCCGTAAGCGAATCCGCCTGGCAAAACGATCGCATCGTAATCGCGGAGCGATGTTTCTTTGTGCCAGACGTAATCAGCCTGCAGGCCTTCAATGCTATTAATGCCGGAAACGCAATCCTGATCGCAGTTAGAGCCGGGAAATTGGATGACGGCAAACTTCATGTCGATCTAATGGGCGATTGCCCGCGCGCGTTGTTCCTCATGATAATCGTTCACGACCAGTGCGGCATGAATAACTCCCGGTATCCAGCCCAGCAATGTCAGGAGGATGCTCAGAAAAAAACTCGCGATCCGTCCGGTCATCAGTACCGCCAGCGGCGGGAGCACGACACAGAAAAAATACCGCAACGCTTTCACTTCTGCTTTTTTCTGACCTGTGAGGTCTTGCGCGCGCCGTTGGCCTTCACCAATTCGTAGTCTTCAATTACCGGATTGGAGAGAAGGTCGCGACAAAGGCGGTGCAGCCGCTTCTCAAGATCGACATCTTCTCCTTCGACATTGATTTCCATATATTTGCCGATCCGAACGCTGCGGACTTCCGGCATGCCAAGGTGACGCATTGCGTCGCGAACCGCATTTCCCTGCGGATCGAGCACAGCCTCTTTCGGTTTGACGATTACATTGACTTTCACGTGTCACACGCTAACGCGGATTTTCTCCGCAACAAGCGCAAGGCTGTGCCTTTACGGCATTGACGATCCACGCGAGTATCGCGGCGAATGCAACGCATCGGTTGGCGGATTCCAGCGGCGTGGCTCACTCTCTGCATCGTTTGGAGCTCTACCTGGCTCGCAATCAAAGTCGGGCTGCGCGATCTGCCGCCAATTTCCTTCGTCGCGGTTCGCTTCCTGATCGCAATCATCGTTCTCACCGCCGTTTCGGCCGGCCGGGTGCGACTTCTGCCGCTGTATCGCGCTGATTACGTTGCGCTTGCGTTTACCGGTATTCTAATGTTCGCGATCAATTACACGCTCCTCTTCTGGGGCGAGCTTCATGTCTCGTCCGGCCTTGCGGCTGTATTACAGGCCACTATTCCGATTTTCGGAATGATCTTCGCACATTGGATGTTGCCGGATGAGCCATTGCGCCTGCAGAAACTGATGGGTGCATTGCTTGCCCTCGCCGGCGTTGCGCTGATCTGTGCGCGTTTGCTCACTTTCAGCGGTCTGCTCGCGTTTTGGGGCGGCGTTGGAATTTCGTTAGGCGGCGCCGGCGCTGCTTTCTCAAATGTCGTCCTTAAAAAGCGTGCGATTCAAATTGCGCCCGCAATGCTCGCTGCCTGGCAGATGATTTTTGGAACGGTGCCGCTTCTCTTTCTTGGATTCATTGTCGATGGTGACCCAACGCGATTTCATTGGACGATGATGTCGATCTTCTGCCTGCTTTATCTCGCGGTCATTGGCTCCGCCCTGACATTTCTGCTTCTCTATTGGCTGTTGCCGCGCATGTCCGTCACAAATTTGCAAACCATTTCCCTGATCACGCCGCCGGGCGCAGTCATGCTTGGTTGGTCAATAGGCGGCGAGACCTTTCCGCCTTGGTCTTTATTCGGTGCCGCATTTGTCCTTCTCGGAGTGTGGATGATTTTCCGCCGAACAAGAGATCAGGGACTGGTCGAGGCCGCAGCCGGCTTTCCGGATCGCGGGTGATGCAATCGGCCATGGCTTTCAAAGATCGCTCCGGCGAGGTTCTGAGCTACGGTCCGTGGCTCGTCGGTCTCGGTGCGGCCCTTTGGGGGACGGAGAGCGCGTGGCGCATTCCACTGAACGAATTGTTCGACGCCCAGGTGATCGTTTTTTGGGAACATGTCCTGATTCTGCTGATGTTTCTGCCGCTCCTCCTGCCGAATCTCGGCGAGCTTCGCAAGATCAACATCTCGACGTGGAGCTATTTGCTCTTTTCCGGTTTTGCCGGCTCGGCGGTCGGCACCATCTTTTTCACGCTCGCGCTCAAACACGGAAACCCGACTGTTGTTAACGTCATTCTGAATATCCAGCCGGTAATCTCGACGTTGGGTGCGTGTCTCCTATTCGGCGATCGCCTCGCGCCGCGTTTTTTTCTCTATGCCGCGATCGCTGTCCTCGCCGGTATTTTTCTCTCCGTGGAATTTCCCACGCTCATTGCAGTTTCGTTTGAGCGCGCCGGGCTGACTCTTGGCACCGGCTACGCTCTCATCTGCGCTTTTTTTTGGGGCGGCTCAACCGTTGCTGGTCGCGGTGTCATGATGGGCATGCCGCTTCGACTTGCTGCCAGTATGCGCATCGTGGTTGGACTGATCTGCATGACGTTGATCCTGTTCGTTTACGGCAAACTTCATGGCGCCACGCTTTGGCCAACTGCTGCGCAAACTCACGCCTTCAAAGCGATCGGTTTGCTCATTTTGCTCGCCTCAATCTCGGGCGGTATCCCGCTTCTCATTTACTTCGAAGGATTGCGTCTCACTCGCGCTTCCACCGCCGGTTACTTCGAGATGATGCAAACGCTCGCCGCGGTCTGTATCACATGGGGATTCTTTCACGCGACACTGCGGGCCCATCAGATCGTCGCCGGCGTCGTGCTCATGGCCGCCGTTGCCATGGTCCAGCGCGTCCAGGCAAACGTCGGAAACTAAATAATCACGCCGCCGCGCGGCGTTTTTGTTTTACCAACGAAGATGTCGATCTCCGCCGACCGGTTGCGCCATTGCCTCCGCGCTTTACTCGCCCAGATTGCGACCGGTTGATGCTCTCTTGTAAAACTTTAACAAGATCGACCACGTTCGTGCTCCGCGGCGCTGCAACGGGTGCAGCCGGCAACGCTTTATTTTTCGCCTTTGTCTCGATCATCTCCATGACCGCATCGCGATACTCGTCGCGATATTTTTCCGGCTGCCACTCCGAAGACATGCTCTCGATCAACGCATTCGCCATCTTCAGCTCCTTGTCGTTCAAGTCCGTCTTTGGACGGGTTAATTCTTCCGGGGTCAGCACCTCGCTCGCGAAATGCATCAGCTCGAGAACGAGAAACAATCCGTCCGGCTTCACCGCCGCCAGATACTCGCGATTTGCGATTACGACTTTGGCAATGCCGATCTTGCCCGTTCCGCTCAGCGCCTTGTGCAGGAGCGCGTACGCTTTTTCGCCACCTTTCTGTGGCTCGAGGAAGTACGGCTTGTAGAAAAATTTCGGATCCACCAGCTCAAGGTCGACGAAGTCGGTAATGTCGATCGAGTGGGTGGATTCGATCCTCACCTTTTCGAAATCTTCGTCGCTTAAAACGATATAGCGGCCGCGCTCGTACTCAAAACCTTTTACGATTTGATCGGCCGGCACTTCTTTCATGTCCGCCTCGGCAACCTTTTTGTATTTGATCGGGCTGAGGTCGCTTTTGCGCAGTTGTCGAAAACTGAGCTTTTCTTCCCGGGTCGCCGGATAAACCGAAATTGGAATGTAAACGAGGCCGAAGCTGATACTGCCCTTCCAAGTTGGACGCATAATCAATCTCCTTTTGTTGTTAGACTGGGCGCGGGACTGTCGATTTCCGCCAATTGTGAACAATTGTCAATAACTTCCGCGTTCGAAGCACGAACTGTTCCGAACTTCCTCAGCTAGGCCGCTTCCCGCCTTACTTTCGTGGCTTCTTTGTCTTCGCGCATGCCGAGGAAGACCGGTTGGCGAAGTTTCCCGTCGCGAGTCCACTCCCCGAACTTGATTTGAGCGACGAATTTAGGATTCACCCAGTGCATTTTTTTCATCATCGACGGAGTGATTCCCTGCACCCATTCACCACCATCTTTCGACGGAAGATCGACAAACGGACAGTCGTCGCGTTCTTCTTCGCGAAATTTCTTGGACAAGATCGACAAAGACTTCGCCGTGAAACCGCTTCCGACTTTGCCGGCAAATTTGAGACAACTGTCTCTTCTTTTGTTCTTGTCTTCGTAGTAGCCAACGAGGATCGCGCCGAAGTGTTTGCGCGAACCGCCGGGCGGCGTGTAGCCGCCAATTACGAATTCCTGCTGATTGAGACATTTCAGTTTAATCCAAGTCCCGCTGCGCCGCCCCGGCTCATAGACCGATTTGCGCTGCTTGCCGATCAATCCTTCCAGTGAGCGGCGTTTTACTTCGGCGAGCAACGATTTTACATCGCCGCTGATTTCGCCGGAATAACGAATTGGGTCGCCGGCGCTTTCGCAAACTTGGGCGAGGACTTGCCTGCGTTGTTCGAGCGGCAGGCCGAGCAAACTTTTGCCGTCGAGTTGGAGCAGATCGAAAACGTAAAAGCGCAAAGGCGCTTTTCGTCCTTCCATCTCGAGCGCCTGCAAGAGTTGAAACGAGGAACGCCCTTCTTCATCGAGCGCGACCACTTCGCCATCGATCACGCATTCTCGAACGGGCAACTTTTTTACCGCCTCGGCAATTTCAGGAAAACGCGCGTCTAATCTGTTTCCGTTGCGTGAGATCAGGGAAACCTTCGCATTGTTCTTAATCGCAATCGCGCGAATGCCATCAAACTTTAATTCATAAAGCCAATCGCCGTGCGTTGGAGGATTATCGACCAGACGCGCTTTCATCGGCTCGATGAAGCGAGGCTTGGCCGTTGGTAACTTCTTCAGGAGCCCGGGTGCGGCCTGCACGCCTTCATTTTCGGCGTCGTCGCGTCCTGCTATTCCTCGGTCTTTTTTTTTAAGCGCGGCCTTAATTCGCGCCTTAAATGTCGATCTTTCGCTCGGATTTTTTTCTTCGCGATTTGATTCCCATTCTGCATCGCGCTCTTCCGCGATCTGTTTCATCGTCCGGCCGGTCTTGACCGACTGGTCCTCAGCTTTCTTCGAGAGCGGCTTGGCGCTTCCGCCCGTTTTCATGATCAACCACGTATTCTTTTCCCCATCGCGGCCGCGGATTCGCACAAGCGTCCATTCGCCTTTCGCTTTCTCCCCGGCGAGAACGAGATGAAGTTTGCCTTCGCGCAGTGATTTCAACGGCTGCTCGCCGTAAACATAATAGGCGCCTTGATCCCAAACCATGACCGTGCCGCCGCCGTACTGACCTTCGGGAATGATGCCTTCAAAGGTTTCGTATTCTATCGGATGGTCTTCCACTTCGACCGCGAGATGCTTCTCTCCTTGGTGCCAGGGCAAGCCTTTTGGCAGCGCCCATGATTTGAGAACGCCCTCCATTTGCAGCCGGAAATCGTAATGCAATCGGCGCGCGTCGTGTTTCTGAATAACAAATCGGGAGGCGCCGCGGACTTGCTTTGGCAACGGCTTCCCCCCCTTCGGCTCGCCGGTCTCCGAGAAGTCGCGCTTCGCTTTGTATTTCTTCAGGCCCACCGCTTCAACTTAACCGCGGATTACGCGGATGAAACGGATTTTGCTCAGGATGACAGAACGCTATTACGCTCCGGCGGGAACCGGCTCGCCAACGAGGTAACGGGTGAAGCGGCGGATCACAATGTTCTCGCCAAGTTCGGCAATTTTTCCATTGAGCAGATCTTTGATCGTGACGTCGGGATTTTTGATGAAGCCTTGTTCGAGCAAACAGACCGTGCTGTAGAACTTGTCGAGTTTTCCATCGACAATTTTTTCAGTCACGTTTGCGGGCTTGCCTTTCACCTGCGCCTTGTAAATCTCGCGCTCGGCCTCGATCAATTTTCCGGGCACATCCTCGCGACTGACGTAAAGCGGATGCGCTGCCGCGATGTGGAGCGTGATGTCTTTGACGAAACCACGGAAATTTTCGTTTTTCGCGACGAAATCGGTTTCGCAATTCACTTCCACCAGAACACCGACCTTGCCCTGCAAATGAATGTAAGAAGCAACGATGCCTTCCTTGGTCGCACGCGACGCCTTCTTACTCGCACTCGCGATCCCTTTGGTTCGCAAAATCGTCTCTGCTTTCGCAAGATCTCCCTCTGCCTCGGCCAGGGCGCGTTTGCAGTCCATCATGCCCGCGTTTGTTCTTTCGCGGAGCTGTTTAACTAATTGAGGGTTGATGTCGGTTGTCGCTTTCATTGAAAATCTTGAACGTTGAGCGTTGGGCTTAACGTGTCGCCGGTCAGGCAGAAACGCCAGCCATCTCGATTTGCTCGCGAATCCGTGCTTCGCCGCTCGCCGAAACGATCGCATCAACAAGTTTCTGCAAGACGATTCGGATGGCGCGAATCGCGTCGTCGTTTCCCGGAATCGGATAATCGATCATTTCCGGATCGGCATTCGTATCAACGATCGCAACGATCGGAATGTTCAGGCGTTTTGCTTCATTGACCGCGTTCTGCTCGCGAGTCGTGTCGATTATGACTACGGCATCGGGTAACTGCGCCATTTCGAGAATTCCCTCGAGGTTGCGACGCAGCTTGGCCGCTTCGCGGTTCAGAG
>WNGM01005994.1_pt1 | contig 10114 bp, 14 predicted proteins | sample 5400571 | NCBI WGS metagenome assembly WNGM01 (sample SAMN13153378, study PRJNA577476) | soil metagenome | isolation source: 100 cm soil or saprolite under Garry oak tree replicate 2 | place: USA:California | collected 2016-06-15 | reverse complement strand
GGAACTTCTGGGTGCACCATAAATTGGGTCACGAACACCACAGGTCAGCTTAGTTATCACCTTTACAGGTGAGACTGAGTGTGGAAGAAGCAAAAAACTCTCATGCTAGTATCGATGACTCTTATATTAACCGCAATAGCTCTTGATGTATATCAGGCCTATTCAGGAACGATACCTGGTATAGGAACCGTGATTTCGAGTCGTGGACAGTATTCAGTTCCGAATGCTGTTCTAATTCCAGTAAACCCGCAAGTAGCAACGTACTTCAATGCAACTGGCAATGTATCCAATAATACTATTGCGTTTGATGTTCAAGGAAGCGAACAGTTAGAGCCATCAGGTGGATTAGTCTACAATGTCACAACGACGGGAACAACAACTGTCACCTTTCTAGGGGCACAGCCTAAAGTCATCTGTGGACATTGTACATCAACGTATAACGGGAAGAAAGAGGTCATAACCTATTCAGGAGCCTTTTCCGATATTCTGATTGTTGTCTGGTCAGGACAAATCGGCATCGCCGAGTCTCAAACGGTTCTCTTTCGCGACGATTTTCTCTACACTAACCCATTGATAGAGTCTAGCTGGACTATAGACCAGTACACCAGCCCAGGAACCAACTCCGGCCAATACACATCATCAGGCTATCTTGTGATGAAAGCGTCAAGAGGAAGATGACGGTGGCAATGATACCATTCTCAAAGATGGAAACTCCAGTGACCTCTGACTTGAGAATAGGTCTCTCCCCATTGCTAACAATTGGAGCATATCCTGGAACGACTCCGTATGGAACACCTTTCATTGATACAAACAACAACTGCCTAGGTCCTAGCAACGCAATGGACAGTATTGGTGCTAATTATATCAGCATGGGCAATCAAGGCCTCGTAATAGGCCACACTTGTGGAGACGGTGGCTCAACAGCAAACACGATAGAGACCGGGCTCAACCCTGCCCTCTATACGGTCTTCACAATCGAAACGTATGGGATCTTCTGCTCAACCTGTACTGACAATATGTATGGTGGAACAGGATGGGTCTGGTTTCGAATCTACCAGGAAGACTCTACCGGCAAGATAGTCTCGACCACGGATAAGAATCTGAATGTCACGTCGAACATTGCTCCTCTCTTCCAGACCACATATGCCTTTGTCTCTCAGCTAAACAGTAACTCTGGAGCGACGGCACAGTTATCTAAGATTGACTTTGTCCAGGTCCAGAACTATGGCTCACCAGTCTGCCTAGTGGCTCCTGCCGGATTCCTCTGCAGCCGTCTGCCAGCCGTGCCCAGTGGAATAATTGGCAATAATGGACTAGTCGGACTCATAGCGTGGTTAGCGAACCAGATAGGTTTTGGAGACGAACAGGCAGGAGCCATCATTCTTTTCGTAGCCATGTTTTTCGGAGCGGCCTTCGTCCCATACTTTTTCAGCCGGAACATTCCTGTAGGAGCCTTCGGAGCAATGCTGACGCTGGGATTCTTTACATACGTAGGATTCTTGCCACTCTGGACGCTAATCATAGTCTTCATGGGAGGCGCAAGCATAGCCGTACTATTAGCTCTCAAAATGCTATCAGGAACAAGTATTGGTAGCACGGGCGGTGGCGGCGATTGATCAGTAAGTATCAAATGATAATGGGTCTCCTACTCTACAATTTTTTCATGTTCGGCCTAATTGCATCATCAATAACAATGCCTGGCCTACCGAATCCTCTCGGCGATCTGGTTCCAGGCTTCGCCCAGGGAGCAAGCGGAACTGGAGCTGGAACATGTAATTCCTCATCAATATCATCATGTACTGCCATCACGAACAGTCCTGACACTATCGCACCTCAGACACAGAATGTCCAGTCGTGCCTAGTAGGAATAGGAAGTGGGGCCTTGATTGGTGGACTGGCAGGTCTCGGAATTGGCAGCCCATTCACAGCAGTTGGAGGAGCTATCGTAGGAGGATTCGTCGGGTGTGGACTCGCCTCCACATTCTTCCCTTCTCAAGGCTCAGCAGTCTTCCAGTACTTCGCCAATAATGCTGGGCCCCTCGGAGACTTTTCCAACGCACTCGTCGCAGCCTTATCCTGGGTTGGTCCAATTCTCAAATTTTTTCAGGACATGGTAGCATACGAGTTTGCTCTCCTAGTCGACGCTCCCGAGATAGGCGTCTGGCTCTTCCCCTTCCAAGCAGTCATGGCGATAATGTTTCTTTTCATCGGAGCAGAATACATTAGAGGCACTGGGATAGGTGCATGAGAAAATATCTTTTCCTGTCACTAGTCTCTCTACTGCTTCTAGTGCTTCTTCCATCAGCGCATTCGACAACAACCATCATTCTTCCAGGCAACGCACCGACTACTGGGAGCCAGTTGTTTTTTGACGATTTCACAAGCTCTGGCTTTCCTCTTCAATGGTCTAATACTAACATCGTGCTCGCGGCAGATACTATCCAGTCAGGAGGATTCGGATTCAATATTGTTCCGAGATCATTCTTTGCCACATCTGGCAATATCGCCGCCTCTGCAATATCCGCGAATGTCTCATCTAATCCACCGATAAAATCTCTCATTCCAGAGAGCATCCAATTTATCCAGATAGCCTATCGAATGCAGGCATTCAACACGACCCAGCCAACGGCCACTGAGTCTGGCAGTTCCAACTATTGGGTAGCGGGAGATGTCCAGTTCGGTCTCGGCATAGGCGGACCGTTCACGGTGACTAACGCGATCTGGTTTGAGCTCTATTCCGCAACAACCTCTCTGAGCACAATCAGCAATCTTCTGCCTCAGACAAAACAGGCAGTGTTTCTCAACATCAACAAGCCGATGGGTTCAGCTACGACTTCGGACAGTACAGGAGGGGCAGGAGTCGGAGCCATTGCCATAGGGACCAACGCAGGAATCCTATACAACGGGGGAGCAGCCCAGATCGATCTCGACGCAGTGCACATTTTCACTATCCAGATCCAGGTTGATCTGGGGAACAACGCGAACGATTATGTGAGATACGAGGTCGATAATAATGGATGGGATGGATACCAGCAGATCGCCTGTAGTTGCATCCTTGGATCTACTGGTGATATAGCAACAATGTATCCCTTCCTCAGAGATTTCTATTTCACAAACGCACCAGCCAGTCCCACGCCGACTCTCTCACAGAGCATGGCAACAGCCATTGACTATGTACTGGTAACAGATTATGTGCCATCTTCTCTCCCTCTCGGCCAGATACTGAGACCAGTCGGAAGTGGACCGGCCAGGCTGCCCCAGCCTGGAGTCAGCGGGACGTTGACCGATTTTCTCCAGTTCGAAGCGAACAGCATTGCCCCAGGCAATCTATATGCTGGAGGAATGTTGTTGACAGGGATCATTTCAGGAATCGTCTTCGGCGTCCTCTTTGGAGTATCTAGACGATTAAACATAAACGTGAGACATTATGGACTCTTTTTCACCATTTTCGTGTTGGCTCTCTCCTTTCTCGGCTTCTACGCTTCGATACTTCCCATCTGGATCCCGGTGATGATGGCGTTAATCACATTCGGCATTGTCTTCGGGGTAATCAAAACCGGCTCGGCGTCTGGAGGTCTTGTTCCTGACTGATGATACTGGTGAAACTGGGGAGACTTACGATGTTGAAATGGCTAGTAGGATTGTACGAAGAGGCAGGACAAGTCTACACCGCGAGGACGCACCGGATAGTGGCACTATTGCTGATCCCTCTCGGGTTCATATTGGCGTACAACAACTTCTCGATAGCAGCCCAGCCGGACCCGGCTTGTCTGAACGGCTGTCCAGCAGACTATTCCTTGGTCGCAGTATGGCTTATAGTCGTGCCTATTACAGGAATGGCCTTGGCTGTCTACTATCTGGACATGAAGCCGAGCTTGACGAGGAAGAGGATGAGGAATGACAAAGCAGTCTGATTCGCAGGAAGAATCGGAGCCTCAGATTCCCAACATACCCGGTCTGCCCAATTCTCCGACTACGACCGCCGATATGGGCATGACCGTGTTCGACATGAAGAATTTGAATGATCTCCTGACAAAGGGAAATCTTCCGGCAAGCGTCAGAGCGATCTATCTGAACGGGATTAACACTTCTCTAATTCTGGCTCGTAAGGGTATGCCTAAGCTGGCCAAGGTCTACATGGATTATGCCTCGACGAACCTGAAGGCGATGGTGGGCGAGAAGGCTGGCCGTATCAAAGCGTTCCTAACACCGTTCGAGCTGGAGCTTCATCATGAGAAGAGGAAGGATGAGGAGAAGCCGAAAATATGAGACTATCAGGATGGCTAACTCACTGGCTGTTTCGGCGTCTAGGCTATAGAAGATGCCCTGCGTGCGGGGAGAGAATATGCCGACGATAGAAGTAGACATAGGCCTATACCTCTTCAGCATAATCATCGCATTCTTCGCCTTGCCCTTCATACTTGGCTGGGGATTCTACAAGAGCTACAAGAACCCCGAGTTCTGGCTGAAATTAAGAAGAAAGGAGTATGTCTATATGCTGATGAGGACCCTTCTGGGAATATTGAAGCAGGTTGTAATTCCTCTTGACAGAATAGGAGAGAATGGCGAGTTCACGGTTTTCAAGGGGCGCAAGTATTTCTGGGCTAAAGAGGATCCGAACAAGGAGAAACAGCCCGGCAACATTCTATTCACCTGGCGGAAGAAGCCTGGAGCATTGTTCGACTGGGATGACCCCTATCCTCAAAAGTGGATTCCAGGTAATTCTCTCACTTCAATCACAGACCCCGCGACACTGGACGATATTAGCGAGATGAAGGCATTGTTGATGATGATGAACGCTGACTCGATGACGAAGCTGATGCGGCTGGCGTTGATGGTATCGGTGGTCGGGCTTTTGTTCATCGCGGGGCTAGCTTTCACAGTCTATACTCAGGGCGTATCGGTAGAACATCTCTCCTGTATTCTCCTAGCAGGTAACAATGCCACACAGGCGGCTGCCTGTCATTGACGCTTCTAGTCCGTTGGTCTAAGCCTGACAAGGCTTGGCTTGTGACAAATTCGAACAATGTCCATACACGTTATATGCTCAATGATGAGGGATTATCTGCCTTGCTAGATAAACACCGTAACAGTACGGAGCAGATTAGCAAATGGCAGCTTCTCAAGATACAGTTCAGCGATGCCTGGCGTAGCAAGTGGAAGATTGACAAGGATGGAAGGATCATAAAAGTTGGCTAAGCTGTCTAGTGCTCAGAGCCAGAGGCTTGCCTAAGCCTCAGGAGAATCCGGATGGACAAGAGGATTAGCAGAGAGTTCAGACAATCAGCCCGTCAGATAAAACGCCAGTATGGAATGAAAGCGTACCAGTCCTATGAGGCAAGGGTCCGTAGAGCAGTACGACAGCATCCTCCAGGATGCCAATGTCCATTTCATGGTGGCCACCGTTAAGTGGCTACTTCCGCGACTGACCTGATTCTCCCTGTAGGTCTACTTCTCTGGATCTTCATGACCCAGTTCAGCGTCTTCTTCCTCCTGCTCTGGAAAGGTGGAAGAATAAAGGATAGGATCAGTTTCGCCTCAATATTCGGCCTAATCACGTCAGTCATCTCTTTTGCTCTTGGAATCGCGCCTCAGCCTAATGAATGGGTATATGACAACCAGACCGTGACCTATGTTTACACTTACATGGTTCAGCAGGGGCAAGGACTCGATTTCTATCTAGGATTGCTAGTGTTGGAATTTTTCCTTGTCATAGGGTCCAGTCTGAAGTTGATGCTTGAGACTGACTTGTTGGGCGGCGCAGGAGAATAAAAATGGGGCTTGCTGGGTCAGACAATCAGAGAAACGTTGAGGCTATTGCACTTCTAGCTCTTTTTTTGAGTTTCTCAACCTTCTCGCTCTACAATCTGACCAACAAGCCTGTCGCCTGCTTCCCAGGAGATATTGGAACAGTCAAATGCCCCATCACGACTAACGTTAGCCATGATACAATTTCTCTCGGAACATGGACGGGAATGCCGTTCAATTCTACTGAGCTGATGGGAAACGAGAGTTACAGGGCTACACTTACATTTAACGCGGTGAATGTGGAAGCGGGAATTACGACATCGTTGTCAGTCGGCTGTATCACACCATCCAATACGGTAGGAGCATCCTTGCAATTGCAATACGCCAACTTTTCCACAACGACCAACCTGAATACGAGCAACTTTGTTAACGTGGGAACCGGCACTCAGGGTCAAGTTTTCATAGATAACTCGGCCAACTGGGCCTGTCCGGGCACGCTCGTAAGTCCAACATCGACATCCTTACCGGCTGGTGGAGGACTGCAAGGATTCATCTTCAGAGCAGTTGGAAGCGGAGGAGGCGGAACCGGAGATAATCCACGTTTTTCGAGTGTTACAGTGAACGTTCTGGAAACGGTTGCTAGAACTGTCGTCTTTTATGCAACATCAATAACAACGACCGGTTTCAGCGCGAATCTTCGACAGACTTTGCCAGCGGCAGTATCGACAACTGTAAACTTTCAATGGATCGCCACCACTAATGGGGCGTTGACTGAAAGTGGCTCAGGCTCATGCACTATCAACGTAAACGCTGTTTCATGCAATGCATTACAGACTTTCGGGACTAGCTTCGTCGGAACGCCTCAGGTCGTCGGAAATGGCCAGACTAGCACTACGATCAGTCTTGCTGTGGCGAGTCTTAACCTTCTCAAGGCTCAAACAGTGACAGTATAATGCTGACTGAGAACCTGATCATAATTGTAATCAGCACAACAGTCTACCTAGTTTTTCTCTCAGGAGCATGGGTCCCATTTGAGGCGTGGCTGAACCGGCCGATAAAAAAGTATAGAGAATTATTGCCTGAACTGGACTGGGAAACAGTCTATTTCAGCACCTATTGCCACCATCCGCATAAGGGTTTACTGAAGCATGAGCGAGGCTCAACTGATATTCTATGGATGGATTTGGAAAACTGCAGATATTGCCGGAACAGATACGAGATGGAACATGTCATCGAAAAACAGCATCTCCTCAAATATGAGGGCCGATGAAAATGTGCAAACTTGAGGACTATGAAAAGCTGAGCATGGACTCATCACATCGCACTCTTGTGAGGAACGAGTTGATGGGCGAATGGCATCCAGACTATCTGCCAGACGATTCATCATTGCCTCAGATCAAGGATTCTACGGTGGTTGAAATGGGCGCTGGGTGTGGAGAGACAGCATTCTTCTATCTGAAACATGAAGCATCACGGATCATTTCCATAGAATCTGATAGCGAAGCGATATCCCACTATCTGAAGAATTTCCCTGACGTGGTATTCATTCCACGTACGGTAAAAATGGTCTTGGTCGAGGCTCATGTCGATATTCCACGAATCGACATAGAGGGGTCTGAGAGAGGCATGGTATTCGAGACTCACTTCCCTGTCAAGTTCAGACTGCTCAAACATGACCATGAGACACGACTCTGGAGGATAGAGAGAAAGAAGTCTAGGTTCCGGATAGTCCATGCTGGAAGAATACGGCTAGCACACACGATCCGGATGTTTCTAGACAGATGAAGATAGCACTGTTTATCAATGCTCAGAACTTTGCTTCCAGCCTTCTCCCAGAACTAGCGAGGCGCGGACATGACGCCAAGCTCTACGCAACATATCGGGTCCACCTTGACAGAATCGGATACCGTCTCAATTCAGAATCTCAGTCCCTTGCTAGCAGAGCGATCCATAAAATAGGATGGAACTTGGAAAAGAGGAAGAAGCATGACCTCATATTGAACTATGCTGATAATTCCCACCCGTTCCAGGGGCCCGAGATTATGTACTGGCAGGGAGTGGAGACATGGCCTGAATGGCGTGACAAAGTACGAATCGAGAGGCCGGGCTACTACTGTACTCCAGACATAGCTGAGAATCTGCCTGAAGGCTCGATTCTTCTGCCCCGTGCTGTAAACACTGACTTGTTCAAACAGTACAGGCGAAAGAAGACATGGGATGGAGAGAGACCTTTGAGAATAGGACACTTCTGGAAACGAGGCTCTATAGAATCGTCCTATACGATGCGGTATTGGAAGAGATCCGACCTATTGGATGAGGCGGTGTCGATTCTGAACAGAAAAGGTGTCAGGACAGAACTAGTTAACGGTCCGATTCTAAGAGCCAAAATGCCCGAGACGCTAGCATCACTTGACGTTCTGGCGGAAGAGTTCGGGTATCTGTCTCACGGAGCGACAGCAGTGGAAGCATTGATGACAGGAACACCAGTCGTTGGCTGTTACAATCCTAGTCTATGTGAATCGCCGGAAACGTTAGATATGCTTATCAATTGTCTGCCAAATCCGGATCTCATAGCAGACGAGATTCTCAAAGCAGCCGATAATAAACTGGGATCAACTCTCCCAGTAGAAGAGTATTATTCACCTAGTCATGCCGCAGATGTGCTTGAGGATACATGGGAGAAACTGGTTTAGGGAGGATAACCAGAAGCTGCCTTAGAAGGGAAGATACTAAACCGTTAAATGCCGTCACCTAACTGAACACACACACATGCCGAGAGAGAAACGGTACTGTAAGGTTAATGGCTGCACAAACCCTCTTGACAAGAGAAACGTAAGCGGCCTCTGCTACGCACACTATGGAAGAGGCCAAGCTCCCCGCATCTCAGCACTTAGAAGCTATCAGAGTTTGAGAGAGAGAGAAAATGATGTGCCTCGTAGCTTGGAGATTCGGATTCAGGAGGAACTCTTTCCCCGTTACCGGGCGTGGATCTTGGAGACTCTGAACCGTGAGGGGCATTTGACTGTTAAGGATGCTATCTCTGGAGGGGCGATGTGGCTGAAGAGGACCTTTGGCCATGGGAGCTCTGATACGACTAGGGAATGGTTGAACGAGCTGGCTAATCCTCTTGAAGGCGAGTTCCAGGTGTTCGATCCCAAGTTCGAGAATTGGGGTCCGTGTGTGAGGCAGAAGACCCCTATGCTTCAACTGGAACTAGAGAAGATACAAAACCGTTAAATACCGTCACCTAACGTCTATTCTAGTGAAGAGAAATGACTGAGCGATTGGAGCTACGGCTTCCAAAATCACAGATGACTATTCTAGAGAGCGAGGCCAAGAATCGCCATATCTCAGTCCAAGACCTGATTCGGGTTGTTATTCTTCCCGAGTGGTTCAAGAACTGGAGCCCGGAACAATGAACATTCTTCTCCGACATCTGCGAGGATGGCATAAACGATCCGGCATATGGGTCAAGTTCGAACCAGTCAAATGCACACTGAGAGTGGTCAAGAAATGACCTACCATCCAGACTACAATTCACAGAAACCAGTCACTCATGCGGGTCCTCCTCAGAATGATTTTCTCTTCAAAGGAGTCAGAGTCTGCTATCGATGTTTCCATTTCATGTTCTTCCATAGCCGAGAAGGAGGCTGTCAGGCACAGAAACTTTCAGTCTCCTATCCAAGCCTTGAGCCACTCTTAGGACCCTGTTACTGTTCTGAGAGTGTGAGTGATGAGGCACGTAAAGAGCTGTTACGAGTTGGAGCGGTTAACGGGTTCGACCTGGCCGAGGGGAATACCCAGGCACCTGTCTACCTTGGGAAGGGTCCGGATATGCGAGTGTCGCTCCCACGTTTTAATCGTAATAGAGCCAGTCTCGGAAGGTTCGCAGAGAAATGACAACCGGAGCACTAATTCTCCATCCACTGGATGGCACGCCGCGACGCAGATGGGAATGAACATGGGAAAATTATATGTTCGAATCTCTGACCGTGAAAGACGCCTGGCGCGGATCCCGGTCTGTCCGAATTGTGGCGTTCGTTGTACTGCATGTCTTCATCTTAAGAAAGGTCAGGGTTTCGCTGATGCTCCAAAACTATGCTGTCTGATTGTTGAGAGGAAATCAGAATGAGCGAGCGAGAATTTCTAGACAACATGAACGACCTCTTTGGCCAGATGCTAGGGAAGCCTGCACGATTTCGTGGTTATTCGGAAGGAAGTATCTGGTATTGTTGGAACACAGAACCCTTCTCAGAGTCTGAACCTCAGCGCTGGGCAGCCTGGAAGTATCAACGTAACAAGGCTAAGGGAACTTGGCGGAAAGTCGGTAAGCAGGTCTACTTTGCCAGTAGGAAGAAGGCAAAGG
>WNGM01005264.1_pt1 | contig 10115 bp, 11 predicted proteins | sample 5400571 | NCBI WGS metagenome assembly WNGM01 (sample SAMN13153378, study PRJNA577476) | soil metagenome | isolation source: 100 cm soil or saprolite under Garry oak tree replicate 2 | place: USA:California | collected 2016-06-15 | reverse complement strand
TCACAATTCACTTCACCAACGCCCAGCAAGCACGCGCCGGCGAAGGAGAATTCGGAAATTATGTTTGCAGTGCCGCCCCCGCAAGGTTGGGTTTTTTTGCAGTGAACAAATCCTTCAACATCACCGGATAGACATACGGATGGATGAACGGGTTGGAATTCATCTCCAGCGCCCAGATACGATCCCGCTCATCCACGATCGCGTCGACCGTGAACACGGTGTGCATGCGAATCTGCTCCGGTATGCCGCGCCAGAGCTTGGCGCCGATGTCTCGCAATTGAGGCGCGAGCGCGACGGGCATGTCGGCCTCGAGATCGACGTCCCGCGCCAACGCGGGTGTGATCAGCGGTGAGCCGTACCGGAAGTCGACGGTCTGATGCTTTCCCTTCTCCACCACCGTATCGAGGCTCGCGTCGAAGTACGCGAGGACGGGCTGCAGCATATCGACGCCGCGCCTCCTGCCCCGCTGGAACAGCTTCGCCTGGATCAGCTCGCGAACGGTCGAGGCGCCGTTGCCTCTTACCCTGGGCATCTCCTCGAGCTCGAGGCACGCCGGCTGATCGTTCCAGTACCAGATCTTCGCGATCTTTCCCCGGGTGAAGCGCTCGAAGTACTCGCCGGCGCCCGCGTCGAGCTTGTGCTCCGAAGAGGACTTGAACGGACCCTTGATGGCGCCCGCGAAGGACGACACGCTTCTCTTGACGATGACATCGGCCAGGGTCGCTGCGGGGTCGATCGAGTACTCCGGGGTCAAGATCCCGTGCCGGACCGCGAATTCCTTGAACAGCAGCTTTTCGGAGGCCAGCGGCCAGCGCCGGTTGAAGTACGGACTCCACCCGACGAAGCGCTTGGCGTCGGCGTTGAAGCTCGGCGTGTATTGGCGCAGGCCCTTGGCGAAGTTCAGGAACTGGGGATAGAACATCCGCCTCGCTTCGCCGAACCGGATTCTCAGGACGAAGGTGCAGGGATCGACGAAGGCCTCGGCCCCCAGGGCCAACAGGACCGGTTGGAGCGCCTTGAAGTGGTTCAGCAAGTCCCGCTTCTGGAAAGACACGGTTGCGTCCCGGTGGAGGAGTCCACTATATGTCCAAGGAATCCACGGAAGGTTTAGCCGGCGCTTCGGGGCAGGGAGCTGGCCGCGGGAAACCGTTGCGCAAGAACGCTTCGGGCTGGAGAATGCACCGAAGCCGCGCTCAGCACGGTATCGCCCCGGGAGCCGCCATGAAGCCAGACACAGCCGCACTGCGAATCCTGCTCACCCTTTCCCTGGTCCTTTCCGCGCCCGCGGTCCTCGCGCAGCGAGCGCAGGACCGCGCCTCCAGCCCGCCGGGATCCGCGCCGGCGTACACGGAGGTGTTCTACAAGAGCGGGACGCTCAATATCCTGGCCTACCTGTACAAGCCCGACGGCGAGGGCAAGTTTCCGGCCGTCGTCTACAACCACGGCTCGCGCTCCGACGAGTGGCGCTCGTATTACTTCGAGCACATCGGCCGCATGCTCAACGGGGCCGGTTACGTCGTCCTGATACCGGAGCGGCGGGGGTACGCCCGCTCCGACGGACCCATCTATTCCCACGAAGTCGGCAAGGACCTGGGATACCGCTTCATCCGGCGGATGGAAGCCGAGGCGGACGACGTGGTGGCGGCGATTCCCTACCTTCGCAGCCTCCCCTACGTGGACGGAAAGAACGTCGGCGTCATGGGCTGGTCGTTCGGCGGCATCGTGACGGTCATGGCGGCCAGCCGCACCGACGAGTTCCGCGTCGCGGTCGATCAGGCGGGAGGCGCGCAGACCTGGGGTGCGAGCCCGGCGCTGCGCCAGGCGCTCGTCGCGGCCGTCAACAAGACGAAGACGCCCCTGCTGCTTCAGGTGGCGAAGAACGACAGAACGACCGAGTCCGTCACCACGCTCGCCAAACAGCTGCAAGACCGCGGCATGCCGCACAAGCTCATACTGTATGAGCCGTTCACGCGGGCGGGCGAGGAATTCATGGGCGGGCCCGGACATCGCATCTTCTCGCGGGGCGGCATGAACATCTGGCGGAACGACGTCGTCGAGTTCCTGGACCAGTACCTGAAACCGGCGCCGGCGTCCGGCGCCAAGTCAAGCGGGGTCCGGCCGCCGGCAAATCAGCAGACCGGGGAAGGCCGCAAGCCGACCAGGACCTCGTCGAGCATCTGGTGCGCGGTCGCGGGAAGCGCCGCGTAGAACTCCGGGCTTCGTGAAGCCGCCCGCGCCGGATCGACACGGGCCAGGGCCTTCGCGCACGCGAGCTTGACGCGCGCTCCCCCGAGCGGAAAGAGGTGCTCGAGCAGGCGTGCCGAGCGCTCGTGCTTTATCCGGCCGAGCATTTCGGCGGCAGCGAACATCACCTTGTGGCGATGATCCTGGGCGGCGCGTCCCGTGCCGCCTCTTTCCGGGTACCAGACGGTGTCCTTTGCCCGGTCTTCCTCGTGCTGAGAGCCCGAAAAGACGTGGAACGTCGCCGAGATCGAGGCCCCCGGGTTGCCGACGCTGTGCGTGCATCCCGGCAGGACGTAGCCGACCTCGCCGGCTTCGGCGACGAGCCGGCGCTCGACGTGGAATCGCGCATCCCCCGGCGCCGCCTCCTCGACGCGGTAGAGGAACACGCTGCATTGCTCGTGCAGCACGCCCGTGACGCCCCAGGTGTTGTGCCTGTGGGGGCGGTTGACGTACCCGGGCGCCCAGAAGAAGACCCTAAACTGGTAATTCAGTCGCTCGCTCACGTGGACGGGCCGGTTGATCCAGCGGCGTTGCATGTCGCCGAGCGCGGGCGAGTACAGGATGCGCTCCAGGCAATCGAGCGCGAATTCCGGATCGGCGATCCGCTCGCGCACGGCGTCGCGCGCCGAACGTGCGAGCGCCTCGATCGACTCGGCCCGCTCGTGCGACCGGTCGATCCGGTCGATCAGCGACTGGAGCGCGCCGCTCACGCCGCGGCCTCCAGGCGGACGGGCTGCTCTTGCACCGGTGCTTGCACCGGTGCTAGTCCCAGCGGGGAGAGCTCGTAACTCCAGCTGTTCGCGAGGTCGATGTCGCCGGGGAGAGGACCGGCGAATTCGACGATCTCGCAGGAGGAAAGCTGGAAGAGGACCTGCCGTCCTCCGTCCTCGATGATCATCACGCGCTCGGGCAGGACGCTGTCGCGCGCCAGGTATACGACCCGGCGGGTGACCGGGTCGACAAGCAGCTTCACGCTCATGATGGAATCCTGCTCTTGAATGCCAGGCTCACGCGTATGGCGGGACAACTGCGCGAAACCGCCCGCGCCGCATGGAGCACGTCCCCGGGGATGAGGGCCACCCGCCCGGGCTTCGGAAGCACCGCGTAGAACGAGTCGCGCGCTTCGTCGAAGAGAATCAACTCGCCCGCCCAGTCGGGCTTCCATACCGGATTGAGATAGATCACGGCGGTGTAGTTGTTGGGCTTCGGGGAATCGGTGTGCAGGTATCCCTCCACCCCGAACGTATGGGCGTTCGCGTAGCAGCGCACGAGGTGATGCCCGTGCATCGGGCCGCTCTTGAGGATGTCCCAGATATCCGCGAGAGGCTTGAACTCCTCGTTCGCGTACAGCTTGTCCTCGAGGTCCTCCTGGTTGTCGAGCCTGGACTTCAGGAAGTCCATGCTCCAGTGCGAAAACGGGTCCTTGGTCCCTTGCGGCCAGCCATACTGCCAGCGCACGCTGCTCGCGAAGTAATCCTGGGCCGCCCGCAGGCGGTCCGGGGGGATCAGCTTGTCGAATTGCGCGATCGTTCTCATTTGCATCCGTATTCCCGCGGTACGATCAACCGCAGCCGCCGCCGCAGCCGCCGCCGCAGCCGCCGCCGCATCCTTCACATCCTTCGCACCCTTCGCACCCGCCGCCGCAGCCGCCGCCGCATCCCGACGCCTGGCCTTTTCGGCCGGAGACCTCCCGGTAACCCCAGTATCCGCGGCTCTCCGCCGCAGCTTGCTTCGCGTCAAGTTCGTTCGGCTGTGCCATGACGTTTTCCTTTAAAGAGATTCATCGGAGGCGACCTGCAAATGTATCCGTACATCCCATCGGAGGTTTAGCGGCCCCATGCGCAGGACGCCGCGGAATCACCGCGCATATCGGCGAGCAACCCCTGCGATGGCGGAAAGGAAGTAAAGGCGCGCTGCTGCACGTTCTTTCCTCCGACTGGAAACCGCGTCCCTCGGGCCGAGGGGCGATCATCGACAATTTATCCGGCGCCTTGCCGGACGGTTTAGCGGGACGTGGAGAAGGCGCCGCGGTCGCGCCCGCGGCCGATCTCACCCGCGCTGCGTGTCGGCGCGTTCCTTCAGCGTGTCGGGCCTGCCGGAGAACACGCAATCGCGCATGAAGGCGAATTTCTCTGGGTGCTCGCGCTCCAGGAGCTGCGGGCGGCGGACGTAGTACGCGTAGCTCTCGGCGAAATCTTCCTGGGCATTCACGGCCGCGTACCGCGAGACGCAGCCGGAGCCCGGAAAGATCTCCGTCACCCAGTGCTTCTTAACGCGGCTGCCGATGACGAAGTAGAAGACGAAGTGACCGATCTCGTGATGCAGCATGTGGAAGAGCATGGCCGGCTCGTCGAAACCGTAGACGAAGATGCGCCTCTCGCGCTGGACGAACTCGCCTTTCGGCTTCGAGCACGACAGGAGCGGGGGCGAGAACGCGGCGGCGAGCGGCGCGTATTCGGGCAGGTACGCGATCTCGCGCAGGCCTTCGAGATGGAAGGCCGGGAGCAGATCGACGGCGCGGACGATGTCGTCCACGGGGACGACGTCCTGCCGCCCGAAACCGGTCAGGAGCAGATTGAGCCTGCCCGTGCCGCGCGCGTCCTCGGCCGGGTCGCGGCGCTTAATAAAATGGCGCATGTGCGGATATATTAGCTTACGAGTCGAGAGTCCCTGGACCCATGCCCCGAATAGCAGCCGTGCACCGCGTCGATCCGCTGGACGAGGTCCGGGCGGCGCGCAACGCAGTGCGCCGGTCCCCGGAGTGGGAGGCGCTGCGCCGGCGCATCCATACCGACGCCGTCGTCCTCGCCGACCGCCTGACGTTCGACTTCCGGCCGATGCTGATGCAGCCGTCCGTGCTGGAGACGGCGGGACGGCTTCTCTGGCGCATGATCCGGCCTCTCGACGTTTCGGTGCTCATCGGCCCCGGGTTCGGCGCCGCGCCGCTGCTTTTCTCCATCGCGATGACCGCGCTGAAGGAGGGACGCTCGCTGAACGTCCTCATGGTGAGGGACAAGCGCAAAGAACACCATATGAAGAAATGGGTCGAAGGCGCCCGCCCGCCGCCGGGGAGCCGGGCGATCCTCATCGACGACATGATGCGCTTCGGCTCGGCCGTGCCGCTGGTCGAGCGGGCGCTCGCGGAAGAGAACTACCCGCTCGCGATCTGCGCGGCCGCGGTCTTCTTCGACACGTGGCAGCCGCTCGGCTCGCGCCAGATTTCGGTGAGCCGCTGTCCCGTGATCCCACTCTTTCGCCGGCACGACATCGGGCTCACCCGCGACTGCTTCGATGCGAAGCCGCCGCTGATGAAGGGCGGCCACCCGCCGTTCGTGGCCCGGCTGTTGTGGTGGCGTTTCCGGCTCAACACTCACTCGGCCTACAGGCTGAAGTCCGCGCCGGTCATCGCCGACGGCGCCGTGTTCGCCGCCGACGACCATTGCAACGTATGGCGCCACGACCTCTCCGACGGCGCGATCCGGTGGCAATACCGCAGTGTGACCGATCGCGGAAAAGGGATCATCCAGCTCCTGCAATTCGCCGACGCGAGCCTGGTGTTCGGGTGCTACGACGGGACCGTGACGAGGCTCGATGCGCGCAGCGGAAAAGTGATCTGGCGGGTGCGGCAGGATTCGAGCATTCACGCCACGCCGGCGATCGACGTCGCGAACCGGCGCGTGTTCGTCAACACCGAGCAATGGAACCGCGGCTCGCCGCTCGGCAGTCTGCTCGCGCTCGACTGGTCCACCGGGCGCCTCGTGTGGCGCTATCGCCACCGCTACTGGGCCCCGGGAAGCCCCTGCTACTGCGCCGACGACGGCATCGTGGTGGCCACCTGCAACGACGGCACCCTGGCGTGCGTCGACGCGGCCTCCGGAGAGCGCCGCTGGGAATTCCGCACCGACGGCCTGGCGAGAGGCCGCCCGGTCGTGGCGAACGGGCGCGTCTACGCCGCGACCGAGTCGGGACGGCTGCACTGCGTGAGCATATCGAGCGGGACCGAGGAGTGGACCATCCGCTACGGCAAGGGCCGGATGCACCTGTTTCCGCGCGTGCAATCGGGCTGCGTCTACCTGCTCGACGGCCAACGGCACCTGAGCGCCTTCGACCAGGACACCGGGGCGCTGCGGTGGATCAGCCGGCTGCGCAGCAACGGGGTCTGGTGCCCCGTGTCTTGCGGGGACTATCTCGTGACGCTGTCGCAGGGCGGGCACTTGAGCGTGTTCGACCCTCGCTGCGAGCTCAAGGTCTGGGAAGACGCGATCGGCGGGATCTACCGGCAGCCGCCGGCGATCGCGGAGGGTCACCTGGCCGCGGCGAGCAACGACGATGGGCTCAAGGTCTTCAAGATCGACGATTTCTACCTTCGCTGAGCGCCCGACATGAAAAGCGACCCCGGTACACCCACGGACGCGGAAGCCGGAGCTTCCCGCCGCATCTACATGATCGTCACGCAGGTGAAGTCGAACCGCGTGCTCTATTTCACCGACGATCCAGACTATTCGCCGCCCATGGACGAGGACTGGTACTACGTTTCCAGCCACGACGGCGAGTTGCCCAAGGGCATGTCCCTGCGCAACTGCTGGCGCTGGCGCTTCAATGGCGGCGCGTTCAAGGACACGCGGCCCGAGAGCCCGCCGAAGGACGCGGCGCAACGACTCCTGGACCACAATCGCGCGGCTCTGCTCGCCATATTGAACGAGAAGATCGACGCGATCCGCGGCGAGCATGCGCCGTCGTGCAGGCTCGGATCGCTGGTCCGCGCGGAGAAGCTGCGCGAAGCCGGGGCCTTTTTCGCGGACGGCCTGCGCGGCGAGTCTCCTTATCTGGAGGCGGTCGCCGCGGCGAGGAGTATCACGCTCGCCGAGGCCGCGCGCCTGGTCCTGGAGAGAGCGCAAGCCATGGCCGATGCGCTGACCGAGACCGAGCCGGTGCGCGAGCGCTTCAAGCAGGCGATCTGCGCCGCGCGGACCGAAGAGGAGCTTCTTTCGCTTCGCGAGCGCCTGCTGACCGACGTCTACCCACAGCTGAGCGAGCGATTCGCGCTGAAGATCGACCGCACCGTGCCGGTCGATCCGCACCAGCCGCTGCCCGAGCCGCACCTCGTTCACGAGAGGAGCCGGCTGCACGCACGGCTGGCGACGCTCGTGGAAGCCGGCGAAATCGAAGACGCGATGCTCGCGGAGATCGCCGGGGCGAGGACCGAGCACGAGCTCCACGTGATCTCGATGAAGCTGCAGAGCCATGAACGCGGCCGGCAGGCCCGGGCGCAGGGACCCGAGGCGCCGGTGCGCGGACGCGCCTGAACCGGCTCCTTGCCGGGTGGCCGCGGCGGCGCGAGGCCGTGAGGCGACGTGCCGAGCGCGCCGCGCCGGTCGCGAGCGTGCCGCGGGTGGATCGTCTCGACCGGGACGGCTTCCACGCGGCGGCGAAGCGCGGAATACCTCTTGTCATCGCCGGGGTCGTGAGCCGATGGCCGCTCGCCGCGCTGACGCCCGCCGCGCTCGGCGAACGATTCGGGCATCTGCGGGTCCGGGCGCGCGTGGACGACTACGTCGAGACGGCGTTCTCGCCCGAGAAGAAAACGGCGGAGATGTCGCTCGGCGAATACCTAAGACTCGGCCGGGCCGTCTCGGAGGGGCTGCCGCCTTACCTCGCAAACCAGCGTCTGCCGCAGCTCGACGAGCTGTGCGAATGGCCCGCCTACTACGAGCAGTACAGGGACGCGCGGGTATGGCTCGGCCCCGCGGGCACGGTCACGCCGCTGCATTGCGATTACACGGACAACCTGTTCGCGCAGGTCTGGGGAAGCAAGCGCTTCCGCCTTTTCCCGCCCCACCACGAGAGGTTCCTGTACACGTGGCAGGCCGGCCCGGTGCTGTTCGGATCCAGGTTCGACCCGGAGGCACCGGACTACGAGGCGCTGCCCGCGGCGCGGCAGGCCGAGGAAGTGCAATGCGTGCTCGAGCCGGGCGAGCTGCTCTTCCTCCCGTCGGGATGGTTCCACCACGTCCGCGCCCTGGAGCTCTCTCTCTCGGTGAATCGCTGGGCGGACGACTATCCCCTGGCGCTGCGTCGGTGACCGGCCGACGGCGTCGACGCGATTTCCGAGTCTCACTACACTGCCCGTTTCCGACATCCTGAGGGCCGAACCATGGGGACGTTCTTCCGCCGGGGAAAGACCGTGCTGCACTCAGCGCTGTGGCTGGCGCTCTGCTGCGGCCAACTCGCCAATGCCGCCGGCGAGCCGCTGATGATCGCCGCCATATCGCTTCCCTTCTTCCGCGCTTAAACCGTCGGTCTAAGCGCTTCTGTAGCGAGCGTCCAGGGGGACTCTTGCTTTACTATTACTGCGCCCGTGGCGCATTGTGGAGGTGAATATGCCTAACGTAATCCAACGCAGACGAACCATGTTTCCTTTACGGCTCGTCGCTGGATTGATCTTTTTCTTTTCTTTCTGCTGCGCGGCTGCGGCCGAGAAGCTCGTCAACTTACCCGTTCGCGGAGATGTCGTATCTCCCGTTTATGTAATGACCCGCGACGACGCGACTGCCACGGTCATCTTGTTGCCGGGCGGCGATGGTGGCATCGGTAAAATTGCGGAGGGAAAACCAACCAGCAACAATTTCCTCGTTCGAAGCCGCGAGCTTTTCTTCCAAAACGGCCTCAATGTCGTCGTGATGGGGCGGGTCAGCGATCAGGACGGCCTGGACTACGGATACAGAATCAGCAGCGAACATGTTCATGACGTAGGCGTCGTCGTCGACTACGCCATCAAGGAGACGGGGAAGCCCGTGTGGATCGTCGGAACAAGCCGGGGCACCGTATCCGGGACCGCAGCCACGATCGCCTTGGGCAACAACAAGGTTGCCGGTCTCGTCCTGACCTCGAGCGTGACCAGCAAAAAGATCGGCGCGGTTCCCACGCAGAACCTCGGTTCCATCACGGTGCCCGTGCTCGTCGTTCACCACGAGAAGGACGCCTGTCCCGTATGCAGACCATATGAGGCTGGTGGAATCGTTAGGGGACTGGCGGCGGCGCGGACAAAAAAACTCGTTCTGATCAAGGACGGATCGGATCCGGCAGGCGACCCGTGCGGGAACCAGCATTGGCACGGTTACATCAATGCGGAAAAGTCGACTGTTGACTTGATCGCCAACTGGATCAAGAACCCTGGCCCGTGACTTGAAAGGTAAGAATTGGGAAAGCGGTAGACTTCTTCCGCTTACATTCTGTCGCTGGCGACAAGGAGAAAAAGAATTTCCCCGCCGGAACATCTTGGATCCCAACATGAAGACTTTCGGCCGCATCCGGAACATACTGCACGTCATCGTGCTGTCGCTGAGCGTTTGCGTCGTTCAATTCGGCCGCGCGGCCGAAGGTGATGTTCCAATCAAACGCATAATAGTTGCAGTGTCGCCAGTGACCACGTATCACGTGACCATCGGGGCGGTCGGACTCGGAGCGATCGGCGGCGCGGTAAAGAGCTCGGATACGGCGGAAAAATCCAAGCAGCTGACGGAAAAGGCACGCGAACTCGGCGTCCCCGACATCGGTGCAATGATCGCCGACGGCCTGGAGAAGGAACTCGCAAAGAGAGGCCACGAGATCGTCCGCGGCAAGGGCCTCAAGGCCGAGAGTCCCGAGGATTCCCAGACCGACGCGCAGCCCGATGCGCCACAGCAAGAAGCGGACGCGGTTCTATCCGTCATCCTGTTATCGCCCGGTTTCAGGGCGCAACACGCTGTGACGGACTACCACCCGAACATACGGGCCCTCGTCAGTTTGAGGGACCCCAAGTCGAGAGCCGTGTTGCACTCGATGAGAGTCGTATACGGCGACACGTACCTTAGCTCCGGCACTACCGTGCT